>ENA-OOXJ01000161-OOXJ01000161.1-human-gut-metagenome-genome-assembly--contig:-NODE-161-length-61018-cov-5.606269_pt1 | contig 61018 bp, 51 predicted proteins | sample MGYA00241587_ERZ501343 | MGnify/ENA primary metagenome ERZ501343 (study PRJEB25962, sample SAMEA2042918) | human gut metagenome | biome: human gut; feature: human-associated habitat; material: faeces... | reverse complement strand
GCGGTCGTTGTAGTAGACATAGAGCCGACCGAAGCAAGCAGCCGTCTCGCGCGGCAAGGTGCGCGGCAGGTCTTCGGCCGCCCGCACGAAGGTCGCGGCCAGCAGCAGGCCTGCCACGCCCGCCGCTCGAAGCGAAGGATGGCGAAGCAGGCGTCGGAACCCGCTCTGAGGTTCAAGGAAGAAGGCCAGAGCCGAAAGCAGCAGAAGGGCATAGCCCGCATAGCTGAGGCCGATGCCCCAAGGGTCGCAGGCCACAGACAAGGTGACGCCCTGCCCGTCGGAGTCGTAGCCCGACTGATAGAAGCGGTAGCCCTCATGGCGGAAGATGCGGTTCATGGACACCTCGCCCTGATGCACTTCATCGCCTGCGGCCAGCGTGAAGCGGCTCACGAAGTCTTTCGGCGCCGACGTGCCTGCATAATATTCCACCCTGAACTCCTCCAGCGAGAGGCGGAAGGGGAAAGCCGACGTCTGCCCGTCGGACAGGGTAAAGGCCTCCACCGCCTCGCCCTGCCGCAGGTGAACGCGTCCCTGCACGCCCCACACGTGGGTGACCAGCGCACCCAACAAAATCCACACCAAGGAGAGGTGAAACAAAAAAGTCGCCCGACGCTTCTGCACCCGACGACGCCACAGATAACCGATACCCGCAACGGCCATCAGCGCCCAGCAGGCCACGAACCAAGGCGAGCCATAGACGTGGCGCACGACCAAGGGAGTGCCCCACACCTTCTCCACACACGTGGCGGCCATCAATACACAGACAAGCAGGCCCAGCAGGCCGAAGGAAAGATTTCGCAAAATTTTCATACCAGAAAAGAGTTTATAGGAAAAACAGTGCTTTCCACCACAGAAAGCACTGCTTTACACAGACGAACTCTATGTTTTAATCTGTGCAAAGCAGTGTAATCTGTGAAGCGTGGAGCCATCAGATGGAGTCGATGAACTTCACCACCGCCTCGCGGTCCTCTTTCGAGAGCTCGCGGAACTTCTGGACGGTGTAGTAGGCATCGCTCTGCTCGCTGGTGCCGTGCCACATGATGGCTTCCATCGTGGTGCGCGCACGGCAGTCGTGCAGGCGGTCGGCATACTCGGCTCCTGTGCAACGCTGGTGTAGGCCGCGCCCCCAGAGCGGCGTGGTGCGGCACCAACCTGTGCGGATGTCGTTCACCATGTGGAGCTTGTGCTGCACCATGTCGGTGTAGGGCCAAATCTTCTGATGCGGATAGCGTGGCAGTTGCTTGGCCTTGTCGCCTGTGAAGAAGCGGGCAGGGTCGCGTATCTCGTCGTCGCCCGTCGTCCATGTGGGCTTGTGGCAGTAGGCGCAACCTATCTCCGAGAAGAGTTCCTTGCCGCGGAGCACGTCCTCGTCGTCCACATTGCGGGCGGCGGGCACGGCCAGGCCCCGATGCCACACCATGAGGTCGATGTAGTCCTGGTCGCTCACCTCGACGGGCAGCGTCTTCGACGTCAGGTAGTTGTAGATGTTGTCCGCCACGTTGTCCGTGAACCATTCAGGGTGTTCCTCGGGTGTGGACACCTTGGCGATGTAGCTTGGAAAGCCCGCCTGAATGTCAGGGTCCTGCGAAGCATATTGGGCGTAGGAGCCTGCCGCGTCGAGGTAATGGAAGCGGCGGTCGCTGCGCGTGGCGTTGGTGATGTTCCAGAAGGCATTGGCACCTGCCGCGTCCTGCAAGGGGCCTCGGCTCAAGGCGTAGGTGTAACGGAACGGATAGAGGGTACCGTCGCCGCCTTGCGCCGTGTTGGCATATTGCTTCACCCACTCTCCGTTCTTGAAGATGGCTTCGTTGAGCTTGAAATAGCCGTCCTGCTCCTGCTTGGCGTACTCGGCCTTGAGGTCTTCGTCGCTGATGGCATCGAGCAGGCCCGTGCCATAGATGCCGATGGTGGACTCCAGACGCACCTCGTATTCGCCCACGTCGTAGCCACGGTTGGCCACGTAGATGGCACTCCTGGGGATGTCCACTTCGGGGTAGCGCAGCTGGTAGGTCTCGCCGTCGGGGAACTTGTTGCCGAAGGCGTCGGTATATTCATGCCAGGTGATGGTAATCTGCGACTCGTCGAGCGGCGCCTTGAAGGGGGCCACGGCATGAGTTTGCGGCATACCTGCCAGCCAGGGTACATAGGCCTCAGTCTCAGGATTGTAAACCACCAGCAGATAGCCGTTTCCTATCTCGTTGGTGTTGAACGTGCCGTTGTTCTGGCTCTTGCCGTGCCCATAGCCAGGATGACAATGCATGCACGAGGTTCGGATGTAGAGCGGCCCCAGGCCATGACGCATGCCGTCGAAGTTGGACGTGAAAGGTTTCTCGAAGAACTGCTCGCCACGGTTGAAGGCAGCGTTCATGGTGGCGTCGGCCTCGACCACGGCCGTAGGGTCTTCGAAGGCCGTGGAGGTAGAGTTGAAGGTAGTGCCCAGTTCGCCGCCCGTATAGTACCAGTCGGGTAGCTCAGCGGGCGTCTCGGGCGAAGGGTTGTCGCCCTTCACGTCGTCGCTACAGGCCGTCAGGCTCAGAGCGGCTCCGAGGATTACATAAAAACAGGTCTTTTTCATCATTGACTTTTCTTTTTTTCTGTTCTATCTTTAATGGTTGGCCTGCAACAACGTCTTCACCTCGTCAAAGATATCGTTCATCACATTGCAGGCATCGATGGCATCCTGATTGACTTTATCGTACTCGGCCGCGCCACAGGTGTAGGCAAAAGGTTCGCCCATCAGGCTTATCTTGTCGTAGGCGTCTTGGATGGCGGCCTTCACACGAGTGTCCAGATCGGCATTGAGCGTAGCGACGTAGGTGCTCAGGGTGTGGGTGGCCGTCTGGATGGTACCGTCCACCGAGGGCGAGCCCTGATAGGCGTTGCGGATGCTGATGACATTGCCTTGGAAGTCGCGGATGGAATTCAGGCTGTAGGGCGACTCGATGTAGCTGGGGTCGTACTCCATGCCGCCCGAGGGAAGTCCCTTGCCCGTGGGGTTACCAATCTTGATGTTGCCCACCTCGTTGGCAATGTTCTGTATGCCGGCCGTTATCATGTCGTACACCACGTCGAGGTAGTTCTTGTACTCACTGCCTGCCGCGCCTGCATTCTTGATGTTATCGCCGAAGTTCTTGCCCTTGTCCAGTTCGGTGTCGGTCAGAATCTGCTGCTTCTCGGCCGATACATTCTCAGTTCCTGCCCAGCAGGCCTCCAGCAGGATGCACTGGTTGCGCAGGTCGCCTGCCAGCCCCACGAGGTAGTTCAGTTCTTCGGTGGTGTAGTTCAGGTTGTGGGCCACGCTGGTAGAATTGGCCGTAGCGTTGCCGCTGGCATTGGTGTTGGTCAGCTCGAAGAGCAGGTACTCGATGGCATGGAAGCCTTGCAGGGCATAGCCCAGGTAGTTGCCCACATAGTTGCCTTCGTCGTCCATCTGCGCCATCTGGGCGGGGTTGTTCAGCAGAGCGTCCATACCCGTCTTGTCCAGCGGCCAGGAGTCGATGTGGGGGTCTACGTTGTAGTCGCCTGCAGGGCCAAACAGCCAGGCCTCACTCTTCTCCCAATAGTCGCGCGCCAGCTTCCAGGCCTCGCAGGCGGCCTCCACGTCGGCGGTGGTCAGCGTACCAGCCTGCTTCTTCGTGCGGATGTCGATGCACAAGCTGTGAAGGCTCATGGCGGCGTCGGCCATGCCCTGATACGAAGGAATCACGGTCTTGTCGGCAAAGTCGGCCACCACTTCCTTCAAGGCCTTCTCCTGAGCCGAAAGCTCGGTTCCGTCAGTAGGGTCGTCGTTGTCACTACAAGATGTCATGCTCATGCCCATCATGGCTCCCAGAGCCAGACAGAGCGGAAATTTCAGAAACGTTTTCATTGTGTCTTATGTTTTTTGGTTATTATGGAATGTATTCAAGTAAAATCAGATCTTCACCACAGATTACACGGATTATCACAGATTCATCGACCTGACAATCTGAAAATCAAGAAAGGTCTGTGTCAATCTGCGCCATCTGTGGTGAGCTATTACAAGTTGAAGAAGCCCGCATAGGCCACACCTACCGACACGGCAGGCTCGTTGTTGAACTTGCTTTTGAGGAGGCCGATGGAATATTCGCCCTTGAGCACGACTTCCTTCAGCGGATAGTAGTTGACGCCCACGGCCAGACGCTGGCGGCCATACTCCTCGTAGTGGGTCACGGCCTTGGCAGTCTTGTACATGGAGTCGTAGTACTCGTAGCGGCCGAAGAGGTAGAGGCGCTGCTCCTTGTCGGTACGTCTGGGGTTGAGGGAAAGGAAGTCGTAACCCACCTCCACACCTGTGGCAATGGCACTCGAGGCTACGGGCTGCTTGGGCGAGGGAGAGTCCTTGGAGAAACTCTGGTTGTAGCGGGTGATGAGGTCGGCGTCGGACAGGTGGCCATAGTCGAACGAGCCGCGTGCCACCCAGTTGTGGGCGTCGTAGCAGAAGTCGAACGCGCCGATGAGTACCGTTCCCTTCACATCGTCGTAAACGGCGTTGGTGGCCTTCTTCAGAGTATTGCTGAAGGAGTTGCCCGCATAGCCGCTGAGCGAGAGGCGCAGGCCTTTCACCGAATAGTTGTCCACGCGGAAGGCACCTGCCATGGCATTGGCTATCTTGAATTCGTAGGGGCTGCCCGCTCCACCCTTCACCCATTCCTTACTGCCGAAGCGGTCGGAGTCGAGGCCTGCTAGAAGCATAGCTTCGTAGCGCCACTGCCCGGCACGGCCCCAAAGGCTGACACCCGTCTCGTGCCACGTGCAGGGCAGGATGGTGTTCTCGCCCTCGGGTCGATAGACGCCGAAGAACTCGGTGGGCAGGTGGTGGGCATTGGTCATGCCGACGGGCACCACCATGTGGCCCAGCTTGATGTTGAACTGGGGACAGAAGGACTTCTGAATCCAAAACTGCTCGAGGGCCACTTCACCGCCACGCTCCACTTCGCTTTCGTATTCGCCGCCTTCGTGTTCCTCAATCTCGACGGCACTCTCCGTGCCGCCATGTTCGAACTCGATTTCGGTACCCATGGTCCAGCCCTTGCCGAAGTCGTAACCCAGCATGATGACTACGTGGGGCAGGTCGAAACGTCCGTGCGTGTCGTCCTTGTAGTTCTGCGGGCTGTCGTAGCGCAGGTAGTTGTCACTATAAAAATTGTAGCTGTAGACGGCTTCCCCATAGCCGCCGATGGTGAATCGCCGTTTGCGGGGAGCGGCTTCGGCGTCGGTTTTCTGCACGGCTTCAATACTTGCCAGCTTGGCCCGTCTGTCGGGCTCCGTCCGTTGAGAGGTTGTTCCCTCGTCAGCGTAAAGTGCTCCTGTACAGAGCATCAGGCCCAATGAAAGGCCCCATACCTTTTGTTTCATTTCCCTTATTTTTTATAATTTTTTGTTGGTGCAAAGGTACGGGGGCACTCAAAGGGGGGCAATACCCAAAAGCGGGTATTGTAGGGAGGAAAATAGGTAGTTTTAGGTATATTACTTCACCCGCAGGGCCACAACGTAGTAGGCGGCCAGGGAGAGGGCCATCAGCACCAGCGCGGCCAGGCAGGCGATGCGTGCCCACAGATGGTGGTCGGTCCAGGGGCCGACGGCAAAGAGCAGGCTGATGCAGACATTGAACGCCCGAAGGAGGCGCACCACGCACACGTACTGCTGCCCCACGTTGCGGACATTCACGCGCACAGGGAAGCGGATGAAGCGCACAGGCAGGCGGGCACCCGTCACCATCAGTGCGAACACGAGCGTCGACAGGAGGGCCGATACCCACATATTGCCATCCGCCTGTCCGCCCTGCGAGGTATATTGCCAAAGCACGCCCACCCAGCCCAGCACGACCAGAAGCAGGGCCACGCCTTCCACTACCCAATCGACAACGGCGGGGCGGAAATGTACATCGGGACAATCGTGGGCCGAGAAAGGACCCAGGTTCACGCCAAACAGATTGAAAGACTTGATTCGTATCATATTTTATTTTTTTAAAGTTAATAGGAATCAGAGGGAGTTATCGCCCTCTTCATTCTTCACCGCGCCGCCCTTCTTCGCCTTCTTCAGCCGCCCGCTCTTGCGCAGGGCCTCGTTGATGATCCACTGGAGCTGGCCGTTGGTGCTGCGGAACTCGTCGGCCGCCCACTTCTCGATGGCGTCCATCGTGGCGGCATCCACCCGCAGTACAAAGCTCTTGGTTGTATTTTCTTTCTTTGCCATGAATCGGTTCTCCTTTTTTCTTTCTCTGATTTAGCGGATATCCTTACCACGGATAAAGCCAGCCACGTCGTCCATTACATAGCCAGGTACAGACTGGGCTTTCTGGTACTCAAAGGGAGTACTCTTGCCCTTACCTTCCTGCAACAAGTGGTTCAACGCCGGATAGGACTTGAACACCGCATTCTTCTTCTGCAACAATCCCATGCGCCAGAGACCGTAATCGAGCATGGTTACTTGATAATCGCGCTCGCCCTGAAGCACCAGTACCGGACATTTCAAAGCGGCCGCCGTACCGATGGGATTATAGGTACGCAAGAACTCCCAATACGTCCGCGGAATGTTGAGCGGCAACGGGATGGTGTCGCAGAATGCCTCCGTACCCAGCCGCTTCACATTGGCTGTCTGACGCTTCAACTCGTCCAGTTGTACACGGGTCTGCTCGTTACCGCCCGACAAGGAAGCAAGGTATTCCGATTGTTCCAGTACCAGATCTTCAAACGGACGGGCCGGTCCTGCCAGAATGATGATACCTGACACTGCATCCGAACGCTGAGCTATGCGCGGTGCCATCAGTCCACCCTGACTATGGCCAAGCACAAAGATGCTGTCCGTGGCCACCTCAGGCAAGGTGCGGGCAAATTCGGCTGCTGCAATGGCATCGTCACACGTCTCCACATCCATGTCCATCACCCGGCCGGAGGGAACAATGTCGGCACCATATACTTTCGTGCGCTTGTCGTAACGAATGACGGCAATGCCCCGTCGAGCCAATCCCCAGGCCAGATCGCGGAAAGGTTTGTTGGGCCCCACCGTCTCGTCACGGTCGTTCGGTCCCGAGCCATGCACCAATACCACGCAGGGCATCTTACGGCCGTCCTTCACCCGAGGCAAGGTCAGCGTACCGGGCAGGCGGTAACCGTCGGCACCCACAGCGATGTCGCGTTCTTCCATCAGCGCCTCGTCAAAGGTCACGACAGGTGTAGTCGCCTGTACTGGAGCAGGTACCATGCGAATGGTATTCATGCGCCCATCGGTATCGAAGACCAAAAGCAAACGCAAGGTATAGCGCTCAAACGCCAGATTGCGGCAATAGAGCGTCATCCCCTGAGCCTGTTCCAGTTCCCACTCGCCGGCCGATTTAAACGGGCCGAACTGTTTCTCCATCTGCTTCCAGGTGTCGTTGAACACGGCGGGCGAGAGCTGACGTTGTGCCTCTGCATTCAGTGCGGCGTAAATGCTGTCGCCCCGAGCTTCAACGAGATGGGTGTAGATACGCTCCGCACGAGCCAAGTTATTGTCCTGCGCCCATCCTTTCCAACCACCACCGTTCAATAGGAAAAGCAGAACCAAAATGGAATACTTAAAATGATCCATTGTCAATTGTACTTTTCTAATGTTTAATCCTCAACCACTTAGTGTAATAATAATATTCCATGTAGCACTTCAGCGCGCCGCCCACAAAGGCCAATGCCACGATGTACAACCGACGCAAACGGAAGCGGTCGGTCCAATAGCCGGACTCAAAGCCTTCCGTACCCCACCAGATCAAGTCGAAGGCAAGCGTTACCGCGACTACCACCAACACATACACGCCTCCGGTAAAAAGCACAAAGAGCGGCTTATTGCACAGGTAGAGACGATGTGTCAGATTGCCCAACACCACTCGTCTCGCCTCCATGGACGGACGCCGATAAAGGTAAACTCCCCGCACAAAGATGAGCACGCCAACCAGCATGAAAGCCACGATAGCACAAAGGTTACCCCCGTTCATCAACTGCCACTGACTACCGAGCACCCAAGCAAAAACCAGCACGACGAACATCCCCACCCCGATGCTGGAACCGGCTGTCAGGCGAGTACTACACTGATAGACCACTTCGTTACCATGATTGAATCCGAACATATTGTTTTGAGTTTTTAAGTTTATGAGTTGGTAAGTTTATGAGTTAAGCTCCATTACAATTTTAAGGGCTTAGGAACTTATGAACTCACCAACTCATAAACTTACCAACTCACCAACTCATAAACTCACAACCTATGACAGAAAACTATAACTTCGACGAATGCATCGACCGTCGCCACACCGACTCGGTGAAGTGGGACGGCATGAAGAACGTATGGGGACGCGACGACCTGCTCCCCATGTGGGTGGCCGACATGGATTTCCGCACGCCGCCCTTTGTGATGGATGCCTTGCGTACCCGGCTCGAACACGAGGTGCTGGGTTACACCGATCCCTGCCCCGAGTGGGCGGCTTCCATCTGCCGGTGGCTGGACACGTGCCACGGCTGGCAGGTGCCGGAAGACAGGCTGCTCTTTGTTCCCGGTATTGTGCGCGGACAGGCTCTGGCACTGCTTTGCTTCACCCGTCCGGGCGACCGCGTGCTGGTGATGCCGCCCGTCTATCATCCTTTCTTCCTGGTGACCCAACACCTGGGACGTGAAGTGGTATGGTCGCCCCTCCGGCTGGAGGAAGGTCAGTATCACATCGACTTTGACCGCCTGCGCCAAGATGTGCAGGGCTGTAAGGTGCTCATCTTCTGCAATCCCCACAACCCCGGCGGACGGGTATGGACGCCCGACGAGCTGCGCCGTGTGGCCGAAATCTGCCGCGAGAACGGAACGCTTGTCATCTCCGACGAGATACACGCCGACCTCACCTTGCCGCCCCATCGCCACCATCCGTTTGCCACGGTGAGCGAGGATGCGGCTGTCAATAGCGTCACCTTCATGGCGCCCAGCAAGACGTTCAACATGCCCGGACTGGCCAGTTCGTTTGCCGTGGTGCCCGACGAGACGTTGCGCCGCCGGTTCAACGACTTCCTCGAAGCGGGCGAGTTTGGCAGCGGCCATCTGCTGGCCTATATCGGTGCGGCAGCGGCCTACACGCACGGCGCCGCGTGGCTCGACCAGTTGCTGGCCTATCTGCAAGGCAACATCGACTTCACCGAGGCCTACCTCAAGGAACATATCCCCGGCATCGGCATGATACGTCCGCAGGCTTCGTACCTCATCTTCCTCGATTGCCGCGCGTTGGGTCTGCCCCAAACCGAACTGGTGAACCTCTTTGTGGACAAGGCACACCTGGCACTGAACGACGGCACCATGTTCGGTCCCGGCGGAGAAGGCTTCATGCGTCTCAACGTCGGATGCCCGCGGGTACAACTCCGGCAGGCGCTCGACCAGTTGGCAGAGGCGGTTCGGCAATATACCTGTAACGCGTAAGGGTGGTGGTCCGGGCAGGAGGACGTACTGCTTCTTCCTGCCCGAATCCCAATCTTATTCCACCTTCTTCCCGGCCTTATCCTGGCTAAATCCCTATCTTATCCTACTTTCCTCCCAACTTTTATAGATTGAAAAAGGCTTTTTAAGTATATGAATAAGCCTTTTTACATAGATGAATAAGCCTTATTAGTATATTGAATAAGCCTTATTCATGGTATTAATAAGCCTTATTAATTTTAGTCATAAGCCTTGTAAATGTAGATAAAAAGTCTTATTTTTGTTATTAAGGTACTACCTTGGATACCCTTACATACGGAGAGAAGGTGGTTAGGGTAGGGCTTCAGTAACTTTTTATACGTCTATTGCCTATGTTTTACAAGAAAAGTCGTGCCAAAGTTGGCAACAAGTACAAGTGGTTTCCCCGCGCTGCAACGCTGGGAAAGGGAGTGGGCACACAGGAATTGGCCAAATACATTGCACAGATGAGTACAGCCTCGCCGGGCGATGTACATCTGGTGCTTCGCGCCTTGCCCGATGCCCTGTCTTTCTTTATGAATGCCGGTCAGAGCGTCCACATCGAGGGATTGGGGTCGTTTCACTACAAATTGTCATGCGCCGGACAGGGTGTGGATACGCCCGAGGAAGTGGACCGCAAGCAAATCAAGGCCATCCGTGTGCAGTTCCTGCCCGAACGTCAGGGACGGGGTAAGCACAAACAACGTCCGCTGGTGCAGGATGTGGAGCTGGTGGAACTGGCCGGTTCTTTGGATGGAAGTGCCGAAGATGACCGGTGAGAATTTGTAGGGCATAGTAGGCTATCTGCCAAATAATTGCTACTTTTGCATATTCAATTGAACAAAAACTTATCTACTCATGAGCAATCAACGATACATGATGCGCGGCGTAAGCGCATCGAAGGAAGACGTTCACAACGCCATCAAGAACATTGACAAAGGCATCTTCCCGCAGGCTTTCTGCAAAATTATCCCCGACATCCTGGGCGGCGATCCCGAGTATTGCAACATCATGCACGCCGACGGTGCAGGCACCAAATCGAGCCTGGCCTATATGTACTGGAAAGAAACAGGCGACCTCTCGGTATGGAAAGGCATTGCGCAGGATGCGCTCATCATGAACATCGACGACCTGCTCTGCGTGGGAGCCGTTGACAACATCCTGGTATCTTCTACCATCGGACGCAACAAGCTGCTGGTGCCGGGCGAAGTCATCTCGGCCATCATCAACGGTACGGACGAACTGCTGGCCGAACTGCGTGAAATGGGCGTGGGTGTCTATGCCACGGGCGGCGAGACGGCCGATGTGGGCGACCTGGTGCGCACCATCATCGTAGACTCCACCGTGACTTGCCGTATGAAGCGTGCCGATGTTATCAACAATGCCAACATTCGTCCGGGCGATGTTATCGTGGGTCTTGCCAGCTACGGACAGGCCACTTATGAGAAAGAATACAACGGCGGCATGGGCAGCAACGGTCTGACTTCCGCCCGTCACGACGTCTTTGCCAAGTACCTGGCCGAGAAATATCCGGAGAGCTATGACAAGGCCGTGCCCGATGAACTGGTGTACAGCGGCCAGCTGAAGTTGACCGATGCCGTAGAAGGCAGTCCGCTGGATGCAGGCAAGCTCGTCCTCTCGCCCACCCGTACCTATGCGCCGGTTGTCAAGAAGCTGCTCGACGCCCTGCGCCCCGAAATCCATGGCATGGTACACTGCTCGGGCGGCGCACAGACCAAGGTGCTGCACTTCGTGGGCGACAACTGCCGCGTCATCAAGGACAACCTCTTCCCCGTACCTCCCCTGTTCCGCACCATCAAGGAGCAGAGCGACACAGACTGGGCGGAGATGTACAAGGTATTCAACATGGGACACCGTCTGGAAGTCTACCTCTCGCCCGAACATGCCGAGGAAGTCATCGCCATCTCGAAGTCGTTCAACATCGACGCACAGGTCATCGGCCGTATCGAGGAAAGCGACAAGAAGGAGTTGATTATCCGCTCGGAGTTCGGTGAGTTCAGGTATTAATTAAAGATATTGAGCGCTATGGGCTATGTAGTCATTGTTCTGATTGTGGTGTGTGTATTGGCTTGGGGGCAATATTACCGGAGCAATACCCGCCGGAAGAAGAGATAAGGAGATGAAAAACATCCGTAATGCCTGTCTGATCGTGCTTACATGGCTTGCCATGATGCCAATCGGTATAGGCCTGTTCATCCTCGGATACTTGGTAGAAAGTACTTCCGTGTATCTATCGTTCCTGTGCTATTTGTCTCCCGGATTCTTGGGTATTTTCCTCCCTGGCAGAGAGGGATGGCCTCACTTCTCCAAAAAGGCTTTGGTGGGGATTCTCATAATCTATTTGACATTAGCCGGAGTGCTGACGCTCTATCTAGAAATAAGTGACAATACCTAAGTCACCACAGCGTTTTGGTTTCTTGAGAAATATATGTAACAAGAACGACTCTTTAAGATAAGAATTATGGAAAGAGAACACCAAGGTTGCCTGATAGGTATTGGCATGGTAGCCGTCTGTGGAGCTATCCTTTTTGTGGCTTACAAGTGGGATATTCCATTCCTGAAGTGCGTCTGCTACCTGTTACCGGCTCTCATCGGATCCTACATAGGTAGCCAGTATTTCAGCAACGAAGAGCAGCGGGTAAAGAACCGCTTCTCGCGCCGGACATGGAATTGGCTTGTTACCGGCTTTTTCCTGCTGGCTGCATTGCTGGCGTGGCTGTTTGAGGGAAGATTGTGGTAAAACAATAAATAGACAAAGATATGAAACACTTGCTCAAAGTCATTCTCGTGGCCATTGTCATCCTTACCTTCTGCTTCGGACTTTACGTCCTCAGCGACCAGTGGGATGCGCCTGTTCTCCGATTCCTGAACTACACCATCATCGGTGCAGCCACTGGAATCTACTCTGGTCCCCATCTTGCTCCCGAAGCCGATAAGGCGAAGTATCGCATGACTCCCAAGAAATGGATATTGAGTATCGCAGGCGTAGTCGTGTTTGCGGCAGTGCTGGCGTGGCTGATTGAGGGGAGGTTGTGGTAATAATAGAATAAAACGAAATAAATGGCAGAAAACAACACCATACTGGAAAAGCTCGACGGCCTCGTAGCCCGCTTCGAGGAAGTGTCGACACTGATTACCGACCCGGCAGTCATTGCCGACCAGAAGCGGTATGTCAAGCTGACGAAAGAATACAAGGAACTGGGCGACCTGATGAACGCCCGCAAGGAATACATACAGGTATTGAACGGCATCGATGAGGCCAAGGATATCATTGCCAACGAAACCGACCCCGAGATGCGCGACATGGCACGCGAGGAACTCGATGCCTGCCAGACCCGCCTCCCCGAACTGGAGGAGCATATCAAGCTGCTGCTCGTTCCGGCCGACCCGCAGGACAGCCGCAACGCCATCCTCGAGATACGTGGCGGTACGGGCGGAGACGAAGCGGCCATCTTTGCAGGCGACCTCTTCCGTATGTACTCTAAATATTGCGATATCAAAGGATGGAAGCTTGAAGTGTCCAGCGCCAACGAAGGGGCTGCCGGCGGCTTCAAGGAAATTATCTGTTCCGTCACGGGCGACAACGTGTATGGCACGCTGAAATACGAGTCGGGCGTGCACCGCGTACAGCGTGTGCCTGCCACGGAGACACAGGGCCGTGTGCATACCTCGGCCGCCTCGGTAGCCGTGTTGCCCGAAGCCGAGGAGTTCGACGTAGTCATTAACGAGGGTGAAATCAAGTGGGACACCTTCCGAAGCGGCGGAGCCGGCGGACAGAACGTGAACAAGGTGGAGTCCGGCGTCCGTTTGCGTTACAATTGGAAGAACCCCTTGACGGGCGTAGTGGAAGAAATCCTTATCGAGTGTACCGAAACGCGCGACCAGCCCAAGAACAAGGAGCGTGCCCTCTCGCGTTTGCGTACCTTCATCTACGACAAGGAGCACCAGAAGTACATTGACGACATCGCCTCCAAGCGCAAGACAATGGTCTCCACAGGCGACCGCTCGGCCAAGATACGTACCTACAACTATCCGCAGGGACGTATTACCGACCATCGCATCAATTATACCATCTACAACCTGGCTGCCTTTATGGACGGCGACATCCAGGATTGTATCGACCATCTCATCGTGGCCGAGAATGCGGAACGGTTGAAGGAAAGCGAATTGTAATGAAATAACCGGACATTATGAAGTTGAAACGTCTTTCTTCTTTTTTCCAGACGTTGGCAGGTGCTTTCCGAACGTGCCTGACGCGTTTCCCGGTGGCAGTAGGGTTCGTACTGGCACTGACTGCTTTTCTGGCCTATCTAGTTGCCACGGAGGGAAACAGGGGCGAAGAAAAGTTTCTGCTGGTCCTGGGGTATTATCTGTCCGTAGGCTTTGTGCTTTCGCTAAGTCTGCATTTATGGGGCGAAGAAATAAAACGACGGGCAACGGCACTGGTGGTGCATGGGGTAGCGCAGGCTCTCTTGGTGGCCGACGCCCTGTTTCTCTATCATTATGTGGCCGATAGCGGTGCCATCGGCATTGGCATTGCCCACTTTGCCGGAGTGCTGGCGGTTGGGCTTTCGGTATTTTTCCTTTCTTTTTTTCGGGAACGGAACGACATTCCGGCCTGGTATTTCAGTTTGAGTACCATAAGTACACTGATAATGACTTCCATTATCGGAGTTGTTTTGCAAATAGGCATTGACTTGCTGGTACTTTCTCTTGACCAGCTTTTCGGGGTGGATGTGGATACGAAATGTTATTTGTATATTGTCATTTTGTGTTGCCTCACTTTGCCGTTGCTGATGTTTCTTGGCTTGCTGCCGCAGGGCAAGGAAAAACATGACCGGAGGATACGCATCAGTTCTTTTTTGAATGGCATCATACGCTATCTTTTTTTGCCATTGGCTGGATGTTATCTGCTGGTGCTCTATGTGTATGCCATCCGCATATTGGTGCGTTGGGAATTGCCTGACGGATGGGTTTCGTGGCTGGTAGTAACGCTGATGGCCATGTGTATCGGTATAGTATTTGGACTGTATCCTACCCGTATTAAGGAAGATGAACCTGAGGTTTGCGATACGGCTGACGACCTTATTGGGAAGGAATGTCCTAAAGTGATGCTGCCCGGTGGAACATTTTCGGTGTATTCGGGAAACAAAAGCCGGATGGCTGGACGGGTAATGCGTTGGTTGCCCATGCTGGTTTTGCCTTTGTTGCTGCTGATGACGGTAGGCATTGTGCGCCGTTTCCTGGACTATGGCATTACGATTAACCGGCTTTATCTGCTCACGCTCAACTTGTGGTTTTATGCCGTATGTATCGGGTTGATAGTGGGGAAAGCACGACGCATCAGTTGGATACCCGTCTCGTTTTCATTGGTCTTCTTGCTGACGTCGGTGTTGCCGGTCAATTATACTTCCATCACACGGAGCGTATTGCATGGGAAGGTAAAGCAGGCGTTGCTGGAGGGAAACCGGAATGAATTGCCTCTTTCGGAACAACAATACGAGGCATGGGCTAAATCGGTATCCAAAGAAGAAGCTAATTTGATAACGGGCAAACTACACTATTTGCAAGACTGGTTTGGCGAAGAAAGCATTACTGATCTGGTAAAAGAAGGGGTGCTCCTTGATTATGTAATGACCGAGGCGGTGGATACTACATCCGTGCGCACGATTTCTTATCGGCAATCCGTGCAAACCACGGTGGAAGTGCCGCAAGGTTATCAATATTGTACTATGGTTACGGTCAATGGTACTTTGTCCGGTGAATCAGCCAATAAAGACGGTCTGTGCATGGTCGGTTTGGAAGAAGAGGACGATTTCGTTTACGTTCCACTTGATACCCTCCGTGCACATGAAGACGACCCGAAGTTTCCTGTACCGATGTTACGTACCCGTAAGGGGAATGTACTGATGTTGACGTCTTTTAGTTATAATCAGACTGTTGATGCCCCAGATGTGGATGGTTCCGCACAAACAGATATATACTTTTTACTCGAAGGCTATCTCTATCACAATAAGAAACAATGACAATATAAAAGTGAATAATCAGATTATGAACAAGCAACAACTCTTTGAAAACATCAAGCGCAAGCAATCATTCTTGTGTGTGGGACTTGATACCGATATCAAGAAAATTCCCGAACATCTGCTGAAAGAAGAAGATCCTATCTTTGCTTTCAACAAGGCCATTATCGATGCTACCGCCGATCTCTGTATCGCTTATAAGCCCAACTTGGCTTTTTATGAGAGCATGGGTGTGAAAGGCTGGATAGCTTTCGAGAAAACAGTGAACTACATCAAGCAGAACTATCCCGACCAATTCATTATTGCCGATGCCAAACGCGGAGATATTGGCAACACCTCTGCCATGTATGCACGCACTTTCTTCGAGGAGCTGGACATTGACTCCGTAACCGTAGCTCCCTACATGGGCGAAGACAGTGTGACACCTTTCCTGACTTACGAGAACAAGTGGGTTATCCTGTTGGCACTGACCAGCAACAAAGGTTCGCACGACTTCCAGTTGACGGAGGATGCCAATGGCGAACGTCTTTTTGAAAAGGTACTCCGCAAGAGTCAGGAGTGGGCAGGCGACGACCGCATGATGTATGTGGTAGGTGCTACTCAGGGCCGTGCCTTTGAGGATATTCGTAAGATTGTGCCCAACCACTTCCTGTTGGTACCGGGTGTAGGTGCACAGGGTGGTTCGTTGGAAGAGGTCTGCAAGTATGGCATGACGAAGGAGTGCGGACTCATTGTCAACTCCAGCCGCGGCATCATCTACGTAGACAAGACGGAAAACTTTGCCGCTGCCAGCCGTAAGGCCGCACAGGAAGTGCAGGCACAGATGGCAGAGCAGTTGAAAGCTATTTTGTAACATATAGGCGTGTGCCAATATAAAAAGATGGCACACAGATAACATGAAACGGTGTAATTTGGCGGATACGGTTCCGTAGAAATAATCTGTCCGTTTCGTGTTATCTGCGTGCCATTCTTTGTATGGATACGGTTACTTCAAGTATGCCTTGAAGAATCCTTCTATTTTCTCAAAAGGTATCACTTCTAGATTATCATACAAATCGGTATGGTTGGCTCCGGGGATAATCAGCAGTTCTTTGTTGTCGCCCGTCAGTTTTTTGAAGGCATCTTCACTGAAGTAGCGCGAATGGGCTTTTTCGCCATGAATCATCAGTACGGCACTACGTATTTCGTGGCTATATGCCAGTATAGGCATGTTGATGAATGACAGGGACGAAGTCTTGTTCCATCCGTCGTTGGAGTTGAGCGAACGCTTGTGATAGCCGCGCGGTGTCTTGTAATATCCGTAATAGTCTTTCACAAACTGGGGAGCATCGTCGGGAAGCGGGTCTACCACCCCTCCTGCCAGCGCATACGTGCCCTTGCGGTAGTCTTCCGTACGCTGGGCGTTGAGCTGCTTGCGAAGCTCATAGCGCGCATCGGCATCCATGGCATCGAAATAGCCGTTGGCATTCACCCGGCTCATGTCGTACATCGTAGCGGTGACGGTAGCCTTGATGCGCGTGTCGATGGCTGCCGCATTCAGCGCCATGCCTCCCCATCCGCAGATGCCCAGTATCCCGATACGGTCGGCATCCACCTGCTCGCAGGTAGAAAGGAAGTCCACCGCCGCACAGAAGTCTTCCGTATTGATGTCCGGAGACGCCACATAACGGGGTTCACCCCCACTCTCACCGGTGTACGAGGGGTCGAAGGCAATGGTCAGGAATCCGCGTTCGGCCAGTGTCATGGCATACAGGCCCGACGATTGTTCCTTCACCGCTCCGAAAGGTCCGCTCACGGCAATGGCCGGAAGTTTTCCCTCGGCCTGCTTGGGCACGTACATGTCGGCCGCCAGCGTAATGCCATAGCGGTTGGTAAAAGTCACTTTCCGGTGGTTCACCTTGTTGCTCAACGGGAACACCTTGTCCCATTCATGTGTCAAATTCAAACTCTTTTCCATCTTCATCTCCGATTTTAAACCGTCCGTTGTGGCAAGCAGGCTACCCGTAGTCAGAAACCAGGCCGCCGATGCCGCGCACAACGTCTTCCACAATATATCCATATAAGTTATCACTCTATTATTCTACGAAGGCAAAAATAACACAAAAGCCCCACAGAGACATTTCTGTGAGGCTCAAATATCGTTTCTGAAAAGTTCAAATGCACGAAGGGGCACCCAATGCCGTGGGCGGAATACCGTAGCGTTTCTTGAAGGCCGTAGAGAAGTGCGAGGGGTTCTTGAAGCCCACCTCCGCATAGACGTCGACCACCTTCCGCCGTTCTTCCTTCAGCAGGTGATAGGCCACTTCCAGGCGCTTGCGAATCAGCCATTTCTCGGGTGTCAGCTCGCTCACCTTCTTGAAGTCGCGCTTAAAGGTGGCCAGGCTACGGCCCGTGTAATGCGCCAGCTCCTCTAAGGTAAACTCGTACATATAGTTCTCGTTCATGAAGTCAAGAATGTCCATCTTCCACGGTGTGCTGAAGTCGAACAACGCGGTCATGAAGCGCTTGTCGGTATGAAGCAGGGCCAGCAATCCTTCCTGCAACTTCAGTTGCATCACGTCGTCCTGCGGTTTCACTTCCGGATTGAAGTAAGGTGTCATCGAAGCAAACAGGCTCTCAATCTCAGCCGAAGGAGGAAGTTTCATCACGCCGGGCACGAACTTCTCCACGGGTTCTGCCTTGTCCGTGTGGCGGGCATACTTTCCGTACATCTCCCGAAGGAAGGAACGGGTAAAGCACATGTAAATCCCGCAATACTGCTCCCCGCCCGAGGCTTTCTTGTACATGGTCACACGATGGTCGCGCGGAATGAACACGCACTCTCCTTTTCCCACGTGTATCTGTCGGTGCCCATCGTCGAGCACCATCTCGCCCGACAAGACATAGTTCATGGCGTATTCTCTGGAACGGTGCACGCACGCATCGGCATCAGCATAGAAAAAGCTGAAGAACACATTCTGGTAATTGAATATGACTTTCATGGGGTTATGGCGTGAGGTCGTAGGTTCTGCTGTCATCTTATTTTTTAGTTTTAGCGATACAGAAATTCTCTTTCTAGTAGAATTCCATGCACGTAATAAATGAACTCTATCCCTAATGGGAAAAATCGAATATATCGCAAAGATACGAATAAAAAGCTAATCCCGTTGCTTTCATCCTATTATTCAACGGATTAAGAGATATGATTTTCTCAATCTATTATAGTTTCCGGCACATTTCTAAAGCTCAAAATCTATCCTCAAAAACACAAGCGTATTTGAAAACAAACGCAAAGGCGTTTAAAGAAAAACTCCTTTGCGTTTTGAGCAAAACGTCAAGGCGTTTCATCCAAAACACAAAGGAGTCTTTTCAGGGTATCAAAAGTCAACAAACCACTCGTCTCAGACGGGCAGTCTGTACACCTTATTATATATTAGTAACCCAGTTCTTTTTCAAGAGCGTTGTATTTTTCCTTGTCAAGCTTCCAGTAGATGTTCAGCAAGTACTGGCCCCACAACTGACGGTTGTCTGGTTTAGCTTCTTTTGCTTTTTCATAGAAAGGAAGTGCTTTTTCGTACAGTTCCTTAATCTTAGCTTCGTTAGCTGCATACTTCGGATCGTCCATAGAAAGCTTAGAGTTTTCTTCTACGATTTCCTGAGCCGGGAAGAATGAGCAGTCACCAATCTTAGAATAAGCTTCAGCTACGAAATCCTTACCTTCTGCAATAATCTGGTTGAATGTAGCGATGGCACCTTCGTAGTCTTTCTTTTCATACTGAAGCACACCCTTCACGTACATGAAGTACGGAGTAGAATTCTTAGCCAATACGGCATCCATCTGAGCCAGACCTTCGTCAATCTTACCTTTCTGAATGTAGTAGTCCATCAGGTTACCGATGAAGTATTCCTGTGACGGGAATTTTTCTACACCTTCCTGGATAGTAGTCAACCATTTTGCTGAGTCAGGAGTTTCACCTTTTCCGTAAGCTTCTGCCAAGCACATCAGTGAACGGTAACCTTCTTCTTTGTGTTCCTTACCGATAGTAGCGTATTTAATTACGGCTGCATTATCTTTCAATGAATTAGCGGCAAGAGCAGCATAGTTGGCAATCAACGGAGTCAGCGTGTCGTTCTTCACAGCATCTTCGTCAGCGAACAACGGGTTCTGCGGAGCGTCTACATACAGACCGAAGAATTTCAATGCGTTGGCATAGTTACCTGCATTGTAAGCGTCAGAACCGGCGTTAGTCAACTGAGGACGTACAGTAACCAGAGCCTTAGCCAGTTTCTTTCTCAGTTTCGGTTTTTTCAGTTCACCGCTCTTTACCTTAGCCTGTTCTACTTCGTCACATTTTGTGTAATATTCGAACATTTTAGCCAAGCTGTTATACAATTTAGCGGTATCAGCCTGACCACCCGGCAAATACAATTTCATGTTTTCATCGTCATAGATAGACTTCTGGAAATCACCAGCCAGCTTCCATGTTTCAGGATCATTGGCAGTAGAAGGATCTGTCAAAGCAGGTTCGATGATTTGTGCTGCCTTCACGGGATCGCTCTTGGCAGATTTAGCTTCCTTTACCACGCTTTCCTGAGCAGAAACAGCGCATGCGGTAAAGAACAAAGCGGCTGAGAATAATACTTTTTTCATAAGGTTTAAATTTAGTAATACAAATATTCAAGTTAGTTTTTGTCCGGATTATTCATTCGGTTCGTCCGTAGCGGGCTGAATGGTTTCTCCGTCGGCGGGCTGGATATCCGTTGCCGGAGTTTCTTCTTCCTGCTGAACTTCTTCTTCGTTTTCAGAAGCTACCTTACATACGGAACCAATCTGGTCGTTACGCTTTTCAAGGTCAATCAGGCGCACACCCTGTGTAGCACGTCCCATGATGCGCACATCAGCTACCTTCAAACGGATAGTGATACCCGACTTGTTGATAATCATCAGGTCGTTTTCATCGGTTACAGACTTGATAGCTACCAGGCTTCCGGTCTTATCCGTAATGTTCAGTGTCTTCACACCCTTTCCGCCACGGTTAGTCTTACGGTAGTCTTCAATGTCCGAACGCTTACCGTAACCGTTTTCAGATACCACCATGATGGTTTCTGTTTCAGGATCTTTGATACAAATCATTCCGATTACTTCATCCTGACCGTCCTCATCGAGTGTGATACCGCGTACACCGGTAGCCGTACGTCCCATTTCACGCACCGCGCTTTCATGGAAACGGATGGCACGACCGTTACGGTTGGCAATCACGATTTCATTGTTTCCGTTAGTCATACGTACTTCAATCACACGATCGTCTTCGCGGATGGTGATGGCGTTCACACCATTCTGACGCGGACGAGAATACTGTTCGAGCAACGTCTTCTTGATGACACCGTTCTTCGTACAGAAGAGTACATAGTGACTATTGATGAATTCCGTGTCGTTCAGATTCTTCACACGCAGGTAAGCCGTTACCACATCGTCTGCCTCAATGTTCAGCAGGTTCTGGATGGCACGTCCCTTCGAAGTCTTGTTGCCTTCCGGAATTTCATATACCTTGAGCCAGTAGCACTTACCCTTCTGCGTGAAGAACAGAAGCGTATTGTGCATAGTAGCCGGATAGATATGTTCGATGAAGTCTTCGTTACGGGTTTCACTTCCCTTCGAGCCTACGCCGCCACGGTTCTGCGCACGGAACTCAGAAAGCGGTGTACGCTTGATGTATCCCATGTGCGAAATAGTAATGACCATTTCGTCATCGGCATAGAAATCTTCCGGATTGAACTCTTCCGAAGCATATACGATTTCCGAACGACGGTTGTCGCCGTATTTTTCTTTCACTTCAAGCAACTCGTCCTTGATGACCTTCTTGCAGAGTTCCTCGTTACTCAGAATTTCTTCGAAGTAAGCGATTTGCTTCATCAGGTCTTCGTATTCGGCATGGAGCTGATCCTGCATCAGGCCGGTGAGCTGGCGCAAGCGCATTTCTACGATAGCACGTGCCTGGATTTCGCTCAGGTTGAAGCGGGCCATCAGGTTCGTGATAGCTTCGTTTGGAGTCTTGGCAGCACGGATAATGCGGATTACCTCGTCAATGTTGTCCGAAGCGATAATCAATCCTTCCAGGATGTGCGCACGTTCTTTGGCCTTGCGCAAGTCGTAACGTGTACGACGGATTACCACCTCGTGACGGTGTTCCACGAAATATTTGATCAGTTCCTTCAGGTTGAGCAGACGCGGACGGCCATGAACCAGGGCCACGTTGTTCACACCGAAAGAAGTCTGAAGCATGGTCATCTTGTAAAGCTTGTTGAGCACTACGCTGGCGTTGGCGTCACGCTTGATGTCGATGACGATACGCATACCTTCGCGGTCGGTTTCGTCGTTCACATTTGAAATGCCTTCGATTTTCTTGTCGTTTGACAAATCAGCAATGCTCTTGATCAACTCAGCCTTGTTCACACCGTACGGAATCTCAGTCACAACAATCTTGTCGTGTGTAGGATGCGATTCGATTTCGGCCTTGGCACGCATTACCACACGTCCGCGTCCGGTTTCGTAGGCATCGCGCACACCGCTGATACCATAAATATATCCTCCGGTCGGGAAGTCAGGCGCCTTAATGTACTGCATCAAGCCGTCTACGTCGATTTCATTGTTATCGATGTATGCCACGCAAGCGTCAATGACTTCACGCAGGTTGTGTGTCGGCATATTGGTAGCCATACCTACGGCGATACCCGAAGCACCGTTCACCAGCAGGTTCGGGATGCGGGTCGGCATAACGGTAGGTTCCTGCAACGTATCGTCGAAGTTGTTGGTAAAGTCTACGGTCTCCTTGTAAAGGTCCTGCATCATCTCCTCACCAATCTTCTTCAGACGAGCCTCCGTATATCGCATGGCGGCAGCACTATCTCCGTCGATAGAACCGAAGTTACCCTGACCGTCGACCAGCGGATAACGCATCGCCCAGTCCTGTGCCATACGCACCAGGGCACCATATACAGACAAGTCGCCGTGAGGGTGATACTTACCCAATACTTCACCTACGATTCTGGCTGCTTTTTTATACGGTTTGTCGGATGTATTTCCCAGTTCCATCATTCCGTAAAGGATACGGCGGTGAACGGGCTTGAATCCGTCTCTTACATCAGGGAGGGCGCGTGCCACGATTACTGACATGGAGTAATCAATGTACGACGACTTCATTTCCTCTTCGATGTTGATTTTTATAATTCTGTCTTGTTCTTGCATTTAATACATTATTAATTATACTTCCTTTCAAGGCTTGTGAAAAACCATGCTAAAGTACGACTTTTAGCGGATATACAAAAACTTTTCCACCAAAAAATACGTATAAGACTGCATTTGGAGATACTTACAGGAAATGTGGCACGCATTTTGTTAAATAGAAAGAAAGACTTGATGAAGAGTCTTTATAATAATGTATATTTGCAAGCCTATTTTGAATATAAACGATTGGAGAAGATATGAATTTGATGAGCAACGAATTTACACAACAAGTGTCCGACATCGTCGTTTACGGGAAAGAGGAGGCCAACCGCCTTCAGAACGACCATATCGAACCGGAACATCTGCTATTGGGCATCTTGCGCGATGGAGAGTGTAAAGCCGCCGAAATATTGAAATCGTTCTACCTGGACTTGAAAGGTATCAAGAACGAACTGGAAATACAATTACGGGAGAAATCCATACAGGAAAACTATTCACAGGACATCACATTCAGCGAGGAAGCATCCAAGATACTGACACTAAGCAAACTGGAAGCCAAGCTGATGAATAACGAGAAAGTAGACACCCCTCATATTTTATTAGCCATTATGAGAGACAACCAGAATAACGCATATAAGATATTGGAAAAGAACGACGTAACTTACGAAAAGATAATAGATCGTCTGAAGCAGGAGGAAGCTCCTTTTGACGGACTGGATTTCAATGACGACGAAGAAGAGGAAGGCATCGGACGCCGCGGAAACGCAGACAAGAGCAACGATGGCTTCGGCTCTTCCGCTAACCGCCAGACCACTCAAACCGAACAGAAACAAGCAGAGGGAGGCACCCCCTACCTCGACAATTACGGCATCGACCTGACCAAGGCAGCCGAAGGTGGAAAACTCGACCCCGTGGTAGGCCGTGAGAAAGAAATTGAGCGTATCGCACAGATTCTGAGCCGCCGCAAGAAGAACAACCCGATTCTGATTGGTGAACCGGGCGTAGGAAAATCGGCCATCGCCGAAGGTCTGGCACTCCGCATCGTGGAGAAGCGGGTTTCGCGTGCCTTGTTCGGCAAGCGCATCGTTTCACTCGACATGACGGCTGTAGTGGCCGGAACCAAATATCGAGGACAATTTGAAGAACGCATTCGTGCCATTCTGACAGAAGTAAAGAAACATCCTGACGTCATTCTGTTCATTGATGAGATACATACCATCGTGGGAGCCGGCTCGGCAGCTGGTTCCATGGATGCGGCCAACATGTTGAAGCCGGCACTGGCACGTGGAGAAATCCAATGCATCGGAGCCACCACCCTCGATGAGTACCGCAAGAACATCGAAAAAGACGGGGCACTGGAACGCCGCTTCCAAAAGGTGCTGGTGGAACCGACCTCACCGGAAGAGACTTTGCAGATTCTCCGGAACATCAAGGATAAATACGAGGAGCATCATAACGTGACTTACACGGACGAGGCACTGGAGGCTTGCGTACGCCTGACCGACCGTTATGTGACCGACCGCTACTTCCCCGACAAGGCCATCGATGCCATGGACGAAGCGGGTTCTCGCATCCACCTCACCCACATCTCCGTACCTCGGGAAATTGAGGAGCAGGAACGATTGATTGAGGAAGCGCAACAGCATAAGAATGAAGCTATTCGTTTGCAGAACTTCGAGCTGGCCGCCAGCTTCCGTGACCGTGAGAACCAGTACACGGAACAATTGGAACGTCTGAAAAATGAATGGAAAGAGAAGTTGAAGGACAACCGGGAAACGGTGGATGCACCGCAGATAGAAGAAGTGGTTTCCATGATTTCGGGTGTGCCCGTGCAACGCATGGCGCAAGCGGAAGGTGTACGGTTGAAGGGGATGAAACAGGCATTGCTCTCGAAGGTCATCGGACAAGACAAAGCGGTAGAGACACTGGTAAGAAGTATCCAGCGGAGCCGTGTAGGACTGAAGGACCCGAACAAGCCTATCGGTACGTTCCTTTTCTTAGGACCGACGGGTGTAGGAAAGACGCACCTGGCAAAAGAGCTGGCCAAGAACATGTTCGGCACTACCGATACCATTATCCGTATCGACATGAGCGAATACATGGAGAAATTCACCGTGTCACGTCTGGTTGGAGCTCCTCCGGGATACGTGGGCTACGAAGAAGGCGGACAATTGACAGAGAAGGTGCGCCGTCATCCCTACTCTATCGTGTTGCTGGATGAAATCGAGAAGGCTCACTCCGACGTGTTCAACATGTTGTTGCAGGTGATGGACGAAGGCCGGTTGACGGATAGCCTGGGACGGACCGTGGATTTCAAGAATACCATTATCATCATGACGTCCAACATCGGTACACGCCAGTTGAAGGAGTTCGGCAAAGGCATCGGCTTCACGGCACAGACCGGAGAAAACGAGAAAGAGCATGCCAACAGCGTGATTCGCAAGGCCTTGAACAAATCGTTCGCTCCCGAGTTCATCAACCGTCTGGATGAAATCGTGACCTTCGACCAGCTGGACATCGCGTCACTGGAGAAAATCATCGACATCGAGCTGGCGGGACTCTACAAGCGTATCGAAGGTTGTGGTTACCATCTCCTGCTCGACCAAGAAGCTAAGCGTTTCGTGGCAGAAAAAGGCTACGACGTACAGTTCGGTGCCCGCCCGTTGAAACGTTCTATCCAGAACCATCTGGAAGACGGACTGGCAGAGCTGATTATCAACGAAGAACCGCAGACGGGCGATACCTTGCATGTGTACATGAACGCCCAAGGTGACGGAGTGGAAATGAAAGTAGAAAAAGTATAACGGAATTCTGACAGAATTTCGGCATACAGACAAAATGTCAGGTACAAACGTATCTGGCATTTTTTTTGTGTAGGGACTGGAAAAAAAATTTATTCGAACAATCATAAAAAACAAAGAGATATGCAAAAAGGTAATATCGGGGTTACAACAGAAAACATATTCCCCATCATAAAGAAGTTCTTGTATAGCGACCATGAAATTTTCCTCCGTGAACTGGTTTCCAATGCGGTGGATGCAACTCAGAAATTGAAGACTCTGGCCGCTACGGGCGATTTTAAAGGTGAACTGGGCGATTTGACGGTACGTGTAAAGGTAGACAAGGAAAACGGTACCATCACCATCAGCGACCGTGGTCTGGGTATGACGGCCGAAGAAATCGACAAGTACATCAACCAGATTGCCTTCTCAGGAGCTAATGACTTCCTGGAAAAATACAAGGACGATGCCAATGCCATCATCGGTCACTTCGGTCTGGGATTCTACTCAGCCTTCATGGTAGCCAAGACGGTAGACATCGTAACTCTTTCTTATAAGGAAGGTGCCAAGGCCGTGAAATGGAGCTGTGATGGAAGTCCTGAGTTTACTCTCGAAGAAACAGAACGTAACGACCGTGGAACCGACATCATCCTGCACGTGGATGAAGATTGCAAGGAATTCCTGGAAGAATCTCGCTTGCAGGGCCTGCTCACCAAGTATTGTCACTTCCTGGCCGTACCGGTAGCCTTTGGCAAAAAGAAAGAATGGAAAGACGGCAAGCAGGTAGAAACAGAAGAAGACAACCTGATTAACGACACTTGTCCTATCTGGACCAAGAAACCGTCGGACTTGAAGGAAGAGGATTACAAGAAATTCTACCGCGACCTGTATCCGATGGCCGACGAACCGTTGTTCTGGATTCACCTGAATGTAGACTATCCGTTCAACCTGACCGGTGTGCTCTACTTCCCGAAAATCAAGAGCAACATCGATTTGCAACGTAACAAGATTCAGTTGTATTGCAACCAGGTATATGTGACCGACTCAGTAGAAGGTATCGTGCCCGACTTCCTGACCCTGCTTCACGGTGTCATCGATTCTCCGGACATTCCGTTGAACGTATCTCGTTCTTACTTGCAGAGCGATTCGAACGTAAAGAAGATTTCTACTTACATCACGAAGAAGGTATCCGACCGCTTGCAATCTATCTTCAAGAACGACCGTAAGGAATTTGAAGAGAAATGGGACGACCTGAAGATTTTCATCAACTACGGTATGCTGACTCAGGAAGATTTCTATGAAAAGGCTTCCAAGTTTGCTTTGTTCAAGGATACAGACAACAAGTATTACACCTTCGAAGAATACCAGACATTGATTAAGGATAATCAGACCGACAAGAACGGCAGCCTGATTTACCTCTATGCCAACAACCTGGACGAACAGTACACTTACATCGATGCTGCCAAGAATAAAGGCTACAACGTATTGCTCATGGACGGCCAGCTGGACGTACCAATGATCAACATGCTGGAACAGAAGTTCGAAAAGAGTCACTTCACCCGTGTGGATAGCGACATCGTAGACCGCCTGATTGTGAAAGAAGACCAGAAGGGCGAAGAACTTCCTCACGACAAGCAGGAAGTGCTCAGTTCTTTGTTCAAGGGACAGATGCCGAAGGTAAAGAAAACGGAATTCCACGTAGAAGCACACGCACTGGGCGAAAACAATGCGCCGATTGTCATCACACAGGCCGAATACATGCGCCGTATGAAAGACATGGCCAGCATCCAGCCGGGTATGAGTTTCTATGGTGAAATGCCCGACATGTTCAACCTGGTATTGAATAGCGACCACCGCCTGATCAAACAGGTATTGAGCGATGCCGAAACAGCTTGTGCGGAAAAACTCGTACCGGTAGAGTCTGAAATCGCCATGCTGACTCTCCGTCGTAACGAGCTCCAGAAAGCGCAGGAAGGAAAGAAGGATGAAGAAATCCCGGCTGCCGAAAAAGACGAACTGAACGATGTAGAAAAGAAGATTGAAGCGCAAAAGACTGAAAAGGAAAACATTCTGAACGGTTATGCCGCCGGCAACAAAGTGGTTCACCAGCTTATCGACCTGGCCTTGTTGCAAAACAACATGCTGAAGGGTGAAGCCCTGACCAACTTTGTAAAACGAAGTGTGGAAATGATCTGATTTTCCCCTATAAAATAAGGAAAGCCATTCTTGCAGGTATGCAGGAATGGCTTTTTTTGTGCTTTTTATGCCCGTGGATAGAAGATAATTTGTACTTTTGCCCAGAAACACACAAGCAGACAACCATGGGAAACAAAACCGAATTGATATTAATCCGCATCAGCGGAGTGGACCGACCGGGACTGACCGCATCGGTAACTGCCATCTTGTCTAAATATCAGGTAGACATTATGGACATCGGACAAGCTGACATTCACAGCACCTTGTCACTGGGTATTCTTTTCAAATGTTCCGACCAGGATTCCGGAAATATCATGAAGGAATTGCTTTTCAAGGCTTCTGACTTGGGTATCAATATCCGCTTCTATCCTATCAGCGACGAAGAGTATGAAACGTGGGTCAACCTGCAAGGAAAGAACCGCTACATTCTGACGCTATTGGGCAGAAAACTTACGGCACAACAGATTGCCGGTGCTACCAAGCTTTTAGCAGAGCAACAACTGAACATCGACGGTATCCGGCGTCTGACCGGACGTATTCCCCTGGATGAGAAAAAGGCAAACGTGAGAGCCTGCATCGAATTTTCGGTGAGGGGTACTCCCAAAGACCGTGAAGAGTTACAAAGCCAGCTCATGCAGCTCAGTGCTTCACTGGGCATGGACTTCTCGTTCCAGCAAGACAATATGTACCGCCGTATGCGCCGTCTGATTTGCTTTGATATGGATTCCACGCTTATTGAAACAGAGGTCATCGACGAACTGGCCATACGGGCCGGTATGGGCGACCAGGTGAAAGCCATCACAGAAAGAGCCATGCGCGGCGAAATCGACTTCTGCGAAAGTTTCAAGGAACGTGTGGCCCTGCTCAAGGGATTGGATGAGAGCGTGATGCGCGACATTGCCGAACATCTCCCGATTACCGAAGGGGTGGAACGCCTGATGTTCGTCCTCAAGCGCTACGGATACAAGATTGCCATTCTGTCGGGAGGTTTCACATATTTCGGCAACTACCTGAAAGAGAAATTCGGCATTGACTATGTGTATGCCAACCAGCTGGAAATCGTGGACGGCAAGCTGACCGGCCGCTATTTAGGTGACATCGTAGACGGAAAACGAAAGGCTGAACTGCTTCGTCTGCTGGCACAGGTAGAAAACGTGGACATCGCACAGACGATTGCCGTGGGCGATGGAGCCAACGACCTGCCCATGCTTTCTACGGCAGGACTGGGAATCGCCTTCCATGCCAAACCGAAGGTGGTGGCTAATGCGCAACAGGCCATCAATACCATCGGACTGGATGGCGTGTTGTATTTCTTAGGATTCAAGGATTCCTATCTGGACGAGCGCGGCAAATTATAATGACAAGATAACATTACTATATGAAGTTTTCGGAACTGAACTTAGAAGATAGCGTCCTCGATGCCTTGGACGCAATGAATTTCCAGGAATGTACGCCCGTGCAGGAGCACACCATCCCTGTCATCCTGGAAGGAAAAGACCTGATTGGCGTGGCCCAGACAGGTACGGGAAAAACAGCGGCCTACCTGCTTCCGGTGTTGAACCAGTTGAGCAAGGGAGGTTATCCGGAGGATGCCATCAATTGTATCATCATGTCGCCCACCCGTGAGCTGGCCATGCAGATTGACCAGCAGATGGAGGGTTTCTCCTATTTCATGCCGGTGTCAAGCGTGGCAGTGTATGGAGGGAACGACGGTATCCGTTTTGAGCAGGAAAAGAAAGGGCTGACTTTAGGAGCAGATGTGGTGATCGCTACTCCGGGACGTCTGATCAGCCACTTAAGCTTAGGTTATGTGGACTTGTCGAAAGTATCCTTCTTCATCCTCGACGAAGCGGACCGCATGCTCGATATGGGATTCTCAGACGACATCATGCAGATTGTCAAATATCTTCCGAAAGAACGGCAGACCATTATGTTCTCCGCCACCATGCCGACCAAAATCCAGCAACTGGCCAAGACCATTCTTCACGATCCGGTGGAAGTGAAACTGGCCGTATCCAAGCCGGCGGAAAAAATCATTCAGGCCGCTTACATCTGCTACGAGGCACAGAAACTGGGCATCATCCAGTCGCTGTTCCAGTCCCAGCAACCGGAGCGTGTTATCATCTTTGCCTCTTCCAAGCTGAAGGTAAAAGAAGTAACCAAGGCCCTGAAGCGCATGAAGCTGAACGTAGGCGAAATGCACTCTGACTTGGAGCAGAGCCAGCGTGAGGAAATCATGCACGAGTTCCGCAACCGCCGTATCGACATCCTGGTGGCTACCGACATCGTGGCCCGTGGTATCGACATCGACGACATCCGCCTGGTCATCAACTACGACGTGCCGCATGACAGCGAGGACTACGTACACCGCATCGGACGTACAGCCCGTGCCAATAACGACGGATGTGCCATCACTTTTGTAAGTGAAACCGAGCAGACCCGTTTCAAGCAAATCGAAACATTCTTAGGAAAAGATATTTACAAACTCCCCGTGCCTGAAGAACTGGGCGAAGGTCCGGTATATGCTCCCCGCACCTCCAGAAAAGAAGGAGGCAAACAGGTGAAGAATTTCTCCCGCAACAAAAAAGGCGGATGGAAAAAGAAAGGGGGAAACCAAGCAAAAAAACAGGGAGAAAGAACGGTTAAGAACTGATTACCACATTTCTCTGACAGCATAAAAGAAGCCCGTACAAGTTCTGTGAAAGTTCAAGAACTTGTACGGGCTTTTCTTATAAGAGGATTCTGCAACCGCCCTGGAAAAACCCACTCTTCTATACCTATACCGTGTTATTAACGGAATTTCTTAATGTGAGTCCCCAAAACGCGTATTCAGAAAGTCTGCCAGATTATAAGTTCCAACCTGCTCCGTTGAAATACTCCCGTCTTTCTCTACCACCACATAATGAGGGATACCGTTAAACTGGAAGAGCTCTCGCATATACTTGTATTCCGTATCCGTGAGACGGAAACAAGCTTCACCTTTCAAATGCTTTTCTACATATTCCGCATAAGCTTTCTCAGGAGATTCTGCTTCGCTCGTGATGTAAACAAACTGAAATCCGAGATGATTGCGATATTGCTCGCGCAACTTTGCCGTGGCTTGTATACCCTGCCGACAAGGAGCACAAGTAGTAGCCCAGAAATCCACGAACAGCACCTTGCCCGCATAGGGTGCAATGATACGGCGGAAAATGTCGGTAGCTTTTCCTTCAGGCAACCGATACGAAGTTTGCTTCGTTACAGGATATAACGTTTTCTGCATCTCACGGACCGTAGCTCGCAGATAAGGATGACTTACGGTCTTTTCCAGTTGCCTGACAAATATTTCAGCATCCTGGGGCCGCTTCAGCACTTCAGACAAGACATAGCGCAAGTTACGCACACGGGCTATCTGCCAAAACAAAGACGAAGAGGCACCACACAGACTGTTGACGATACTATCTTTTACCTCACTCATTTTGAGTTGCAAGTGTAACTTCTTTTCATCTTCAGACAACGCTTTGAAATCTTCATCGTTCTGTAATTCTATCTGAATTTTGTAAGCAGGTGCAAGCGGGTCCATGAATTCAAACCGATTGATGAAAGATTTCACACTGGCATTAACCAGTGCAGACTGCTCGTTCAAGGGCATTTCCCTCAGGAACTTATAATAGGAGGCATCAGGCTGCACTTTCAGAACCTGATTGGTGCTATCTTTCTGTGCATAGTAATTGCGGGCTAACTGGAACTCCAGATACGTATATCCCGTCTGTAAATTCACCTGATTATGTATCAACGAAACTGCTTTCTGTGAGGGAGCATAGAGACAACTGAGCGAGTCGGCCTGCTGCTGCCATTGAGTGACAACAGGCGTCAGTTGCTCTTGAAATTGGGCCGGCGTCAATGTTTTCTGCGCCTGAGCCAGTTTGTCATAGGAATAATTGAAGTGCCCGCTCAGCATCATGGCAAGGTATGACAAACCCGCATTCTTCCCCATGTAGGCAGTGTGAACAAGTGGGTAGTTATGGTCACGCGCCCGACTGCGGGCCATAAGGTCCTCCCAATCAAGATAAAGAGTGATCGTATCTCCCGGTTCGGCATAGAAAGGAATCCAGGCATTGTTTATCGTCAGATTCTGGCAGACCGGATGCGACAGAACAAACTTGCACTGAAAACTACCATCGGAATTAATGGGAACTACCGTGGGGTAATCCTTACCAATGATTTCATTAGCCAAGTAGAGGATGCCACTATCAAAACCCAGTCGCGTGTCATAACCGTCCAGATAACCTTGCAAACAAACGCTGTCATTACGAAAGAAATCCGTACCATAGCCATTATCGGCTTCCACAGCGGGTATTTCCAGACGAGTACGGACATAACGCTGCGCCTCCCCATGATCGAGAGCGATAAGGCAGGAGCCATCTTTACGAGGCGTCAACTGCAACGTGACAGCGGAGCCATCGCTACGGTCCAGCGCATTCAGTATCAACCGCTTTCCTTTCTTTCGACATTCAGTCAAGTCGTACAAACGGTTATCCAGAATAACGATAGAATCATGAATACCATACACCCAGTGGCCTTGTGTATTGTCGGCAAACCAGTTTCCTTCTACCGCTTTCAGGAGAGACTGGTCTTTCTTCTTGGCCGGAACTAACGAAATGTCATAGGTGTTGCTTTCGTTACTACCAGGAGCAATGAGGTGAATGGTCTGCACTTCTTCAGGAAGTGATTCGAACAACAGAACAAAATCAGTTGACCCTGAATCAGGCATGAAAATTTTTTTCTTCAGTTCAATGCCCTCAGCACCTATCTGTGAGTAACGCTTGCCCGTGGCAGCATCTTCCAGATAACTGTCACCGTCTTCCATAATCCACCAGTGCGGACGAAAGATGGCATGAATATAAACTTTAGTACACTTGGATGTACGTTCAATACGGGTAATATTACGGATACTCCCATTACGGGCCTTGAATGCAGGACTATCAATTGTTTGTGCTGTCAGCAATCCCGACAAGAAGAACAAGAAACAAAATAACAATGTTTTCATATAGTATATTATATTAACAGATGTTGCGGTCCGTTTCAATTAGCTACTGCAAATAACTAAAACATTTAGTTTTCAAACTATTTTTTATAGTTAAAACAACTAAAGAGTATAGTTTTAAAATAACTTTTCTGTCAAAGAAAAGAAAGCCTGGTAATCAGGAAAGAGAAAAGAATAAGAGTTTTCTACGTCTCCCGAACGTAAAACCTATGTTTTCCATTTCAGAGATATAGGGTTCTCAGATAGAAAACATAGAGTTCCGCCACGAAAAACATAGAAGTTTCCAAAAGGTTTTCCAGTCAATCTTCTGACGCTTGAAAGTATTATGCCCTTTTAGCTGAAACAAGCGATATTTACGACACTCTGGGAGTAATACAAAGGTTGATAAATGATTCATTTTTCAGACGCATGCATCTTCCGATACTGCATAGGAGTTACCCCATGATGCTGCCGGAAAAGCTTGTTCAAATAGCAGGAGTCTATGTACCCCATCCGGCTGGCTATCTCCTTGACGCTCATACGGCTGCCTGTCAACAATTCCTCTACCCGCTTCAAACGGCTCTTGAATACATAGAGCCTGAAATCTTCCCCAAAATTACGTTTGAAGAAACGTCCTATGTAGGTAGGTGACAAACGGAATTTCGCAGCCAGCACGCTCAAGCGCAATTGTTCCGGCTGGTCAATATGCTGTTCTATATAAAGCAGCAGATGCTGTGCCTTATCTTCTTCCGGCGCAATCCCAGTGTCGGGCAAATGAAGTCCCCTGGCAGCCAGTAGGATAAGACTGTCCACATAATTCGACCACAACATCTCCGACAATGAACGCTTATGTGAAACCTCCCCGACCAGCAGTCCCACCAGCTGACGAACGGCTTCCTTATCGGGCGACGAAAGTTCCATCCGGAAACCTGACTGTATTTCGAGGGCATGCCCTATGTAGCGGCCAATACAGTCGAGTACATAATTCTCCGTAAACCGGATAAAGACATAGCGACTATGCGTACGGATGGTGTACAAATGTATCCGGTTGGGAGGTACCAGAAAAAGGTCTCCCGCCTCATAGGTATGCCATTCACGCTCGCTCCCCATCGTGTGCGCACAGAAGTCACCGCTTCCTTCCAGGATATATGTCATCTCAAAGAACGAATGCTGGTGTTCCCCTATCGGAAATTCATCGTGCTCTCTCAAAAGAATCTCTACCTGCTGATACAGATTTTCCTTCCACATAGTCGTATTCTTCATGATTATAGCACAAAAGTACAATTTTTCTCCTTCAGACCTTTCTAACTTTGCAGCGCTTTTTGAAAATCATCAATCGAAGAATATATGGAAAAATTTTGCTGGAAAGGACATGCTTCCATGCTGGGAGCAAATACAATGTGGGGACTGATGTCTCCTCTCTCTAAATTACTTATGGCCGGAGGAGCCGTTACTCCGCTGGTGGTTACAGACCTCCGCATTGGGGGAGCCATGGTGTTGTTCTGGATTGCTTCTTTCTTTCAGAAGCCGGAGCACGTCAACCATAAAGACCTGATTACGCTGTTCTTTGCCTCTCTCTTTGCCATCGTATTCAATCAAGGATGCTTCATCTTCGGCGTGAGCCTGAGTTCACCGGCCGATGCTTCCATCATCACCACGAGTATGCCGCTATGGGCCATGCTGCTGGCGGCTTTTATTCTGAAAGAACCGATTACCGGCAAGAAAGTGCTGGGCATTGCCTGTGGGGCGGGCGGTGCCTTGTTGCTCATCCTTGGAAGCAGCCAGAACCAGCCGGCCGCTTCGTCTGCCAGCCAAACGGCAATATGGGGCGATTTGCTGGTCTTGTTCGCACAATTCTGTTATGCGTTCTACATTGTACGCTTCAAGGACTTTGTCAACAAATATTCGCTCATCACCATCATGAAATGGATGTTTACTTACTCTTTTATCTGCACAATTCCCTTCTCTGCCAGCGATTTGATGAACGCAGACTGGGGCGGACTGAAGGCGGTGGAAATTGGCAGTCTGACCTTTATCGTGGTAGGTGCTACCTTCGTCAGTTACATGCTGATTGTGGTGGGACAAAAGAATCTCCGTCCTACGGTAGCTGGTATGTACAACTATATCCAGCCGCTTGTGGCTTGTATCGTAGCCGTATGCTGGGGAATGAATTCCTTCAACACGACCAAAATCATTGCCGTGGTACTTATTTTCGGTGGAGTATATCTGGTGACTTCCAGCCGTAGCCGGAAAGAAATGGAGGCTTACAAACAAACGAAACGAGAATAAAACCTTTCACTACTTTTAAAGAAGTTTGGATGCGGTTCGGAAGAGCCCAACTGAAAAACTGCGTTTTTCGCTTGTCTCTCCTCTCACCTTTCACTACCTTTCGATAAGATAGGATGCGGTTCGGGAAAGCCCAGCTGAAAAACTATGTTTTTCGCTTGGCTCTCCTCTCACCTTTCACTACCTTTGCCGCAGACTTAAAACGAAGGAAAGATGATGGAATTTCTTTACATACACTGGAACCCGGACCCGGCATTATTTCACCTCGGCGGTTTTACCCTCCGATGGTACAGCGTACTGTGGATGATTGCCATTCTAACCGGCAGTCAGGTAGTCTACCATTTGTACAAGCAAAAGGAACTTCCGCTGGATACTTTCCAGACGCTGTTTACCTATAGTTTTATCGGTATCTTTGCCGGAGCACGCTTGGGTCACTGTCTGTTCTATGACCCGCAGTACTTCCTGAGCCACCCGCTGGAAATCATATTGCCGGTACATTTCCTGCCACAGGGCGGATGGGTGTTTACCGGATATGCCGGACTGGCCAGCCACGGAGGTACGCTGGGACTGATCTTGGCACTGGTGCTTTTCTGCCGGAAAACGAAGATTCATTTTCTTGATATTCTGGATATGATGGGAGTGGCTGCTCCCGTGGCTGCCGGATTTATCCGACTGGCCAACTTGATGAACTCGGAAATCATCGGCATGCCGTCGGACGTGCCCTGGGCATTTATCTTCGAACAGGTGGACATGCAGCCCCGTCATCCGGCACAGCTCTACGAAGCACTGGCCTACTTCCTGTTCTTCCTGATAATGATGGTCATCTTCCGGAAGAAGAAAGAAAACGTACGAAAAGGATTCTATTTCGGTTTGTGTATCACCCTGATTTTCACCTTCCGTTTCTTCGTAGAGTTCCTGAAAGAAAGACAGGTGGACTTTGAGAATGCACTCCCTATAGACATGGGACAGATTCTGAGCATTCCTTTCATCGTGGTAGGATTGTATTTCATATTCCGTAAAAAACATTCCGCTCATGTGTGATACAGTGACCTCGCATACCTGCCTGCTCTGCATGGGTTCCAACCTAGATGCCCTTCTGCACCTGAAGAATGCGGAAGACGCCCTGCAACATCTATTTCCGGATATTGAATGGGGAGGAATTGTAGAAACCGTGCCGGAGAAAATGGAAAATCCGCAACCGTTTCTGAACCGTGCTGCACGTTTCCGTACCTCACTGTCCTTGACGGAAGTGCGAAGCATCCTGAAACAAATTGAACAAACAAACGGACGAACCCCGGAAAGCAAGAAAGAAGGACGCATCCCGCTTGACATTGATTTGCTTTCCTACGACCAGCAGCTACTCAAACCAGAAGACTGGCAGAAAGAATATGTACACCTGGCTTTTCGTCACGCCAATTTCACGTAACCCAGACGGGTATAGCGCACTCCATGCGACTCATATTGTGACATGACTTTGGCCGAAAGCAGATGCAGGAACTCCTGCGGCTGTATCTGACGACTGCGGCAACTCAAGGCATTCGGTGTCAGACTACGGGCACGTGCCTTGACCAGGAAGGTAAAACGATTACCGTCACGGTCGGCCACCAGCACATTCTGGTCGACAAAGAAATCGGGTTTGTACGTATCTACCTGAAGCCGTACATTCAATACCGTGACCTGCAAGTCCTTCAACGTCTCTCCCACCGCCCCCACAAAATGGCTTACCGAAGCAATGCGCGGCTTGCGTACGGTCAGTTCAAAATGTACTACGGCAAAACGTTTGGCCAGCTCCACCACCCGTTCGTACCGAGGGTTGGTAGGTTCAAACTTATTGGCCAGCCAGAGCATGTAAGAAGGATCCACATAATAGATTTCAGCCAGATGCTTTCCTTTGTATTTTCCGAAAGGCATCAAATCGTCCAATGCCCCGTAATAAGATTCAAACTGTGCGTTATCAGCGGTCTCCAACCGTACGTTGCAGTTCTGCAGCATGGAGAAAGCACGGGCGGAAGCCGCATCCAGCGTTACTCCCAACGTACGGACAAACAGATAAGAATGGGGAGAAGGAAATTCACGCCACAAGGCATAATACGGACGATACTCTGTGGCCATACTGATAAGATAGACACCCTTGTCGCGCGTACGTCCACGATTAAACAGTTCCAGTTCCTTTTGTACTTGTGCGGTGATTTCCATACCTGCCTCCTGCTTTGAAAGGCAAGATAAACAAAAAGTATTAAAAATGCAAGTTTATACATACAAAACGGGAGGAAAAGACCTGAAACAGGCTTCTCCTCCCGCTTATAAATATGGAATTCTAACAATTAAACGTTATAATATAGCCTTCACGGTTTCCAGCATACCTTTTTCCTGAATGCTGTCCAGATTCTTCTTCACGGCTTCTGCCAATCCCGGAATCAGGTTCAAATCCTCGCCCCAGATAAAGGTTGCACCCAATACGCCTTCGGTTACCTTAGCTGTGTCACCCGTAGCCCACAACTGTTTCAGCAAGTCCATGATTTCCTGTGCATCATTAGGCACAATTTCTGCGCCATCGGCACGCACACCGCCTTTGTAATAAGTAATGATAGCAGCCAGTCCCAATACCAGTCCTTCAGGCAGCTTGCCCTTGCGTTCCAGGTAAGTCTTCAGGCCCGGCAGGTCGCGTGTCTGGTATTTCGGGAAGGAATTCAGCATGATGGAAGTCACCTGATGGTCTACAAACGGATTGTTAAAGCGTTCCAGCACGTCATGTGCAAATTTCTCCAGTTCTGCTTTCGGCAAGTTCAGGGTTTCCATCAGTTCCTCGAACATCACCTTATGGATAAACTTGCCCACTACCGGATGCTGGCAGGCATCGCGCACGATGTTGATACCCGACAAGTAAGCTACCGGAGAAAGCACGGTGTGCGGTCCGTTCAGCAAAGTCACTTTCCGTTCGTGATAAGGTGCTTCCGACGGCACAAAGAGCACATTCAGTCCGGCTTTGTCGGCAGGGAACTCGGCAGCCACTTCCTGCGGTGCTTCAATCACCCACAAATGGAAAATTTCGGCCTGAACCACCATGTTGTCATCGTATTGCAACTTTTCCTTGATAGCCGCAATATCCTTGCGCGGAAATCCCGGCACAATACGGTCTACCAGCGTAGCATACACGCCACAAGCCTTTTCAAACCATTGCTTGAAGTCATCTCCCAGGTTCCAGAGTTCAATATACTGATAGATGGTTTCTTTCAACTTATGTCCGTTCAGGAAAATCAGCTCACACGGGAAGATAATCAATCCCTTTGACATATCTCCCTGGAAGGTTTTATAGCGATGATACAAAAGCTGTGTCAGTTTTCCCGGATAAGAAGAGGCCGGCGCATCATCCAGTTTGCAGGAAGGGTCAAAAGCAATGCCTGCTTCGGTTGTATTGGAAATCACGAAACGCATTTCCGGCTGTTCGGCCAGCTTCATGAACTCTTCGAACTGGCTGTAAGGATTCAGCGCACGACTGATTACATCAATCATGGTCAGACTGTTCACCGTTTCCCCTTTATCCAAACCCTGCAGATTGACGTGATACAGACAATCCTGCGCATTCAGCATGTCAATCATTCCTTTTTCGATGGGTTGAACCACCACTACACTGCTGTTGAAATCAGCCTTTTCGTTCATGTTGTAGATAATCCAGTCTACAAACGCACGAAGGAAATTACCTTCGCCAAACTGAATAATTCTTTCCGGACGGACCGTTTTCTTTGCGGTCTCTTTGTTTAATGCTTTCATATTATATCTTTAATAACAAAATTGTTGTCATTTCGGCCTTTTGGTCTCATTTAACCCTTCAAAAATCAGAAGAATCAAATTTAACCCATTGTTTTTCATGTACTTGTCTATCTATTCATGAATTTAATTTTCATAAATGAGTGTTGCAAAGGTAATAAATATTTTGTTATTCCAAATAAAATTTCTACTTTCGTGTTCGATAACGGATAGGTATTCGATATTTTATGTTGCCCAACATAAATAAATTGTAAGTTACTTATTCAAAAACATATAATTTGCGAACAACAACGAAACTTAAAAATACATTTTATCATGAAGAAATTTATGGATGAAAACTTCCTGTTGCAAACAGAAACGGCACAGGAGCTATATCACAACCATGCGGCTAAAATGCCGATTATCGACTATCACTGTCACCTGATTCCGAAAATGGTAGCCGACGATTACCAGTTCAAATCTATTACTGAAATCTGGCTGGGAGGTGACCATTATAAATGGCGTGCCATGCGAAGCAACGGAGTAGAAGAACGTTACTGTACCGGAAAAGATACTACCGACTGGGAAAAATTCGAAAAATGGGCTGAAACTGTTCCCTATACATTCCGTAACCCATTGTATCACTGGACACACTTGGAACTGAAAACCGCTTTTGGCATCGACAAGATTCTGAATCCGTCTACCGCCCGCGAAATATTCGACGAATGTAATGCCAAACTGGCTACTCCGGAATATTCAGCCCGTAACCTGATGCGTCGCTATCATGTGGAAACCGTCTGCACGACGGACGATCCGGTAGATTCACTGGAATATCACATCGCTACCCGTGAAAGCGGTTTTGAAATCAAGATGCTGCCTACCTGGCGTCCGGACAAGGCAATGGCCGTAGAAGTACCGGCTGACTTCCGTGCCTACGTAGAAAAACTGGCAGAAGTAAGCGGTGTCAGCATCTCCAACTTTGACGACATGATTGAAGCCCTGCGCAAACGTCACGCTTTCTTTGCTGAACAAGGCTGTAAATTGTCCGACCACGGTATCGAAGAGTTTTATGCAGAAGATTATACCGACGCAGAAATCCGCACCATCTTCAACAAAGTATATGGCGGTACAGAATTGACACACGAAGAAATCCTGAAGTTCAAATCGGCTATGTTGGTAGTATTCGGCGAAATGGACTGGGAAACTGGCTGGACACAACAGTTTCACTATGGTGCCATCCGCAACAACAATACCAAGATGTTCAAGCTGCTGGGACCTGATACTGGTTTCGACTCTATCGGTGAATTCACCACAGCCAAATCTATGGCCAAATATCTGGATCGCCTGAACTCAGAAGGAAAACTTACAAAAACCATTCTCTACAACCTGAATCCTTGCGCCAACGAAGTAATCGCTACCATGCTGGGCAACTTCCAGGACGGTTCTGTTCCGGGAAAAATCCAGTTCGGTTCAGGCTGGTGGTTCCTCGACCAGAAGGACGGTATGGAAAAACAGATGAACGCACTTTCTCTGCTGGGATTGCTGAGTCGTTTTGTAGGTATGCTTACCGATTCGCGTTCCTTCCTTTCTTATCCGCGTCATGAATACTTCCGCCGTACACTCTGTAACCTGCTGGGAAGAGATGTAGAAAACGGAGAAATTCCTGAATGCGAAATGCCACGCGTACAACAGATGGTGGAAGACATCTGCTACAACAACGCTAAGAATTTCTTCCAGTTCTAAGTACTTACGGCATATCTAAAAAACAGATACAAACCGTTTGCAAGGCTGTTCCTTTTCGGAATGGCCTTGTTTTATTTTTACCTTACTTTTTCGTTTGTCTCTCCTCTCACCTTTCACTATCTTTCCATAAGACAGGATGCGGTTCGGGATAGCCAAACCTGAAAAACTTCGTTTTTCGTTTGTCTCTCCTCTCACCTTTCACTATCTTTGCGTTCCTTTAGCAAAAAAGAGAGAGAAGATGACTGTAAAATTTATGAGTCTGGCCAGCGGCAGCAGCGGAAACTGTTACTACCTGGCTACTGACAGCACCGCTATATTGGTTGATGCCGGTATCGGTATCCGCACCATTAAGAAAGTATTTAAGGAACGTATGCTCAACCTTGAAGAAATACAGGCTGTACTGGTCACTCATGACCATGCCGACCACATCAAGGCTGTAGGACATTTGGGCGAGAAGCATGGGATTCCGGTGTATACCACTCCTGAAATACATGAAGGTATGAAACACAGCTACTGCATGACAGAGCGGTTAAAACCTGAACGTACCCGTTTTATCCAAAAAGAAGAAACATTCAATGTAGGCGATTTCACTATCACCTGCTTCGAAGTGCCTCACGACGGAACTGACAACGTGGGCTATTGTATCACCGCAGGCGATAAGACATTCTCCTTCCTGACGGACATCGGGCATATCACTCCCACAGCCGCACGCTTCATACAGCAGGCTGATTACCTGATACTGGAAGCCAACTACGACGACAGCATGCTCCAGATGGGACCTTATCCACAGCATCTGAAAGAACGTATTGCCGGCCCGAACGGACACATGAGCAACCATGAAATGGCTGACTACCTGAGCCATCATTTTCCCCAGCATTTGAAACACTTATGGCTCTGCCACCTGAGCAAGGACAACAATCATCCGGAGCTGGCTTTCAAGACAGTGGAACTGGCATTCCGACAGGAAAACATCATTGTAGGAAAAGACGTGGAAGTAACTCCATTGAGACGAACTACTCCTTCTGAAATGTATATTCTGGAATAACAAAAGAAAACAACAAAAGCCATCGGGGCGTTTTCTCTGAAATGAAGAAACGCCCCGATGGCTTTTTATATTGCAAATTGTGAATCAGCGCAATCTTTCGTACGCCTTTACCAGCATTTCATCTTTGCCGATAGCACGGATAGCCAGCCAGTTCAAGATGATGCTGACCAATGGAAGACAAACTGTCCATGAAGGCATGAAGCTGTAATCATCGAATGCCTTGTCCGGATTTACGACAAAATATGCCAGTACCAGATAGTAACCAATCAGTACAATCGTATTGAAGATGGTCAGACGAATCTGTAACATGCGTTTCCGATAAAGGAAAATGGTCGCCAAAGCCATTACAGCCACTACTACCAGAATCGCAAACAAAGCCCACGGCGTGTAGTTCACCGCTCCGTCCGGAAGCTGGTATGAAAGGTTTGTCATCTCGCAAATGTTTTTATCGGTATAGAAGCTGCCCACGGGAACAGACATCATTACTACCATCAAGATAGCTACTACGAGCAAATAAACGGTCTGTATTCTCTGTATCATAATCAATCGTATTAAGGTTTCCAAAACAAATGTCATTCTGAGAGAGACGGTTCTTGCCGTCTACACTCAGAATGACAAGCCCAAATGCGCATGCGCATTCACTAAAATCTTTACCTATAGGAGGATTACTGCAATTTTTCCTTTTCCTTTGCCGGGTTTCTGTAATAAACCTTTCCTTCTATGTACTCCTGAGTCGCGATCAACGTCGGTTTCGGGAGTTTTTCATAATAACGAGAGATTTCAATCTGTTCTCTGTTTTCAAACACCTCTTCAAGGTTATCGTTATAAGAAGCAAACTCCTGCAGTTTCTTGGAAAGGTCATTCTTCATTTCGGCAGCAATCTGGTTGGCACGCTTGCCGATGATAGATACTGTTTCATAAATATTGCCTGTGTCCTCACAGAGTTCCATCAAATTACGTGTAACCGTATTTGTAGGAGCGTTTGTTTTTTTGTAATCCATAACTTATTTATAATTATAAACGTTTATATTATTCTTCGTCTGTAGAAATGTACTTGCTTACATCAGCATAAATGCCTTCCACTTCTTTCATGTATTTGCTTTCCGGGAATTCATTCTTGAAAGCATAATATTCATCCACCGTTTCACGCATACGGTCTTCTCGCTTGTCGAGCACACTTTCCTTTGCCATGTGATACTTGGCACGGAGAATCAGAATAGAAAGTTCCTCACGCAATTTGGTGTAAGGATATTCTTTCAACACATTCTGTGCGGTGACAATGGCAGCCAGATAGTTATTACCCGTACTGCTATAAGAAGCATTTCCGGAATAAGACCCCAGGTCATAATAAAGTTTGGAAGAAAGGTATTCCTTTTCTACCAGTTTGTCCTGCAATTCAAAAATCATGTTCTGGGCAATATCCTTTCGCTGACTTGTCGGGAAATATTCCATAAACATCTGCAATTCCTGAATAGCCTTATATGTGCTACTCTGGTCCAGACGTGGTTCCGGAGTATCAAGATACAAAGCCTTTCCGCTATGAAAACGCGCCAGTTCCGTATAAGTACCGCGCGGATAAGTCGTATAATAGGTATTGAAATAATGTGAAGCAGTCACAAAATCACCCTGGTTGTAATAAGTCATTCCCAGCATATACAAAGACTCTTCTCCGTTGGCTGTACCCTTCAGGATAGGAATCAGCTCCTCCAGAATGGTTGCCGCACGTGAATTCTGTCCTTTGGCAAAATAGCTTTTCGCCGCTTCGTATTTGTATTCATAGTCAGTGCTTTTCAGCACTTTATTGTACTCTCCGCATGAAGATAAAACTCCAGCAGAAAGGAGGACCATTGCGATGTATTTTTTCATATATAATTGATATAGTTGCGCAAAATTACTCTTTTCCAGCGAATAATGCAACTCCAGGCCATTTTTTAATGTAATTTTTCAGGATGTGCAAAGTATGGTATAAAATATATATGTAATTTTACAACCGTTTTCATTCACCAATATTCAGATGCAATGAATTTTGAACTGATATCCGACTATCAGCCTACCGGCGACCAGCCGGAGGCCATCGCCCAACTGACTGAAGGTATCCGGCAGCATGTGCCTGCACAGACGCTGCTGGGAGTAACCGGCTCTGGAAAGACTTTTACCATTGCCAATGTCATCAAGAACATCAACAAGCCGACACTGATTCTGAGTCACAACAAGACACTGGCCGCCCAGCTCTACGGGGAGTTCAAGAACTTTTTCCCTCACAATGCGGTGGAATATTACGTGTCTTACTACGACTATTATCAGCCGGAAGCATACATTCCGTCGACCGATACTTATATTGAAAAAGACCTGGCCATCAACGAAGAAATCGACAAACTTCGTCTGGCTGCGACTTCTTCCCTCCTTTCCGGACGGAAGGACGTCATTGTAGTGTCGTCCGTGTCGTGTATCTACGGTATGGGAAACCCGGCAGATTTCTATAACAACGTGATTGAAATCAAAAAAGGAAAGTTGCTGGACCGCAACGTATTCCTCCGCCGGCTGGTGGACAGTCTGTACGTTCGGAATGACATCGAGCTGAACCGTGGCAACTTCCGTGTAAAAGGTGATACGGTGGACATCTTCCTAGCTTATACCGACAGTGTACTGCGGGTAATGTTCTGGGACGACGAGATTGACGGTATTGAAGAGATAGACCCGGTTTCAGGACACCGTATCGGTACGTTCGAAGAATACAAGATTTATCCGGCCAACCTGTTCATGACGACCAAGGAAAGTACGCTCCGCGCCATTCATCAGATTGAAGACGATCTGACCAAGCAGGTAGCCTACTTTGAAGAAATCGGTAAACCTTACGAAGCAAAGCGTCTGTATGAGCGTGTGACCTACGACATGGAAATGCTGCGCGAGCTGGGACATTGTTCGGGGATTGAAAACTATTCACGTTACTTCGACGGACGCGAACCGGGTACCCGTCCCTACTGCCTGCTTGATTTCTTTCCCGAAGATTTTCTGATTGTCATCGACGAAAGCCATGTCAGCGTGCCGCAAATCAGGGCCATGTACGGCGGCGACCGTGCCCGCAAGACAAACCTGGTGGAATACGGATTCCGTCTGCCGGCCGCCATGGACAACCGTCCGCTTACATTCGAAGAGTTCCAGCAGATGGCCAAGCAGGTGATTTACGTGAGTGCCACTCCGGCAGAATACGAACTGCAACAGAGTGAAGGTATCGTAGTGGAACAGGTGATTCGTCCTACGGGACTGCTGGACCCGGTAATTGACGTGCGTCCCAGCCTGAACCAGATAGACGACCTGATGGAAGAGATTCAGCAACGCATCGAAAAGGAAGAGCGCGTACTTGTCACCACCCTGACGAAACGCATGGCAGAAGAACTGACGGAATACCTGCTCAACAACGGTATCCGCTGCGCTTATATCCATAGTGACGTGGAGACACTGGAACGTATCAAAATCATGGACGAACTGCGAGAGGGTATCTACGACGTGCTGGTGGGTGTCAACCTGCTGCGTGAGGGACTAGACTTGCCGGAGGTGTCGCTCGTAGCGATTCTGGATGCAGACAAGGAAGGTTTCCTGCGCTCGCACCGCTCGCTCACCCAGACAGCCGGACGTGCTGCCCGCAACGTGAACGGAAAGGTCATCATGTATGCCGACCGCATTACGGACAGTATGCGACAGACCATCGACGAAACCAACCGCCGACGGGAGAAGCAGCTGGCTTACAACGAAGCACACGGCATCACGCCGAAACAAATTACCCGTTCACGCGCCAATGCCCTGCTCGACATCGAAAAACAGTCGTCTCAGGAAAACAGCAGCAAGCCCAAAGAACCACGGGCTTATACCGAAACCGAAGCCCAGCTTCATGCAGCCGCAGACCCTGTGGTACAGTATATGACAAAGGGACAGTTGCAGAAGAGCATCGAACAGACCCGCAAGCTGATGCAGGAAGCCGCCAAGAAGCTGGACTTTATCGAAGCGGCACAATACCGCGACGAGTTGCTTAAACTTGAGGAGCTTCTGAAAGAAAAGTCCTGATATTGGCCAAGGCTTTCTGCGACAAACGCTCTACGCTTTGAATGGATTTTCCGGATATATAAGGTGTATACAGCACATTCGGAATATCCTTCAGAGCATCACGAGCCACGCCCATTCCGGTCGCATCACACAAGTAATAGCTGTGTTTGCATGTTCCCAGCCATTTCTTCAGGGCATCTACTTCAAAAGTCGGTCCTACAGACGTATTTACCAGTATCTTACGGTCGCCCATCAAGGCAAACTCCGGCTCACCCAGCAGGTAATTGTTGCGCGGCAAGCAGGTACAGATGATTTCCGCTTCCGTCAGCAAATCGGCCAGCGGGCGGTAGGCAATGCCTTTTGCTTCGGCTTCCGGTTTACGGATACGGCTGTAGTACAGCACCTCGGCACCGAAAAACCGCATGGCTTCGGCAACCATTCCTCCGGTCTTCCCCAGACCGATGATTCCCACCTTACGCCCTGTCAATTCCGTACTTTCTTCCAGCCAGCGCACATTGCCAAAACCATGGAGCAGACGCACCAGTTCGCTGACCACGTATTCCACCACACCTTCATCGCCGTAATCTTTCACCCCTAACACCGTAATTCCTCTTTTGCGGGCCTCAATCACATCGACATTCGAGCTTTCCGGATTATAGAGCGTACAGCACATGCCTATATAACGGATGTTCGGGCAAGCATCCAGCACAGACCGACGGATAGGCGTACGGAAAGATACCAGCAGGCAGTCGGCATTGCCAATACGGCGGATTACTTCCTCTTCTTCAGTGGGAAAATCATGATATACAACCACTTCTTCCCCTATTGTCTTCAATTGTTCGAGCGCCGCTTCATTCAGCAACGTCTCGTCTACGGCTACTATTTTCTTGAAATTCATATCTTCTTTATGTAAATTATTCATTCGAAAGTACATAAAACCCGATAATACAGCAAGCAAAATCTGCAGAGTTTTATGAAAAAAAAGATAGCAAACCAATTGGAATCACTTCCTCGTAAATATTCTTTCAAACGTACTTGTATTTACCATAAAACGTAAGTACATTTCATCTCAAACACAAGTGCGTTTAAAACAAAACACAAGTACATTTCAGGGCAAATATCTAAGCGTTTTGATTAAAACGTACTTGCCTTTTTTACGCCGTCATAGGAGACTAAATAAGCATCAAATATACAGCAATTTACACAAGTCTATCCCAATTACCAACAAACAAAGAGCCCCGAAAGACTCACTACAAGTCTTCGGGGCTCTCCTATTTATCAATCTCTCTTTATTATTTTGCTTCGTTCAAGTCGATGCCTTTGTTGCGCAGTGTCATGGCCATCAGACGAACATAGCTAGAATACTGCTTGTCGTCCAGCGTCTGCTTCATCAATTTCAAGTTACCGTAAACAGCTTTACGAACTTTTTCTTTGTTTTCTGTCTTTGAAGAATTTGCACGAGTCATTTCCTGTTCAAAGTAGTCGCAGATGTCAGCAACCTTTTCGTGCTGGTTAGATGAAAGATTCAAATATTTAGTCAGCTTTGACTTGTTGATTGAACCATTCCATTTCTGTGCATTGTTGTCCTGTACACCTTCTGCAAACATAGAAACTGAAAATACCAATGCGGCTGCTAATGTTAATCCTAATCTTTTCATACCTTTAAAATCTTTTACCTAAAAACTTTGTTACCTAAATAATTTAAAATCTAGCTTAGCTCGAGCTTTTTTCCTTTTACCGATACAAAGATAAGAATATGTTGGACAACATAAAAACAAACCACAAAGAAAATCGCTCCACCCCTATCATTTATTGACGTATATCAAGAAAGGTATAGCAAAATGAACAATTTCTTAACTATTTTGTAATATAAAGCTTCATTTCACACCTAATTAATTACCCTTTGAACCATATCTACACAAAAAAAGGCTTTCAGGAAATTTCCTGAAAGCCCTTTGCTTCATTATGTCATAAATTCTGCGGATTATCCACCGAAGTTATCATACATGATAGAAGATTCTTCTACGCCGAGGCTATCCAACATAGCGACAACTGCCTTCGACATCGGACCAGGACCACACATGTAGTATTCGATGTCTTCCGGAGCTTCGTGGTCTTTCAAGTAAGTGTTCAACATTACCTGATGAACGAATCCTGCTGTATACTTCACGCCAGCTGCATCGGCTGCAGGGTCCGGACGGTCTAGAGCCAAATGGAAGTGGAAGTTCGGGAAGTCTTTTTCCAGTTTCAAGAAGTCGTCCAGATAGAACACTTCGTTCAATGCACGCGCACCGTAGAAGTAATGCAATTCACGGTCAGTAGTATGCAATGTACGAGTCATGTGCATAATCTGTGCACGAAGCGGAGCCATACCGGCACCACCACCTACCCAGATCATTTCTTTCTTAGAATCGAAAATCGGGTGGAAGTCTCCGTAAGGACCACTCATCAATACCTTATCACCCGGTTTCAGGGTAAAGATATAAGAAGAAGCGATACCCGGATTTACATCCATGAATCCGCTGCGGTCTGGCTTGAACGGAGGAGTTGCGATACGAACTGTCAACATGAACACGTCACCTTCTGCAGGGTAGTTAGCCATAGAGTAAGCACGGATAGTTTCTTCTTCGTTCTTACATTTCAAGCCGAACAAACCGAATTTTTCCCATGCAGGCAAGTATTCAGCACCGATAAGATCTTTGTCGATATCCTTGTTGTAATCCATTTCGAATTTAGGAATCTTAATCTGTGCGTATGAACCCGGGATAAAGTCCATGTGCGCACCCTTAGGCAACTGCACCTTGAACTCTTTGATAAAGGTAGCCACGTTCTTGTTGGAGATAACTGTACATTCGTATTCCTTTACACCCATTACAGATTCAGGAACCTTGATAGCCATATCTCCCTTCACTTTCACCTGACAGCCCAGACGCCAGTGGTCTTTCTGCTGTTTACGGCTGAAGTGGCTCACCTCAGAAGGCAGGATTTCACCACCACCTTCTACTACCTGACATTTACACTGTCCGCAAGAGCCCTTACCACCACAAGCTGAAGGCAAGAACACTCCGTTTACGGCCAATGTGTTCAGCAATGTAGAGCCAGACTCTACTTCCATATCCTTATCGCCGTTGATAGTCAGTTTCACATTACCGGAAGCAACGAGGAAATTCTTTGCAACCAGCAGGATGACTACCAGCACCAGAATAGTCACGAGGAATACTCCAATGCTTGCTAAAATAAAATTCATATCCATTGTCTTATTCCTTTCCTATTAGATGTTCAAACCAGAGAAACACATAAATGCCATTGCCATCAGACCTACAGTGATGAATGTGATGCCCAAGCCTTTCAGCGGAGCAGGCACGTCAGAGTAAGCCATTTTTTCACGGATAGCAGCCAAACCTACGATAGCCAGCAACCAGCCGATACCTGAACCCAGTGCGTAAGAGATAGAATCCCAGATGTCGCCGATGTATTTAGCATCAGACGGGCTCAGAGTGATACGCTGCTGCATGAACAGAGAAGCACCCATGATGGCACAGTTTACAGCAATCAGCGGCAGGAAGATACCCAGTGACGCATACAGTGAAGGACTGAAGCGTTCTACAATCATTTCTACCAGCTGAACGATAGCCGCAATTACGGCAATGAAAAGAATGAAGCTCAGGAAGCTCAGGTCAATTCCCAGAATGCCGTCGGCAGCCAGTACCTTCGTCTGCAGAAGGTAGTTCACCGGCAAGGTAACCACCAGCACGAAAGTTACGGCAATACCCAGACCGAGGGCAGTCTTCACGTTCTTCGATACCGCCAGGTATGAGCACATACCCAGGAAGAACGCAAATATCATATTGTCCACAAAGATTGAGCGGACCAATAAACTAAAAAAATGTTCCATAATTCTGGATTTTTAATTTCCGTTGTTGGTTAATAATTATTCTTTTTCTTGCAACTCTTTGTGTTTTGCACGCTGATACCAGATCAGGCAAGCTACGATGATCAAAGCCATCGGCGGCATCAACATCAAACCGTTGTTTACATAACCGGCATTCTTTACAGCCTCATAGTTCAGGATGTTGAAGCCCAACAGTGTTCCTGAACCCAGCAATTCACGGAAGAATGCAACGATTACCAGAATCTTGGCATAACCCAGACCGTTACCAATACCGTCAAGGCATGATTCCCACGGACCGTTTGACATAGCAAATGCTTCCAGACGTCCCATCAGGATACAGTTGGTAATGATCAAACCTACGTATACAGACAACTGTACGCTCACGTCGTAAGCAAAAGCTTTCAGCAACTCACTTACGATAGTTACCAAAGCTGCTACAACTACCAGCTGTACGATGATACGAATACGGTTAGGCACTGTCTTACGCAACAAAGAAATCACTACGTTAGAAAAAGCAGTAATAATGGTTACAGAAAGACCCATCACGATGGCCGGCTCCAGCTTGGAGGTTACAGCCAATGCAGAACAGATACCCAACACCTGTACGGTTACCGGGTTGTTCATGCCTATAGGAGTAGAAAATACTTCTCTGTTTTTAGCTGAAAATAAACTTCCCATTTTCGTTCTCCTCCTTATTCTTTAGATGTTAAAAATTTAGCGTAATGTGTCATACATCCTTTCAACATGGCATCTACACCAACTGAAGTGATTGTACCACCAGAGATACCGTCTACCTGGAATTCCGGATTTTCAACTTTTCCGTTCTTTACAACTCCCAGTGCAACGGCTTCACCGTCCATTACATGCTTGTCCTTAAATTCACTCTGGAAATGTTCTCCTGCGATTTCAGCTCCCAGACCCGGAGTTTCAGATGCATGAGAGAAGTAAGTACCGTATACAGTGTTCTTGTCTTCGTTCAGAGCTACATATCCCCAGATAGCGCCCCAAAGACCGGCACCGTATACCGGAATCACATATTTAGTCTGACCCTCTACTTCGCAAACGAAGATGTGGGCACGACCGTTTTCCTTGAAATCTTTTTCGTAAGAAGTCACGAAAGCACCTTCATACGGAGTCAGTGTTCCGTCTTCAGCCACTACCATGTCTGACTTCACCACTTTCGCAAATTCAGCTTCTGCATCCTGCACCTCTTTGATGCCCAGTGAAGAAAGAATCTGCTTCTTAGTATCCAGCTCTACGTTCTTTCCCTGCAGGTCACGCAAAGAAGAGTTGACGAAAGCCAGCAAGAATGCTACGATAACAACCATTACCGAAGCATAAATGATAGTATAAGAGTTACTATTGGTATTCATTGTATTTTCGGTTTTTATTTGTTAGACATAGCACGTTTTGCACGGCGGGAAATATTGCCCTGAACTACGATGTAGTCAATCAGCGGAGCAAAAATGTTCATCAGCAGGATAGCCAGCATCATACCTTCTGGATAACCCGGATTCAGCACACGGATAATGATAGCCATGGCACCAATCAGGAAACCATATACGAACTTACCATTTTCTGTACGTGAAGAAGTCACAGGGTCGGTAGCCATAAATACGGCACCGAAGCAGAAACCACCTACACACAGATGTTCGTACCAAGGCATATTGGCCATTGCTGTGTCAGGACCGAAGGCATTGAAAATCCAGCCCATGAAAGCACCACCTACAAATACAGACAACATCGTCTTCCAGCTTGCTACGCCAGACCACAACAGGATAACCGCACCGATTGCAATCGCAATGACACTGGTTTCACCGATAGAACCCGGAATCAGACCTGTGACCATGTCCCAAGAGAAAGCAGGATATGCCATCGCATCAGTTGCAGTAGAAGCCTGTCCCAGTGCTGTAGCAGCAGTCAGGCCGTCTACATTGCTGCCCAAACCAAAGATGCTGTCGCTGGATACCCATACAGTATCACCAGACATTTTGGTCGGATAAGCAAAGAACAAGAATGCACGAGTAATCAATGCAGGGTTAAAGATGTTCATACCTGTACCACCGAATACTTCCTTTGCAAAAATTACAGAGAAAGCAGTAGCTACAGCCAGCATCCACAACGGACAGTCAACCGGCACAATCATCGGAATCAGCATACCTGAAACCAGGAAACCTTCCTGAATTTCTTCCTTCTTCCACTGAGCTACCACAAATTCGATACCCAGACCCACTACATATGATACAATGATTTTCGGCAGTACAGCCAGGAAACCATAACCGAACATTTCAATGAAGCTGCCTTCTACATTTGCAGCATGGAAATGCTGGTAACCCACATTATACATACCGAACAGCAAGGCCGGTATCAGCGCGATCACCACGAACGACATGATACGTTTGCTGTCTATCGCATCGTGGATGTGCGTACCTGTCTTCGAAGTAGTGTTCGGAACAAACAGGAATGTTTCAAACCCGTCGAACACAGAACGAAAAGCATGAAATTTGCCTCCCTCTTCAAAGTTAGGCTTTATCTTATCGAGATAATTTCTTAACGCGTTCATTTATTAATAATCGTTTTAGTTAGCATTAACACATTTCACGGCGGAGCATGTCGAGTCCGTCACGAACAATACGCTGCAATTCCATCTTTGAAGAGCAGACAAATTCACACAAGGCAAAGTCTTCTGGAGCTACCTCGTAAATACCCAGTGCTTCCATACGGTCAATATCGCCCGCGATGATTGCCTTAATCAGGTATTCCGGCAGAATGTCCATCGGAAGAACATGGTCGTATTCATTCGACATGATCATGTGGCGTTCACCACCCTTCACACGTGCATCCAACACATATTCTTTCTTCTTACCCATCATCCAGCTGAAATAAGAACGGCTGGTACTGAAATCATTGAAACGCGGCATGATCCAACCCAGCATTTCGTGAACGTCGCTTCCTTCCGGAATTACGGTCAACTGGCTGTGGAAAGCTCCCAGATAACCGTTGGCAGAAATCTGCTTACCGGTCAGCACGTTACCGCTGATGTAGCGCAAAGCTTTGTCTTTTGTTACGTTGTTTTCGAATACACCTGTCAGCAGTGCACCTACTTTCAATTTCACGTATGCAGGTTTAAGTACTTCAGAACCTGTCACTGCTACCGTGCGGGTAAAGTCTACATGACCCGTATTAAACAGACGGCCGATGAAGATAACAGCCTGCGGATCGATAGTCCATACTGTTTCACCCTTGTTTACAGGAGCGATGTGGTTAATCTGTACACCAACGTTACCAGCAGGATGCGGTCCGTCAAATACAGTTACTTCCACGTTCTTCGCCTGCGTCAAAGCCGGTGATTTCTGATTTACACTGATACTCAGGTATGTCTTGGCTATCTTAGCCAACGCATCCAATCCAGTCTGGAAGTTTGCTTCTTCGCCTGAGAGCGCCAGTTCGAATTCTGGAGCCAGCGGGTTTGTGTCGAATGCAGAAACGAAGATAGCACGAGGTGCTACAGTCGAATCAGCCACTACGTCATACGGACGCTGACGGATAAACGCGAACAAACCGGCATTCAGCAGCATTTCTTTTACAGCAGCACCATCAAGTGCAGCTACGCTCTTCTTACCGAATTCTTCAAAGTCCTGTTCCGTAGCAGCCTGTACGGTGATACTCATCACCTTACGTCTTGCCCCACGTTCCACGCTTGTCACTACGCCGCTTACCGGCGAAACAAATTTCACTTCTGGATGATTCTTGTCTACAAACAAGGGTCCTCCGGCCATCACATATTCCTGTTCCTTAACGACCACTTTCGGAGTCACGCCTGTAAAATCATCGGGACACAGAGTATAGAATCCCGGCTCTTTCACAGCCACTACCTCCGCAGCCGCCTTACCTTTCAGGTTTATGTCCAAGCCTTTACGCAACTTAATTAAATTTGCCATGTTAGGTTATAAAAAATGGTTTTGTATTTTGCGTGCAAAATTAAATAAAAAAGAGGTGAAAAAAGAATATTTGCCCATCGAATTAGAGAAATATTTCTTTATATCGAAAGGCAAATATTAAATAACTATGACAAAAGAGGCTATTCTGCCATATAGAGAAAGCAAAAATACACTTAATATCCCTTGTGCTGGTGCAGCTGAGGGTTCATGTCAATCACTTTTTCCGGAATCGGGAAGACGGTAGTATAGCCGTTTTCCTCCCCCGGAAGCTGCGGACGACAACTGTACGAACGGGTAAAAACACCGAAACGAATCATATCCTGCCGTCTCCAGCCCTCCCAGGCCAGCTCCATCATTCGCTCATCCAACAAATTTTCCAATGTAGCAGCTCTCGGAGCCATACCGACCCTACTTCTCACTAAATTCAGTTCTGCATCACCATCTTCCCCATTCCGCACCTTGGCCTCACTTTGCATGAGCAACACGTCGGCATAGCGGAACAACACGATATCATTGTCCAGCAATTTTCCATCCTTAAGCCCCGTCTTATCGACTTCGTATTTTTTCATTCGGGCTCCGGCTGTTTTCTCGTACGGCTTTCCCGACACATCCAGCGCTACGTTCCAAGGTTCATACACCAATGGAGTAACCCCGTCATCCAGCAAAATCTGATTTCCCTCTAAGTCTTTTACCGGCCCGGCAAAATAACAGTAATCAAAACGGGCATCCACCTGTGGCGTATCGTAACCGGAGGTTTCCAGTACCTCTTTTGTCGCTGATGAGCCATTTTCTCCACTCAGCCCATATGCCTTGGCATGGTTGTAATGCCGCGAACGGAACAGATAGATAAACTGGTTGGTGTATAAGGTCTTGCTCATGGGAATGACAAGAATATTCTCCTCTGAGGACTCATTGAACACGGCAAAGTTGGCTGTATAATCCTTTTCCAAAGTATATCCCGCTGTCGTAATTTTCTCACAATAATAGTTCACCGTTTGCCAGGCATTCAGATGCTGCCCCTCCACTTCGAAAAAGATGGATTTCCCGTCCGGCCTACTTCCGTCTGTCCAGTCATCATCGGTATAAACTTCTGCATTCAAAGCCAACTTAGCGAGCAAAAACCACACCACAGGCTGTGTCATTCGCCCGTAATACACTCCCGGCTGATTGCTCCGTTCTTTACTCAAAAGAGAAGATGATTCTGTAAGTTCTTTCACAATGAAATTGAACACTTTAGAGCGATTTTCCTGAACAATATCTTCAACTGCCGGATCACTCTTTTCAATCAGTGGAACGCTCCCGAACAAATCCATGATATAATAATAAAACATGGCTCTCAATGCCCGGACTTCAGCCACACAATCTGCTACATTTTCCTCGGGATGTTTTTCAGCAAAATCCTGTATTCTTTCCAAAGAACCATTACACAAAATCACTGTACGATACAGGTATTCCCAAGTGGCATAAATCGCCTCATTGTTCACTCCCCAGCGATGCAAGTACAATCCCTGCCAGAACCCACCGTCATACCAGTCTCCTCCACGTGTGGGCATAATAGCCTCATCAGTAGTAAACGTATTCAAATCATAGATACCTCGCCCTGTCCCTTGAAGACCCTGACTATCGACATATCCGCCCACGTAATTATACAGTGAAAGCACCCCATTTTTCTGCACGTCCGACAAGGTAGAATATGCCGTTTCTTCATCCAGACGGTCCTTCGGATTTTCTTCCAGATAACTGCTGCAAGAAGCCCATGAAAGAAGAGAAAACGATGCAAATAGTATTGAGTATATTCTTTTCATAATAAGCAGATTAAAAGTTAAGACCTAAACTAATCATATAAGTTCTTGAAAGAGGATAAGTACGCTTGTCGTCCACACCGAAAGTATTGTCCACCAAGGTAGAATTAATCAGCGGAGTCAGCCCTGAGTAACCGGAGATTGTACCCAGGTTGTTAATGGTCAGTGCCAAGCGTGCCCCGTGCAAGAAACGCTGTTTTTTGACAGGCACGTTCCAACCCACAGTCAGGTAATCAAAGTTCACATAATTGCCGCTTTCCAGCCAGTAATCCGTTGCCGTCAGATCATGTATATTCCGTGCCGGAGCCTCAGCCAACACATTGTAGTCCGGCAAGCTGTTCATATTCATGTAACTCAGTGCCGTACCATTGTAAATCTTATGCCCAAATGCTCCGTTTATCTGCAACGACACATCAAAACGTTTGTAGCGGAAGCTGATGTTGGAGCCTAACAAAGTCTTAGGAGTAGCCTGTCCGGCCACGTAACGGTCTTCCCCATCTTCCAGGTTCACACCTCCTCCATTCAAATCAGCAATCTGATAGGTGTATCCTCCGTTCCCGTCCGAAACCAGTCCTTCACAATGCGGCAGATAGAAAACACCCAACGGCTGTCCTACGATCTGATACACGATATTATTGTATCCCCCATGCAGTCCCGCACCGTTCAGTCCGGCCAAAGCCGTATATTGTGCCGCACTGATGTATTCTCCTTCATACATACCGCTCAGCGACAGCAATTTGTTCCGCTGGAAAGTTACGTTTGCGTTGATATTCAGTTCCATATCTTTAGTTCGCAAAGGAGTGATACCAATGGAAAGTTCCGTTCCACTGTTCCGCATGGAGCCCAGATTAGCCAAGAGTTTGTTATAAGCAAACGGAGGAACACTGACATCATACATATACAGCATATCCCTTGTTTTGGAGAGATAATAATTCACCGACAGCAACAAGCGGTTTCCGTAGAATCCCATGTCCACCCCTGCATTGAAAGTCGACTTAACTTCCCATTTCAAATCCGGATTGACATTTTTCAAGCTCTCATACGTCACCAAAGGCGAGTTTCCCACCGGAGTCACTCCGTTCGGACGTACCAGCGCCATAGTGGTATACGAATCAATTCCTCCCTGATTTCCTGCAAGGCCGTATCCTAATCGCAACTTCAAGTTATCAACCAGGTGAAAACGTCTCATAAACTTCTCACGGGTTATATTCCATGCAGCAGAGACAGAAGGAAATACGCCCCATTTATGGTTCCTTCCAAATTTGGAAGATGCATCCGTACGCAAGTTCACCGTCAGCACGTAACGGTCGTCATACGTATAATTCACACGCCCCAGGAACGACACCAGATGCGGCTCTTCATAATAAGAGCCGGTACCTTCCCAAGGACGCAATGCCCCGCCCTGCAGACTGTGATACCCCAACTCATTGGAAGAAAAATTAGTCGTGGTCGTGTAAAAGCCGTGAAAACGATTCTTTTCCACCTCCCCTAAAGCCAGCACATCCAGGAAGTGAGCCCCCAACTGCTTCTGATACGTCAGCATCAGATTTCCTAATAAGGCCTCCGACTTCCGGTTTCCCCGGTAAGCCTGCCCGTTGGCCCATACCGTCGTAGGCAAGAACTGGGCGTTTTCTGTTGTGCTATAGGTATAAGAACCAAATAGCACCATCTTCAAATCCTTCAGCAAATGAAAAGTCAGGCGGGCGTGCGAACTGAAATAAGAAGTCTCCTCGCGATTATCCACGTCCATCCAGGCCAATGGATTTGTAATCTGACTGGCCGTCGTAATCTGATCCCAGCTCCCTGTTTCCGGATCCGGAAAATCAGGAAAGGTAGGATTAAAAGCAGCTGCCGAATAAAAAGTCTTCTGTAAATCAAACAGCGTACGGTCGCGCTTCATCGAACCGAATAATCCCAATTCACAGTCAATCAGTCCGTCAAGCATCTTCTGCGACATATTCATATTGGCCGTAAATAGTTTCATGCCCTCATTCTGAATCACTCCTTCACGATTCTGGAAGCCTAACGAGACCCTGTAATTGGAAGCCTCACCACCCCCATAAAACGCAATGTTGTGATTCTGCTGCAAGCCCGTCTGTTCAATGGCTTTCTGAAAATCTGTGTCATATCCCTTATCCAGGATATTCCATCCTCGCTCAGCCGCCAGCTTGCGATACTCTGCTCCCGAAAGCATATCCAACCGGCGATAAGCGTGTGACACACCAAAACTACCGTTGTAGTTCACACGCGTCTTCCCTGCCCGACCTTTCTTGGTGACAATATTAATGACTCCCGATGCTCCACGTGAACCGTACTGGGCCGTTTCCGACGCATCCTTCAAAATCGTAAAAGACTCTATATCGGTGGGATATACCGAAGTCAGCATCGTCAAATCACCCAATACCCCGTCCACGATAATCAGCGGGTCATTTCCACTGGTCAGCGAAGTCGTACCACGCAAGCGGACCGACTCCAGCGCTGCCATTCCATTGTTACTCTTCAAGATGGTAAGTCCCGGCACACGTCCCTGAATGGCTTCCAGCGGATTGGTTATCAGCTCACGGTTCATCTGTTTTTCCGTAATCTGTTCCACCGAACCGGAAATATTCTTCAGACTACCACGGGCATAACCGATATTATAAATTGAATCGGGAGGCAATTCGTCTACATTCTGTCCTTGTACATAAAGCGGAAATCCGGCTCCCATACACCCTAAGAACAACAAGCTGTACAAAGCCTGAGATATTGGCTGCATTTTATCCATAGCATACTTATTTAAGGTCAAAAGGGCGTGAAGATACCAAAACCTCCACGCCCCGTATAATCAGTTCCTTCTTTTCACAAAGAAAAGATATTTCTACCGATAAAGCAAGTCCTGAGCCATGTTATTTCTGCCCGGTCATCATTTTTCTTCCGCAAACATCGGATCCCATGCCGGAAGCTGTATCGGCTTCTGCTTGAAGATGTCTAGCACCTTCTTCGGCACATATTTCGTTTCCAGTACCAGACGGAACATATACTCATTGAACCATTCATCCGTCATAATCAGGTGTCCCTGATAGCCTGATGCAGCTCCCCAGCTATTTTCCACCATCCATTTTTTCGGCTTTCCGTTCGCATCCAAATCTACCGCCATCAGTGTCATGGCATGTGCCGACATGCTGGCAAACGTCTGAATACGTTCTTTCTTATCCATTCCGAAAGTCGTACCCATCAATGAACCGAAATCATAATTGTTTACATCCAGCAACCCACGCTTGCTGTCCAACTGTGTCACGTCGCTTGAGAAATACATCCGCGTGCTGTCCTTCAATGACGCAATAGCCATTTCCTTGATTTCCTCTACCGGCAAATTCACATACGTCCAGTTCTTTCCATCGTAACGGTGACGGTCGTATGCAATTTCGTAACATTTATAATATTCACGTGAAGGATCGTTCATCACCATCACATAGTTGGTCAGCAGATTCGTATCACCGTATTTTTCCAGGAACGACATCGGCGTGTGATGCTCTGTAGCCACCACATTTCCTTTGCTGTCCTTACGTACATAGTCAAACTCTGTTGGCGGCACTCCTAAAGTCAGCACTAACATGCGATACACCGTACCCAGCATCTCTTCCTTACGGTTTTCAATCGTTGCAGCCTTCTCTCCTTTAGCAGCCATTTCTCTCAGTTCCAGACCGAATTCCTTCAGCTTCAGGCCAATCAAAGAAGACATGTACGAAGTATGTTCACTGCTGTATGTTTCCGGCATAGCCTCCTTAGGCACAAGACCGTATTTTGACACGATATCGGCCACTCCCGTAAATGTACCTCCGTCACTCAGTGGATGCTTGAACAACCACTCTACGGTCTGATCGTTCATAGGTTTACCGGCCGTTTCAATAACTCCCTGTAAGAACAGATTGGATTTTTCCAGCTGATCCCAGAAGAAAGAATATACCTGCGAGAACTCCAGCCCCGGCAAGTCATAGCGTGCAATGGCCTTGGCACGCATCACGTTCAATCCCGTAAACAGCCAGCAACGGCCAGACGACTGCTGGTCGGTGATTCCCTTGGATTCCACCTTAATGGAGAAATCCGTATTCAGTGCCTTCTGATTTTCCTGGTTCAATGCCAGTTCCTTGATACTGGTACCTCCCATAGCATTCCGCAATGCCTTGTCGGCAGCCGTATTCTGATAACTACTCTGAATTTTTTTCAACATATCCGGAGAAATACCTCCGTTCTGCGCTTGTGCCGCCAGCCCGAAAGCCAACAGACAAGCAGCCAATGTTACGTGTTTCTGGTTCATTCTTTTATAGTTTTAATGAAAATTGTTTCTTAATCCTTTTTTACCGAACGTACAATCTTAAAGCCGATGCACGCCACGAAGATACTCATCAACGGACTCAGCAAGTTAAAGAAACTATACGGCAAATACACCAATGTTGGCACATTCAAAATCGTAGCCTGCGTCATACCGCATGTATTCCAGGGAATCAGCGGACTGGTCACCGTGACAGCATCTTCCGTAGTTCGGCTTAACAGACGCGACTCATACCCGTTCTTTTTATAGATATCCTTAAACATGTTTCCAGTCAGAATAATCGAAATATACTGATCGGCAGTAGCTAAATTCAAGAACAACCCCGAAGCTACAGTTGCCGCTACCGTACTTGCCAGCTTATGCGTAAAACGTACAAACATACGCGTAATGCTTCCCAGCATACCACAGGCTGTCATGGCGCCCCCCAAGCACATGGCACAGAGAATTAGCCATACCGTGTCCATCATACCTCCCATTCCACGGGTTGCAATCAATTCGGTCAGTACAGGTGTAGAAGTCTGCAACGACGTACTTCCCGACAGAGCCAACAAAACTCCTTTATATAAGGCCTCACCTCCGTTCACTCCGTCACCGGCCACTTCACGAAGCACCTCCGTCTGGAAAACCAGCATGCATATTACCGCCAAAGCAGTCGATACAAACAAAGTAATAATGGAAGACACCTTACGAGCAATTAATATTCCTGTCACCACCGGCACCAGCAACACCCAGAAAGTAATATGAAAACGTTCTGCCAGTCCGGTAGTAAACACGGCAATCTGCGAACTGTCTGATGCTTCATGCGAAAATCCGGCAACCGTAAAAATAACCAGTGAAATAACCACCGACGGCACCGTGGTGTACATCATGTAGCGAATATGCGTAAACAATGGCGTATCCGTCACCGAGGAAGCCAGGATGGTCGTATCCGAAAGTGGAGAAACCTTATCGCCGAAATATGCCCCCGAAATGATGGCTCCGGCAATCCACCCTTCCTCAAAGCCCTGTGCCTTACCAATACCCATCAAAGCAATACCGATGGTCGCAATGGTGGTCCACGAGCTACCCGTCATCACCGACACCACTGCACAAATCACACAGCACGATACCAAAAAAAACTTCGGATGAATAATCTGTACCCCATAGTAAATCAGCGTAGGCACCACTCCCCCTAACATCCAGGCTGCCGAAAGAGCTCCGATAATCAATAGAATAATCAAAGCCGAACTTACCCCCGCAATGTTATTGATAATGGCATGTTCAATATCCTTCCAGCTTACCCCATACCGGCCCATTCCCAAAGCCGCACACAAAGCCGTAGTCAGCAACAAACAAATCTGGCTTCCGCCACCTAATGCGTCAGCTCCCAACAGACGAATCGTAAAGAAAAGTAATACCACCAATACCGCTACAGGCAGCAAAGACACCAGCGGAGAAGGAATCTTCATTTTTTGCGTCATTTTTATCCGTTCAATAGTTCGTTAAATTTTCCAGGCCCTAAGCGGCCCTGGCAGTAAATAAAAC
>ENA-OOXJ01000152-OOXJ01000152.1-human-gut-metagenome-genome-assembly--contig:-NODE-152-length-64056-cov-6.412994_pt1 | contig 64056 bp, 52 predicted proteins | sample MGYA00241587_ERZ501343 | MGnify/ENA primary metagenome ERZ501343 (study PRJEB25962, sample SAMEA2042918) | human gut metagenome | biome: human gut; feature: human-associated habitat; material: faeces... | reverse complement strand
ATTGCTTATATTATCCATATCAACCTCCGTAAACTGTTTGGTTGAATATAGTATTAACCAAATCACGCAATGAAAATGCCGAGAGCGATTATTAATGTTACTCTGCAGTGTATTGATTCGTTTTCAAAATAGTCATTTGTTCCGTTACAAGCAGAATCATAATAACATTATTTTGCAGTAGCACTTGTAGAAATATATAATAGTTATATAATGTTGCGTTGTTTATGTATATACGAATAGGTTGCTAAATATAAAAACAACTCACGCTCCAAAAAAATATCAAGCAACCTAAGCTTGCATGAATAATAATCCGTAAAAATCAAAGCTATATAGCAAAAAAGGCTGCAATTTTCCTCTAATTGCCTGATTTTGGCGTGCTTATACACGATATCAAGTGCTTTGTAAATTCAATGTCTAAATTTTTGGCCTCTAAAACGTGGTCATAAACTCTTTTCAGCAATTCAGAACCATTCTGACTCTCCATACTCATACAGCACTTGATCCATAAATTTCTTAAAATAAGCGTTTTTTTCACCAACCTTTTACACTCTTCGGATAATGAAAGGTAATCTTCACCATCTAAATACCCGTTTTGATACAGAAATTCAACTCGCTTATTCATCATTACGTTATGTTCGTAAATAAGATCTAAAGGGCGCATCAATTTCTGCGAATTGTCAAGAACCATCTCAGATATTTTATCATAATACGAAATACCGAAATAATACTTGGCTTTCATTTCCGAAAAACTAAAATGGTAATATGTATTTCCTTCTTTGTTACTGTAATATTCCTCATCTTGCCTGGTTCTATATTTACAGAATAAGTTCTCAGATTCCAGATGCTCATTCAGCATTTCGCAAAGCAATTCAACTTCAAATACATACTCAATTTCTTTGAGTTTTATGCCATAAATAAGGTTTACGAAATGACGATTCATATTTGATGTTTGCAGTGCCATCTCCAATTCGTCATAACTGCATGTTGCTCTTTCATACTTTCCATTAACAAAAAAGTCCGAAATATAAAACAATTGCAATTCATCGTCATACCCATATACAAAGAGATTATGTGCCCTGTAATGTTCGTTGTGATATGCCGGAATATGTTCAGTGTTACCGGCAGCATAAACATAGAAGCCTTCTGCCAATAATGCTTTTACATAATCAGTAATTCTATGACATATTCTGAGAACCACTTCTCTGCGTATTTGATTAACTTGTAGCCACGGGCATCCGTAAAAAAACATATTTCGATCATAAAAGTTATCAAAAATTCCATCTTTGTTTATGAATATATTTACAAAGTGGTTCGCTATCCAAGACTCTGTATTTGGATTAGTTTGTAAAATAGAGAGCATATTTGCAATAACCGGTGTATGTGTAATATTGGGTTTTGCTACCGGCAAAACGCATCGTCCCATTTGGGATTCTCCTTTTTTAGAATATTGATTTGAGGGGAAATTTTTATATTTGCAAAATCATAAATTATATTGTTTTTTAATGTTATTATTCAGAAATTGACGCGGTCTCTGACATTTCATATTTACCTAAAACAGCTCTAACTTCATTATTTTTATTCGTATCATTAAACCGATATCTTGTTATTTTGTGTTTATCTTTTATCATATCCAACATGGTTGTTTCGATTTTCCTGCCCAATGCTCGACATGACAAACTGAAAAGCTGCAACTCATCGTTCTCCACAGCCATGGCACCTACGATGCCAAGGTCTGAAAAACGATCTACAACACTGACAGAATACAATTTAAATTCCGAATTCATTGCATGTGCTTTCAATTCTTCAACAGTATATCTTATGCCGTTTGTCATTCGATTTGTCCGCTGTGTAAGTTCAGATATTCTGGCATACTCAGTTGGGAATGCTTCGTGAATATCCACTTCCATTTCAAGCAAAGAAAGATATTCATTAAATGTTTGACAGTGTTTTTTTAGTTCGCGCCTGTAATCATCAGTTTTATATGCGTTATTGCGTTGTTTTATGCCGACAGCATTTATGTCTCGTTTCAGATTAAAGCACGACAGTACTTCATATACACCATCTCGCTTATATAGAATAGATTTAACATCAGGCAACATATGGCGAATTGCCTCGATTTCAAAATCCGAGTCGTCAATGAACACCATGCTGTCAAGACCGATGTTTAGAGTGGCAGCAATGTCTTGTATGTTTTTTGCCTTCGTATCCCAGTTGACGCGAAAACATGCAATGTGCTCCTCTCTTAAAATCATATCGCGGTGTTCACTGAAAACCCTCAGCACATCTGCCTCATCGTTCTTGCTGCAAACGGTCAAAATAACACCATGGTTGTGTAACATCAAAAGGAATCGTTGAAAATCCCGGTACGGTTTTCCAAGCCCGGAAGAACTAAGCCGAATATTCTCAACACCATCTTCCGAAAGAATGCCACCCCATATTACATTGTCACAGTCAAGCACGATACACTTCTTGGTAATTCCGTGTGTAATCAGGTATTGCTTATAGATTTCCAGTCCGATTTTTTCAGACAGCAATTGACTATACATATAATTCCATCTGTATTTGTTTCTGCTGCTATATGCGTTTGATATTCCGATGGACGCAATCACTCGTTTCGTATCGATAAAAGTGATTTCGGAGTCAAGTTCTTCTCGTATCTGCGCGTTGATTTTGTCCACCAACCCGTTCAAAGCATACTGCGAACCGAACACAACAGAAGCATTCCATTGCAAATCTTCATATCCGAACCATAATATAGACGCATTAGAATTTTCAATGATCACCTCACGAATGCGATGCGCTTTTTTAAGTTCAAAATCAATAATCGCACTTACATCTGTCGTGAAATCTTCACCTAACAGACCAGAATATGCATTTTCAAAATTCAAAAAAATTACAATAAAATCGCTCTCGACAAATCGTTGTAACGACTCAGCCGAACAATATTCATCATAATTCACAGCGGTTGTTCTTATCCGAATTCCGTTTTGCTCAAAGATTCGATTGACAGACGGCACCAAAAACGCCTCAACGGACAGATTGGAGACAATTGTCATCTCAAATGAAGACTTGTTACGCATAGATTTGCCTCGGCTTATATATCACTCGATTCAAAAGTCGATTTATTGCTTTCGCTGACAGCAAGTTGGATCACCTCCAACATCTTGCTAATCGAATTCATTTCGGTCAATAGCAATTTTTCATCAGGTATCTCACATTCAAATGTCTCTTCAAGCGACACAATGATTTGAATGAATTTGATTGAATCCAGCCCCAATTCAAGCAGATTGTCATCGCATTGATTTATAGTCACTTCTACGCCTTGAACAGAATTGACAATTTCCAGTATTTCTTCTTTTGTTATTTCTTTCATTCTCTTATCCCTAAGAAAATTCGCTTATTGATTGCGATCTTTTCCTTATCCCGTTCTGTCAGCTCATCTTTAATCAGTTCATAAAGATTATCCGAGTCAAGCCTTGTTTTGAAATCGCACTTCCACTCACGTCGTTCTTTTTCGCACAGCCCGTAGCAATTCAAAAGCGCCTCTCCATCTGGCGTTCTGAACGCTTCTATATACCGCTTTAATACATCGTCGTCAAACACTTGACCTGTATAGTATAAAACATAAAATACATAGGGGATAATCTCATATTCAGCACTCATGGCATACAGCTTGTCTAAAGATATCGCATCAAGATTGTTTTTCAATAAATAATATACATCTTTGAACATATCGTATCGGATGCTTTTTCTCGTCGTAAGCAAAAAAAGAGAATTCATGTCTTTATAGTGGTGAAGGACAAGCTGAATCATCGCTTTTAATGGGGGTAAAGTTTTTACTTTGACGCCGTAAATCTCCATTTCTATGGTGTCCGACAGGAATTCCTCAATATCTATTCGCTTGCCTTCATATTCGCCCCAAAAAATATCAAAGTTTAGATCAATTGAAAATTCTCCGAAAGGTTTAATTCCTTTGTACCATGGCGAAACTTGATGTGTGTGGGCTAACATAAACATATGTTTTTCTCGATTGTTAACATCGCTGTTAAAATCCAACTCTTTTAGTTTTTGTTCCGCTAATTTTAGGTGAGCTTTTGGAGTAAGGATATCTATATCCGCGCTTTTTCTTTTCCCTGATTCATTGTAAGCTAGAAAAGATAGTGGTTCCCCTTTCACAACAACATAAGGGATTATATTATTATTTAAAAATTCAAAAAAAGATTTGCTTTCATTATAACGCCGAATTTTTATGGTTTTTTGTATGATCGATAAAATTTCCATTTGTTATTCCTCGTTGTCAATATACCATTTAGCTTGCATTTTAAACAAATTTGCATATTCGCCATGTAAATTTATCAGCTCATCATGAGATCCGCGCTCAACAAGTTTGCCATTTTTCAATACAATAATCTGATTGGCCAGTCGCGAGGCACCAACACGATGAGTGATCAATAAAAAGCCCTTATTTTCTACGGTGGATAAGACGTTGTTTAATAATTCAAATTCCATCATTGGGTCCAACGATGCCGTCGGTTCATCCATAACAATATAATTGCATTTCGAGAGTTGCGCTCGGGCCAGTGCAATTTTTTGACGTTCACCCCCGGAATATTCAACTCCGCCGAATTCAATCCCTATAGTTTCGTCGAGATTGATAGTCTCTCCATCCTTGAAGTGTAAATTTTGCAACGTTTTTTCGAGCACAGCAGACTCATATTGACTATGAAGGTTCGCCAAAAGCAAGTTCTCTTTTAATGTTAACTTGTAAATAACAAAATCTTGAAATACAGTGCCGATTTTTCTTTGCAATATGATATTCTCTCGTTTTTCACCGTCCGAAAATGTTGAGATAACTTTCCCTGAGGTCGGTTGCAAAAGACCCAAAAGCAACAAGCAAAGCGTTGTTTTTCCCGATCCGTTTTCGCCGACGACGGCTACACTTTCATTGAATCTTAATTTCAGATTCAAATTCTCAATGGCATACACAGAACTATGAGGGTACTTGTAAGATACATTTTCAAAGGAGATTTCTTCTATGGTTTTATCGCAAAGAACCGGAATTGTACATATGCTTTTTTTCAGAAAGGATTCATAATCTGAATAGAACAGATATGTAGAATTGATGCTAAGCAGACTGGATACAATTTGATTTGATGTGGTTTGCATAGAATTATATGCTGTTAAAAGTGCTCCGAAAACTCCTAAGTTAATACTCCCTGCTGCTACGGCTATGGAAGAAAAAATCAAGGCAACCGCAAATCCAAGCAACTTGAATGCCTCTCCCGTGATACTTTGCAACGAGCTTTTTGCCGCATGTTTTTTTACAATGAGATTCTCTTTATCCAGACTTTTCTCCCATGAAGTTTTGAAATATTCTTCACAACCATAGGTTCTGAATTCTGCCACTGCAGTCGGCTTGGTAAAAAGAGAATAGAAATAGCTTGTTGCCTTTTTTATCGGGGTAAGGTCTTTGCTTATATCATACGTTTTATTTAATATGATTGCCTGAATAATGGAAATTGGAAGCAAAGATACGATCGCAATCAGAACAAGCCAGCGCGAAAATGCGCCCAGAGTCACAATCGCTACGCATAAAGATAATACAAGTGAAGGAATCTGAAAAAAGGTATTCAGCAAATTCATGGGCAAATTTCTGGAAATCGAGCTATTGGAGCGAGCAAACGAATTATATATTTCCTGATTAAGAAAATCTTCATACGGCAATTCCGTGGCATGAAGATATATATTTTTACACAATTTCATCTGCAATTGTTCATTGTAGCAGAAGACTCTGGTGGGAACTCTGCCAATCATTCTAAAAAGAACTTCAGCCAGTTGTACGATCAAAAACAAAATCATTGCGTGGATAATGCTGTTTTCTTTTTTTCCTGTGATATAGTTCTCAATGGCTTGAAACACAAAAGCCCAAACCAATGGCATAAAGCCGGTTGTAATTGCCGAACCAAGATATGACACCCCCTCAAGAGACGCTAAAAAGGGTTTTTCTCTAAAAATAATGGCAATACAAGAAATCAGCGATTTTAGTTTTATCGTTTTTTTCATTTTTTCTTCTCTTACTTTTGATATAGACATGCTTGTTTTGTAAACATTTCAAAGTAAAGACCATTCAATTTCATCAGGTCTTCATGTGAACCGGATTCCTTGACTTTTCCCTCTTTTATAAGCAATATCGTATCTGCAAGTTTTGCAGATGGCAGGCGATGCGAGATAATAACCAAACTTTTGTCAAAATTGTTCTTATGAATCATTTCATAAAAGCTTGATTCCGTAAGCGGGTCTACAGAGGCTGTCGGTTCATCTAAGATACAAAACTCAGCAGATGAATACAATGCTCTGGACAATGCAACTCTTTGATTTTGTCCGCCGGATAAAGATATGCCATCCGGATATATTTCACCGATTCGGGAAGTTAACTGGATATCATCCAAAAAGGAGGTGCCGTGCTTGATTTCTTCCAACTTCAGTTCTCCGGAAGCAGAGCTGAGATCGGCAATTTCAATATTGTTTTTCACGGGAATCTGGTAAATACAGAATTTCTGCAACACAGCGGTCATTAGCGACAGACGTTCTTTTCGAGTCAAGCTTTGCAAGGGCGTTTTTCCGATTCTTATTTCCCCGCGTTCAGGCAAATATAATCCCAGCAATAGTTTTACGATGGTAGATTTTCCACAACCGTTTTCTCCGACAATCGCTGTTGTTTGACCTCGTTTTATCGTAAAATTTATGCCATTCAAAATATAGGTTTCGGTGTTCGGATACTTGAAATATACATTTTCAAAAATGATATCCCCTGAAATTTCATGACACAAGAAGTCACTTGATTCTTTAGTTAAAAGCGTGTTTAGCTTCTTGTAGTCCTGCCATGGGATCTTATATTTGTCCAGTTCTCCTAACAACGATGGAAATGTCCAACCGGACATAATTGATAATGTTGGCAAGGCGGAAATCAAAGCAATGATATCTGCCAGTGTTATAATGGATTGCTTCCCCAAAAACAAAAGATAGATTACGCAAAAAGTATTAAACATCAATGTAGCAACGAGCGGAAGCAATCCGTTCTTAAAGCCTCTGCGTCGGATAACCATTCGTTCTTTTATGAGCGCCATAGAAGTATCATCATATATACCCAGCAGGTAAGAAGAAAGACCGAAAATTTTGATCTCCTTTTCTACGACTTTATCTAAAAACAGACTTGAAAAATAATTTCTCTTTCTTTCGGTTGCCGTTTGATGAAATTGCAAATTGCGGATTCCTTTAATTTCTTTAAAGTTGAATATAAATGATATGGTGAACAGCAGTATGCTTAACAGTGCAAAAACCACGGAAGCGGAGAAGAAAATGGAGAGAATGCCCGTATAACTTATGACATTTTGAAGCAACGATATAAGTGCGCTGTAAGATTTCATGGCAAGAGCGGCGGGAGTTCCCATTCGACTGATCGAATCGTTGACGGCCGGTGATTCCAGATCGCTGTAATTTGCAGAACTGAATATATTCAACATTTCTTTGTTCAATGTCTTTGTCAACTTACATTCAGCGAGCGTATAGACGTACTTTTTCAAATAATTGCATAAAACGACAAAGGCAAGTAAAGCTATGTATGCGCCTATGTAATATCCGAAGAATGGAAGGCTGACATTATTGAGCAATTTCTTCAACAAATACGTATTTATCGGGACAGATACACCTATTGCCAAAGTGCAAAAATTCAATATCCAAAAATGAGATTTGCAGTGTTTTCGCAATAACGCAAAAGATTTAAACATTCTGTTTTTTGTCCTTTCGCTTTTTCATGGCTCTACGACTTTTCATTACACATACCGATTTATAAACAACGGCATAAAAACAAATACAAAAATGCAACAACCTGCGGTACAACCTGCTTTTTTGATTATCCATTTTTAGTGAAAGGTTAGGTATGATTAAACTTGAAATTTTGTTTCTAACAAACCAAATCTCTCGTCTACCGACCGGTCTATACGCTGTAGCACATCCAAGAATCCGTGTTGTTCTGATTACTTCAGACGATAAGGTATTGTCCCCTTTTACTTTGCATGCAGCTGTGTTTATTTCGATGATTCTATGTAGAATTAATCGACTTCCGTTTGAATATAAAATCAGGTCGCCTTTTTCATATGTCTCTTTTTTTAGTATCCTCAACTGCATGTTTTCGTTTATTAAGGGAAACATACTGTTGCCAATTCCATGAATGTAAATAAAGGAGTTGTTCTTTATTATTGTTTTATAATAAGTTGCAACATAATTGATTGGCATTTAAAACTCCTTCGGTTAAATATCATTTATACTTTTGTATCTAAAAATTTTAAACAGTAATCGTAAGCGCTTTCATTTGGTTTAAAAGAAAAAGAAAAAACAGGAATGTCATTAATAATTTTTTGAATTTGGGCAAGAGTCTGTTGAATTCCATTTTCAAACCATACCGGTACTATGCATTGCTTTAATAAACTATACATCATAGCGGTATCTGAAACATCAGAAATAATATTTGTGTCACCATGTGATAAATAAAAGATAGCTTTAATTTTGAAGTTCCGAACATTTACCCAATCCTTTGTTCTTTCATATGGAGTACCGCAACAAGAAAGAGTATTGAAATCAATAATTACACGATCGTTACCTATTACCGAATGGCCAAAACCTTGCCAGATATCTCTCATAGTTGACTTTCCTGCTCCAGAAGGACCTGTAAAAACAACTGCTTTATTATTATATATTACAGCAGAGGCATGTAAACCAACTCCTATTCCATTAAGTTGCATAAAGCAACTCAAAACCAACGTACTTCCAACGCTTGTTAAAATAGGATTTACTATACTGTGATTTATTCTTTTGAGATTACTTTCGAACCCATAGATAATTATTTCTCTAAAATCTGAAGAACATAGAGCGGTATTTAATAAAAGTTTTTCTGATGTCTCTTTTTCTGTTGCATAAAACAAAAACTTATATGTATATCGGTCAAAACTATTTTGATTTTTAAATACTTTAATAAATGGTAATTGAGATATAAGTTCATATGTTTGATTTCTTTCTAAACTTGGTATAGATTTGCTGAAATAATATATTAGAATATCTAATTTGGTAGTTGCCTTCAAAGGAACAAACCGGGGCAATGTTGAATAAAAAGGTTCATCAAATAATGTATCTGACAACATAAGTATTTCAATGCCATCAATTGCAAAATTATATTTATGTCTCATAATTTTTCTGTTTCCTTGCTTTTTCATATCCAAGTTTTCCATATTCACAATACCATTTAGGGGGCGTAAACATACTTCCTGATTCTAGCAAAAATCTTCCCGGGCAATATCGACAGTAATCAATGTATGTGCAATTCCTGCATTTCATATTTTCGGGCATCGCTTGGTTTACTATTCTTTCAAAATGCCTAATTCCTTCTAATAATGATCCGGTGCTTAAATCGTATGGGAAAATACGCAGTTGTGCACAGGCGTAGAGTTCGCCTCTTGCGTTAATACAAAAACTGTTTTTTCCTGCACCACATTTAAACAGCATTTCCTTTGTTTCATATATCCCCAGAGCTGAACTATATTGATGAATTGTTGGTTCTATTTCATAATTATCTTCTAATTGCACCACATCACATGGATCCAATCTATTGCATAATGTATTTTCGGATTGGTCAAGAGAATTAATAATTACACCATCATATCGAATCTTTTTTCCATACCTTTCTGCAAAACGATTTAATTCTTGTATATGGTGAACATTGTGTGTCGTTAAAGAAACTTTGAGATCAAAGTTGATTTCAGTATCAACAAGATTTTGAAGAACATTGCCTACTTTTTGATATGCTCCTCTCCTTTTTGTAAAATCTGAATAACTTTTTTCATTCCAACCATACAGCGTGATTTCCAGTTTGTCCGGCTTATATGTATCTAAAAAAGAGATAATCTTCGCGTCCAAATTATAGCCGTTGGAAAAAAGTGTAATTACAAAACCGAGATCATAAGCATGCCGATATATTTCAAAGAAATGAGGGTGAAGGATTGCCTCGCCACCCGTTATCAATAGTTTGATACAACCCAATTGCTTCAACTCGTCAAGTATTTTTATTGCTAGATTTTTATCTATAGATTCGTTATTATCCTTTAATTTGGAAGGAATATAACAATGACCACATCTAAAATTGCATGAATTCGTTATCTCGAACATAGCATACAATGGAAGATATTCTTGTGTTTTGTCTATATAACGATTCAAAACATTTAAATAAAAATCTGTATTTTCCACGAATAATTTCTTCTCCCAAAAATTAAATGAAATTTATTGCTTCTTTTTCATGAAGTCCATTTAAAAAAGCGCATATATCATCATGTATTTGAACATTTTCTACTTGAGGAAACATACTACACACAAACGCTATAATATCTTCCACCGTCTTATCCCCTTTATCTCCAATAGAATCCCATATTAATTTAGCTAGTGAACTTATTTCAATTAGATCAATTAAAACCGGATTATTTGGTGAAATAGGGATAAGAACAACGCCGTTCTTTATAGGCTCTTCATAATATTTTCCTGTTTTTGTAATATAGCATTTCATCTTGTTTTTCATATTAGCCTCCTTTCCAAAACACCAGGGGGGAAGCCCTTGCTTACTGAGTTTTCTTGGAAAAATATATTAGCAATTAGGACCAGCTTGAGAAGAATTGTTGCAATTTCCGCAAGCAAACATGATGGGAGTTTCCTCCAAATTAATTGTGACCACTTTAATTTCGGGTTTCTCGTAAACCAATTAGTTTTCTCCTTTCTTGTGTTTATTTTATGTTTAGGTGGGCTTCCCTCCCGATGTTCATGAAACTTGAAATATTGGGCAGAATTTTAATAAATCATCATTTGCTTTATTCTTCATTAATCAATCGGTCAATGATTGCTTGGACAACGATGGACAACCATTGAAAAATCCAAAAAATTCATGTAGGAAACGAAAGATTATTGAAAAAATACCGAAAAAGTATTGATTTTCGAGATAATTCGGACATGGAGAGATTGACAGTATACTCGCAAAGAGAACTAAAACGGAACTCATGGTTGTTTTTTTACGTTTTTTGGCGATAAATGATCAGAGTTTGAACATCTTTTTTGTTTGAAAACAAACTGTTTCGGCGCTTGCTTAGCATATCCTTATATCAAGGAGTGAATACATCTTGCTGAAATCGCAACTATCAATGCCACTCGCACCATATTACCAATCAATCCTTTCTGAAATTCTTCGAGTGGATTGACTGAAAATGCAATCATTTCCACGCATAGGAGGATGCTTCATATTCTGAAAAACCCGCACAAGTGTGCTTGCCTGAAGTGCAAGCGCTTGTGCGGGTTTGGAAGTCTCGGATGGGAAATGCGATTCGCACTTGTGCTTCGGAGGCTTAAGTATTTATATTTCAATCAATTTTACTGTATTAAGCATAACATAAATATCACATTCTGTCAATGAAAACATTTCCATTCATTGAAAAAATAGCGACATGCACAAAAATGCAGTTAAAATGATGCTTTCCGGAAGTTGGATTTTTGTGCATTGTGCCGATATGAAACTTGTGCAAAAAAGCGATTAAAGATTTTGAATGGCAGTCACCGATTCACTTTCTCTTATGTTGCCGTTACCGCCATCATTGTCCTTGTTTTCATCCTGAACATGCAAGCATCTGTTCTTTCCTCTTTCCGTTCTATTAGTGTGCCGGTCAATTGTTTCAGATACAGTTTGCTCAGCGCCGAGCTGCCGAGATACGCCTCCACATTCGTCACGGGCAGAACGCACCAATCGCTGTCTGCGGGCTTATTGGCAAGGTAGTATTCCAGCAGCGTTCTTGATACATGGAGCGGCACTTTTGACGGTGTCACTTTCGCAAGCCACTGTTCCTGTTCGTCGGTCAGTAGGATAGATTCTGTCCGCAAAGCTCCAAGCTCCAGAGCATCGGCAATCACATCATCAAAACGAAGGATCAGGTCGCCCTTCGTGCCTTCCGAGAAGATCGGGATCTGAAATTGAATGACCTTTTTACGCCATGCGTTTTCGAGTTTTTCCATGTTGTCGGCGATCTTGTGTGTGGTCTTTCCCACCTTGTCGCGGTTGGCATTTACAAAATCCGTGATGCCGTGCAAGTGGCGGACATACCACCCACAGCCGCTTTCGTCTACAAGCTCGGGAAACGCACCGTGAAGCTCCCGGAAATCTGTTTTGAGCTGCCACTCCGCCTTTGGGGTGGCATTCTTTTTGTCAGGAATACTGCACCATGCGCATAGTGTGCGGCGGGCATCGTCGGTGCGTTCATACGGATCACCGCCTTTCGGTGTCCCGTCCGGGTTGTGAAAGAGATATCCACGGGCAAGGACGGTCAGAATCCGCGCAAAGCCGTAGTTCTCCATGAGCATATCCATGGTAAACCGACCGAGAAAGCCGTTGTCCTTTTTGTTCCGGACGGCATAAGTCGGCTCTTTCGTATAGGCGAGAAACTCTGCCCATTCGTTTGTTATTGATTCCTCTATCATCCGTTTCCGCCTCCGATCAGATAAAATTCCGCTTCCTCAAGCAGTACATCAAAGATAAAATCCCGCCTGTCCATCGCCTCGGCATAGCGGATTGCCTGAAACGGCGGCGTGATCTTTGCAAGGCACAACCGACAGGCGGCGGCTACCGCCTCACGGTAATCCACGCCCGGCAAGCGGTTGTGGTAAGCGTCGACCATAGCTGTCATCTCGGGCGTGTCGTTTTTGTAGTGCAGTTTGCTTTTGTCAGCCAGCCTGTTGGTGTCGTCAATATCACAGATGATGTCGCCGAACACCCGATACCCGCCCATGCGGAAGTCCGAGAACAAGCCGTCATACGCCCGAAAAGCCGCCCCCGGGAGGTATTCGTGCAGAAAGGATAAACGCTCCTTCGGCTTCAGAAAGTGCCACTGTTCGGCTCGTAACGCGTCACGGACGGCTTTGATGTGCGTTGCGTCCATCCCGGTGAACAGTGCATACAGGCTGTCGGTGTCGTAGGCGCTTTCCTGATCCCGCATGGTCAGAATACGGTCAATGTCCCGGCGCTTGGAGTTGCCCGGCGTCGGGTGCTTGCGCGACCGAATACGCCGCAGGCAACGGTCATAGGTGTCGATCAGTTCCCGAATCGGCGGGAACAGCGACGGGTCAAGGTTATCTTTCCAATTCGGATGTCTGGCAAAGGTAAACAGTTCTGCGGACAGTGCAGGCTTTATCTCTTTTCGCGGTGTGTGCTTTTTCAGCATGTGTGCATAGTATGGCAGCTTCTCTACATTTGCCGTGACGCTCTCCCAGTCTGTCCCGTCGATATAATCCTTCATTTGTTCCGCAAAGGTGTCCTCATACCATGCAGGACGGTCTTCCGCATCCTCAAGCAGTCGCTTGTATTTCAGATACCGGCTGCGCAGCTTGTCGTCGGTGTGCAGGTATGCCGACAGGTCGGGCTTGATGCCGCTTTTGGCAGAGTCGATCTCAAGCCCCGTCAGGATGGCAAGCGTTTCGGTTTCCTGTCTGCACTTTTCTTTGATGTCGGTATCCGCATTTTCATCGTAAGCGAGAATACTGCGGTCAAGCGCGGCATTGGAAATCTGCCCGACACGCGAGGAAAAAGTGCTTTTGACTGCCTCAAACCGAGCGTGCAGGTCGTTTGCATCCCGCAACTGCGGTTCGGCGGTCGGAATACTGAGCAGGGGCAGATTGTTCCGGTTCGAGAATCGGTCTTCAAATGGATTTGCCGTTTCCTTATAGTGAGAGGCGATACTTTCACATATGACCGGCTCACGGATGACTTTGACCATATCCCCGTCATAGTCCGCCCCGCCGAGCCGTTCGGCAATGAGTGACCACGGTTCTACCATTACGACACCGGACAGGTGTGAAAGATACCGGTGGCGGATGTCATGTTCATGGTTCGGCGGATATACCACGACCTCCTCGTTCTTTGCAATATGCGGATTGCGCAGAATTGCCGTCATGTGACTGCTGGTCAGACCATAGGCGGTTGTGTGACGGCAACGCGCATCAAGCAGCTCCCGGTAGATCTCCTCTGCGTTTCTGTTGTCATCTGTATGCTGCTTCAGCAGTTCGGCAAGAAACAAGGTCAGATCCGCCGAAAGATAGGCAACACTTCCGCGCACGAGCAGATTGCCGCGGGCAAAATTCCGCAAAATGGTATCTGCGGCGCGGTCAAGCTCCCGTCGGTATTCTTTTTCCGCAAGCAAAAGGTCATTGCGAAAAAGCATCCCGGCAAGGCGGTAACCCCGGCTTCTCGGATTTTTCGGTGCATGGTCGACATAGTAGTCAAACTGAAACCATTCGTCGTTGAGAAGGCGATAATAGATCTCCTCGGTCGTTTTGGTCAGCCACGCTCCGGTATCGCTGTCGTTTTGTCCGTCCTCTTTGTCCATACAATCTTTCATCCAATCAAACGGTAAGTCAGCCGGTCTGAACTGCTCTCCGCTCAGTGCGAGGGTAGAAAGGAACTGATAGTTCAGATCGGTAAACTGTTCACTATCCGTGCGGTTTACGCCCGTAATATACAGCGTGTGACGGTAGGCGCGCAGGCGTTTCAGATATTCCTCAAAGGTCAGCCCGTTCTCGGTCATCCAACCGCATCCCTTGAATTGGCTCTTAGTCAGAATCATCCGGACGCGTTCAATCGGATGTGAAATGCCCCACATATCTGTAATTTCAGTGACGGTTGCCTCACGGAACAGTCCGTGAAATTCTACCTCATGCACCATACCCTTGATATACGGCATCCGGATCTGGAACGAGGTATGAATGTGCTTTCCGCAGTACAACCGATCGATCTCTTCCGCAAGCGCAGGAGAAAGAATGCCTTCGCCGTCAAACAGCGTGACCTTGACATCACTCTTTTTTTCCACTCTTTCGTAGTTGCGAACATCGCCGATACCTGTCCTATCTTCCACGGTAATGACATCCACATCCGGATAGACAGCCGTCGGATTGTCGATGACAACGATGGCATCCTTGTCCCACAGCATATCCGTTTCAATGCGTGTTCCGCTCGAAAACAGCAGACCGTTATAGGCGTAGAGCTTGGACAATTGGCAAACGCCAAGTGTCATGCCGACCGTCATCCGGTGGGAAAGCTCCTCATATATATCTGCGCGGACAAAAGAAAGCACAGCGCTGCGGCTCATACTGCCCGAGCGTTCAAAGGCGAGGTAACGCATAGAACCGTGACCGAAATTCAATGTGATCCCCTCCGGGGAAAACATGGCTTCGGTCTTTTTTTGCATGAGCGCCGCTTTCGGGTTATCCGCATCCCGATCAAATATTCCTTTGAAGTCAAGGTAGAGTATTACATCCGCAAGATCGGAGATCAGCGTGTCCGAGGTGGGCTCTTTGTATTTCTCCCCGCGGAGGATACACATAGCCTGAAAGAAAATGGCGTTGTCCTCCTGCCAAGTGTCGCCGTCCCCCATGATGATGCTTTTCGTCTGCGCCGGCGTCAGTGCGAAAGAATAGGTGCCCTGATCGTTTGGTTTGGCATAGGACAGCATTGCCTGCGCCGACAGTCGCCGTATGAGATATCTGAATTTTGCCATGGAGACCTCCGGAATTGTTTTTTATAGTATACCATAGATTGCCGGGAAAATCAATTCGTATTTTTATAACTACTCCCATATAAAATTTCAAACAGAAAGGAAGTTCAAATGGATCAAGAAAAACAAACAAGCAACTACTATACGCCGCCGTACTGCACAGAAAACGGCTGTCTTTGCTATCGCCCACCGGAACGGCAGGATGCACAAGGCATTATGCTTTGCAACTTTGCCCCTCGTATCGTCAGCGAAATCATCGTGGATGACGGTGCAGAGGTCACAAGAAAGTATCGCATCGGCGGAACGGATGCTTACGGAAATGAGATTTCACCCGTAGAAATACCGGCAGGCGAGCTTGAAAAGATGGCATGGATCGCCAACTGCTTGGACGCCTCCTGCGACCTTTGTGTGGTCAGTCAAGTGGAAAAGCATGTGCGGTGTGCCATCAAGACAACGGCGAGATTTGCCGACAAGCGGTATATCTTCTCGCATACCGGGTGGAAGAAGATCGGAGGTGAATGGCACTATCTTCTGCCCGGGGACAAGACCTATCAGGTTGAGCTGAAGGGAAAGCAGAGGAATTACTACGTTGCCGAAGGCTTTGCCAAAGAGGACGCGGAGGAACTTGTCAAATTGCTCTCGGGCGGTATGATGCCCGACGAGGTGCTTCTGCCGTGCCTCGCCACGGTATTCCTCTCGCCTCTCAATGAGTTCCTTCGTCAGATCGGGCATGAACCGAAATATCTTTTAACCCTCATCGGCAGAACCGGCAGCATGAAAAGCACGGTAGCGGCGCTTATGCTGTCTTTCTTCGGCAACTTCTCAGCAACCGACCTGCCCATGAGCTTCCGAGATACGGCAAACAGTATACTTCATAACGCCTTTGCGCTTAAGGATGTTCTGACTTGTGTGGACGATTATCATCCGACGGCAAGGTCGGATGCAAGTCAGATGAAGGCTACTATGCAAACCTTGGCAAGAGGTTACGGCGACAGAGCCGCACGAAACCGACTCGGCTCAGATATCACATTGAGAGATCCACGCCCGCCGCAAGGCAATGTCATTGTCACGGCAGAGTTTGCACCCGACATTGGAGAAAGCGGAACGGCACGTCTTTTCTGTATTGAGATGAAGCCGGGCGGTATCAATCTCCCTCTTTTGACCGAGGCACAGGACAAGGCTCTTGAAGGAAAATACGCCGTTTGTATGCGCGGGTACACCGATATGTTGAAGTTCTTTGCTGACAAGGGAGAGATCTGCGGCATACTGAAATCGAAATTTATGACCTACCGAAGCAAATGGCGTGAACGCCTGAGAGAAGATGAAATACAGTTTCATGACCGACTTCCCGACACGCTTGCGTGTTTGGAAATCGGTTTTTCTTTTATGGAGATATTTTTGAGTGCCGAAACGGACTTCGGTGAAGAAGATATCGCGGTTCTTAATGCACGTTTTGAAAGTGTTCTCCTGCGTCTTGCCGCAAGGCAATGTGAATCGGTCGAGCAGGACAGACCGACGCATATATTCCTCCGCAAGCTGTATTCTCTGATTGAGTGCGGGCAGGTGTGTCTCATTCCAGCATCGAGCAGGCTTGAAACATTACCGAAGAACTATATCGGGTATGAGGATGAAACCTATTATTATCTTCTGCTGGATGTATCTCACAAGGCGGTCAAACGTTTGTGCGGAGAGCAGGATGAAGGCTTTGCCATCTCGGCAAAATCCCTTGCCAAGGCTCTTGTCGACGAGGGATTAATAGAACAAGACGAAAGCGGAACGAACACAAAAACGATGCGGTTCGGCGGCAGGCTCAAACGGGTTATGCTTCTGCACAAGGAGAAAGCAAACAAACTGGTATCTATATAAAAATGGCGTAACAAACGGAACAGCCGAAAAACGAGAGCGCGGTTGTTTCGCTTGTTACGCGAAATTCAGATAAGTATGCCTATTACGAAGTCGACAGCTTAAAGCTTTGTGTCGTGGATTGTATTTATAAATACTACTCCCATATCATCGGAAAGGAGGAAAAGCAAATGATAAAAATTGCGGACAATGTACACGGGTCGTAGCTCTACGACTTCACGCTTCAGCGGTGGCAAGATGCTTGCCCGCCGTTGCGGCACGCCGCCCCGACAGGGCAAGCAGAGCGTTTGGACTCCCACCGCCAAAGGCGGATGGAGCCAAACGCATTATTTTTTTCGGGCGGAAGCCCGAACCCACTTACCTTTTCTTTGCGAAAAGAAAAGGTAATCCAAAAGAAACGAATTCAATTATATCAATTTTCAGAGAGGTGATTTACAATGGCGACCAAAGGTCGCAAACGAAACAGAAAAAAGTCCTTTTGGGTGACAGAGGGCGAATGGAAATCAATTGAAAAGATTGCCGCCGGTATCGGTATGGGCATCGGTGAATACCTTCGCATCTCTGCACTCGGCAAGACAATCTATCAGATTGAAGAACTGAAGCCGGTTCTTCGTGAGCTGAAATGTATCAGCCGCAATCTCAATCAGCTCACCATGCTCTCGCATCAGGGCGTGGTGCGGACGGTCAATCTGACAGCGACGGCGGACGGCATCGGTCGGTGCTATGAGGCAATCAACAAGCTGTACGCCAACACCGATGCGGTGATACAGGGCGGAGGTTGATGTCCTATGGCAACCGTTATTTTCATCAAGGAGAGCAAGCAGACACCGAGTGCCATGCGCGGTTGTATCCGTTACTGCGTGCAGGAGAAGAAAACCGTTGACGAAAACGGACGGCAGTATGTCGGCGGGGTCAACTGCTTAGGAACACACGCTTATGAAGAATTCATGGCAACCAAAAATCTTTACGGCAAAGCATCTGGCACTTACTTCTATCAGTATGTGCAGTCCTTTCTGCCGGGGGAAATTCAGTCTTATGAGGAAGCCCACCGTATCGGTCTGGAATTTGCCGGGAAGTCTTTTCCGGGATACGAGGTTTTGGTTGCCACGCATCTGGATGCACATGATGACGGCGGTGTTCAGAGAGTACACAACCATTTTATTGTCAATTCGGTCAGCTTTGAGGACGGCAGGAAGATTCACTTCACGCCGAACACCTTACAGGAGCTTCGGAAAATCAGCGATGACATCTGCCGTGACCACGGTCTGTCTGTGCTACCGCCGTCGGAGCGCAGAAACGGTCAGGGCATCGGTACGCGGGAGTACCGTGCAACGATGAGAGGTGAGGGCTGGAAGTTCGGGCTGATCAATGACATTGACACTTCCATGACACAGGCAGGCGACAGACGCGAGTTTTGTGATATCCTTGCCTCTGTCGGTTATTCCGTCACCTGGACGGATGAAAGAAAATATATCACATTCACCTGTCCGAACGGACGCAAGGTCCGGGACAACAAATTACACGACAACAAATATACCAAGGAGAATTTAGAGTATGAATTCAGAATACGAAAACAAATTACAGAACACGCCGGCAGTCAGCCCGATGGACAAACTGAAAGCGGCATCCAGAACAGCAGTCAGGACAATCGAGGAAACACCGTATCAGCCGATTGTTTATGCGATTCCGAAGGAGGATTGGAATGCCTTTCGGGAATGGATGAAACAGGCAGTGACCTTTCAGCCCACGCTGTATCAGCAGATTGCGGAGCTGACGACAAAGAAGGAATCAGAGGCTTACACGGACGAGATATGGAACGAAATCCGGAATTGGGCGGAGGATGTGACCGGAAACGTGCAGAAAACGGCGGAGAGCATTGTGCCGAGAGTGCAGACGCTGTTGAATCAGAACAAGGAGCTACTCGAACAGGATGGGAGGATGCGCGAGCAGTTTATCTCAGGTCTCGACTTGAAGGAAACCAATCGCATCAAAGAATTCAAGGATCTGCTTACGGGTATGAAGCGGTGGATCATCACGATGATGGTGTCAACCGCCATCGGTTCGGCAGCTTTATCTGCGGTGATCTGCCTTCTGATGAGATAAGAGGCTTCTTCGGGGATGAACGGCGGGAAACCGACCTGTCCGACGATGAAGCGACAGAAACGGAAGATCTGACACAGAGAAAATACAAAGATCTGCGGGAGCAGGCGGAGCTTGGCAACCTATATGCCGGGTACCGTCTCTCCCGCATTTTGTTTGATGAGAACAGTCCGTACTACGATGAGTACGACGGCGCATATTACCTTGAATCCTCCGCAAAGCAGGGCTACCATGTGGCACAGTATCGGCTCGGCAAGATGATCTGTGAGGGTGGTTATTACCGTCGTATTCCCGAGAACGCCGAGTATTGGCTTTTGCTGTCCGCAAAGCAGAACAACCCGTATGCCGAGGCATTGCTGGGGCGATTGTACCTCACCGGGGATTTCCTTCGCCTTGACCGCAAGGCGGGTGTCGATCTTCTGTACGATGCAATACGCCACGGGAACGCTCACGCTGCCTATACGCTCGGCAAGTATTACGCCGACGGCAAGTGCCTGAAAAAAGACATTCCGAAAGCTATCGCGCTTTTGGAGCAGGCGGCGCAGATGGGCGACATTCATGCGGAGTACAGGCTCGCCAAAATCTATCTCTTTGAATCGGACTGTTTTGATTGGCAGAAAGCAGTGGAGTATCTGAACACGGCAGCGCACAAGGACAACGAAAATGCCTATCGGGCATTGCAGAACATGAGCCGGAACACGGTGATCTCCATCACCACCGGCATTGCCGACCTGGTCGGCGATCTATCTGCTGTGTTCGACGAAAGACCGGCGGTGGAAGACTGCACCACCATACCGGAACACAGAGAAAGGAAGAAATATGAGTATGAGCAGAGTTTATAGTATCACATTTTTATTATCTGAATTATTTTCTCTCGAAGGGAGGAAAATATATCTGAAAAATCCTGAAAGAACGAGGTAATCGGATGGGGAAAGTTATAACTGACGAAGAACGCGAAAAACGCATGGCAGAGGATATGTGGCTTAATTATTTCAATCGTTATCTGTTTGAGAGCGGTACAATCTCAGAGAAAGAATACAAGAGAATGACCGAAAAGATTGCCGCAAGAAAAGCAAAACGCTATCCGGAAAAGGATGCAAGGTGAGCGGGTTCACCTCGGAGTGCTTAAAGCACTCCCGATACATAAATGTTTGTCAAAGATATTATTTGACAAATTTCGATTTCTGTATTGCAATATGAGGTCGATTATGGTATAATGCAATCAAAAGATAATGATAAAACGAATTTATGAAAGGGCGATGATATGGATATCTTAAATATCAGAGCATTATTGCGAACCAAATCAATATATGATATCCCCCTGCGGGTCACATATTACGCGCGCGTTTCTTCCGAAAGTGATGAACAGCTCAACTCACTCGATAACCAGATTGCATATTATGAAGACTTGATCAGGAGAAACCGCGCATGGACATATGTTCCGGGATATGTTGACGAGGGGCTTTCCGGTATCTCTACGAAGAAGAGAAAACATTTCAATGAGATGATTGCCGATGCTAAGGAGGGTGCATTTGACCTTATTATAACAAAGGAAATTTCCCGATTTGCCCGTAATACGCTTGACTCTCTGCAATATACAAGAAAATTGCTCGGATGGGGAGTGGGCGTATTTTTCCAAAACGATAACATCAATACGCTTGATGAAGATGCAGAGCTTCGGCTTACAATTATGTCCTCCATTGCGCAGGACGAGCTTCGCAAGCTGTCCTCACGAGTCAAATTCGGGCATCAGCAAGCCATCAAATCAAGCGTTGTGCTTGGCAACAGCCGTATCTTCGGTTATAAGAAAGAGGATAAGCGACTTGTCATTGACGAGAGCCAAGCACCGATGGTGCGTGATTTGTTCAGACTTTACGCGACAGGCGAATACAGCATGAAGCAACTCGAAACGCTGTTCTACGAACAGGGATACCGTAATTACAACGGCAACAAGATTGCTCATACCACAATGTCGGGTATCATATCCAATCCGAAATATAAGGGCTATTATGTGGGCAACAAGGTTCGTATTGTGGATATGTTTACAAAAAAGCAGAAGTTTTTGCCTCCCGAAGAATGGGTCATGTTTAAAGATGAAACAGGAGAAATTGTCCCCGCCATCGTATCCGAGGAACTATGGGACAAAGCAAATGAGGTATTGACTCGCAGGAGTGAGGATGTTAAAAACCGTCAAGGCATCTGCAACCACGCCAATCTCCTGACAGGAAAATTATACTGCGCCCATTGCGGTGCCGCATATTACCGCCGTGAATCCAAAAGCAAGGATGGCACGGTCAATTCAAAATGGGTCTGCTCAGGCAAGATTAACAACGGCGCTGATTCCTGCCCATCTTTCCCAATCTACGAGGATGAGATCAAGCCTATCCTGTTCGAGGTATTCAGCGAAACACGGGTGGATGTAGAAGCCCTGCTTGCAAGCTACGAAGAAATGTTCCGATCAATGGAAGCAGATGATGAAACTGCGGGACAGATGGAAGAACAAAAGCGGATTATAGCGCTTGCCGACCAAAAGAAAAATAAACTTCTCGAGCTTGTAACGACAGGTGCCATTACGACGGCAAATTTTAAATCCATGACCGCATCCTGCGACAGGGAGACAGAGGAAGCGCAGAAAACGCTCACGGAACTTGAAGAGCAGCTATTCACAAAAGAGGAATACCGCAAGCACATCGGCGAGGTAAAAGCAAGACTTGATGCCGCTGTCCGTGACGCAAGCACAGGTATGATTACAAATGAATTTGTTGCCAAATATATTGATAAAATCATAGTCACATCAGATGGAAATGATACAGCGAAACTTGAAATCAAGATATTTACGGGCAAAAATACGGAAAAATACCTGCAAAAGCTAAGAAAAAGAGCCTCTGCGCGAAGCGCCGACCGGAGCCCGCAACCTGCGGGTCGTACGGGTGTCATGTCTAAGAAGATGATCGAGTCCTATGAAAATTCGATCAAAACAAAGTAAGGTATAGTCACTCTATAACTTTATAAAAGAAAAACTCTCCGATTTTTCGGAGAGTTTTTTCTTCAAAGTGAATAAAGCGTGCTCAAAAGGCAAGAATATAAAAAACAAAACTACATAACAAAGGAGAACCCTTAAAATGAAATTTATAACTATATTCGCAGCTTTTATACTCTGCCTTTGCATGATATGCTCATTTATTCCCTCTCAAAGCGATATGCAAATATACACAGATACCGTAAGACTTCATGTAATAGCCGAATCGGACGACAGCGCCGATCAGCTCATAAAACTTTCCGTCAGAAACGAAGTCGTGGAATATCTGTCCGAGCTTTCGGAGAATGCGCAAAGTGCCGAAGAAACAATAAAAATTATAAATGACAACATTGACGATATCCGCCGCGTTGCAGACCGCGCGCTTGAAAAGCTCGACTCGGACGCAAAAGCCGAAGTAGTACTTTCAAATGAATACTATCCCACACGCAGCTGCGAAAACGTTCGCCTTCCCGCAGGAACTTATACCTCACTTAAAATAAAAATAGGAAAAGCGCAGGGACATAATTGGTGGTGCGTGCTTTATCCTCAGCTTTCGCGAGGAAGCACTTCGGTTGACGATACGCTTATAAGAACAGGCTTTTCTTCCGATCAGATAGAAATCCTGACCGGAAGCGAAAAAATAAAATATAAGCTCAGATTCAAAATACTTGAAATATTCGGATAATAACAAGCGGCTCTTTCTCAAAAGAGCCGCTATTTTTAACTTTTAATTGATTTTTTCTTTCCGCTGTGATAAAATATCTCCGAAGGGGATGAACAAATGGAACTTGAAAAAATCGTTGCGGCAAACATAACCGAGCTTCGCAAAAGCAAGCAATGGACTCAGCTCGAGCTTGCCGAAAAACTGAATTATTCAGATAAATCAATATCAAAATGGGAGCGTGGAGACGGAATACCCGACCTTAAAACGCTTTGCAAAATGGCTGAGCTTTTCTCCGTTTCGCTTGATTTTTTCGTAACGGATGGCGCTTCCGAACAACTAAAAAAATATGCTGCGCCGAAGGAAGAAAAAGGTTACAGGCTTGTCATATCACTGCTTATAATAGTCGGATTCTGGACGGCAGCGACAGCATTTTACATATACTCTATGATGTATAAAAGCATAAACGCATGGACACTTTTTATCTGGCCTGTGCCGCTGTCGTTTGCGATAATGTATCGCTTCAACATAAAATGGGGCAAAAAATGGCTCGGACTTGTCTGCTCATCGGGCTTTTGCTGGACGCTTCTTGCGGCGTTCTATCTGCAATTTTTAAGTTATAACTTCTGGCTTTTGTTTGTTGTCGGCATACCGATACAAGCTGCGCTTGTACTCTGGTGGATAGTTGTCGTAAAATACAAAAAGTAACCTTCACCTCCGAAATTAAAAAACATGTCATCGCTTGATCGGAGCTATGTCCCGCATATTCCGTTCCGCCGCAGGGCAGAAAGCAGCTCCTTCGCATAAACGCCCGCGCACAGCTTTCATGACAGCGATATGATAGCTCTGCACAATGTTAAAATAAAAAAGCACCGCGCGACGGTGCTTTTATTATTCTTTACAGTACAAGCGCTATTGCCGAAAGTGCCGCAAGTATCGTCGGTAAGGAAATTATCGCGCCGTATTTTACAAATTGCTTAAAGCCCAGCGTTACCCCGTAACGTTTCAGAAGGGACATCCACATAATTCCCGCAAGAGCGCCGACAGGCGTAAGAAATGCCCCTATGTTCGATCCCGCTATGGCGCCGTATGCGGCGGAGGTCAAAAGTCCTTCGGGAAGTGTTTCTATAATGGGAACAAAAAGTACACTCATGGGAATGTTGTTTATAAGATTCGCCGCAAGCATAGATGAAATTCCGTAAGAAAAAACCACTCCCTTATCTCCGAGCAGTTTGCCGAGAAAATCCGTCGCTCCGCTGTCATGCAAAGCGCAGACTATGACAAACATCGAAAGAACAAACGGCACGAGCTGCCAAGGCGCGCGGCGCAGACATCCGCCAAGCTCCGCAGGATGGCGCTTCTGAATTGCCGAAGTTATCGCCGCAAGAGCAAAAAGCAAAATCGCCGCAGAAAAAGATACTATCCACATTTCAATACCGAAATACGAGCCGACAGCCATTATCAGTGTGCAGACGGAAAGTATCGAAAGTCCTATAACAAGAAGCGGCTTGTTTTTTATTTTCACTTCTTCAATATCTGCTTCCTCTATCGGTGCTGAAAGACTTTTTGAAAAACAGAGCCACAGCATTCCGAGCGCGACAAGTCCTGCCGCAAGCGTAGGCAAAAGCATTACTTTAAGATAAGAAACAAAATCTATTCCCACCGCCGAAGAAATATAAATATTCGTCGGGTTACCTATTATCAGCGCCATACTCCATGTGTTCGCCGCGATGAACTCCGCCACAAGGTACGGAATGGGGTCGATTTTTGCGTGCGATGCAAAATAACATATAAACGGCGTAAACGTAAGGATTATTATATCGTTTGAGGTAAATACCGTCAGAACGGAAACGGTTATGTAAAGATAAAAGAACAGCCGCTTGCGGCTTCTGCCTGCTTTTTTCAATGCTATCGCGGCAATATAACCGAAAAATCCTACCTCGTCAAGAAAAACGGAAAGCACCGTCATTGAAATAAAGAGCGTAAGTATTTTCAAAGGGTTTACTGCGTTGTCCGACGTAAACGCCGACAATATTCTCTCCGGCGTTGCACAACCGGAGGCAAGCATAACTACAGCCCCCGCGAAGGCAACAAGGCAATAGCTGTCAAACTTAAGTCTGCCTGTTTTAAGCGAGGGCTTAAAAAGTATTGAAAGTATCATAAATACGCAGGTAACTGCGCAAATGATAATTGAAGTTACCATTTTCTCTGTATCTCCGAAAGTCGGGCATTAATTTATTTTCTCAGCGTAAGCTTTATCTGTTCCGTGCGTGAAAGCCCCATAGGCTTTACATATTCCGCCATTGCAAAATCAAATTCTTTTCTGTATTCAAGCTCCGACGGGGAGTGAGCGTCGCAGCCGAAAATAACCGTATTTCCTACCTCCGCCGCTATACGGAAAAAGTCCTTTCTCGGATAATGACGGCTTGCCCTTATGCCGAGAAAATTTATTTCAAGCGGAATTCCGAGCTGTTTTACAGTCTCGCACATACGGCTCATATGTTTTTCATATATCTTTTCATCGCCCCTGAACTGAAAAATATCGGGATGTGCGATATATGCATACTTTCCGCTCGAAAGTCCCTCCGTAACCTGACTTACATAGTTTTCAAGGTCTTTTTCTTCGGTATATATATTGCAGCTGTTAGTACCGTCATATTCATTACCGAGATAATGCTGCCCCATTATAAGATAGTCAACGGGATATCCCGAAAGAAAATCCGTAAGCCTACCGAAATGCTTTGGATAATATTCGGCTTCAAGCCCTATGAAAATATCAATATCATCTTTGTATTCATCTCGCAAAGCGAGAAGAGAGTTTACATATCCGTCAAACTCTTCCGGACGCATACGGAAGTGAGAATAGTAGTCGCCGTCAAAAAAATACGGGCTGTGGTCCGAAAAGCCGAGCGTTTTTATTCCCTGCTCTATTGCTTTTTCAACATATTCCCTGTCCTGCCCCACAGCATGATGACAACGGAACGTATGAGTGTGAAAGTTTGCCAAAAGTATGTTATCTTTTGGATTTTTATTTCCCGCGATCATTTTTCCGCCTCTGTTTTTGCTTTTTTCTGCTGTTTTATCGCCTTCTGCCAGCAACGATGGCACATCGCAACGTAGCTGTCGTTTCCGCCGAGAAAGACCTGCTCGCCTTCGGTAAGAACATTGCCCTTACTGTCAATTCTTGCGTTTACTATCGCCTTTGAGCCGCAACGGCATATCGTTTTTATTTCGGTTATGGAGTCCGCCACTTCAAAAAGTCTGCGGCTTCCGGGAAAAAGCTTTGTCCGGAAATCCGTGCGAAGACCAAAACAAAGCACGGGAAGATTTTTATCGTTCACAAGATTGCGAAGCTGATCTATCTGTTCTTCTGTAAAAAACTGACACTCATCAACTATTATAACATCGCAATTGTCGTGCTTTTTATATTCTTTTTCTATATTCATATCGGCAGGAATCGCCTGCGCCTCCGCCGAAAGTCCGATACGCGAACGGACGGTACTTTCGCCGTCACGGCTGTCGGTTGAAGGCTTTATCAGCCATACCTTCATTCCGCGTTCTTCGTAATTGAATTTTGTTATCAGGGCGTTGGCGGTCTTTGAGCTGCCCATTGCTCCGTATTTGAAATACAGCTTAGCCATTTTACTTCCCTCTGCGTTTTTATTTTACACTCAAATTCTACAATATTTCACGTCGGATGTCAATGTGATTTGCAAATTGAAAGCAAAATATTTTTCATTTTTATTATTGACTTTTTCTTCTTCAAAATATATACTCATATCCGTAATCGGAAAATCGGCGGTGATGATATTGAGCAAAGCAAAAACAAGTATAAGGACGTGCGTTAATATCGGCGTTTCGGCGGCAGTTATCGCCGCATGTTCGCAGATAAGTATTCCGTCGGTCGTACCGTTCACCATGCAGACGTTTGCGGTATTTACCGTTGTCGGACTTATCGGAATGTGGCAGGGAACGTGCGCCGTAGCGATATATATAGCACTCGGTGCGCTCGGACTTCCCGTTTTTTCCGGCTTCAAAGGCGGAATAGGCGCGTTGACCGGCGCTACAGGCGGATATATTTTCGGATTTCTGGCGCTTGCGCTGATAATGGGCGCAATGATAAAAGCAAAGCCGGATAATATTCCGTGGGCGTTCTTTTCAATGGCGGTCGGACTTTTCGCCTGCTATGCCTTCGGCAGCGCGTGGTTTTACTTTTTCTACGCCGCCAATGGTGAGGTAAAAAGCGTTTGGGGAATTCTTCTTTCCTGCGTTATTCCGTATCTTCTTCCCGACGCGGCAAAAGCGGCACTTTCTCAGCTCATCGTCCGCAGGTGCGGAAAATATATAAAAAAATAGTCTGTATAAGAAAGTCTCCCGCAGAGATACCTCTGCGGGACATTTTTATTTTTCAGAATACTACCGTAAGCAACATTTTGAAACGCTGCTCACCGTACACGGCATGCGGAACATTTCTCGGCATAACAATGCTTTCGCCCTCGCAAAGATAATAAATCTCCCCGTCAACGGTAAATCTGCCCTTGCCGTCCAGCACGGTTACAAGCGCATCGCCTCCCGACGAATGTGTGCTTATCTCTTCTCCCTTTTCAAAAGCAAAAAGCGTAAGGCTTACATTTCTGTTCTGAGCAAGCGTTTTGCTCACTACCTGCCCTTCCCTGTATTCAACTTCGTCTTTAAGGCAAAGCTTTATCTGTTTCTGTATGTTCTTTATTGGTACGCTTTCAAATATTTTCATAAATAATCCGCTCCTTTCAGCATATTGCAATATTTATTTTACTATTTTCATCAAAAGAAATCAATACTTAAGGATTTATATTTGGCAATTGACCTTTTGAAAGGTTTGTGATATTATATACTTATAACATAATCCAAATATTGTTTATGGGAGATGCTTATGAAAATAATTATTGCCGGAAGCGGAAAGGTAGGCTATGCTCTTACGCGTCAGCTTTCCTCCGAAGGATATGATGTCACCGTTGTAGATAAGGACAGCGACGCCCTTCAGAACGTAATGGAGCATTATGACGTTATGGCTGTGTGCGGCAACTGCGCCACGAAAAATATACTTGTATCGGCGGGAGTTTCGGATGCGGATCTTCTCATAGCCGCAACGGGCGAGGATGAAGTAAACCTTCTTTGCTGCGCCGTAGCTCATAAAATAAATCCTGCCATACACACAATAGCAAGAATACGAAATCCGGAATACAGCGAACAGATATATGGTATGCGCGATGTTTTTGCCCTTTCAATGGCAGTAAACCCCGAAAAGCAGGCTGCGCTTGAAATAGAAAGACTTCTGAAATATCCGGGATTTCTTAATCGGGACACATTTGCAAAGGGCAAGGTTGAAATAGTCGAGCTCAAAATAGAAGACGGAAGTCCGCTTTGCAATATTCCGCTAAAAAAAATGGGCGAAATAGTAAAATGCAAGGTGCTTGTGTGCGTTGTTCTGCGCAACGGAGAAGCAATCGCGCCGGACGGCAATTTTGTGCTTTCCGAAGGAGACAGAATATTCGTAACCGCGCCGGTAAACGAGCTTACAGCGCTTCTTTCCGGGCTCGGGATCGTAACAAAGAAGGTTAAAAACGTAATAATCTGTGGCGGAGGCAGAATAGGCTATTATCTCGCCTCACGACTCAGCCGTGACGGATTTTCAACAAAGATTATAGAAAGCGATTACAAAAAATGTACAGAAATATCAGCGGCTCTTCCCGATGTTGACGTAATCAACGGAGACGCGTGCAATCACGACCTTCTTAAAAGCGAAGGTATTTCGGAGTGCGACGCACTTGTAACGCTTACGGGCTTTGACGAAATGAATATGATAATTTCCCTTTACGGAAGAAATAAAGGCGTAAAACAGACGGTAACAAAGCTTTCAAGGCTCAAAAACAGCGGCATACTCGGCGATATCCCTCTCGGAAGCGTCATATGTCCGAATGAGCTTTGCTGCAACACAATAGTACAATATGTCCGTGCGATGAAAAATCAGACGGGAGCCGCGCTTGCCGTACACTTCATTGCTGACAGACGCGCCGAAGCAATAGAATTCCGAGTTGATGACTCGACACTTCACTGCGGAGAGCCGCTCAAAAATCTCAAAACAAAGAAAAATGTGCTTGTGGCATGCATAACGCACGGCGGAGAAACCGAAATTCCGAGCGGCGATTCGTTCTATCAGAAGGGCGACTCCGTAATAGTTGTAACCACCGGCGGAAATACCATATATCAGCTCAGCGATATCTTTGCGTAAAAGAGGCAGGATATGAACTATAAAATAATAGGTAAAATAATTTCCCAGATACTCGCCATAGAAGCCGTGCTTATGCTACCTGCGGTAGTCATAAGCGTCTGTGACGGGGAAATGAACGCAGCGAAGGCTTTTCTTGTAACAATGGGCATAACCTTTGTTTTCAGCGGAATATTTGCGCTTTTCTCCCGCAATGCAAAAAAGGGCTTTTATGCAAGAGAAGGACTTATATGCGTGGGACTCGGATGGGTATTTCTGAGCATATTCGGTTGCCTTCCGTTTGTCATCTCCGGAGAGATACCTCACTTTATCGACGCGCTTTTTGAAACGGTTTCGGGATTTACAACAACAGGTTCCTCGATTCTTGAAAACGTCGAGCTGCTTACAAGAGGTATGCTCTATTGGAGAAGCTTCAGCCACTGGCTCGGTGGGATGGGAGTGCTTGTGTTCATACTCGCAGTACTACCGAAAAGCAAAAACAGCGGCGGATTTTCACTTCATCTGCTCAAAGCCGAAAGTCCCGGTCCCGATGTCGGAAAGCTTATGCCAAAACTCGGTCAGACGGCGCTCACACTTTATTCAATTTATATAGGGCTGACCGCCTTAAATTTTATTGCACTTATAATTGCAAAAATGCACTGGTTCGACGCGCTCTGTACTGCGTTCGGAACGGCGGGCACCGGTGGCTTCGGCATAAAAGCCGACAGTATAGCAAGCTATTCGCCCGCAATACAGATAATAACTACTGTATTTATGCTGCTCTTCGGTGTGAATTTCAACTGTTATTATTGGCTTTTGCTCCGAAATTTCAAGAGTGTTTTCAAAAATGAAGAACTTCGTCTCTATCTCGGATCGTTTGTCGCCGCAACGGCTCTCATTACAATAAACACACTGAAAATGTTCTCCTCCGTCGGAGAGGGACTTCGCCACGCGGCTTTTCAGGTCGCTTCAATAATGACCACCACAGGCTTTGCCACGACCGACTTCAATCTTTGGCCGGCATTTTCAAAAGCTATAATTCTTCTGCTTATGATAATGGGCGCCTGCGCAGGAAGTACCGGAGGCGGATTCAAATGCGCGCGTGTGCTTATACTTTTCAAAAATCTGAGAAGAAGCATAAAGAAAATGCTCCATCCTCAAAGCGTACAAACTATACGCACAGACGGAGAGCCTTTGCGTGAAAACGTTGTGGAGGGTACAAACGTTTACCTTATAGCCTATGCTTTTATTGCCGTAGCAAGCTTTCTTATAGTTTCAATCGACGGTTTTTCCGTCGAAACAAACCTTTCGGCTGTCATATCATGCTTTAACAACATAGGTCCGGGCTTTGACGTTGTCGGTCCTATGGGAAATTTCGCAGGCTTCGGAGTTGTTTCAAAGCTTGTACTCATACTTGATATGCTCGCCGGCAGACTTGAAATATTCCCCATTCTCGTACTTTTCTCGGGCAGAACATGGAAAGCTCACTGATTTGAAAAGGAAGGTGATGCCGTTTTGATTTTTTATATAATCGCCGGAATATTGCTGTTTATCCTCCTTGTTTATGCAATTTTCATCTCTGCCACATTTCACATAGCAGTCGGTCGCGCCGATAAATTTCCGGATATTTTTTCTGAAGACAGCGCAAAAGCGCTTCACATAAATGAAAAATATCTTCCCGAAATACGCAAAGGCGCTGATTTTATAAAACATCTGCCGTCGGAGGATGTTTTTATTAAAAGCTGTGACGGTCTCCGCCTGCACGGAAGGCTGCTTCGTGCGGAGAATGCAAAAGCCACCGTTATTCTCTTTCACGGGTTCCGTTCGTTTCCCGAATTTGAATTTGCGACCGTAGCGGAAAAATATCATAACAGGGGATACAATCTTCTGCTTGCCACCCAGCGGGCTCACGGAAAAAGCGAAGGAAAATATATCACTTTCGGACTCAAAGAACGGTTTGACTGTGCAAAATGGGCAGAATACATTGCAAAGCGTTTCCCGTCCCTGTCGATAGTACTTGAAGGGCTTTCAATGGGAGCTACGACCGTACTTATGGCGAGCGACCTCGAACTGCCCGAAAACGTGAAATGCATAATCGCCGACTGCGGCTTCACGTCGCCGAAAGAAATATTCGATCACGTTGCGAAAAACATGTATCATTTTCCGCCCGCGCTTTGCGTGCCGGCATTTACATACCTTTTCAAAAGAGAGACCGGACTTGCCGCCAATAGCTTTTCTACTCTTGATTCGCTTAAAAAAACGTCTCTCCCCGTGCTTTTTATTCACGGTGAAGCCGATAACTTTGTACCTTGTGAAATGTCGCGCAGAGAAGCAGAAGCGTGTGCTTCGGAGCATACTATCGTAACTGTTCCCGGCGCTTCGCACGGAAGGAGCTATCTTGTAGACCGCGAAAAATGCGACAAAGCCCTTGACAACTTCCTTGATAAATACATAGGATAAGGGACCGCAGATAATAACTAAAACAATTCAGCGTCCGGAGCAACCGTTTGGTTGCTCCGGACGCTGAATTTATTTAAGGATTTATGTTTTTTCCTTCGACACAGAACACACCGTTTGTCAAAGGCTTTTTATAATCAGGCTCAGACAAAACTCCGCGACGGATCAATTCATCGGTAACATATCCGATAATCTGATACAGATAACCATCCACCCATTGATTTATCTGATCATGCAGATGCTTCGGCACAAAGCTTTCAAAGCTCCTGCGAACACTTTTGATCCATTCGGCAAGAAGATCGTCTGTCTTTTCATCGGTCATATCAAACAGAGAAACAAATTCTGCAAACTGATCATCCGAAAAACAAGGAATATTAAGATAATAATTGCCTTCGGAGACTGTGACCAGATTATTTTCTGCGAGACGTGCGGCATCTTCATCGGGCAGAAGCGCTTTGGATATCAGACCGCTTGTAACATCTTTCACGATGCCGGTTCCGAGCATACGACGCATGCCGCTATTGCCATAAACGTTATAATCAAAATATTTACCTATCCAATAGTAGTAGATTCGCAGTAAAGGATTGTTTTCGTCAATCGCAACATTGCATCCGGAATTATACTCGGCACAAGCTTCGGCTTCATCTGCGGTTTCTTCCACGATAAACCAACCGTAGCCGCCGTCTTTTCTCGGAGGGTACGGACCGTTTTCAAGCTTTAAGCGGTTATTTTTCACATCGCGTATCTTGCGCCTGAGCATATACGGAACAATGATATACCCGAGTCTGCCTGTACCGAAATCATTGCCGTAAAAATCAACGGTGCTGATTTTGCCCTCCGCTTCTTTCAAAATCGCCTCAAATTTATCGGCAAGCACATTGACCATCGACGCGGAAATATCCTCCGTCTGTTTCCGGTCTTCCAATCTGAAAATAATAAAATCGGTTACATACTTATTGCCGACTTTGCATATTGCATCTCCATATTCCAGGCGAGGCAGTTCATCCTCAATATACATAGTGGGCATGCCCGTTCTGATACTGATCTCCTCTACCGTCAGAGGCGTTTCATAAGCCGCAAGACAGATAGCGCGTGCGATCTGTGTGGAAAGATATTTTTCACTATTCATATTGCCATTGCATAATGTCGTACTCCAGTTGATTCTCTGATATACTTTATCCATTTTGTCTTCTCCTATCCTATCTCTGATTTTCCGGCGTCCTACGTTCAGCCGCCACTTGATTGTTGTTTCGGGGAGAGAATACTTTTGGGCAAGATTTCTGACAGACAACTCGCCGATATAATAGTCAACAAAAATATTCCTGTACTCGGAAGATAATGTGTGTAAATACCGGAATACCGTTTCATATTGTTCCTGTGTATTGTCCTCGTCAATATCGGAATAATCCGAAACATCAAAAAGCTCGTCTTCATATAACAATACAATCGGATCTCTGTTTCGTGCGTCAATAAACCGAGCGTACCTGTTATGAGCAATGCGCCAGACCCAGCCGTCAAGCGATTCTATTTTATATTTGCTCATTCCGTCAAGAACGTGACAAATGATCTCGCCCGCAAGGTCCTCTGCATCATAACGATTTGATAACCGCTTATAGCAGAAACGAAATATCGGTTCAATGTACGGAATGATCTTGCTCTCGTCCAAGTTTTTCCCTCCTTTTCTGTTGTTGCAATCATGATTACGCTCTTATAGTGATTCAAAATCAATTCGGATAGGTCTTTTTGTAAAATTATTTGTGAATCGGTGCTTGTCAAAAAAGAAGGCAGAGAACATAAAACATTCTCTGCTTTCTTTTTTCAGTAGGCAAGCGTATTCTTTTGTTTTCGGAATACGCACCATACAACTGTTCTTTATTCTTCTGCGTTTGCTTTTGCTTCGGCAATTATCTTGTCGGCAACCATCTGAGGAACATCCTCATAGCGTTCAAACTTCATTGTATAAGTTCCTCTGCCCTGAGTAATAGCGCGGAGCTGAATTGCAAAGTCGGACATTTCGGCTATCGGAGCTTCGGCTTCAAGCATCTGCTCGCCTTTTCTTTCGGTAGGAGTCATTCCGAGAACTCTGCCGCGACGCTTTGTAAATGCGGACATTATATCGCCTATCATATCGGAAGGCGCATAAACCTTAACGTTTGCAACAGGCTCAAGAAGAACGGGGTTGGCTTTCATAAGACCTTCCTTGTATGCAAGGGAAGCTGCTATCTTGAACGCCATTTCCGAAGAGTCAACGGGGTGATAAGAACCGTCGTAAAGATCGGCTTTCAGGTAAACAACAGGGTAACCTGCAAGAACGCCCTTCTGCATTGATTCAAGAAGTCCCTTTTCAACTGCGGGGTTGAAGTTCTTCGGTACCGTACCGCCGACAACGGATACTTCAAAGGTAAGACCTTCTGTTTCACCGGGAGAGAAACGGATGTGAACGTCACCGTACTGACCGTGACCGCCGGACTGTTTCTTGTGCTTGCCCTGAACGTCGCTGCGACCTCTGATCGTTTCTCTGTATGCGACCTTCGGCTGTTCGAGGTCAACCGTTACGCCGAAACGTGATTTAAGCTTTGAAACGATTACGTCAATGTGTATGTCGCCCTGTCCCGAAACGAGCATCTGCTTTGTTTCGGCGTTGTTTTCATACTTGATAGAAGGATCTTCTTCTATAAGTCTTGCAATACCCTGAGCGATCTTGTCTTCTTCGCCCTTACCCTTTGATACTATCGCTCTCTGATAGAAGGATTCAGGATATACTATCTTCTTGTAGGGTTTTGCATTGGGATCCGCAGAAAGCGTATCGTTTGTATTGGTGTTTGCAAGCTTTGCGGTAACGCCTATATCGCCGCAGCAAAGCGTATCGACTTCCGTCTGCTTCTTTCCGCAGATTGTATAGATATGAGCAAACTTTTCCGACTGGTCGGTTCTGAGGTTCTTAAGTTCTGTGCCGCTCTTGAGCTCGCCGTTCATAACCTTGAAGAACGACATCTTTCCTACGAACGGGTCGGCGATTGTCTTGAATACGAATATAGAAGGCGTTCCTGTTTCGGACATTGTTGTTTCATGCTCTGTGCCGTCGTCGTCAACAACAGTCTCACCTTTGTGGAAGAGCGGATTCGGGAACGTACCGACGATGAAGTCCATAAGAGAATCTATTCCGCAAAGGTTCGTTGCGGAGCCGCATAACACGGGAGCTATCGCGCCTGTACGAACGCCTTCGTGAACGGCTTTCATTGCTTCTTCTCTTGTGATTTCTTCTCCGCCGAAATATTTCTCCATAAGCTCGTCGCTTGTTTCGGCAATGGATTCCATCAGCATTTCACGGAACTTTTCTATTCTTTCGTTGTTTTCCTCGGGAATTTCAATTTCCTTGCCGGCGTTGCCCTTGCCAAAGCCTACGGCTTTCATATCTATAAGGTCAAGAAGCCCTATTATTGTGTCGCCGCTGAGAACAGGAATAACGACAGGACATACACTGTTGCCGAACATTTCGTGAAGCTCTTTGAAAACGTGACCGAAGCGTGCTTCGGGATCGTCGCACTTGTTGATGAAGAACGCTCTCGGAACGTGACGGTCGGTTACGTTTCTCCATGCGATCTCCGTTCCGACTTCAACGCCCGCTTTTGCGTTTACAACTATAAGAGCCGCGCCCGTAACACGAAGCGCCTGAACAACTTCTCCGGAAAAATCAAGATATCCGGGAGTGTCGATTATGTTTATTTTCGTGCCTTTATAATTTACCGGAGCAATTGATGCCGAAAGAGAGAAGCCGCGCTTGATCTCTTCGGGATCGTAATCGCAGACGGTGTTTCCGTCTGTAGGATTGCCGAGACGGTCTGTTCCTTTCGTAAGATAAAGCATTGCCTCCGCAAGAGACGTTTTACCATCGGCACTGTGACCGAGAAGGCATACGTTGCGGATGTCCTTTGTAAGTACTTTTCCCATATATTTACTCCTTGAATAATATTGTTTAGCTTCGTTTTTCCGTCTTTTTGAACAGAATTACAAAAATTCAACATATATATTATATAACTTTTGTTAGAAATTATCAAGACAAATTTGATTTTTTAACATTCGGCATATTGGCAGAAAAAGATAATTTATATTTGTGAAATATTTACATAATGCCGCTCTTTTATATGGTTTTCGGAATAAAAATCCGTATTTATGCCTTCTTGCTTGCTTTTATGGCATAAAATCCGAAGCGCACAGAAATAATACTTTTGTTTACATTCTTTCTATTGACAAAGAAGAAGCCGGAAGCTATAATATGATTGCAAAAATATTTACGGAGGTAAAGATACTATGGAAATCACAAAGCAATCGGTAATCGGCGACGTTCTTGATTTCGCCCCCGAAACGGCTGAATTCTTTTTTGAGATCGGTATGCATTGTCTCGGATGCCCCATGTCAAGAGGCGAAACAATAGAGCAGGCATGCGCAGTTCACGGCACAGACGCAGACGAGCTTGTTAAAAAGCTCAATGCAGCTGTTGCAAACAAAAAATAATTTTCAAAGTCAAAAGGCTTTCCCCCGATTCCGCAAGGTTACCGGGGGAAAACTTTTAAGGGAGCATTATGACAAATTTTCAAAAGCCCGATCCGCGTCTTTCCGCAGCAGCCGAGCTTGTGCGCGGCGACTTTATAATAGACGTTGGAACCGACCACGCAATTCTTCCCGTGTATCTCTGCCTTTCGGGGAAAATAAGTCGTGCGATAGCCTCCGATATAAATCGAGGTCCGCTTGAACGCGCTGAAAAAAATATTGCCGAAAACGGTCTTTCGGATATGATAGAACCCGTGCTTACGCCCGGTTTGTGCGGGCTTGACGACCGCTCGCCCACCGATATAGTTATAGCCGGAATGGGCGGAATAATGATAAAGGATATCATTTCCCCTTCCGAAGTCGCAAAACGGGCTCACCTTATTCTCCAGCCGATGACTCACGCCCATATTCTGCGCGGATATCTCATCGAAAACGGCTTTGATATCTGCGAAGAGCGTCTTGCCCGTGCCGACGGCAGAGTCTACGTTATAATATCGGCACAGTATTCGGGGAAAAAATGTGATTATTCCGAAGCCGAGCTTTATGCGGGACGTTTTACAAACGGGTACAAGAGCAAAAACTCCGCACTATGTTCGGAACATTACGAAAAGCTGCTTTCAACGCTTAAAAAGAAAACCGAGCTCGGCGGCGACAAAAACGCCGCAAGGCTTTATAACGAAATATACGAAATGAAAAAGGAGCTGCCATTATGTCAACAATAAAAGATATCTATTCATTCCTTGACGGACTTTATCCGCGCACGCTTTCGTGCGAGTGGGATAACGACGGGCTTATGGTCTGCCGGAATTCCGAAAGAGAAGTAAAAAAGGTGCTGCTTGCTCTCGACGTCACGCGCAAGGTAGCAGACGAAGCGATAAGCGGCGGCTACGACCTTATAATATCCCACCATCCTCTTATTTTTCGTCCGCTTAAACAGCTCTCGGAAGAATATGCGGGAGCGCTCATCCCGATGAAGTTGTTTTCGGCAGGCGTTTCGGTAATCAGTCTTCATACGCGTTTTGATGCGGGCGAAGGCGGCATAAACGATACGCTCGCCGCACTTCTCGGTCTTGACGTTATCTCTCCGTTCGGTCCGGATGGTGAAAAATGCGGAAGACTTTGCACAACCTCGGAAACAACGGCTCACGGACTTTGCAACAAAATAAAAGAAACGCTCGGCGCTCCGTGCGTGCTTTGCGGAAATCCCGAAAAAGAAATCCGTACGGTAGCGCTTCTCGGCGGCGACGGAAAAAGCTTTATAAGCGAGGCACTGAAAGTCGGAGCCGACGCTTTTGTAACGGGAGCATCGGGCTATAACGCAGCGCTTGAAGCTGCCGACAGAGAACTTGCCGTTATCGACGCCGGACATTATCACACTGAATTTCTGCCGCTTGTGCAAAGAATGACCTCACTTATCTCATCCGCATTTGCGGATGTTTCGGTCGCAGTATCGGGTGCCGGCTGTGAAATTTCGTGTTTTTAAGCTTTGAATTGTTACAGTTATGTTTCAAGTCAGAATTTTGTATTGACAAATTGTCAGCATAATATTACAATAGCAAATGCGGTTTTTGCCGAAATATTAAGGAAGAAGGAGGTGTCATCATGAATAAAGCAAGTGTAAAATCAAAGTTTTTATCGCAGGGTATGATAGGCGCCTTCGGAACGCATTTCTGAAAGCACATATCTTTACGCGCTATCGGCGCAGCCCTACGGCTGCGCCTTTTTTCATACGTGCACATATGTGCAACAAAATTTCATCACAGGTAAAATTTTATGAATTCAACTAAAACAAAAAAACAGACGAAGGCTGAAAGCCGCACACAAAAGCGAGAAAAAAGAGCCGAAAAACGCGCACGACTGAAAATGACCGCAGGTTTTATGCACGGCTCGGTCGGATTTTTTATAATAAGTATTGTCTCCGCACTTATAGTCGCACTCGTAGATACGATAAGCCCGAAAATAATAAGCGTAACGGTTGACAGCGTGCTTGATACAAAAGCTCCGGAGCTTCCGGAGTTCATAATTTCCGCAGTAAATTCGCTCGGCGGATTTGACTTCTTCCGCACGCATCTTTATTATATCGCTCTGCTTATAGTGGCTTTGGCAGCAATCACAGCCATATTCCAATACTGCAACAGAGTGTTCAACGCAAAGGGTGCCGAAACACTTGTAAAAAATATGCGCGACAGCATCTTTTCGCACATAGAACGCCTCCCATTCTCGTGGCATATGAAAAACCAGACGGGAGACATTATCCAGCGCTGCACATCAGATGTCGATACAATAAAGCGTTTCCTTTCCGATCAGCTCACTTCGCTTTTCAGGATAGTTATAATGCTCGTGCTTTCGCTTTATTATATGTTCTCGATGAACGTAAAGCTTGCAATAATCGCATCGGCATTTATGCCGATAATAATTGCGTATTCAGCGCTTTTTCACGGAAGAATAGGCAAAAGCTTCGAGCTTTGCGATGAAAACGAAGGAGCGCTTTCCGCGATCGCTCAGGAAAATCTTACGGGCGTCCGCGTGGTGCGCGCCTTCGGAAGAGAAAGTTACGAGCGCGAGCGCTTTGACCGTCAGAACGAAAAATATACATCGCTTTGGGTAAAACTGCACAAAACATTTTCGGTTTTCTGGTCCTCGTCTGATCTGCTTTCGGGAATACAGGTAATGTGCATAGTTATAGTCGGCGCGGTCATGTGCGTAAAAGGCGACGGACTTACAGCAGGTAAGTACATAGCGTTCATATCGTACAACTCTATGCTTATGTGGCCGATACGCCAGCTTGGAAGAATGATATCGGAAATGAGCAAAACCGGCGTTTCACTCGGAAGAATATATCAGATAATGTCCGCCGAAGAAGAACACGACAAGCCCGACGCTGTAATGCCCGATATGCACGGTGATATCCGTTTCGAAAACGTAAGCTTCGCATATGAAGGCTGTCCCGAAATACTTTCCGGCATCAACTTTGAGGTCAAAGCAGGCACGACTTTAGGAATTCTCGGCGGAACGGGGTCGGGAAAATCAACGCTTATGTATCTGCTTGACCGCTTGTACGATATTCCGGAAAACTGCGGCAGAATAACGATAGGCGGAGTTGACATCGCTGATATGAAAGCCGATTGGGTAAGGGAAAACGTAGGAATAGTACTTCAGGAGCCGTTCCTCTTCTCGCGATCGATAGCCGATAACGTTGGCATAACACAGGAAAGCACAAATCTTCCCGAAATCCGCGACGCGGCAAAAGTCGCCTGCCTTGACGACACGGTAATGTCTTTCTCAAAGGGCTACGACACATTTGTCGGCGAAAGAGGCGTAACTCTCTCTGGCGGTCAGAAGCAAAGAGCGGCGATAGCCCGTCTTGTGGTTCAGAAAACGCCTATAATGGTATTTGACGACTCTCTTTCGGCTGTAGACACGGAGACCGACAGCAAAATACGTCACGCGCTTTCCGAAAGTCTCGGAAAGTCTACCGTCATTCTTATATCACACAGAATAACAACGCTTATGCACGCCGAAAAAATAATCGTTCTCGATCACGGCAAGGTAGTTGAGGAGGGTACACATTCCGAGCTTGTTTCTCATGGCGGACTTTATAAACAGATATACGATATACAGACGAAAGGAGCGGAGGAAACGGTATGAACGATCAGAAAATAAACGATAAAAAGCAATACGTCTCTCTTCCCTTCTTCGGTCTGCCGAAGGTAGCGAAATTTCTTTACAAATACAGAGCATGGATGATAATTATGATAACCTGCGGACTTTTGGGTTCGGCAGGAGATATAGTTATTCCGCTTTTTCAGAAATATGCATTGAACCACCTTGAAGACGGCGTATTCATTGCAAATCTTGTGCCGTTTATAGTGCTTTATGTGCTTACTCTCGCCGGAAAGATAATAACAGACTTTGTCGCTTCTTTTCTTGCCGGAAAGGTTGAGCTTTCCGTCGGGCGCGACCTCCGGAAGCTCAGCTTCGACCATTTGCAGACGCTTTCATTTTCTTACTTCAATCAAAACAGCGTAGGATATGTTCACGCAAGAGTAATGAGCGACACCTCACACATAGGCGAGCTTGTTTCGTGGGTTATAATGCAGGGCGTATGGAACCTTTCATATCTTGTCGGCGTTGTTATAGTCATGTTCTCAATAAACGTGAAGCTCACGCTTCTCATAATGACTATAATTCCGCTTATAACGGTGCTTTTTACAATCTTCCAGAAAAAGCTTGTAAACGAAAACCGCCATATAAGGGAAGTAAACTCAAAAATAACAGGCAACTTCAATGAAGGCATCACGGGCGCAAAAACAATAAAGACGCTCGTAATCGAAGACAAAATCGACCGCGACTTTGTGGACGACACAAAGGAAATGAAGCGCAGTTCGGTTATGGCTCAGCGCTTCCGCGCAATTCTTTCCACAACCATAGGCTTTGCTTCATCGATAGCGCTCGCCATAGTAATATGGAAAGGCGGCGAGCTTTCGCTTATCGGCAGCGACGCAATAGGTTATATGGAAATAGGCACGCTTTCGGTGTTTATGTCTTATGCGCTCGGAATAATGGAACCCATCCGCTGGATAGTTGACATGATATCGGATCTCGTACGCGAGCAGGTAAATATAGAACGTCTTACCAAGCTGCTTGAAACGGAATCCGACGTTACCGACACACCCGAAGTAATTGCAAAATACGGCGATACATTCTCGCCCAAAAAAGAAAATTGGGAAGAACTTCACGGCGATATAGAATTCCGTGACGTCAGCTTCAAATATCCCGACGGCGACGAATATATCCTTGAGCACTTCAATCTTAAAATTCCTCAGGGCTCAAACATTGCAATAGTCGGCGAGACCGGCGCGGGAAAATCGACGCTTGTAAATCTTGTATGCCGCTTCTATGAACCGACGTCGGGTCAGGTGCTTATAGACGGCAAGGACGCGAGAGAAAGAAGTCAGCTCTGGCTTCACAGCAATATAGGCTATGTACTTCAGACTCCGCACCTTTTCTCCGGAACGATACTTGAAAATCTCCGCTACGGCAAGCCCGACGCTACGATCGATGAAATAAACGCCGCGCTGAAAAGAGTTTCTGCGGACGGTGTTGTTGCAAAAGCGGAAAAGGGACTTGACACAGACGTAGGAGAAGGCGGCGATCTGCTTTCCACCGGTGAAAAACAGCTTATTTCATTTGCGCGCGCAATAGTTGCCGACCCGAAAATACTCGTTCTTGACGAAGCAACGGCGTCTATCGACACGCTCACAGAACAGAATATTCAGCACGCGATAAACGAAGTAATTCGCGGCAGAACCTCGCTAATGATAGCGCACCGTCTTTCCACCGTTCGCAACGCGGATATTATCCTCGTTGTAAGCGACGGAAAAATAGTTGAGCGAGGAAACCATTCCGAGCTTATGAAAAAACGCGGTCATTACTACAAGCTTTATACCCGTCAGTACGAAGAAGACGCAACGAAAAGCGTTTTAAGCTGAAAATAAAAAACCGCCCGAAGGCGGTTTTTTTATTTTAATCAAGGTCAAGTCCGTATTTTTTGAATATCTCCATAGCAAAGCTCTTTCCTTGTCCGCGCTTTCTTTCAACATTATACGGGTTTTCAGACGAGCTTACAGACATAAGATCGACCTTGCTTATTCCGGGCATTTCATTTATTTCTTCCGCTTTGTTTGCAATATCGTGCATATGCGTTGCATATATGCAGCGACATCCTTTTTTGCGCAAGCGTTTCAGCACTTCCGAAGCAATAAGCGTTCCGTCATAAGCGCTTGTGCTTGAAAACGACTCATCCATAAAAATTATACTGTCCCCTGTCATTGACCGATACATCTCTGAAATTGATTTACATTCATTTTCAAGTCTGCCGCCGACCCTCATCTGCGATTTTCCTATAAAGTGAGTATAAATTCCGTCTGATATACGCATTTTTGCTTTCTTTGCGGGTACGGGCATTCCAAGCTGAAACATAACATAGCATATTCCCACAGCACGCATAAACACGCTCTTGCCTCCGCTGTTCTGCCCGGTAAGAATATATATTTTCCCGTTTTCATCAAATGAAATATCATTTTTCACGATATCAGCCGACTTTGTAAAGTCAATAAGATTCGGATCATACAAGTCTGATATTTCATCGTTTCCTTCTGTTATTTCGGGAATACAGACAGGCATCCCCGCCGACTTCATTCTGAGAATAAACTCTGCGCCCACGCTTAAAAACTTTATTTCGTCATACACAAAATCAAGAAAATTATTTTCGCGCTCGGCTTTTCGCATTATGCTTTTCATCTTTACAAGCGAACGACGGAAGATTTCGTTCAGGCAATAGTACACCTGCCCCGACAATGTGCTGAGCTGACTTGAAGATATTCCGAATTCGTTTTTACAAAGCACCGAAAGACATATATATTCTTTTGAATCCGCTTTTTCGGCAAACAGCTTATCCATTATGTTGTTTGTTGTAAACGGTTTTGTATTGAACGAAATTATTCCCGCTTCCATCGGGCGCAGCTTTGCATCCAGATTTATTCCGAGAGTTATGCTCTTTATATCACGAAGGCTTTCGTCTGTATCCGAAATGAATTTCGATATGTTTATGTACCATGTTTCGTTTTTTATTTGTTCCGCATATGCAAACAGCGATAAAAAGCCTTCGGAAAACATCTTGCCGTTAAATTTTTCGGCGGAACCGGAAATAAGGTCAATACAGTCCGTAAACAGCAGCAGCTCTCTGAATGCATAAAGAAGCGATTCATTATCCGAATAGACCTCGATATCCTTTCTCAACTTTTCAACTTCGGAAAGCTCGGTTATTTTTTTGCAAAGCTCTTCAAGAAAAATGCTCAGCTCCGGATTGTTCATTATATCGGAAAATTCTCTCTGACGCATAATTATCACGTCTTTGTCGCTTACGATAAATTTGCCTATATTTTTTGAAAATTCCGCATCTGCAAAGAAGGACATATTAAGATCTGTCAAAGCGTTTTCCGAAAGATAAGTTTGCTTTTCATTACTTGCGTGTATCATATTCAACATATGTTTTCCTCCCGAAGTCAATTGAAAATCAATTTATATGCCATAAATAACAGTTCCCTGATGAAATGCGAAGCGACAATCTCCAGAACTATAACAACCGCACTGAAGATTCCGTATTTTATTTTTGATATTCCAAACTTTTTCAGCTTGCTTAAAAACACATAAAAATATTTGTACAACATCATAACCCATGCGGGCACAAGCGGTATGATAAAAAGGTAAAACGACATGAGCGCAAGGGGGAAAAACCGCAAAAACCAAATAAACGTTTCGTGAAATATTGCTTTCCACGGGCGACGAAGATATGTGTTTTCGGAATTTGTCAAATTCATAATCTCTTTTGCGGATGCATATGCGCCTGCGGATGGATCAATATAAAAATTATCGCCGGTTCCGGATTTCCACGCTTTTCTTCTTTTTTTCAAAAGCTCTCGTCCTCCATCGCATAATAAATATTTGAAGTACCTTTACATTTCCATTGTACCATATCATCCGTTATTTTGCAATACCTTCAGCTTCCCGTATTTCGTGCAAAATAACGTTATATTTCGGAAAACAAAATATAATATTTGCACTGCGGACACACTTTTCGCTCAAAAACCGGATGAAAAGCTGATTATCAAAATAAGCAACCCTATCTCCGTTTTGGATATACACTTGCCATATCAGCTGTTGATTTATTTTATTTTTTCAATATAATTATAGATAGTTCCGGAACATAAAAAAACAAGGAGTGCTTTATATGACGATAGGAAAGAACATTGCAGAATTAAGAAAAAACAGCGGTATGACTCAGGAACAGCTTGCTGAAACTCTGGGCGTATCTTCTCAGTCGGTTTCCAAATGGGAAAACGACGTAACAATGCCCGATATCATGCTCCTCCCTGTAATTGCCGGATGTTTTGATATCACGGTAGACGAGTTGTACGGCAGCATAAACCCCAAAGAAAAACGACAAGCCGTCGACTATGATGAAATTCCGGAAATGCTGTACGACACTATTATTGATCTGACACAGCGCGGCTGGGTATGCAGCACTGAAGGAAAAGATCTTGAAACAGAAAAAGAAAGAATGAAAAACTATCTGGAGGAAAACCGTCAGGTTAAAACAGTCACTTTTTCAAATAAAAACGGAGCCGTTATCGCCACATCGGAGATCGGTCTGCTGCACAGGGGCAAAGCAAATGCGGATCAGCTTACAGGAAGCGGGATCGGCCGTGTGCTTGAAGTTTTATCAAAGCCCAATGTAAGAAAAGTCTTTGCTTATGAAACCGAAAATATGACCAAACCCGTTACGGCGCCTTTTGTGGCTAAAAAATGCGGCATTTCGCCCGATGAAGCGGCAGAAGCGCTTGAAATGCTTACAGAGATTCACATAAACTATCTGACCGAAGTCATGCTCGACGAAGAAAGCTCCGTACGCATGTATTCGCTTTTTTCGGATGAATTTTTCATGTACGCACTGATGATTCTGAAAACCGCAAGGTTGATGGATGAAAACAAACAGCATTACTTCAATTATCGTGGTCCTTACAACAACCTCTGGATAAAATAAATATCCGTTTAATTTTTAATATTCAATTATTGTCAAACAGAAAGCCACTCTTCCGAGCGGCTTTTTGTTTTATCCTGTTTTCATATCGGCGTCGTCCGGCGTGTTTATTTTCTTTATTTTCGCACCGACCGAACGAAGTTTTGACACTATATTGTCATATCCGCGTTCTATGTAATGAACATCCTCTATTTCCGTTCTTCCCTCGCAGGAAAGACCTGCTATAACCATAGCGGCTCCTGCGCGAAGGTCTACCGCCCTTACGCAAGTACCCGTGAGAGGTACGCCGCCCTCGACAACGGCAAGCTTGCCGTCGACCTTTATCATTGCGCCCATTCTGCGAAGCTCATCGACATAACGGAAACGACCGTCCCATATGGTTTCGGAAATATGGCTTGTTCCCTGCGCAAGACACATAAGCGTGGCTATCTGCGGGTTCATATCGGTCGGAAATCCGGGGTACGGAAGCGTTTTGACGTTTGCCGGAAGAAGTTCTCCCCTGCGAGTTACAAGTATTGCATCATCGTACTCTTCGACCTCAGCGCCCATTTCGCAAAGCTTTGCGGTGATTGCTTCAAGATGCTTGGGAATAACATTGTTTATGTAAAGCCTGCCGCCCGTTGCCGCTGCGGCAACCATAAACGTGCCCGCTTCTATCATATCGGGAATTATGGTATATGTGCAACCGTGAAGTTTCTCCACGCCTTTTATCTTTATCACATCGGTGCCCGCACCAATGATATTTGCTCCGCAGTAGTTCAGGAAGTTGGCAAGGTCAACTATATGCGGTTCTCTCGCGGCATTCTCAATAACAGTGACGCCGTCGCAAAGCACGGCAGCGATTATCGTGTTTATCGTCGCTCCGACTGTAACGCAGTCAAAGAAGATATTGGCGCTCTTTACGCCGTCATCGGTGACGGCATCCATAAATCCGCCTCCGACGTTTACCGTCGCGCCCATAGCCGTAAAAGCTTTCACATGCTGATCTATCGGACGTGAGCCGAAATCGCACCCGCCGGGAAGTCCGACCTTTGCCGAACCGAAACGTGCAAGACACGCTCCCGCAAGATAATACGAAGCGCGCATTTTTCTCGCAAGTTCTGTAGGAACGACCTTATTTTTTACTTTTCTCGTGTCTATCTCTACGGAGTTTTTGCCAACTGCACGAATCTTGGCTCCGATGCTCGAAAGCATTTCAAGCGACTGTTTAACATCGCTTATCTGAGGAAGATTTTCTATAATACAAACGTCGGCGACTGCTATGCATGCAAAAATTACGGCAACGGCGGCATTTTTCATACCGCTTATCTCAACCTTGCCGCTTAGCCTTGCTCCGCCGTCGATCACTATCTTTTCCATATGTTCAAACCTTTCTGGTCAGCTCAAAAGAGTCTCTGTTATAAATTATATTTAATTATAAGACAAATTGCAACAGTTTTTTACTTTTTTATTCCGTCAATCATATTGTAACTGTGAACAGTACCGTCGGAATAGATGAGATTCACCGTCGGAACATAATACTCCGAGCCATCACTCAAACGATAGATGTCATAAGAATAATAAAGCTCGGAAAGCAAAAGTCTGCCCGTTTTTCCGGAAGAAAAATATGCGTCAGCCCAACGTTTTTCATCAAAAAACACCGTTAGAAGATCAACGCAGTCGGTCTTTAGCTTTTCGTTCGGCAAAAGCAGCGATATGCTTCCTTCGCCGGAAAGCACCTCTCCGTTTTCATCTATCAGAAGATAAAACGCCTGAGACGTTTGCATTTTATCCGTATACTGCAAAAACATCGCAACGTAATATCCCGTGTCACGATCTGTATAAAGTCTGTAAAGCTCTGCATGCGACGGTTTTGCGCCTTTGTTTGCAGGAAGAGCGTTTATATTATCAAAGCAAATAATGCCGTTCATTGCGGCTTCAAGCCTTTCGGTATATTCATCTATCATAAACACCGCAGACACCGTTCCCGATTCTATAAGCGAAACCGGCATTGAAACATTTTCGGCAGAACGATATTCAAAGCTGCCGTCATTACCGAAGATCCACGTTTTGTATCCGTTTGAAACGATATATTTTTCTCCGCCACGGCTTACGTTCCCGAAAAGCCTGAGCGCCGACAAAAGCTCCACATCCGAAGAAGTGCGCATGTATGCCGGTATCGATAGCTTTTTCGCACGTAGAATATCTTCATTTACGTATATTCCGCTTTCCGAAAGCAACTCAGTGACAGAACTTATTTCCTTTTCGGAATAATAATTCATTCTTTTGTACTGTCTGTACACCTCCGTGCCGAAAAACACGTTCATTATAAGAAGCACGACGATTGCGAAGGTTTTAAGGTTTTTCCAGCTCATTTACCGCTCACCTCCGTCGCACGGGCAAAAAGCCATACCGATCCCGAAGCGTTGTCGTCGCCCGTCGCTGTATAAAACGGAACAAGTCTTCCTTCTCCGCTCTGCTCTATCGAATAAATATCCGAATACCACTTCTGCGGACAGGCGCTGTACCTTTTGGTCGATTGCGCTGTAAGCAATGTAAGCTCCGCCGAGATAAGCTTTCCGTCTTTGAACTCAAAACGAAGCAGATCGGCTTCTTCTCCCATAGAAATCGATATGTTGTTACACGAATATCCGAACAACACCTCTACATTTTCGCCGTTTTTATATATTCCCCGAAGCTTGAGAGTTGCTTCTCCCGTATCTATCTCCGCCGCACGTATAAGCTTTATAGCCGTGCCTACATAGTCGTAAACGGCATAATCGCCGAGTCTGACTCCCATGCTTACACCGCCGATATCGCCCGTAACCGTATAGATCACTCTTCCGTCGCGATAAATTTTTACGTTATGCCCCTCTTCTATATATGAAACGGCACCGTCACTTTCGTCGTATCTCACCGATTTTTCGTAGTTTATGCCGAAAGCCCCCGTGATGTACGATATATCGACCGGATTTGCCGTTATATCCTTGCCGGAAATAAATATTTCCGGCGCAGAGAGATCTTCTGTCTTTATAAACATTCCGCTACGGCAGTCGCCGCCGTCAAAATCAAACGTAAGCGCCCCCGTCATATTATATGAAAATATTCTGTCTCTGTTAAAATACACGTCAAGATAGCTTCCCGGAACGGATGTCGACTCAAAAAGATAATATCCGCCGTGACGGTTTCTTGCTATTACCGAATAGGCATAAAGCAACGACGTTATCCTGTTTCCGTTTATATCGGTACTTTCCATAATCGTCGGACTTCCCGAAGGATATATTATAAGCTCGCTTATAAATTCATCTCCGACGTTTTCCGTTATTTCATCGGGAAAAGTCATAAAGTATATAAGCGATCGCGGAAGCTCGCCGCGAAAACTCATATAAACGCAGTCTCCCGAAAGAGCGCGTTCCCAACTGCGCTTGCCTGCGTCTTCATCAAGCTCGGAAGTCTTTCCGTTCTCTCCGAGAGTTTCGGAAAAATAAACCGAAAAGCTTTTATAAAGCGTTTCAATCCTTGCGTTTTCCGTGTCTGAGAACATTCCCTTCCGTCTGCCGTCGGAAGAACAAACGCCTATGAATTCCGGCACTACGTACGACCTGTCAAAATATTTTGCGTATTCGGATTTATACGACTGCGCCTTCAATGCCGACATCATAGACTTTGAAAATTCCGCCGCCCTTACTTTTCCGAAACCGAATATATAGACGGAGCAAAGACAGATCAGTGACACAAGCAATACAGCCGTGACAATCGTTTTTATAAGTTCAAGCGTTTTGTTCTCGCCCATATCGCCGTTTTGTCCTTTCCTTTGTTTTTCGTCTTATGCCACCGTTTCGGAGCCTAACGTTTCCGGCAGTTTTGCACTGTAAGGAAGTCTTACATATACTTTTGTTCCCTCGCCCACCTTTGATTCGAGCCATATCTGACCGCCGTGAGCGTCAACTATTTCTTTTGCTATCGCAAGACCGAGCCCCGTACCGCCCGTATCGGAGGTACGAGCCTTTTCAACGCGATAAAAACGCTCAAAAATTCTCGGCTGATCCTCTTCGGGAATTCCCATTCCGTTGTCTTTTACGCTTATCACAACCGAATCCGAGTCCGCCTTTGCGGAAATATCTATTCTTCCGCCGTCCGGCGTGTATTTCACCGCATTTGCGATTATATTTATAAGCACCTGCTGAAGCTTTTCCTTATCTCCCGTAACGGGCGGAATGTCTTCATCGCAGGAGCAGGTAAGCACATGACCGTGATTTCCCGCGTCAACCGACATTATATCGTACAGTCTGTGGCAGAAATCGCTTACTTCAAACGTTTCAACCTTCCACGCGGTACGATTGTTATCAAGACGCGAAAGCACGAGAAGCTCGCTTACAATCCTCGTCATTCTGTCGCACTCCTCGACCGCCATCTGAAGGAAATTCTTCTTCGATTCATCGTCCAGCTGAGGATACTCAAGCACGGTTTCCACTGCGCCTTTTATACTCGTAAGCGGCGTGCGAAGCTCGTGAGAAACATCCGCAACGAACTCCCTGCGGGATTTGTCAAGCTCATATCTGCCGGTGTTGTCGTGAATAACGCACATAATACCGGCATTTTCCTTTTCGCTTTGCGTGTATCTGAACTCGGCAAACGTGATATCAAGCGCTTTGCCCTCGAAAATAACGTCGCTTATGACGTAATTCTTGCTTTCCCTGTACTTTCCGGAAACATCCCTGTAATCTATCTGCAGAACACGCATCATATGCGAAAATGAAAATTCGGTGTTTTCATCATACCCGAAAAGATTTTTCGCCGTTTTGTTTATATGCATCAGTCTGCCCTGACTGTCAAACGCAATAACCGCGTCGTTGAGATATAAGAACAGCGTCTCAAACTTTTCTCTTTCGCCGGATATTTCGTCAAGCGTGTTTTTAAGCACGTTTTTCATGTTATTGAACGTAACTGAAAGCGTGCCTATCTCATCGCTTGAATTTACCTTCACTTCTTCCGAAAATTCGCCTGCGGCAATTCTGCCGGCGCTCACCGTAAGTGCCCGTATGGGCGAGATTATGGCTTTTGCAAGGAAGAACGAAAGCACTATCGCCACCAGCATGCCGAAGAATATCGCCTGAACGGTTATCTGAAATATCATCTCCGAAAAAAGTCGCACTTCTTCCTGAGAGTCTTTTACATAAATGATACAGCTCTTTCCGCTGTTTTCAAGATATACGGCATAATCTATATAGCTTGTCCAATATTCTTTTTCGTCGCCGACTCCGCCCGAAAGCGCCGTGACTATATTCGGCGTTATTTCAAGCTCTTTTCCGAGCTCCGTATCGGAGCCGTCAAGCATTGCGCCGCTCATATCGAGAATATAATAGTTTCTGTATTTGCTTATTCCGAGCGTTCCCGAATAGGCGCGGAGTATCTCGTTTTGCTTTGCCGAGAAATTATCCTCCGTCATGGCGGAGCGAAGCTCCGAAACAAGGCCGCTGTCGGAGGCGAGCGCCGTTTTCATTTCGGTTTGGAAATCGCTTGAATAAAACCTGTTTGAGCTGACTATAAGCACTGCGCTTATCGCAGCCATAAGCGTTACCGTGAAAACGACGAATATAAGGATTATTTTGAAATGCAGATTTTTATACATTTTTTGTCCTTTCGTCCTTTATGCCGGAATATAATAGCCTTTTGTTCTCTTTGTCAGTATGTATTCCGGCTCGGCAGGCTTATCCTCTATTTTTGAGCGCAGACGCGACATCGTGACGTCCACCGTGCGTATACCTCCGAAAAAGTCCTCATAGCCCCAGACTTTTTCAAGCAGCTCCTCGCGCGAAAAAAGCTCATCCGGATGCGAAGCTAAAAACACAAGCACTTCAAATTCCTTGCGTGAAAGTTCTATTTCTCTGCCGTCCTTTGTAACACGGAAATTTTTTGTGTCTATCGTGAGTCCGCGTATGACTATAAGCCCCTCCGTCGGAGCAGGCTGCCGGAGCTCGACAAATTCGCCCGAGCTTCTTCTTATGTTGGCTTTGATGCGCGCCAGAAGCACCTTTACCGAGAAAGGCTTTGTAACATAGTCATCGGCGCCGAGGTCGAGCCCCATGACCTTATCTATCTCTTCTTCCTTTGCCGTAACCATTATTATGGGCGTGGAAAGCTTTTTTCTTATTTCACGGCATACGGAAAAGCCGTCCCTTTTCGGGAGCATTATATCAAGAAGAATAAGGTCAAAATTTCCGGTAAGCGCTTTTTCAAGACCTTCCTCTCCGTCAAAAGCCGTATCGCAAAGATATCCCGCCATTAAAAGGTTTACTTCAAGTACCTTCGATATGCGCTTTTCGTCCTCGATCACAAGGACTTTCTTTTTTGCAGAGGTTTCATCCATAAAGACTTTCCTTTCGGTGATTTATTTTGTTGCGCCGTCGCCGTAAAGCATATATGCGCAGAGAAGATCCACTACAAGACCGTAGCTCTTTATTCCCGCTTCCTGACCGTGCGAGGTTATATATGTGTCATTGACCTTGTTCGACACCGTTGCCGCAACATTGTCTCTGTATTTATCAAAAAACTTGGCAAAGGAATATATCTCCTTTTTTGTTTCTGCCGACATCTCCGAAACAAGCTTGTTATAAAGCTCTTTATCGGCAGAATAGAGCTTGTCGCGCACTTCCCTGAACATATCAAGATATCCGCTGTAACGGATATACGGGTCGTCGCTGTTTATGCACACGAGAAACGATGCAAAGTTCGCCTCGTCCTCTCTCGCAACGCCTCTCTGATGCGCCATTTCGTGCGCTGCGGAGCTTATTATTATAAAATCGGGATAATTTACGTTTACATTCGCTTCGCCCGTGAAGAAGCTGTAAACGCCCGACGTATGGGTATATGTCCATATCCCGCTGAGCATCACGGGCTTGGTATTTGATCTGAAGCTCTGAAAGCAGGGATATTTTTCGCTCACCTTTTCCCATGCACGATTGAGTTTTTCGTTCATCTCCGCATATGAAAACGTCATCGAAGAATATGTTCCTTCGGGAAACGTTACGTTTTCAAGCTCTTTTTCAGCACCCGAAAGAAGCAATCTTGCAGTATCGTAAAGCTCCTGAGCCGAAACATCCTTGCGGTCAAGACCGAGCTTTTCATCTATCGTTTTTCCGTAATATCCCGTCCCGAATCCGAAAACAAACGTTGAATATATAAGCGTTATAAGCGAAAGTATTCCTGCGGTAAACTTTATAAGCGATTTAAGCGACTTGTTTCCCGCGCGGATAACAAGCATAACGAGTATTGCGATAAGCACGGGAGAGCAAAGCAAAAATGTTTCCGCAAGTGAAAAAGGTATAAAGCTCGTGCTTTTTGCAAGTATAAGTCTTATAACCCTGCCGGCGCTTTCGTTTATCGCTTCGGCGAAGGCAACGTTTGACTTTGCGATAAGCTCCACCGTGAGCGCGCATATCGCTATTGCAAACAGAACCATAGACCAGACCGGAACATAATCCGTTATCCGGAATTTTTTATTTTCGTTTTTGTTTTCCATTTCCGCATCTCCGCAAAAGATTTTTTGCCTTATATATAATATCATAACTTCAAATTATTTTCAACACTTTTTCTTGTTGCATACGGATTTTACAGAAATTATGCAATTCATTTCCCGAAAGTTCAAATTCATCGGGCGACAGTGTTGAAATTTGCACCAGAATGTGGTATAATGTTATATTACAAATCGCCGCAGAGGAGGACATATGCATAAGGATCACAGAAAGCACACAAAGGATCGTTTCCTTTCGGAAGGGCTTGACAGCTTCGAGCCGCACAACGTGCTTGAATTACTTCTTTTTTATTCAATACCGCAAAAGGACACAAACGAAACCGCGCATATGCTGATAAACCGCTTCGGTTCGCTTTCCGCTGTGTTTGATGCACCGTATGACGACCTTCTCACCGTTCCCGGAATAAGCGAACATTCAGCGACGCTTATAAAGCTTATCCCCGCCATATCGCGCAGATATGCAATGGAGAAAAACTCAAAGGTGACAAAGCTTTCATCAATAGAAGACATCGGAAAGTATCTTGTGGCGCGCTATCTCGGCGTAACAGAGGAAACCGTGCTTCTTCTGTTGCTCGATAACAAGTTCGGACTTATCGACTGCGTCAAAGTACACGAAGGCTCGGTAAACTCGTCCGCGATAACAATGCGCAAGCTGATAGAAACAGCACTTTTCAAGCGCGCATCAATGGTGGTGCTGGCGCACAACCACCCGTCGGGAGTGGCGCTCCCCTCCTCCGACGATCTTTTTACCACCCAGCAGGTAAAGCGCGCCTTTGATCTTGTTGAAATAGGTATGCTCGCACACATAATAGTGGCAGGCGACACATTTACGAATATTCTGTAAGCTTTACCAAAAGGAAAGGAGCGGAGATGGATAGATTCAGGCTTGTTTCGCCGTATAAGGCGACGGGCGATCAGCCCGAAGCGATAGACGCGCTTGTAAAAGGCATAATGCGCGGCGACAAGGAGCAGGCACTTGTTGGAGTTACGGGGTCGGGAAAGACCTTTACAATGGCTTCGATAATAGAAAAAGTAAACCGTCCGACGCTTGTTCTGGCGCACAATAAAACGCTTGCGGCTCAGCTCTGCTCGGAATTCCGCGAATTTTTTCCGGACAATGCCGTTTCGTATTTCGTTTCGTATTACGATTACTATCAGCCCGAAGCATATATTCCCGGAAAAGACCTGTATATAGAAAAGGATTCTCTTGTAAATGACGAGATCGACCGACTGCGTCACAGCGCGACGTCTTCTCTTTTTGAACGGCGCGACGTTATAATTGTTGCAAGCGTTTCTTGCATATATTCGCTCGGTGATCCTTCCGAGTACAAATCGCTTGTAGTGGCGGTGAGGGAGGGGATGGCTGTCTCGCGCGAGGAGCTTATGCGCCGTCTTATAACCATAAACTATACGCGAAATGATTTTTCACTTACGAGAGACAAATTCCGCGCGCGGGGTGATACGCTTGAAATAATGCCCGCGTCCGATACGACCGCTCTGCGGATAGAATTTTTCGGCGACGAAATAGACAGGATAAGCGAAATAAACGTGCTGACGGGCGAGGTTCGCCGCCGACTTTCGTATGCGGCGATATATCCCGCCTCGCACTATGCGACCTCCGAAGCCAAGCGCGACGCCGCACTTGACGAAATAAACCGCGAAATGCTCTGTCGCGTTGAAGAATTCAAAGCGGAGGGCAAATTCATCGAGGCTCAGCGTATAGAAGAACGTACAAAATACGACATGGAAATGATCCGCGAGATAGGCTTCTGCTCCGGTATTGAGAACTATTCGCGCGTGCTTTCCGGAAGACCGGAAGGCTCGGTTCCGTTCTGCCTTATAGATTATTTCCCACGCGACTTTCTTCTTCTTGTGGATGAATCGCACGTTACCCTTCCTCAGGTCAGAGCCATGAGCGGAGGCGACTTTTCGCGCAAGAAAAACCTTATAGACTACGGTTTCCGTCTGCCTTCGGCATATGATAACCGTCCGCTGACATTTTCCGAATTTGAGAAAAAATTAAATCAGGTGATATACGTCAGCGCAACGCCCGGTCCTTACGAAAAAGAACACTGCACACAGCTTGTCGAGCAGATAATCCGCCCGACGGGACTGCTCGATCCGAAGATTGAAATCCGTCCCGTAAAAGGACAGGTGGACGACCTTATGGGCGAGATAAAAAAACGCACCGAGAAGGGCGAAAGGGTGCTTGTCACAACGCTTACAAAGAAAATGGCAGAAGATCTTTGCGAATATCTTGAAATGAACCTTATAAAGGTTCGGTACATTCATCATGAAGTCGAAACAATGGAACGTCAGGAGCTTCTGCGCGATCTTCGTCTCGGCGTTTACGACGTGCTTGTCGGAATAAATCTTCTGCGCGAAGGACTTGACCTTCCGGAGGTTTCGCTCGTAGCCGTTCTCGATGCCGATAAAGAAGGTCTGCTCCGATCCGAGACGGCTCTTATTCAGACGATAGGCAGAGCGGCAAGAAACGAAAACGGCACTGTCATAATGTACGCCGACACCGTAACCGCCTCCATGCAACGCGCCATAAGCGAAACGGAACGTCGCCGTTCTATCCAGCAGAAGTATAACGAAGAGCACGGAATCATTCCTCACACGATAAAAAAAGACGTCCGCGCGGTGATAGAAATAGCTTCAAGCAAGGAGATAAACGCCGCAAAGAGCAAAAAGAATATGAGCGCAAAGCAAAAGGAAGAGCTTGTGGCACGTCTTACTACGGAAATGAAGAAAGCCGCATCGCAGCTTGACTTTGAGCGCGCCGCTTACCTGCGCGACAGTATTGCAAAGATAAAAAATACGGAGAATAAATAAAAATGCCTGCACAATATATCCATGTAAAGGGCGTGCGCGTCCACAATCTGAAAAACATAGAGCTTACCATCCCGCGCGACAAGCTCGTTGTCTTTACGGGACTTTCCGGCTCGGGAAAATCTTCGCTTGCGTTTGACACCATATATGCCGAAGGTCACAGACGTTTTGTGGAATCGCTCTCGTCCTATGCCCGTCAGTTTCTCGGACAGCTTGACAAGCCCGATATAGACTTTATTGAAGGACTTTCGCCAGCAATTTCGATAGATCAGAAAACGACCTCAAAAAATCCTCGTTCGACCGTCGGAACGGTCACAGAGATTTATGACTATCTGCGTCTGCTCTACGCCCGCATAGGCGTTCCTCACTGCCCTGTATGCGGCAAAGAGATTCGCCGTATGCCGACAGACGTTATGATAGATAAAATTATGGCTTTCCCCGACGGGACAAAATTCATGGTCTCCGCACCTGTGGCAAAGGGTAAAAAGGGACAGTTTGAAAAAGTATTCGACGACGCCCGCAAAAACGGTTTTTCAAGATCCCGCGTTGACGGCGTTGTTTATCCGATAGACGAAATTCCGAAGCTTGACAAAAACAAAAAACACGATATTGAAATACTTGTGGACAGGCTTGTGCGGAAGGACGGCATAGAACAGCGCCTTTCGGACTCGCTTGAAACAGCGCTCTCTATGGGTGGCGGCACGGTTTCGATAATAAATGCCGAAACCGAAGAAGAACAGACATTCTCTCAGAACTATGCCTGCCCCGAACACGGTTTTTCCGTTCCTGAGCTTGAACCGAGAATGTTTTCGTTCAACAATCCCATAGGCGCGTGCGAACGTTGCGGAGGTCTCGGCGAGCTTCAGACGATATCGGCGGAAAAAATGATTCCCGATAAAACGCTTTCTCTTCGCGACGGCGCCATCGCCGTAAACGGCTTCAAAAGTCTTGATGGAGAATCGTGGTCGGGCCCGCTTGTCGAAGAAGTCGGAAAAGCTCACGGCTTTACGCTCGATACAAAGATATGCGATTTTTCCGATGAAGCGCTCGACGCACTGCTTTACGGCACGGGAGACGAAAAATATCACGTTATACGCAGTTTTTCGGGCATAGTTCACGATCAGATAGTGAAATGGGCAGGGCTTATAAACATAGTTCAGACCCGTTTTTCGCAAATGCAAAATGAATATTACGAAGATTTTCTCGAATTCATTCCATGCCCCGCCTGTCACGGAAAAAGATTAAAAAAAGAAGTGCTTTCCGTCACAGTCGGAGGTCTTAATATTGACGAGGTCTGTTCGCTTGACGTCGCTTCCGCTCTGGATTTCTTTGAAAAACTGAACCTTACGGGTGCAGACGAGCAGATAGCGCGTGAAATTCTTAAAGAAATCAGATCCCGTCTCGGATTTCTGAAAAGCGTAGGACTTGAATATCTTACTCTCGGCAGAAAGGCGGGAACGCTTTCGGGCGGCGAGGCACAGAGAATACGTCTTGCGACGCAGATAGGCTCGTCGCTTGTCGGCGTGCTTTATATTCTCGACGAGCCGAGCATAGGACTTCACCAGCGCGACAATCACAAGCTTATCGAAACGCTATGCCGCCTGCGCGACACGGGAAATTCGGTAATCGTGGTTGAGCACGACGAAGAGACGATGCTCGCTTCCGACTATATAGTGGACATCGGTCCGGGTGCGGGAGTTCACGGCGGAGAAGTTGTCGCGGCGGGAACGCCGGAAGAAGTTATGGCTTGTGAAAAATCGATAACCGGACAATATCTTTCACACAAAAAGGTCATTCCCGTTCCCGAAAAACGCAGAAAGGGCAACGGAAAATTCCTTACAGTGCGCGGCGCGAGAGAAAACAATCTGAAAAATATAACGGTTCGTTTTCCTTTGGGAAAATTCGTCTGTGTGACAGGCGTCTCCGGATCGGGAAAATCATCTCTTGTAAACGCGGTATTGCTGAAAACGCTTCAGAAAAAGCTCAACCGGGCGATAACTTATCCCGGAAAGTGCGACGGCGTTGACGGCATTGAAGAGCTTGATAAAGTAATAGCTATCGACCAAAGCCCGATAGGCAGGACTCCGCGCTCGAACCCCGCGACATACACCGGACTTTTTACGGATATACGCGAGCTTTTTGCAAGCACTCCTGACGCAAAGGTGCGCGGATACGGCTCGGGACGTTTTTCTTTCAACGTGAAAGGCGGACGGTGCGAAGCTTGTCAGGGCGACGGCGTAAAATGCATCGAAATGCACTTTCTTCCCGACGTTTACGTTACCTGCGACGTTTGTCACGGCAAGAGATACAACCGCGAAACGCTTGAAGTAAAATACAAAGGAAAAAGCATTTTCGACGTGCTTGATATGACCGTTGAAGAAGGCTTGAAATTCTTTGAAAATCTGCCCAAGCTGAAAAGAAAATTGCAGACGCTTTTTGACGTCGGACTCGGATATATCAAGATAGGACAGTCATCCACAACGCTTTCGGGCGGCGAAGCCCAAAGAGTAAAACTCGCGACCGAGCTTGCGCGCAGAGGCACGGGAAAAACCGTGTATATCCTTGACGAACCCACAACCGGACTTCATTCCGAAGATGTGAGAAAACTTCTTGAAATGCTTTCCCGACTGTGTGAAAACGGCAACACCGTTATTGTTATAGAACACAATCTTGACGTGATAAAAACTGCTGATCACATAATAGATCTCGGGCCTGAAGGCGGCGCAGGAGGCGGTACGATAGTTGCCGAAGGTACGCCCGAACAGGTGGCGGATTGCCCCTCGTCATACACGGGACAGTTTTTGAAAAAAATGCTTTTATAAAACAAAAAACGCGCCCCCAAGGCAAATTCTCATAAGGATGTTTTCAAGAATCCATCCAAATTTGCCGATTGAGAGTGCAAACAAAAACACGCAGAATTCAGAAATGAACTCTGCGTGTTTTTGTCTACGCTTTTTGTCATTGAAAAACAGCCGAAAAAATGGTATAATCAATTTCAGAAAGAATAATCTCCACGGAGGACTTGCCATGCCATACGACAAAGAAACGCGGGATGCGCTTCAGGTGTACTATGAAACGCATGATTTTACCGGAAACATCCCTGTCTTTGATGACAAAAAATATACGCCCGCACAACTAAGGAAATTGCAGAGACGTTTATACAGCCTCGAGACTTTTTACAGTCTGGGGCTGCTTTCTGTTTGCAGTCTATCAGAAGCGTTACCGCGCATAAAAACGGGGGAATCGATATTAAGGTTCGTTCTTTATAAAATCTTAACACTATTCGTAAAAAATCTAATGCCATCTTTACAGAAAATGTGATAATATAATACCGATAAATGAAATCGAGGTATTTTGAATGGAAATACTGAAAAGAAAACTATCTTCGTTTCAAATAATACTGCTGGGATTCGCAGGGGTCATATTACTCGGCGCATTGATATTAACTCTGCCGATTTCTTCAAAATCGCATGAATGGACTTCTTTTATAGATGCGCTTTTCACTTCGACGTCTGCCGTATGCGTAACGGGACTTATTGTGTTCGATACAGCAACGCACTGGACGATATTCGGGCAAATCATTATATTGTTGTTAATTCAAATCGGCGGTATGGGCGTTGTAACAATTGCAGTTTCACTTGCTGTTGCCTCCGGTAAAAAAATCGGGCTGTTCAGCCGCGAAACAATGAAAAACGCAATTTCCGCGCCGAACGTGAGCGGAATCGTTCGATTGACCGGATTTATAATCAAGGGGATCTTTTTGATTGAAATAATCGGGGCACTGATTATGCTCCCTGTGTTTTGCAAGGATTACGGCGCGGAAGGTATATGGATGGCTGTTTTTCACTCCGTGTCTGCATTTTGCAATGCCGGATTCGATATTATGGGAACCAAAAGCGGCGAATTTACTTCTCTGACTCACTACTCCGCACAACCGGTTATCAATATTACGATTATGCTGTTAATTATTGTCGGCGGTATCGGTTTCCTTGTATGGGAAGACATTTGCAAACACAAGTGGCGAATAAGAGAATATCGCACGCAGAGCAAACTTGTTTTGATTGTTACGGCTGTGCTGATTGTTTTATCCGCTGTTTATTTCTTCTTTTTTGAATGTGGCGATTTACCTGTCACAGAGCGCATACTTGCGTCTTTATTTCAATCCGTAACGCCGAGAACGGCAGGCTTTAACACGATAGATCTTACCGCAATCAGTGATACGGGATTATACCTGATGATTATTCTTATGTTGATAGGCGGTTCACCGGGGTCAACCGCAGGCGGTATGAAAACGACAACGATAGCGGTTCTGTTTTCTTCTGCTTTTTCCGTTTTCCGAAAAAAAGATAACGCCGAAGTTATGAAACGTCGGATTGATGATGAAACCGTAAAAACAGCTTCGGCAGTATTTTTGATGTACATAACTCTGTTTTTGGTTGGCGGAATGGCTATCAGTACGATTGAAAATTTGCCTATCACATCATGTCTTTACGAAACAGCCTCCGCCGTAGGTACGGTAGGACTGACACTCGGCATTACTCCGACACTCGGAAGTGCTTCTAAAATGATTCTGATTATGTCCATGTTCTTCGGTCGGGTGGGCGGATTAACGCTGATCTATGCCGCTTTCGGAGCAAATAAAAAGCAAGTAGCAAAACTTCCGGCGGATACAATTGCCGTCGGCTAAGCTGAGGAGGATATTTATATGAAAACAAAATCTGTTTTATTGATAGGTCTCGGACGTTTCGGGAAATACATAGCAATGAAATTGCACGAATTGGGACATGAGATCATGGCAGTAGACGAAAATGAGGAAAGAATTAACGATGCTATGCCATATGTGACTAACGGACAAATCGGCGACAGCACAAACGAAGCGTTGCTGAAATCTCTCGGTATAAAAAATTACGATGTTTGTATCGTAACAATCAGTGGGGATTTTCAGAGTTCGCTTGAAACGACCTGCTTATTAAAGGAATTGGGAGCGCAAAAGGTTGTGTCTCGTGCCGAACAGGATGTACAGGCGAAATTTCTTCTGCGTAACGGCGCGGACGAAATTATCTACCCTGAAAAGCAACTTGCCACATGGGCTGCAATCCGATATACATCCGACCATATTCTCGATTATATAGAACTCGGTGATTCCTGTTCAATTTTTGAAGTGTCCGTTCCGCAGGCATGGGTGGGAAAATCAATTGCAGAGATAGATATTCGCAGAAAATACAATGTAAACATCATCGCCACAAAGAAAAACGGAAAAATCAATGCGGTTGTTACCGCCGACACAGTCCTTTCCGGAGAGGAAACGCTTTTGGTGCTCGGACAATACAAAGCACTGCGAAAGTGTTTTGATATTTAACCACTTCAAAAGAAGGCGACCTTATGAAAGATGTGATTGTTATTATCGCAGTAACAGCAGTTATAGTTTTCGGCTTTTTCATTATGAAAAGGCTCGATGCTTTCTTGGAGGAAAACAGGAAAGCAATTGAAAAAGAACAAGAAGAACAATTCAGTCCGCTTGAATTTCTTGATACGGAAAACTACGAAAGTATGATTTCCGAGATTGAAATTTTCAAAGAAAAACATAAAAAAATCGCAGTTGTTATATTGAATGAAGAAGATAGGGAGTTGACTGAGACATTAAATAATTATAAAAGCTGTTTTAAGTAGATTTTATTTAAAAAATATGATATAATAAAAAATAAAAACCGAAGGAGACACGGATTAGTCAAATGGGAGAAAGATTTGCAAATAACAATGAACACATTCTGGTCTGCCTGTCATCTGCACCTTCCAATACAAAAATCATTCAGACTGCGGTAGCCATGGCAAGGGCGTTTCACGCGTCCTTTTCGGCATTATATGTAAAAACTCCCGCTTCCGAATATATGGAGGCGGAAGACAAGAATCGCTTGCTTGCAAACATTCATTTTGCTGAAAAGTGCGGTGCGACAATCGTTACGGCGTGCGGAGATGATGTGCCATTTCAGATTGCCGAGTATGCGCGGCTTTTGGGTGTCACGAAAATAGTGATTGGCAGAAGCGTTGTCGGTAAGCGACGCTTCATCGGCAAACCAACATTGACGGAAAAGCTGATATCGCTTGCTCCTAATGTCGATATTCATATTATTCCGGACAGTGATGCCGCTATAGCCAAAGGAAAGAAAACGCTGTTTGAAAAGCCGCATTTTGCAAAGCTCCTGAAAGGTTTGGCAATTTCGACGTTCGTGTTGCTGCTGTCGTCATTACTTGGCTGTTTATTTTCCCGCCTCGGGTTTACCGACGCTAACATAATCACGGTATATATCCTCGGCGTACTGCTTATCGCCATTTTCACCGAAAGCAAAATCTGTTGGGTTATATCATCTGTTGCAAGCGTTTTGGTCTTCAATTTCTTATTTACAGAGCCGAGGTTTACATTCCGGGCTTACGGAAGCGGTTATCCGGTGACATTTATTATCATGCTTGCGGCTTCTCTTATCATAGGCGGAACAACCGAAAAGCTGAAAACACGCGAACGGCAGGCAACTCAAACCTCATACAGAACAAAAATTTTGTTTGATGCAAATCAGTTGATTCAAAAGGCATCCGATGAGCAGGAAGTATTTCAGGTTACAGCCGATCATTTGAGAAAGTTATTGAGTCGAAATGTAATTATATTTAATGAGAGCGCGGAAAAAATATGCGCTTCATTTACAGATACAAAAGACAGTCCGTCAAAGGATTACAGGCAAATTGTCCGGTGGGTAATAAATAATAACCGAAAAGCCGGAAAAGGAACGGGAATTTATTCCGACAGCAGTTATGTTTTTCTGCCGATATGTAAAAACGAAAAGAATTACGGAGCAGTCGGCATTTTTGTCGGAAATAATCCGATCGATTCTTTTGACGAAAGTATTGTGGTTTCCGTCATCGGCGAATGTGCAATTGCCGTTGACGGAATCGTAAACGCAAAAGAAAGAGAGCGCACTGCGGTTCTGGCAAAAAACGAACAGTTGCGCGCAAATCTGCTTCGCTCCATATCACATGATCTGCGAACACCGCTCACGTCCATTTCGGGAAATGCAAGTAACCTTATTTCAAACGGAAATGCTTTTGATGATGTGACAAAAATGCAGATTTATGAGGATATTTACAGTGACTCTCTTTGGCTTATCAATCTTGTTGAAAATCTGCTTGCGGTGACACGCCTTGAAGAAGGCAGAATGAATATAAATTTGACGACGGAACTTGTCGGCGACGTAATAGCCGAAGCATTGAAGCATATTCATAAGAAAAGCGAAATGCAAAAAATTACCGTGATACAACAAGACGAGTTGCTCCTTGCAAAAATGGACGCACGGCTTATTGTGCAGGTTTTAATCAATCTTCTTGACAATGCTATCAAATATACGCCATCCGATTCGCAAATTACGATTACTGCAAAAAAAGACGGTAATATGGTTTCCATAAGTGTATCGGATAACGGAAACGGCATTGCGGACGAACAAAAATCACGCGTTTTTGATATGTTTTATACCGGCACAAACAAAATTGCCGACAGTCGTCGCAGCATCGGATTAGGTCTTTCGTTATGCAAATCTATCATAAATGCGCATGGCGGAGAAATAACGATAACGGACAACAATCCGCACGGCGCGGTATTTACCTTTACATTGCCCATCGGGGAGGTGGAAATTCATGAGTAACTTATTGGTTTTGGTGGTTGAAGATGACGCACCTGTTCGTAACCTCATCAGCACGACACTGAAAACACGCGGTTACGAATATTTGATTGCGCAAAACGGCGAAAGTGCTATTATGGAGGCATCCTCACATAATCCGGATGTTGTTTTGCTTGATTTGGGACTGCCGGATATCGACGGTGTGGATGTTATCAAAAAAATACGCACATGGTCTGAAATGCCGATTATCGTAATCAGCGCCCGCGCCGAAGATAAAGACAAAATCGACGCTTTGGATGCCGGAGCGGACGATTATCTGACAAAGCCTTTTTCCGTAGAGGAACTGCTTGCAAGACTTCGTGTTATGGGCAGAAGGCTTTCGTCTATGCAGTCTTGCGGAAAATCCGACTCGCTTTTTGTAAACGGAGATCTGAAAATAGATTATGCAGCAGGGTGCGCTTACCTTAGCGGTGAAGAGCTTCATCTTACGCCCATCGAATATAAACTGCTGTGTTTGCTGTCCAAGAATGTCGGGAAAGTGCTTACTCACACTTTCATTACGCAAAAAATATGGGGTGCAGCGTGGGAAAGTAATGTAGCATCTCTACGCGTATTTATGGCTACCTTGCGCAAAAAAATCGAACTGTCCCCCGATTCGCCGCAGTATATACAGACTCATGTCGGCATTGGGTACCGAATGGCGAAAATAGATAATTAAAATCGCGATGATATAAATAAGAAAGCGCAAATAGGTGTTTTCACAGCCACCCGACCGTAAAAAGTCGGGTGGCTTTTTCTGTGCAAAAAAATATTTTCAAAAAATTTCTGCTGTCAGGAACATTTTGCGTTTCTGACCTTGGGGTATCGTATGATTGCCTTGGGAAAATATGCTTCCCAAGCACTCTCAATCGGTTTGACTGC
>ENA-OOXJ01000151-OOXJ01000151.1-human-gut-metagenome-genome-assembly--contig:-NODE-151-length-64086-cov-9.058987_pt1 | contig 64086 bp, 69 predicted proteins | sample MGYA00241587_ERZ501343 | MGnify/ENA primary metagenome ERZ501343 (study PRJEB25962, sample SAMEA2042918) | human gut metagenome | biome: human gut; feature: human-associated habitat; material: faeces... | reverse complement strand
AGCCCTGCCGTTACCGGCAGGCTCAAGCAACCTACCTGAAGCTGGCGGGCCGCGTCATCGCTTCTGTTTGGTCTTGCTTCGGATGGGGTTTACATGTGCCTTCTGCGTTACCGCAGAAGCGGTAGTCTCTTAAGCTGCCCTTCCACCCTTACCGGTTGATATAACCGGCGGTATATTTCTGTTGCACTGGCCTTGGAGTCACCTCCACCGGACGTTATCCGGCATCCTGCCCTATGAAGCCCGGACTTTCCTCACCTGCATAATTGCAGCCGCGACCATCCGGCCCACTGATTTATATTAGGTTTATTTACACATTAAAACAGCTTCCACCGATAAATTCCCTTGCGATGGAATTAATCGGAATGAAGTCATTCGGTATGCCGAGAAAATAGTCAAGGAACTTAATAAGCCTGTTGGCTTCCGGATATTCCGGTTCATCCCTTCCGATACCGAAAAGAAGTGGTTCCGCATATTGCTTTAACAAAGCAAGCTCATATATGAGTGCGGAATTGAACATAACATCCGCTTCTTCCTGAAAAGGAAATATATTTTCTTCCTCTCCTTTTCTTACTGAAGGCCACATTGCTATGGTCTTCTTTGCCGATGTTCCTCTCGTCTGGGCATCTCTTACAATTCTTCTTATGAGTCTGCCGTCCGTTGTAGGAATTCTGTTATGTTCATCTATATTTAACTGGGTGAGTGCACTCAGGTAAATCTTAAATTTGCTTTCCTTTGGAAGTGAATATGACAAACGGTCGTTCAGTCCGTGTATACCCTCTATGACGAGAACATCACTAGGTCCGAGTTCCTTATAATCGCCGTTATATTCACGCTTGCCAAGTTTGAAATTGAATGATGGCAGTTCAACTCTTTCACCATTTAAAAGTGCTGTCATATCTTTGTTAAACTGCTCTATATCAAGTGCTTCAAGGCACTCAAAATTATAATCGCCATTCTCATCTTTAGGAGTAAATTCTCTGTTTACGAAATAATTATCAAGCGATATCTGGTGCGGTCTCATGCCGTGTGCCCGCAGCTGTATTGCAAGACGGTATGACGTAGTCGTCTTACCGGAAGATGACGGTCCTGCTATCATAATAAATTTCTTGGAAGGATCATCCGATATTCTCTGTGCAATGTCCGCAAGTTTCTTTTCCTGAAGAGCTTCTTGTACGAGTATAAGTTCCTTGATGTTTCCGGAAACTATCGTCTCATTTAAGTCTCCCACCGTCTCAACACCAAGCATCCTGCACCATTCAGTAGATTCATCAAGCACTTTAAAAAGCTTATTCTGCGGCGCAAACTCCGGAATATCTTTCGTATTCTCCACTGTCGGAAACTGAATTACAAAGCCTTTATCATAAAGGAATAACTCATAATGCTGTATGTATCCGCTCGACGGCACCATATATCCATAATAGTAATCTTCAAATCCATCAAGCCTGTATACGTTAACCGTTGAACTCTTTCTGTACCTGAAAAGCTTTTCCTTGTCATACATTCCATGATTGCCAAAATGCTTTACTGCTTCATCTTTCGGAATTGTATGCTTTATTATCGGCATATCGCCATCGACGATTTCTCTCATGCGGGCCTTAACCCTGCATATAAATTCATCATTGACAGATACATTTCCTTTTACAGTACAATAATATCCCTTGCTGAGGGAAAATTCAACCTTAACTCTCTCGATATCCGTATGTCCGTATACATCATATATTGCTTTGAGCATAATTAAGGTTGCGCTTCTCTTGTAAGTAAGCAGTCCATCGCTCTGCGCTGTTGTAATATATTCTATCTTAGAATCCGGATATACTTTCTTCCACAACTCACACAGCTTGCCATTCACTCTGGCAAGCACGATTTTGTCCTTAAATTCCGGCTGTGCCTTATCTGCCAGTTCTTTTAATAAAATTCTATCTTCCATCTTATTGCCCCCTTTAGATAAAATGCTGCGGATTGTTATACGACATCCCCGCTATTTCTATATTATCTGTATTTTCCTTAAGATATTCCATTATCTCATCTATAAAGATATGTTCAATGCCATAATGCCCTGCATCAATAATGCACAAACCTTCTGCCACCGCATCCGCCGCAACGTGATATGACATATCACCGGTAATCAGTACCTGTGCGCCCTGTTTCAATGCCGTTTCAGTATATTCTTTGCCTGATCCCGGACAGATTGAAATTCTATCAATCATCTTCAATTCGTCTCCGTATAATATAACATGAGAAAGTCCGAATTTTTCTTTTACCAGTCCGCATAACTCTGCTGCTGTCATACTATGCTCCGGTCTGCCGGTTCTGCCTATTCCTTCGCCGTCACATGTTTCCTCAAGGACATCATCTTCAGACATTGAAAGTCTTGATGCTGCCGCATGTGCCATTCCTCCGACGCAGTCATAATTAGTATGCATGCAATATGCATTTATTCTGTTTTCGATAAGCCGCATTATCCGCCTTCCGGTTATATTATCATCATTAATCTGCTTTATTCCATGAAAAATAAGCGGATGGTGTGATACTATCATGTCGGCATTTATCTCTATGGCCCTGTCAATCGCTGCGTCATCTATATCAAGCGTTACAAGTATGGTATTAATTTCGTTATCTTTATGACCGACATGCATTCCCACATTATCCCAGTCACATGCGTATTTTACCGGACTGAGTTTCATAAGAAGTTCTGCTATATCCTCAGCATTCATATAAATGAAGTCCCTCCTTAATGATATCAATATCTGATTTCAATTCTTCAATTCTTGATTTCTGACTGTCAAGTCCTTTAAGAATTGTTATTTTCTTGGAAAGCTCATTCTCAAGATATTGCTTGAGAACAGGATCGCGCGAAGCAAGAAGCATACCACCATACCTGTACTCACATTCACCGGGATTCCGGCTGATTTCTGGTCTGTATACGGCCTTCATCACAACATAATACTTTCCGTCATCAATTACCATATGCTCATCGGTAATCATCATCCCTTCATCATGAAGAAAATGTCTTACAACATCCCAGTCTGAATGAGGTGAGAGAATCAGTTCCTTAAGGCTGCGGACTTTATCCATATCATCCTTAAGGATACGCACCGTAAGAAGTCCGCCCATTCCTGAAATAATAACCGTGTCTGCCTCGTTGGGGCCAAGTTCTTTAAGTCCGTCTGATAATCTTGTACTTACCAGATTATCAACATTATTAAGTGAAATATTTCTTCCGGCTGTCGAAAGTGGTCCTTCATTGACATCCATTGCAATCACATGGGGTGAAATCCCATGTGCTGCAAGATATATCGGTATGTATCCGTGGTCTGTACCAACATCAGCCACGACATTTCCGGGCGTTACGCAATCGGCAACTGTTTTAAGTCTCTTTGATAAATTCATTAGTCAAGATAATCCTTTAACTTACGGCTTCTGCTCGGGTGTCTTAATTTTCTTAACGCTTTGGCCTCTATCTGTCTGATACGTTCTCTTGTTACATTAAATTCCTTGCCGACTTCCTCAAGTGTTCTGGCTCTTCCGTCATCAAGTCCGAATCTTAATTTAAGTACTTTCTGCTCACGGTCAGTAAGTGTTGACAATACTTCATCAAGCTGTTCCTTGAGTAATGTAAACGCAGCCGCCTCTGCCGGTACAGGGACATTATCATCCTGTATAAAGTCTCCGAGATGGCTGTCTCCCTCCTCGCCGATTGGTGTCTCAAGCGATACCGGTTCCTGTGAAATCTTAAGTATTTCACGGACTCTGTCTACAGGCATATCCATCTGCGCCGCAATCTCCTGCGGAGTCGGTTCACGTCCAAGCTCCTGAAGCAACTGGCGCGAAACCCTGATAAGTTTATTGATCGTCTCAACCATATGAACGGGTATTCTTATTGTTCTTGCCTGATCTGCTATTGCCCTTGTTATCGCCTGTCTTATCCACCATGTCGCGTATGTTGAAAACTTATATCCCTTACGGTAATCAAATTTCTCAACTGCCTTTATAAGTCCAAGGTTACCTTCCTGGATAAGATCGAGGAAAAGCATTCCTCTTCCCACATATCTCTTGGCAATACTTACAACAAGTCGTAAATTGGCCTCTGCAAGACGCTGTTTGGCATTAACATCTCCGAGTTCCATTCTCTTGGCAAGTTCAATTTCTTCATCAGCTGAAAGAAGCGGTACTTTACCTATTTCTTTAAGATACATTCTTACAGGATCCTCAATGCTTACGCCATCCGGCACGGACAAATCTATATTTTCAACATCTATATCGTCTTCGTTATCAAGTATTACATCATCATCCGGTGCTTCGTCATCTTCATCGGTTGTTCTGAGTGTGTCGATATTATTAGCCTCAAGGAATTCGAATATCTTGTCCATCTTATCTGCGTCAAGATCCATATCACTGAACATATCCGTAATTTCCTGATATTCAAGAACATTTTTCTTTTTCTTGGCAAGTGCCAGCAAATCCTTCAGCTTCTCACTGAATTTTTCCATGTTTTCATCCATCAACATGTCCATCCTTCCATAGTTAATTTTAGTTTGTCCTCTATTTAAGTGAAATATGCAGGTTCTTAAGTCCCGCCTGTTCTGCTATTATCTTCTGCAGCTCATTAAGGTCGGCTGCCGACCTGCTTCTCATCTCCAGGCTGTTACGCCTTATGTTGATAACAGCTTCATTAAGTGCTTTCTCCCTGTCTGATTCAAGTGCTGAATCGTCAAGGATGTTTGTATTAAGAATCATCGCTGCATCACGCTGTCTCTCATCATCCTCAAAACGGTTAAGTATCGCCGCCGGATTGAATCTGCCTTCTTCAAGCTGTGCAAACATCATACCTGCAAGCTCTTTATATAACGGCTCAGTAAAATCCTCGGGTGTAATATAATCTCTCACTGCCTTATATATATCCGGATTATCACATATCCATGTAAGAATCATCCTCTGGGATTTATGTACACCATCATCCTTGACTTTGGCGCGATCCGTTACATTAACCGGCTTGCGTTCTCTTCCTGCCGTTGTGGCGGCTGCCGACCTGGCTACTAATTTTCTGAGACTGTCCGGACTTACAAAATATCTGGCTGCAACTGCTTCAAGATAATTATTTCTCTCTATTTCTTCTTCAAAGTCGGTAAGTCTTCTTGCTATAGCACCCATAAATGCTGTCTTACCGTCCGGGTCGTTGATGTCATAGTCTCTTTCCATCATCCTGACTTCAAAAAGGAAACTGTTTTCCGCGTTATCAATTCTCTCCTGAAATGCCTCACGCCCTTTGGCTTTAATAAATTCATCCGCATCTTTATGCGGCTGCATATTAATAACTCTGGTTCTAAGGCCTGCATCCCTGAAAATTCCTATGGCACGCAAAGCTGCCTTAACACCCGGTTCATCACTGTCATAACAGATCAGAACATCCTTGACATAACGTTTGATCAACATCGCCTGACCTGTTGTAAGTGCAGTTCCGAGTGATGCCACCGCCTGCGTAAATCCCGCCTGGTGCATGGAAATCACATCCATATACCCTTCACAGATTATTATATTATTTTTGCGGGAGTTCTTGGCAATATTAAGACCATACAGATTACGGCCTTTGTCAAAAACACCGGTTTCAGGCGAATTCAGGTATTTGGGTTGTCCATCGCCCATGACACGTCCGCCGAAGCCAATCACTTTATTATTGATATTCAATATCGGAAACATCACACGGTTGCGAAACCTGTCATGAACGCCACGCTCATCATATACAAAAAGTCCTGTTTCCTTAAGAATATCGTCACTACAGCCTTCTTTCTTGAGATACTGGTACAATGCATCTTTGCGCATTGATGAAAAGCCAAGTCCAAAGGATGTTACCGTCTTATCCTCAAGTTCTCTCTTTGCAAAATATGCTTTGGCCGCATCTCCATCCTTTGTACCGAGGAGGTAATGAAAATACCTTGCTGCCTTGGCATTAATTTCATATATATTATTCTTAAGATCTGCCTCATGACGCTTCTCGTCACTTATCTCAATATCAGGAACATCTATTCCTGCCCTGTCGGCCAGCACCTTAGCTGCTTCAGGGAATGTAAGGCTGTCATATTTCATAAGGAAAGAAAACACATTGCCTCCTTCACCGCAGCCAAAGCAATAGAACATCTGCTTACCGGCTGACACAGAGAAAGAAGGTGACTTTTCATTATGGAAAGGACAAAGTCCAAAATACGAACTGCCTTTTTTCTGCAATTTGACATATGACGAAATTACATCAACAATATCATTACGAGATCTGATTTCTTCTATTAAATCATCCGAAAGATACAATTCCTAATTACCTCTGTCATCTATTTCTTCCATGAAACAGGAATGAATATTTTCTTAAATATATTAATTGCAAACTGATCACTCATTCCTGCTATGTAATCACATACCACACGCTCCTTTGATTCATTATGCTGTTCTTCTATTGTGCGGAAAGCTGCAGGAATTTCATCAAAGTGCTCGCAGAAATACCAATACATTTCTTTGAGCATTTTACGTGCTTTAACCTCTTCGCTCTTAGCCATCGGATTGGTATATACGCTGTCAAACATAAACTGTCTAAGGCTTGTCATTGCATATCCCACATCATCCGACATGAGAATATCCGGCTTATCCATGCTTTCATTAATAACATCATGAATTAATGTATTGAGCCTTTCCTTGGTGGAATTGCCAAGTATCGCCGTTAATTCTCCCGGAAGATCATCCTCCGACAATATTCCTCCCCTGATTGCATCATCTATATCATGATTAATATATGCTATCTTATCTGATACGCGGATTATCTTACCCTCCATGGTGGACGGGTGCCCGCTCGTCCGATGATTAACTATTCCATCGCGTACTTCCCTGGTAAGGTTAAGCCCCTTACCATCCTTTTCGAGAAATTCCACAACACGGATACTCTGTTCATAATGCCTGAAACCAAATGGGCATATCTCGTTAAGGACGCGCTCGCCTGCATGCCCGAACGGGGTATGTCCGAGATCATGTCCCAAAGCAATTGCCTCTGTCAGGTCTTCATTAAGGCGCAAAGCCCTTGCGATTGTCCTTCCTATCTGGGCAACCTCAAGAGTATGTGTAAGTCTTGTTCTGTAATGATCTCCTTCCGGAGACAGAAAGACCTGCGTCTTATGCTTTAATCTTCTGAATGATTTGCAATGAAGAATCCGGTCCTTATCACGCTGATATATTGTTCTGATATCGCATTCAGGTTCTCGTATATCTCGTCCCATCGAGGAATCGCTGAATGCTGCATACGGGCTGAAATGTTCTCTTTCCCAATGTTCCTGCATCTGTCTGATATCCATATTAACCTCTGATCCTAAAGCTGTGAAAAATTCTCTCTATTCTAGTTATTCTATGTCCTTTCCCGTAATCCTTTTTTATTATTCGGACAAAATCATATCTATCGCCATAAGATATCCGTCAAATCCTTTTCCGATTATCTGCGCGGTACATGCCGGCTCCGTGACCGATACATGTCTGAATTTTTCCCTCGAATTCACATCCGAAATATGCACCTCAATCTTTGGAAAAGTCGTAACTGAAGCAAGTGCATCTCTTATCGCATAACTGTAATGCGTGTATGCTCCGGGATTTATCACTATTCCGGCCACATTATCAAAATATGCTTCCTGAATCTTATCGATTATGGCACCTTCATGGTTACTTTGGAAACACTCAACTTCTATTTCCTTTGTCTTTGCATACTCCTCTATCATTCCCACAAGATAATCATAATCCCTGTCCCCATATATATTTTTCTCACGTATTCCTAAGAAATTAAGATTTGGTCCGTTTATTACAAGTATTTTTTTCAATTTATCTTCTCCTTAATCATGCTGTATACTTTCTCATACGAGCAGCCGTCGGTATCTATTATTACATCCGCCGTGCCCTCATATGTGGATGAACGCTTTTCCATAAGTTCAGCTATTTTCTGACGCGGGTTTCCCGTCTGCAGAAGCGGTCTTACCGTATCATTTCTGAGTCTCCAGGCAAGTGTATCGACTTTCGCACGCAGATATACGACCACTCCGAGTTTATGTATCAATGCCCTGTTTCTTGCATGCATCGGAAGTCCTCCGCCAACCGCAACAACAAGATTATCCTCCTCGCGCTGTATAAGTTCCATAAGGATATCTGTTTCCTTTCTGCGGAAGTACTCTTCACCCTCATCGGCAAATATTTCTTTAATAGTCCTTCCGGCATCTTTTTCGATAACGCTGTCGGTATCTACAAGCCTGTAGCCGTTTCTGGCCATAAATCTTCCGATACTTGATTTACCGCACCCCATAAAACCAATCAGAATAATATTGCTCATTTGTCAAGTTCCTTTTTCATCATATTTAGTATTTCACCGGACAATTCCCTGTCAATACTTACTCCGTACCACAGTTCAAATGCCGCTATTCCCTGATACAATAGCATCTTAAGCCCGTTATATGACGGTGCATTATGTCCATTGCAATATTGCATAAACTTAGTCTCAGCCGGGTTAAAAATAATATCAACTCCCGCACTGACGTAATCATAAAATTCTTCATCCTCAATTGCTGCTCTGTCAACATCAGGATAAAGCCCTACACTCGTAGTCTGTATAACAGGATATTTGCCCTTCGGTATTTTATTATATTCATCAAGGGCAAGTGCCGATACAATGCTGCCAAAATTTGCATTAACTTCGTCCGCAAGCGCCTGCGCCTTTAATACGCTTCTGTTGAGCAGCCATATATGAGATGCGCCCTTTGATGCACACAGATATGTAATCGCTTTTGACGCTCCACCGGCACCGAGGATGATAACATCATTATCTTTAATTATAATGTTTTCTTCGTCAAGTTCCCTGCCAAGTCCTATAATATCAGTATTATATCCTTTATATCCGCCGTCAGCCCTGACAAGTGTATTTACCGCTCCGATATGTCCGGCAAGTTCATCAATATCGACAAGACTCCTTATAACATCACATTTATGCGGCACTGTCACATTAAGACCACGGATTCCAAGGGCATAAGCTCCGCGGATGGCATCGTCAAGTCTGTCGCTTTCAACCTTAAATGCGGTGTAAGCCATGTTGATATCCATGCGTTCCGCCAAAGTGTTATGAATCATCGGTGACAGCGAATGTCCGACCGGATTTCCTATAAGGCAGCATAATTCTGTCTTTGCGTTCATTATTTCTTTCTCCTTTTGTAGCAGAAAAGCACTATTTTTTCTAATTTCCTCTTCAATACTATCTGTATCTCTTCCTTCGGATGTATCGGTTTCACAAGAATCGACGGAATGCCGGCACGATTGGCTCCGTACACATCCGTAAAAATCTGGTCACCTATAAAATATGTATTGCCGGTATCCGTACCCATAAGTTCCATCGCTCTTATATAATTCTTCCTCGACGGCTTGTGGGCATCATAAACGTATTTTGAACCGACTGCATCCGCAAATGGTTTTACTCTCGGCTCTTTATTGTTGGATATCAGACATGTGTCAAATCCGATACTTCTCAACTGTTCAAACAATTTAATGGCGCGCTCTGTTGCCGGCATGCCATGCTCCACCAATGTATTATCAATATCATATATCAGTCCCCTGATTCCACTGCGGTACAACTGCTCGTAGTCGATGCTGTATGATGAATCAAGGTATTTTGTTGGATATAATTTCTTAAACATGCAAATCTCCCTGTTGTCTACTGAAGGAACTTCTTAAGTTCAACCATAAATGTATTAATATCTTTAAATTCCCTGTAAACAGAGGCAAATCTGACGTATGCGACCGCGTCGATATCTTTGAGCTTGTCCATTACCATCTCTCCGATAACGCTTGTCGGAATTTCTTTTTCATCCAGGTTAAAAATCTTTGTTTCTATCTCATCAACTATTTCCGAGATGGTATTAATTGATACAGGTCTCTTGTGACATGAACGGATTATTCCTTCCTGGATCTTATTTCTGTCATAAAGTTCTCTTTTGTTATCTTTCTTGATAACTAAAAGCGGCACCATTTCAACTTTCTCATATGTCGTAAATCTCTTACCGCATTCATCACAGCTCCGCCTTCTTCTGATTGAACTGTTATCATCTGCCGGTCTTGAATCTATTACTCTTGTATTTTCTTCGCCACAATATGGACATCTCATATAAAACACTCCTTGTTATATTTATTGTAAGTCACATTTAATATCTATGTAATATAAGATATAATCCTTTAACGCGCTCTGTCTCTATATAATTATTCTCTTTAAAGTACTCCTCATCCTTCTCCGTTATTTTATAAAATCTCAAATCAATCACGAGATAATCCGGAAGAGGCGACTTATCAAATTTGTACGGATATTCATAAAGCTCGGTCCTGTTTGCCAGGTGCGGCACGAAGAAGGTGGTTGCTCCTACCGATGCGCCGGAAGGTATGCTCTTCATCGCATCATTCAGAACCTCAATCTGTTCTTTCCCGTCCGAATAGCTGCTTATGTACCATGATTTGGAAAACGACGCAACGGGCATTATGATAAATGCGGCGCATATCGCAAACGAACACATGAATCTACGTGATTTCTCACCAAGTTCTGCATAATTTGATATTGCCAGATAAAACAATATTGCAGTAACTCCAAATACATACTGGAAAAATATCGAATACTGATACTGGTAATCGGTTGCCAGATTAATTATCAACATCGGAAGCAATAATATAAACCGTGAAACTTTTTTGGTTGCCACAGGCAATGCTCCAAGCGGTGCAAACATATACAGAAGGAAAGGATATTTCTCGCTTCCGAAACATTCCGCTATAGCATATGCCGGATTGGTCACAAAATTTCTGATCACATCCATAAGACTTCCGGCACCGTCAACCATAAAATTGCTGTATCTGTATGTCATTACACCAAGTCCGTATTTTTGCATAAGCGTTGTGACCACAAGAAAATATACAACCGCCGAAACGGTCATTACAGTTCCTTTTATATATTTTCTTTTGCCGAATATCGTAAATAAGCCTATGCATGCTACATAAACAGCCGCATCTTCCTTGACAAGCATTGTTAGCAAAGATAAAATAATTATTCCTTTGATATCATCTTTCTCAATAGCATAGAACAGCCATAATATAAGAGGTATAAGGAAACAATTCTCATGAAGATCATAATAGCATCCTGTCGCAACCGTTGGGAAAAGTGCAAATATTATACCAAAACATGCCGTGGCTGATTTGCTCAGGCCAAATTTCTTACACAGAAGATATACCGGTATAATTCCGCTTGCAACAGTGATTACCTGAAGTACCTGAAGTGTTACCGGATACGGGAAGAAGAAATAAAACGGCAGATACAGATAATATATGGGTGAAAAATGCACCGCAAAATGCGATAATGTCATATTGCGTTCCACAGTCGTGACAGGCTCCAGTGTTGTCTTCATATTATGGAACATCTGTGCCCATATGCCGAAATCAAATCCCGGCGCAGAGTAATTTACATATCTTAACACCGTGAATGTTCCCGCGATAAGCATATAGAACACAGCCGCAATAATATATATTATTACAACTATTTTTGTCTCGTTGATTTCAGCAAATGTCCTTGTGTGTGATGCGGCATAAGTAATCGAGACCGCAAGAACCGCAAGAATTCCGACAAGATAGGTAACATCGGTATTGCTGCTTATGGTAACCAGCCCGTATAATGTAACCAGAATCATTGGTCCGTACACTTCTGCCCACGAAAATACTTTCATATATCCAAGGCCACAGAAAAAAGCAAAAAAGAGCAGCATAAAGCAGGCATACATCGGCACGTTAATATCTGCAGCAAATGCAGCACTGTTAAATGTATCTCCGCTCTTCAGGAAAAATACTATCGCTGTTAAGAGCCAGGCCATTATAAGCCTGACTATAATTTTCTCAAAAGTTATATTTTTCTTAAATGAATCCCAGAATTCTCTCAATATCCAATTCTCCTTCTATCTTAACCTTCCGCATTCAAATCTCGCCTTCATCTTAAGACACCTTATTAAAGAATCTATCCTGTCGTCTATATTTCCGTCATCAACAGTCAGATCCAGCGACACGGCTATGTCATTAATAAGCCTGTCATCGATTTTTCCCCTGATTGAATTGAGATACTCTATCTGTGAGGCACTCGTATCACAATCAAAAAATCCCATAAGATATGGATTGACTTTATCCCCGTCATCATTATTGTTTGCCTGTACTTCTTCCGGCTGCTTTCCCGGTACATCATTGACGGATCTGAGGCCTGTCAGTTCTTCCCTATCCACCTTCTCAAATCTGTATACGGCCGTGGCAAGAGGATATTTATCCTTGTCCACTTTACTTATAAACATATCATACGGTCTTATGTATATTTTAAAATCATCATACATAGCCTGATAAACCACATATTTTTCACCTGTTTCTGAGTGGTATGCTATGGCTATTATCTGGTAAAGTCTGTTCTTAAAATGTCTGTATATTTCACCCGGAGCGATTATTCTTTCATTTCCCATTATAGTTACTCCTTTCATCGATTTACGATTAGATTTAATTGTATAACAAACTTCTGCAAAATGCAAGAAAAGAACCGCAATGCGGTCCTTTTCCAATATCATTTAAACGTAGGATTCAGAATATTATCTCTTTCTTGTAAGTCCATAGATACCAAGGCCTGCGAAGCATATACCTGATGCTGCGAAAATCACCTCAAGTACACGAAGATTGGACTTATCACCTGTATCAGCTTCAACTTCCGGTCTTCTGCGTCTTGCAAGTGTTGTCTCCTCTTCGGCTGTCGTTTCATCATCGCCTTCAACCTCGCCCGATCTGGTTGTTGTCTCAACTTCTGTTGTTTCCATAACCGGAGCTGTTGTTTCATCAATTACAGGTACTGTTGTTGTCTCAGGCACTGTCGTTGTCTCAGGCACTGTCGTTGTCTCCGGTGCTGTCGTTGTCTCAGGCACTGTCGTTGTCTCCGGTGCTGTTGTTGTCTCTGGTACTGTTGTCTCTGGTGCTGTTGTCGGTATCTCTGCTTCTGTCGGATAGGTGTCCGGCTCAGTCTCAACAGGAATATCTGCCGATACAAAATGCATCTCACCGCTTATATTTTCAAATCTGTCTGCAATTACTCTTCCTGAGCTTGTTACATAAAGATCAACGCTGGCATCCGGTGCCACTAATATTCCGCACACACCGTTCATATTTACTGTTCCATCGTAATCAGCAAAGTTCCAGATAATTGTATCTGATATTGTCGCTGAATTGTTAGCAGATGATGTCACGAAATTATTGTTGCCTTCTTTAATTGCATACTCTCTTATTGAAATCTCATCATCTGTGATATTCTTAACATTAATTACTACAATCTTATCCTGCGGCTTATAAATTTTAAGTCCGCCATTCTGGATACTGTTAAGCTCTGCTGCTGTAATATTAACCACACAAATCTGATCCGTACAACCATTTACATCTATAACACTTCTGTTCATATCAGAATAATCAGCTATAACACCCTTTGTATTCTGGTATGTTGCAAACTGGGCAAATGTATTTCTTGCATAAGAAATAGCTGCTGTCACATCAAGGAAGTTCTCCTCGAAATAAATATTTACATTCTTATTATTGGCAATATAAATATTCTTCTCAGGGCTGTTAAGTGTTACCAGATTTCCGTTAATCGTATACGGAACTCCGACTACAATATTATTAGCCGACTTATCATTCTTAAGTTTAAGTGTTCCCGGTGTCATATCCTTAAAGTAAAACGTACCCGGATTGCTAGAAAGATCACTTCCAACCCAATGCTCTGATGGGTGAAAGAGGTTGGCCGCAAAGTTGGCCTGATAATCATTGGATACGTATACATCTTCCGCCGTTACCGCATACGGCTTCGCGCTTCCGATAAGTCTCCTTAGTACAATCTGTACATTCTCATCTTCAGCATATGCCGTATTTGTAAAAATTCCCATTCCCACTGCTAATCCCGCAAGTAACATAGCAACTGCCATAAAAACCGCTCCGGTTCTTCTTGACATATTCTTAATCTTACCAATCAGCTTCATCTCTTATTCCTCCGTTTAAAACTTTTCTATATCTTTACGCTATAACTTTACTACATTTTCATCAAATCCTATACCCTCTTTTAGGGGGTATTTTTCACTTTTTCCACCACTCCACATACATTAGATTATAGATATTATATGCCGCGGTGTAACCTTTATGAACCGAATAAGAAAAAAACTCAATCTCGATGCAATCCACCGCAGCGGAATAACCGGGCGCGGCGTGAACATTGCTATACTTGATACAGGAATTTACAGGCACAGGGACCTTTCCGGCAATATTGTTAAATTCGTGGATTTTGTGAATATGCGGAGCAAACCGTATGATGACAATTCTCACGGAACCCATGTCGCAGGCATTATCTCATCAAGCGGTGCCGCGTCGGACGGACTTTACCGGGGTGTCGCTCCGGGAGCCGGGATTATATCTCTTAAAGTACTTGATTACAAAGGAGGCGGTGATTCTGCCACAATGATAAAAGCTCTTGAGTGGATCAAATCCAACCGTGAAAAATACAGCATACGAATTGTTAATATTTCTGTCGGAACAGAATCGTCATCATGTCAGAGCGAATACAGCAGGCTTATTGATGTAGTTGAAGATCTGTGGGATGACGGCCTTACTGTAATTACATCGGCCGGGAACAACGGTCCGGCATACCATACCATCACAATTCCCGGAACCAGCCGCAAGGTAATAACGGTCGGAACCGATGATGTCATGACTCATACAGATTCAAAAGGAATACGCCATCACACATATTCCAGTAAAGGCCCTACCATGTGCGATGTTCCCAAGCCGGATATTATAGCACCCGGCAGTAATATTATAAGCTGTTATAACGGATACGGAAATTATATATCAAAAAGCGGCACCTCCATGTCCACACCGATTGTGTCAGGAGCCGCCGCTCTTGTATTATCTTATAATAAATCTTTATCAAATGATGATTTTAAGAAACTTCTGTGCAAAAGTGCCGATGACGCCGGGCTTGATTACTATACCCAGGGATGCGGCAGGCTTAACATCAGCAAAATGTTACTTCTGTGCTAACCATTCCTCAAGTCTGTCTTCATATACCGGAAATGCAGTGATGCCTGTGTCAAGTATCCATTTATGGAATTCAAGTGCCTCGAAACCGCTGCCAAGTTCCTTTTCTGCCTTATCACGTAAATCCTGCATAAGAATGTTGCCTACCGTGTACGGCAGAAGCACTCCCGGGTCTCCGACCGCCGAATAAAACATCTCGGTTGCCGTTTCCCTGTTTATCTCATAATATTGTGCCAGATAACTGTAAACATCATCAATGGTCCATCCCTCGTAGTTGACTCCTATATCGACTCTCGATGAGCAGATATAGCTTATCAGGTTATTTACCCTGTTAAGTTCCCGGACATTGCGGCTCATATCAAGATACTCATCAACGCAGTTCTCGACATATTTGGCCCATCCTTCAGTGGCACCTGTAAAATCAAGTGCTTTACGGGCATTGCATACACTATCGTTATTGTAGAAATTCGTAAACTCATACAAATGTCCCGGATATCCTTCATGTGCAAGCGTTTCATACATCATAAGCGAACCGCTCTCCACCTCGGATCCGTTGACCTTGATATTGTTAATACTTATGTCATCAATACGCGATGACACATAATATGCCAGTGTTCCTTCGACCTCGCAGGCTTTATTCTGATATTCTATGTTATAATTTGTTGTTGCCGGTGCAGGGAAATCACTTTCCATCTCCTTAATAATATACTTTAATACATCATCAGGTGTGTCAAATCCGGCTTTGTAATCCATAAATTCTTCATATGCATTGTAATCCATGGCAATCACGGCCGTAAGCGATTTAACACATTCGTTCATCTCATCTTCCAGAAGCTCTATAATTTCTTCCGGTGTCATGTCTGAACTTGTTTTATCCCGCAATATCGCTTTATAAAGAGCCTTTCCATCATCGCCGAAACCACAGAGACCGCCATCGTTGGTTCCCGTTGTTTTAAGCTCGCTGACGGCATTTTTTACTTTCTCATATGAAGGCAGATAATATTTATCCACATACTGCTTATTAGTTTCAATATATTCGTCCTTAACCTTGTCATCAAGTCCAAGTCCGTCTATTTTATCTTCAAATGTAACAACAAGCGCTTCCGTATCTGCGTTAAGTATCTTATCACATTGCTCTATAACTTCATCCGCCACATACCCGGGCATAAAATACCCTTTTTCCGACTGCTTATAAAGGACATCGACAGCCTCATCGATATACCTTTCGCAATCCTTAAGATATTCAAGATAATGATCCACATCATCCTGATCATAAAACACATACTCTATAAAGTTACTTGAAAGATTGGATGTTATTCCTGATGTAGGCCCAAAATAATTATAATACATCTCAAGTCCTTCATAGTTCTTCTGCGTAACAAGGTAAAATTCTATGCTGTCATAAGCAGTCTTTTGCTCATCCGTAAGAGATTTGCGCGTTATTTTATGAAGCTTATCAAGATACCTGTCAACATCGTCATCTTCATCTTCGTCAATAAGCACTCCTCCAAGAGTATAATCATCTGCATTAAATGTCACGCCGTATTCAGACGGATCCGATACCACAAAATGTGCATTGAAACTGTTATCTTCAAGCATCTGCTTAAAAATATCATCACACAGTTCATCGAAACCGGCTCTTATCTCTTCATCAGAAACCTTTCTTACGGATATACATGATGTGAGAGACAGTGCAAGCAAAATGCACAAAGCCGATACCGGTATGCTGCGCTTTATTCTCATTTTCAACCTCCTGTTTGTCTTAGTTAAAATATACAAGGTCATCTTCCGGTTTGGATGCACTCTCTATATCCATTGCATATAATACAATACCCTGTCCCTTGTATTCCTTACAAAACTCTGATTTAGCTCTCGCTGTAAGCATTATAAAATCCCTGTCGCGATATCCTTCCAGCTGTTTGCCCGTTACATCATCGCATACGCATCTGAATCCTATAAACCTGACATCCTCAACACAACATGTCATTGCAAAACGTCCCGGAGCAAACATGCCTTTTTTCGCATATTGCTTAGGCTTATATACAACAGCCTTGGTTTTGATTATTTTGTTATCGTATTTATCAGGATTATCCATCGCATCCATATACCATAATCCGAAATCTTCATCCGCAATCTCTATCTCGTCCTTTGATATATCAAAAGGAAGTATCTCGTTAACTTCGTTCGAGCTTCCGTCGGATGACTCAAAATAAACCTGAGCTCTGGTATTTACGGCTTTTACGCTTCTTCTGTATGCCGCTCTGTCAGAATCCTTGGTACATCTGTTAAAAATAACCATCTCGGTTAATTTATACTGATCCATCATGACCTGTCTCATATTGGAGAGGTACATATCATAGGTCTCTGCATTTACCAGGGTGATTATCTGTACAACTTCCATGAAATTCGGAAGCGAATCAATAAACTCATCCAGTTTCCACATTCCGTTAAATTCTACGAAAACACGTTCCGCCTTACAGCGGTTGCTTGCTTCCACAAAGAAATCCTTTGTGAGTTTCTCCGCATCTTCAACCATCTCAACCGTAACATTAAGGGCCGTCATTTCTTTTTCATTGTATTCTTCTTCGCCGTCTTCACATGCGACCACAAGACTTCTTGAACCATCATTAAAATCTTCGCTGGCAAGTGTCTCTTTGATAAAAGTTGTCTTGCCGCTTTCAAGAAAACCGTTAATTATAAAAACAGGTATCTGCATAGTAATTGCTCCTAACAATTCTTATTTATGAAATATGCCGGAGAAAAATGCCTCCGGCATATAATTATTATTTAAGTCCAAACAATTCTTCCATCTTATCCGGATCAACATTGGTACCTATTACGCAAAGCTTTCCGGTATATTCCGGCGAACCGTCCCTGAGTTCATATTCACCCGGAACAGCATCGAAATAAATCCATCTGCCTTCTTTATCCGGTACCATTCCTTTAGCTCTTAAGATAACTCCGAACTCGTCCGTCTCTACAAGTCTCTTAAGAATAGATTCTATACTGTCTCTGTCGTATTTATGAGGTGTCTCTGTACCCCAGCTGTTAAATACGTCATCTGCATGATGGTGATGATGATGTCCATGCTCATGATCATGTCCGCAGCAGCATTCTCCGTCATGATGATGCTCATGTTCTTCCTCATCATGGTCATGGTGGTGATGTTCATGTTCATGTTCGTCTTCATCATGGTCATGATGATGTTCATGTTCATGATCATGTCCGCAGCAACATTCTCCGTCATGGTCATGATGATGTTCATGCTCATCTTCGTCATCATGATGATGTCCGCAAACCGGACATACATCCATTTCCTTAAGCATCTCGTCAACAAGAGATGTTTTCTTCATGGCATCTTCAATCTGCTTACCTGTAAGATCATCCCAAGGTGTTGTGATTATTGCAGCCTTATCATTATGCTCCCTGATAAGTGCTACAGCAGCTTCAAGCTTATCTTCTGTCATATTCTGTGTTCTGCTGAGAACTATTGTGGAGGCACTCTCAATCTGGTTATTATAAAACTCACCGAAATTCTTGATATACATCTTGCACTTGGTTCCGTCAGCTACAGTTATGAAATTCTCAAGTGTAAGTTCTGCTTCTTCAGCCACATTCTCAACAGCGGCAATTACATCCGAAAGCTTTCCTACTCCGGATGGCTCTATTATAATCATATCCGGCTTATAATCAGCCGCAACCTGCTTAAGAGCCCTTCCGAAATCTCCTACGAGTGAACAGCATATGCATCCTGAATTCATCTCGTTAATCTGTACTCCGGCATCCTTAAGGAAGCCGCCGTCAATTCCTATTTCACCGAACTCGTTCTCGATAAGGACAACCTTCTGTCCCTTATAAACTTCCTCGAGAAGTTTCTTAATAAATGTAGTCTTACCTGCTCCGAGAAATCCCGAGATTATTGTTACTTTTGTCATTGTTATCATCCTTTCCGACGTCTATAAAATCGTAGTTCCGCATTTGCCCGCAAGCGCATCCTTAGCGCTCTCAAGGTTGGCAATTACCGCTTTACGCTCATTGCCTGCGAGAACAAACTCTACCGCTGCCGATACCTTAGGCAGTGTCGTAATGGCTCCCATATTATCTTCATTCACATATTCCTTAAGCTCAGAGGCCTTGATCGTGTCAAAACTCTGTTCCTTATCCGTTCCTTCATTAATGACAAGCTTGTCAGCTGCCGTAAGGAAAAGAAGTGTATCTGCATCAATAAGTTCCGCAAGTCTTGCCGCAACATAATCTTTCTCAATTATGGCGCTTGCTCCCTTAAGGACAGTTCTCTGTTCAAGTACCGGTATTCCGCCGCCTCCGGCAGCTATTACAATCTGTCCGGCATCCAGAAGTGTTCTTACCGCATCGATTTCGTATATATCCTGAGGCTTAGGAGCTGCGATTATCCTGCGGTATCCTTTATCTTCTTTTACAACATAATTGCCCTTGGCTTCCTCAGCTTTCGCCTCTTCCTCTGTCATATATCTTCCGATAACCTTGGTAGGATTAGAGAATGCCCTGTCAAAAGGATCCACCTTGACCTGTGTTATAATAGTAGATACCGTCTTATATATTCCTCTGTTGAGAAGCTCTGTTCTTATCGCATTCTGAAGGTCAAAACCGATATATCCCTGACTCATTGCACCGCAAAGTGACATAGGCGCAACCGTATATCTTGAATCAAGTCTGGCAAATTCGGTCATTGCAGTCTGTATCATTCCTACCTGCGGACCGTTACTGTGTGTAATAACTATATTATACTTAGCCTCAACAAGATCGGCTATCGCTCTTGCCGCTTTGGCAACATTAGCCTTCTGCTCCGGAAATGTCTCACCGAATGCATTACGTCCGAGTGCAACAACTATTTTCTTATTATCCATTAACATACCTCTTTTCATATGATTTTATCTGTCAAACAGGCCTGCGGCCATCAATTCATATTATATAATATTTTGGTAAAAAAGTCAAAATGAGTTACCCCTATCCTTTAAAAACATAACTCAGCACATTATATATCAATGTATTGGAATATTTGGAGTAAACAACTTCCCTTGCCATAACGGGATTATCCGTTATCAGTCCGTCAACACCCATTACGGTAAGTTCCTTGGCCCTGTTTTCACCATTAACCGTCCAGACATATATCTCCTTGCCTCTGTTATGGATGGCATCGATCATATTCTTATTGACAAATCCCGAATTAATACTGAAAGCGTCAACATACGGCAGATTATAAAAATTACCGTACGCCACATTAAGCACATACCCGGTCTGTATCTTCGGATTAATCTGTTTTATACCCTTAAGTGCTTCGTAATTCATGGATGTGACAACGCATTCGTCAATATAATCATATTGTTCTATGAGTGCTGCAACCATTTTCACAAGATCAGGCTCGTTGTCCGTAAGTTTTATCTCTATGTTAAGCCGTATTTTTCCCTTGGTATATTTCATTACATCAGACAAAAGCGGTATGCGGCATTCCTTAAATTCTTCGTTGCTGCCAAACCAGCTTCCGGCATCCAGTTTTGCTATATCCTCATAATTCATATTCCAGACTTTCTTATTCACTCCGGCCGTTCTCTTAAGGCTGTCATCATGCATGACCACAATCTGTCCGTCCTTCGTCTCATGGACATCAAGTTCAATATAATCGGCCGTAGCTTCCACTGCTTTCTCAAATGCAAGCATGGTATTCTCAGGTGCATTATATGAACTTCCGCGGTGCGCCATTATAAGTGTCTGGTCAAAGAATTCCACGTTAGAGAAAGGATTGCTGTCAAATGCACTCACCATATACATGATATTCATTACCAACGATATTACGATAACTGCCGCCGATATCACGAACTGCCTCATGCGGTGTGAATTTCCCTTACTTCCAATCAGGCTCTCCGTAACTATTCCCATATTGAATTCGTCCCCTTCATCGCATCTGTATCTGTAAAACATACTCGTTATCAGGCAATACGAAACCGGAAGTGATGTAATTGTGAGAAGAACCTTGGTCACGAAAAGTACAACCCTGAACACCGTAAGGAATAACGCCATACCGAGATTAGCCTTGTCAAGTATCGTGACACCGAGACTTATGAGAATAATCATTATAAAATAAACTATATAAATTACCGCTAACAATGCGACGTTCCAGCCAAACACAAGTCCGAATGACCTTAGTCCCCTCACTCTTACCATCTGCCTGCTCTTACGTTTGCTGTCCGATATATCTCCACCGTCATATGCCATGTAATTGATGGAAAACATATGAATAATACAATATACAAACAAAGCAAGCACCGCCAGTCCTATCGGAATAAAAATATATGCATGGCTCTTAATCGTGCGCACAGCCGCGTCCGAAAGCGTAATTCCCGATGCAAGAAAGCCTATCAGTGTAATATTCATCATTAATGATACAATCAGTACATGCAAAAAAGTTACTATGCGTTTCTTTTTCATCGTTTTACGGACCAGTTTCGCACCTGCCTTAAAAATCTGGGCAATGGTTATCGGATTATTATGGTAACCGGCATCAAAGCACACCGAAAGGCATGCCACTTCATAAGTAACATAAAAGGCAAAAATCAGAACAATGAGCACGAAAAAGATTATCGTGAACGGACTTTTAAGATAAGTGAAAAAATAATTATTGGTAAGATACTTAAATCCGGCCTTCCTGAGCGTAAAATCCCATCCCGCCAGATAAAGAGGATATCCTATAGCAAAAGCGGCCAATTTGTACAGCAATTCAAAGACAATAAGACTTAAGCCGCACTTTTTAATCAGTGCGGCGGTTCCGGAAATTATTCCCTTGTTTCTGCCTTTGCGTCTAATACCCATAAAATTGCTCCATGCCGGCCTGCCGCCGTTAAAATAACAGCGAGCAGTGTCCTGCACTGCTCGTCGCTTATATTTTTATCTTAAAGTGATGCTTCAAGTCTCGTTCTTATTGCCTTGATAAAATCAAAACTGTTAAGAACTTTCGGATTATCAATTGAAGTTATAAGTGCGAGGTCTTTAGTCATCTCCCCGCTTTCAATCGTATCTATACATGCTTTTTCAAGCTTATCGGCGAAAATCTGCAATTCCTTATTGCCGTCAAGCTCGCCTCTCTTTCTGAGAGCTCCGCTCCAGGCAAAAATCGTTGCCACAGAGTTGGTAGATGTCTCTTCGCCTTTGAGATGTTTGTAATAATGTCTCTGTACCGTTCCGTGGGCAGCTTCATACTCGTACACACCGCTTGGCGATACAAGAACAGATGTCATCATCGCAAGCGATCCGAATGCCGTAGCAACCATATCACTCATAACATCACCGTCATAATTCTTGCAGGCCCAGATGTATCCGCCTTCGGACTTCATTACTCTAGCAACCGCATCATCAATCAGTGTATAGAAATATTCAATTCCTGCTGCCTTAAATTTCTCTTCATATTCATTATCATAAATTTCCTGGAAAATATCCTTGAAATTATGATCGTATTTCTTGGAAATTGTATCCTTGGTGGCAAACCACAAATCTTCTTTCTTATCGAGTGCGTAATTGAAGCAGCTTCTGGCAAAGCTTTCAATCGACTTGTCCACATTATGGATTCCCTGGATAATTCCCGGTGTCTTGAACTCATGGATAGTTTCTTTGATAACTTCTCCGTCTGCGCCGGTAAATACAAGCTCGGCCTTTCCGGCACCCGGAACCTTAATCTCGACATTCTTATATACGTCGCCATATGCATGTCTTGCTATTGTAATAGGCTTATGCCAGTTCTTTACAAGCGGCTCGATACCTTTTACGATAATCGGTGCACGGAATACGGTTCCGTCAAGAATGGCTCTTATAGTTCCGTTAGGGCTCTTCCACATCTCTTTAAGATTGTATTCTGTCATACGCGCAGCGTTCGGTGTAATCGTAGCACACTTTACGGCAACTCCATATTTCATGTTGGCATTGGCTGCATCAACCGTAACCTTATCATCAGTCTCGTTACGATGTTCAAGTCCAAGGTCGTAATATTCTGTATTAAGATCTATGAATGGGCAGAGGAGTTCTTCCTTGATAGACTTCCAGAGAATTCTTGTCATCTCGTCCCCGTCCATTTCCACAAGCGGTGTAGTCATCTTAATTTTATCCATGGCATAATCTCCTTATAATATATTTTAATTAATTTATGTATTTTAATACTTGTCAAAAGCACTATCTTTTAAATTATACTACAATATCTGTGAAAATCAACAATTATTATAGTAACCAAAAAGGTGATTTCGCATATCTGTATAGTGTAAAGTTTATTTCCCGGAGGAAAAACAATGAGTGATTTAGCAGCAACAGGATGCGGATGCGGTGGCAGCCCGATTTCAGGATCAGGCAACTGCAGCTGCAATGTACTTCTCTGGATTCTTATTCTTTCATGCGCATGCGGCGGTGAAGGCGGAATCTTCGGCAACTCACTTTTCGGCGGAAACGGATGTGGCGATGGCTGCGGATGTGGATGCGGCGGAAACAACTGGCTCTGGATCATTATCCTTATAGCACTCATCGGCTAATTATTCCGATATGCCGGTTCCACTAAACTGGAACCGGTATTTTCATATGTCCGTCTGCATATATTAGAAAAAAAGATTAAAAAAAATATGGAGCATTTTGAAACCCTGCCGCTTACCGAATTTGACATCGCCACCTGCGGCACATATTTTCAGATGATTAAAGCATATCTGCCATACACATCCGGGGAACAGCAGAAGATGTTCGCCCTGTTTATCAGACTTGCCGAACTTATGCAGACCTTTGAGTTCTATAAAAACATGCCATGTCCGTCCCCTCTGGCAAGGGCGCATCACGACACCGAGCATATCGTGAACGACATCAAACGGTTCTGTCCCAAAAAAGATTGTGAAATTTTTAACATGATGTCCAACTTCAACAACATGAACGAGATATTCAGCATCTACAATGCAATGAATTCCGAACCTCAGACCCCGGATAAGTCATCCGACATGTTAAAGAATTTTCTGTCACCCAAACAGCAGCAGATGTATGAACAATACAGCCGGATGCTCAATAATAATCCCGGCAGCAAAGGAGGCATATGAGCAACATAGACAGCCGCAAATCGGCACTTTTAAATGAATTCATGCAGCTTTCATCCGGTGTTTCGTCCGATGACATCCTCCCTCTCCTTCTTGCCTTTTCAAACAAAGCCAGGCAGGAGCACATAAGTTTTACCAAATCCGATATCGAAACTCTTTTTGAAAGCATGAAAAAAGACATGAACCCGGAGGAACAGTCCAAAGTAGAAACCCTAATGAAAATGGCTTCGGTACTTTAAACGTACCGAAGCCCAATATTGCATTGCCTTATTTAGCAACAATATTTACAATTCTTCCCGGAACATAGATTTCTTTTACTATGTTCTTGCCCTCTATTGCCTTCGCAACAGCCGGAATCTCTTTAGCCTTGGCAATTACTGTCTGTGAGTCTTCATCAACAGCTATTTCAACCTTGCCCTTAACTTTACCGTTGATCTGCACACCGATTTCCACGGTATCTTCCTTAACGGCTTCTTCATCAAATTCTGGCCATTTCTCAAATGCAATCGTGCCATCATGTCCTAAAATACTCCAGATTTCCTCACCTGCATGAGGGCAGATGCACGAAAACATCTTAATAAATCCTTCTGCATAATTACGCGGGCACTTGCCTTCCTTAGTGGCAGCATTCATGAATATCATCATCTGGCTGATCGCAGTGTTGAATCCGAGTGTCTCGAAATCCTGTGTAACTTTCTTAACAGTCTGATGATATACTTTCTTCAGTCCGTTGTCTGTATCTTCGATGATACTCTCCGGTTCAGTGAAGAAATTCCATACTTTACCGATAAATCTTCTCGCACCTTCAACGCCCTGCTGGCTCCATGGTTTGGAAGCCTCAAGCGGTCCCATGAACATCTCATAAAGTCTCAATGTGTCAGCGCCGTAATCTCTTACAATATCACTCGGATTGATGACAAATTCAGGGAATCTCTTACCCATCTTAATTCCGTTGGATCCGAGTATCATGCCCTGATGCACAAGTTTCTTAAACGGCTCCCTGGTAGGTGCAATGCCCTTATCATAGAGGTATCTGTTCCAGATTCTTGAATACATAAGGTGTCCTACCGCATGCTCCGGTCCTCCGATATAGAGGTCAACCGGCATCCAGTGCTTAAGGAGTTCCTTATTGGCAAGTTCTTTATCATTATGCGGGTCAATATATCTTAAATAATACCAGCTTGATCCGGCACTGCCCGGCATGGTCGATGTCTCTCTCTTACCCTTGATTCCGTTATGGTCGTACTGCTTCCACTCTGTCGCATTCTCAAGAGGTGCCTGTCCGTTCTTGCCCTTGTAGTCCTCAAGTTCCGGAAGAACAAGCGGAAGTTCATCATCATCAAGCACATGAATTTCTCCGTTCTCAAGGTGTACAACAGGAACCGGCTCGCCCCAGTATCTCTGTCTTGCAAAAATCCACTCACGGAAATGGTAATTTGCTTTCTTGCGAGCCACACCCATCTTAACAAGCTTATCCGTAATGGCAGTCTTGGCTTCCTCAACAGTAAGTCCCGTAAACTCTTCTGAGTTCATAAGCTTACATCCCTTGCCGAGGTAATCATATTTCTCAAATGCCTGCTCGCTCACATCGGCACCCTCGATTACCTGAATCATCGGAAGCTTATGCGCAATGGCATACTCGAAGTCTCTCTGGTCGTGTGACGGTACCGCCATAACCGCACCTGTTCCGTATGAAGCAAGTACGAAATCGCCGATAAACACCGGCACTTCCTTGCCGTTGACCGGATTGATTGCATATATTCCTTCAAGAACGCAGCCCGACTTCGTCTTATTGAGTTCCGTTCTGTCCATATCGTTTTTCTTGACTGTCTCGTCGATATATGCCTGAACCTCTGCCTGATTCTTAATTCTCGGCATCAGTTCCTTAACAAGCTGTCCGTCCGGCGCCAGTACCATAAATGTGATACCGTAAATCGTCTCAATACATGTAGTGAATATCGAAAAACTTCCGCCGCCCACGATATTGAAATCAACTTCAACACCTTCTGATTTACCGATCCAGTGTCTCTGCATCTCTTTCGTGGACTCCGGCCAGTCTATCTCGTTCAGTCCTTCAAGGAGCTTGTCCGCAAAAGCCACCTGGTCGATAACCCACTGCTTCATATTCTTACGTACGACCGGATATCCGCCTCTCTCTGACTTGCCGTCAATTACCTCGTCGTTGGAAAGAACCGTTCCGAGCTCTTCACACCAGTTGACCGGCATATCAACATACTTGGCATATCCGTCAAGATAAAGCTGTTTAAAAATCCACTGTGTCCACTTATAGAAATCCGGGTCGCTTGTCGCAATCTTGCGGCTCCAGTCATAATCAAATCCAAGTTCCTTAAGCTGTGCCGTAAATGTCTCTATATTCTTCTCTGTAAATCCGTTCGGGTGATGTCCGGTCGTAACCGCATACTGCTCTGCCGGAAGTCCAAATGAGTCATATCCCATCGGATGTAAAACATTATATCCCTGCATTCTCTTCATACGTGACACAATGTCTGTCGCGGTATATCCTTCCGGATGTCCTGCGTGAAGACCTACTCCCGACGGGTATGGGAACATGTCAAGCGCGTAGAATTTAGGTTTGGAAAAATCCCATACATCAGTCTTAAAAGTCTGGTTCTCTTCCCAGTACTTCTGCCACTTCGGCTCGATCGATTTAGGATTATATGTTGTAGTATTAGCCATATCTGCCTCCTATATATGACGGCTCATATTAATATAAAAATTCATAAGCTAAATATTAAACAGAAACGCACGATTTGTCAAGGATTGCGCGGTTTCATTTCTGCAAAATATCTTCATTCAACCCCCAGATATTTAAGAAATCCATCCAGTCCTCTCTCAATATCTCTCCACGTCCTGCCAAAATTCCCCGTATACCATGGGTCCGCAACATCTCCGTCCTCTCCTGCAAACGTCAGCAGCTTACGGATTTTGCCGCCCTTATGCCCGGTCATCCTCTCAATATTCCTCATATTCATCGAATCCATCCCGATCAGCCAGTCATAATGATCGTAATCCTCCCTCTTAAGCTGCACCGCTCTCTTACCCTCACATCCAATCCCGTGCCTTGCCAGCTCGGCTTTCGCCGGCGGGTACACCGGATTCCCCACTCCGTTCCATATCTCTTCCGTACTCGTCGCCGCGGAGGCAATCTCAAACTCCTCCTCAATCCCCCGTCGGGCGGTCATATCTTTAAACATAAATTCAGCCATCGGCGAACGGCAGATATTGCCGTGGCAGATGAAAAGTACTCGTATCATAAAAATCTCCTATCATAAAAAGCCGAGAAATGCCGAGCTTTGGGGCATTTTGCCGACTTGTTTCTTCTATTATATATAAAAGTTACATTTTAAGTGCCGATTTTGCAAAATACGGCAAAACGGTGCAATTCACACCCCTCATTCGTAGTAAAATCGTAGTCAAAATTTTCGGGATTACTACTCTGGATTTTGCACCCCCTTGGAGTATTTCTAAACCGAGGAGGTGCATCGTTAAAAGGTATATTTTTCCTATTTCACGGACGTTAAAATTCCATCAAGGAATTTGATTTCATTACATCGCATCTGCTCTGTGAAAGCACTATATACATCTATCCCAGTCGGAATCTGAAATCCGTGCTTGATGAGACAAATATCCTCTCGTGCCTCTACATTCTTCTCATAAGTCGAACCACGATTGAGCCACATAACAGCATCTTCTTCCTCTCCCATTTTAGGATAAAAATAAAATCCCTTCTTGGCATCAAATCGGAACATATATGCCAATACCTGCAGATAGTCCTTGTTTCCAATATTATCAATCGGTTTGTACTTTGCATCCGCAATCACTCGTGCCTCTGAGTCTCTGCTGATGAAGTCTGGGTAGATAAGTCCGCGATTATGGTCAAACAAACGCTGAGAACCTTTTGTAGCTTTGTTCATCGGATGATAGAAAATCTCGTCCACAATCGAATTCATATACTCTTCCCATAGCCATGCGCCATCAAAGAGCAATCCATATACCTTCTTGCTTCCCATTCCAATCTGATGTTTCTGATGCTGTAAGATAAGTAGACACAAGTTCTGCAGTTCACGGTATTCTCGGTAATATGCGTGTCTGATGGTATTGGTCTTATTTGCATCGATAATCTTCTGTCGGTTACACATCTCGTAGTCAGGCGTGGCCGCTACAACAGCCTTGACCTCATCCTTAGCCTGTGCAAGCAGTTTATGTCCGTATGACTTGTGTTTGATAAACTCCACCGTATGACGAATTAATTCCATCAAATCATTATCAAAGGAATACTCCCTCTGCGAATATGCTACATTACCAACAAACGGTGTATTCTTAACAATGTGTCTCGCTATATCTATCGTCCCCTTAACATTGCTGTCATTGTATGTTTTTCTCACATAAGTCTTAAAGACACCCTTGCGCATGGCACTCTTTAAGTAATGTGGGAAGATAAAAACAAGCAGATTGAATACACGATCATCATTGTTTGCATCTGTTTCCAAATCCACAATATTCGGGACATCAAATACTCTCTCAAGCAAATATTGAAACAGGAAGTCCTGCCCGTTACCACTAAATCTTGATTCAACTATAAGCTTCTCATCTCCAAGTCCCATGAAGCCCATGACATTGCTCGACAAATAATAATTGTTTACACTCTGTAAAATCATCTGGTCTTTTGTGATATCATCTGCATCTTTAAGAATTTCTGGGAATACAAATATCCCTTCATTCTCCAACTGCTCCAAAGTTTTATCTGCAATTTTGCTTGTCAGAAGTGATATGCCAGACAATGACGCCTTAGGTATTCTCGAATTATCTTTTATTTTAATTCGACTCATCTACTCAGCTCCATCCGACTTTCCTTGGTTATATGCTTTCTTAAATCGCTCCATAATACCTTCTTCATCATACATACCATTTATGTATTCCTGTAACAACGGATGTAGGTAATCCGACCATAACTGGTCAAAGTCAATATTCTTCAGCTTCAAGAAATATGATGCACCAATCTGATAGTTTTCATTCAGACCTTCTGTTGCTGCAATTTCCATATTCAAAGCTGACATTCTGGCAATTGCCTCAGCCTCTTTCTCTTCGTTGTTCAAGTTAGCAAGCATCTCAAGGCGCTCATCTGCACGAAGCTCCACAAAACGGAATCTTCGTCTCATAGCGAAATCAAAGCTGTCTACAGATCTGTCAATATCATTCATCGTACCAATGATATAAACATTGTCTGGGATATAGAATTTTTCATTACTATCAGCATGAAGGTTTGCATACTGGGTGGAAACCTCTCCTGCCACACCTCTGTATCCTGGATCAACAGCAAAGAACAACTCTCCGAAAATCTTAGATATCTCACCACGATTTATCTCATCAATGATGAATACATATTTCTTCAACTCTTCTTGTCTTATAATCTTTGCAGTCTTTTTCTTTTTCTGAATCTCATTAAAAATAACAAGATTGTAGGAATATCTCTGCTGTGTAAAATTGATATTGAAAAATTCCGTAATATCTTTTAATTTGTTAAATTCTCTTCCAGACTCTAACATCTGTCTAATTTCAGAAATATTCAATCGGATACTGTTGATGGATGCATTTTGTGGTATCGAAAGATAAATATGCTCATCATCGACATCTGTGATTGTAAATTCTGTACCCGTTTTGGTCTTGAATGTGTTATTTCCTGTGTCCACATCATCAAAGAACTCTTTCATTGCTTCTTGAACAGATAATTCATTTGCAATGACCTCTGTGGACTTTTTAGAATTCTCATAGTTTCTTCTAGCCTTATCCACGAATTTCTTAAACACGCCATCCTGCAATTCAAAACCCATAGAACCATCTTCATTCGTCTTTGGACGGAGTCCTTCTACAAAATCCGAATAGTCATAACTTGGGTGAAATTGGACAAACTCTACCTGTTGCTTTTGCTCATCTGTGAGCATCGTATAATCATCAAAATAGCCATTGCTAATAATGTCAGCAGCAATTTCTTTTGCAAGATAAGTCTTTCCCGTTCCTGGAGCGCCTCGGAATATAATGTTCTTAGATTCCACAAGCATAGTAGAATATGGATTCAGATAGCCATTAAATTCTGCTGGTTTTACTTCCTCTACAACTGCTGCCTCTTCCTCTGCATTTTCCTTCTCGTCCTTCTCACGATAAATCAATTTGAAGGAATCTCCCGGATTACCGAAACGCTTCAAACACTCCTGAACAAATCTAAGAGTTGTAAAGATATTCCATGAATAAATTACAAACTGTCTGCCATCATCATAATCATACGACATTGTATTGAACGGATGTATATTGTGTGCTTTTGCATCGTCCTTGCTGTAATAAATTCCACGAATCATTTCCTTATCTGGAGCGTATTGACAAATTGGAAACTGTTCTTTTTCTTCTACCGGCAAGGCTGCAATCTGTTTTTCATAAATTTGAAACGCAATACGTGGTAAAGTTTGGTTTGTATTCCGTCTCTCACCTTTCCCATAATTTCTTTTGATAACAGTTCCATCGACAGCAACAAATGATGCATCCAAAGGCTTGAACACATCTCCTGCACTAATATTATCCATAGTGAATGAATCATCAGTAGAAGTAACAGAATCTGATGTTATAGTAATCTCGTATTTTGTCTGCTTAATCTGAATCTCATATCCTTTTGCAATAAGATAGTTTTTTGCTTCGACAGCATTATATCCAGATACATCTATCTCTGCACCATTCTGCAAATGATTTGCTACTGCTATGACATACTTAGGTGGATAGGTATTACCGTTTTCCCATACAAGCTCATACTTGGTACTCGTATTATGCCAAGGAACTCCATTCTCATCAATATATTTAATAGCCTCTGCTATAAATTGTCTGTCAACTTTTGGGACTGCCATGATAAGCACCTCCATTTAAATGAATATACAAAGTTTATTATATCACTAAACGGGTGTTTTGACACCCACAATCGTTAAGTGGCACTAACACATATAACCAATTTCTCTCACTCTACATCTTTGTAAAGCTCAATTGTTTTCGCTGTAAGATTCAGATTCCTAGACTTATTTCTCGCCTCCAACCATGCACACGCATTTGGATGACTTAGTATACTCTAGGTATTGTGCCGAAAAACGGTTTTATTCATCTTCTTCGAAAAAGAAAATATCTTCGACAGTACGTTCAAACACTTTCGCTATATCCATAGCAAGTTTCAATGACGGATTATATTTCCCATTTTCCAAATTTCCAATTGTCTCCCGGCGGACCCCCACCAACTCCGCAAGTTCTGCCTGTTGCATATTATTTTCCTTGCGGAGTTCATGCAGCTTTGTTTTTAGTATAGGCATATCAATCACTCGTCCTTTCTTCCAGCCAGAATAAAATGCCAATAAGAAGTTGAACCACTCCGATAACGAACGGATATAACTTGGCTATATTCACTATCATATTTCCAAGAAATACTGAGCCTACACCAATAATCAAAAACAATGAAACTGTGATATCAAGCGTCATTGCCTTTGCTTTTGATATGTGTAAAATTGACATCTCATCATCAGCATCCGCTTTTACAAATAAGGCAATGCAAGAAGTTATGATCGCCATAATTAAAGCAACGATACACAGCACTTTTGTAACAATGTTATTTGGCAACAGATTTATGACGGCATATATCAGCCACACAAATCCATTCATGGTATACCGTAAATTATAGTGTTTTGACAAACTCATCGGTTCTTTTTTATTCATAATCGCCATCTCCTTTATGTGATATATTTCGCTCTTATGTTATAAAAATACCTCTCATATATTCTCTTGTCAATATAAATGTGCGAAATTCACCACACAGTTTTAAATAAAAAAAGATGCCTCCACTAGGAAAGACACCACTCTTTATCCAACATAGATACTTACATCTATTTTAATAATTCCTGTTCTATACTAAGGACATCTGGAAAAATCAACTTCGCTCCCTTTCTCTGCAATGCTAAAACCTTTCCTGCTTTATCCTTTAACTCCTTTTCTAATCTACCATCAACACGAACTGGTATATTGGCAACAGAGTCCAGATACTCATTTTTCATATATTTTTCTGTAATCGGGCACATATTTTGAATCAAAAATGCCTTCTCATGACCAAGCACTCCTCCAAAAACAATTGTATCGCACCTATGATACTTTTGCATTTTCTTAGTATAGATTCCTTTAAATTTAGAAACCTGTGATGAAAATGGTATCATCCAAAACAGCCGCGTATTACTATCCTGGAATGCATAAAAACATGGTCTATCATGTAACTGTCCATTTACCTTTTCCTTATTCTGCATCAAATAAGAATCTGGAAAATCCTTAAAGTATTGATCATCAATATAATAAAAATGTCCTATTTCCATTTCTTCTCCTATCGTCAAAAAGAGGCTCCGTCCTCTCGAACAGAACCTCAAAACATTTGAACTCGACCTTTTCTAAGTCGCATATCGAGTAGCGACAAACATTTGAACTCGACCTTATTTGAGTTGCATATCGAGTAGCAACAAACATTTGCAGTAATCTCTTACTGTACTTAAAGTATACATTCAAATGTGCCGCCTGTCAAGGTCAAATATAAGTTCAAATCACAGCTTGCAGCTGCATTAATATTATATGTCCGTATCCAATTAGATATTCATTTTACACGATACTGCTAGACTATTCAACGATTGCACACTATATAACGATTGCTACTACCGTTAAAATCTGCACTTCTACATCGGCTCATCTGCATTCCCTCATTCGTAGTATTACCGTAGTCTGCCACTACTACACCTGCCACGATATCCCATGTAATGCCCCCCAAAGCCTTGATTTTATTGACTACACATAGTCCTGCCGTGGCAGATGAAAAGTATTTTTATCATAGTTTTATTTTTCCTTAAATTGCCCCGGAATTCCCTACCTCGACTATCGTCTCGGTCGCGGCAGTCGCAAAATGCCCGATTATGCAAGCATATCGGGACGCTTCGCTCGTTGCTTCGCGTATTTTGCAAGGAATGCTGCTGATTTACATATAAATCATTACTTCCTTTGAAGATTTGTTTTAATTCTTGCTGCAATACTAAAGCCAAGCACAATTACAACTGTAAGCAATACCCTGCCTCCATATATAATAAGTAAACCACTTCCAATATTTGTATCAAAGGCAAAGTTATTCATATCAAGCATTGCTTTTACCGGCATTTTTAAATAGTCAATATCCATAGTTATATACTTAGCAACAAACTCTGTAATTGATAATATTACCGTACTTAGTACACATATTATCAACCCTAATATTAAACGAATTCTATTCGTATATTTTTTACCATAATATGATGTAGTCACAAGTACAGTAGTTTTGGCACTTATATCTGAAAAATATAATGACATACATATATATATTACAAAGGTTAATCCAATAAAGTCCAGTCCCATTACTGACATATATCTTTGTATATCTAAATCATAGAAAAAAATCCCTTCCCTATAGCTATTTTCATAATAATCACATTTTGAGCTTATGTAGCTTAGGGTACTAAGCATTTTGGGAGCTATTCTTATTTCATACATTATATTGTCAAATTCTTCCTTTGATATAAGCCCCTTGTCATATTTTACTACATAAGAAAACTGACTATCCTCCAGTGAGGAAATTCTTGCAATTTCATTTTCTATGTATTCTGACTTTTCCTTTGTGTACTTGCCTTCTAATGTTTTCATATACTCCTTGTATATGTCTGTGTCTACTCCTTCTGGAATGTTAGCATTATATACAATAGCAGAGATAATTTTTCCTATGAATAAAATAATCATTAATGCTACAGCAAATTTATTAAGCAGACACTTCCTTAATTCCCATTTTTTTATTTTGTTCATATTAATGCCTCTTTCACTATTGAGCAAAAAGCTTCATATACTCTTTTTCAATGTCTATGTCTGTGTTTTCAAGATTTCCAACAATTTTGCCGTCCTTCATTATAATTACCTTGTCAGCTATTTCACTAATATCTGATACAATGTGAGAAGAAATAATAATAATCTTATCCTCACGGATTTTCTTTATCATTTCTTTAAACCTATAACGCTCCATAGGGTCAAGACCAACAGTAGGCTCATCAAATATAAGTATTTTAGGATTTCCAACTAAAGTAATCGCTATAGCAAGTCTTCTTTTCATACCACCTGACAATGACTCTACCTTGTCCTTAGCTCTATCCGACAAATTCGTATATTCCAGTACCATATTTACATTTTCTTCAGCCTTTTCTTTTGCAACACCTCTTAGATAAGCAAAATACTCTAGTGTTTCTTTTACTGTAAAATCCTGATACAAGCCTGTATACTGTGGAAGATAACCTACATATTTTCTATACTCGTCCTTCCATTCATCAATATCCTTTCCCTCATAAATAATTTCTCCAGATGTTCTTTTTAGTACCTTGCAAATGATATTCATCAATGTAGACTTGCCTGCACCATTTGGTCCTAAAAGTCCATATACTTTATTTTCAAAATTATAATTAAATTCTATAAGTCCATATCTTTTACCATACTTTTTTGACAATTCTTTAACTTCTAACATTAACATCTCTCCTTAAGTACAAATGTCTGCATACAAATATCATTATTGCTACAAATATAATAGCTGTTATAAGCGTTACATTAAGCAGTCTTACCGGCATACCGAAGATATTTATGTATTCAGCCTTTTTAAAATAACTAACAGGATCAAACAAGGTAAAAACTGTAGTGAATCTTCTAATAATATTCGTAAACCATCTGTTATCCTCTGTAACACCTAATGCACTTACATAGTTGATTTTTGTTATATAATAGAACATATAGTACCATATTCCACTTGTTATTATTACAAGTGTTATAAGTTTTGGAATTTTCTTTAATATATTGGCAAAGGCAATAACCAGCATACCTATTGCTAAAAACGATAATATGCTTAAAAGCACATCTATACCAATAAAGGCAAGTATAGATATATTGTAAGGAGATTCCTGAAAGCCCTCTATACTCTGTATAGGGTTTGTAAGGTCTATAATATTTCCATGTATCCATTGAGGTAAGTATTCTATTGCTACTTTAAGCACAGAAATTAAAACACTTACTAAAAATATACATTTTAGCTTATTCCAAAATATTTTCTTAGTCTTATATGTAGTTCTAAGCATACATATCATATTAGTAGATACATCTGAAAAAAACATCTGTGCCACAAAACTTAAAAAGAACACAAGGAAAAAAAGTGTTCCTATATCCGAACTGTTCCACATAGACTTTGCAATAAAGGTTGTATAAAAAACTGTAACAAAGGATAACTGCTCCTGATAACTATTCTTAAGCTCACTATTAAGAGCAGCTACATATTCATCTGATGAATTTTTGAGTCTGTCTGCTATTCTGCAAACCTTTTCTCTATATTCATTGACGGAATCGTAGTAATCCAGCTTATATTTGTAGCTTTCACTTGATGGATTTTCATATACCTTGACATCGTCTTCATTGTAGGATAAATGTCTTAAGGATACAAATATACTAACAGCCACAGTTGCAAGGAACAATATTATTAATACTTTATTTTTAACTATTTTTTTAATCTCGTACTTCATATTTCTTAATCTCCGAGCCGTCTAATGACATTTCTATAATGTATGTTTTATCCTCCCTTTCTAATATACCACAATATATTTTTCCATTATAATAGCTTATGGTATACATATTCAAATCTCCTCCAAATTCCTCCAGGGCATTTATTTCATTAATAATATTTCCATCAGTATCACTTATTATCTGGCTTAAAGTACCGTCTTCCTTATCCTTTGAATAATATAAGTATTTATCTACTACAACAAAATCTCCAACCTCTGTATCAATCTTCTTTTTTTCTTTAGTCTTCTTATCTATTCGATATAAATCTTTATATCTATCCTGTACGAAATAGTAGTTTTCATCATCACACGCCGATATTATATAGGACACTCCTAAATCTATATACTCACTATTTCCGTCAGCAAGACTTACCCTTTCGATTTTATAATATTTGTTTAAGAAATATAAATCATTTTCCTCTAAACTAAACCATATACTTTTAGAAATATCATTAAAATATGTAATCTCATTAAAGCTGGTGTCAAGCACCATACAATAACCGCCCTCTCTAAGTACAATAAATTTATCATCAATTATCTTTACTTCATCTATATTATTTTCATAGGTTATTTCCTTATTATCCAAATATTCCTTTGGAAGCTTATTTTCATATACCACCTTTTTTGTATCACAGTTAATTATCTGTCTGTCAGAGCAATATAGAGTATCATTAACTACAAAATATGTATTTTCTCCATTGGCAATACAACTGGTGTCTTCGTGCTTGCAGGAGGCATCAGTACAAATAGAATACGCATTATCACCGTCAATACAATAATAATTTAACTTCTTTATATACTTACAATTATCATCATAAAGCACCGGAGTTCTGTTTAACTGGCTATATGAATGAAGCTCGCCTGTACCATTAAAATAATTGGTTACTAAATTTCCCTTGTTATCCTTATTGCCAGAGCAACCACCTATAAAAATACATACACATACAAGTATTCCTAAAATATATTTTTTCATATTGCTTCTCCATTTTATCTTTATATATTGTCTGCGTTTCCACCATAACTTCTATTATTCTACATTGAAATGCACATATCTGGAGCGATAGCTATCTCCTTTATCTGCTATTGTAACAGAATAAACCATATGCTCTCCCTTAGACATATTTAAGTCTATATCCTTTGTTACTACTATATCTCCCTTTCCCTTATAATTTAAAATAGGCTTTCCGTCAAAGGCAGGCACAAGCTTGTCATCGCAAACAATAAATGTGCTGTAGTTGTCCACATAATCTTGATCTTCACTCATTCTTACAGCTCCAAATTTGTATTTTCCGTCATTAGCCTTATATACAAATTCGTCCTGTGCATTTACTCCATATACAAGAGATTTACAAGCTTTAAGCTCATCAACCAACTTATCCTTGGTATTTTCTGCATTATATTCTGTACACACCTCAAGGCCTTCCTTCTCATTATCCAGCTGTGTGTTTTCAGATAAATCGAGTACAAAATCCTGACAATAAATATATAATCCCTGACTATTCAAGCTGTACTCTCTATTATGCTCTGCATTCTCACCTAACATATCCTTGTCATTATAAACAATGCAAAAGATTTTATAGCTTGTTATTTCATCTGCAGTCTTAAAGGATATTTCCATATTTAAGTCTTCACCATTTTTAACCTTTTTAGTATACATATAGGTATCACTATCCTCGTAGTTAAACTTATGCAGATTACCATTATGATACAAATACAAATTATATGTATTTTCATTATTGAGCAGCTGCCCCTCAAAGCTGTATTCACCACTAATTTTTACTCGAAGCTTTACCTCTCCGTCAGTTACTGATATTCCCATTTCACTATCTACAATTCCGTATTTTAATTCTCCGTCAACCATTTCCATACATTCTACAGATATTCCTCCTCTGGCATCATCATAAAATTCTGCCTCTACTGCAGCGTCAGGATCTTTGTCTGTAGTTGTTTTCTCTGCGGCTGTTACACTTTCAGTTTCGCCTCTCTCATCAACAATTTTACTGCCATTACAGCCAGCTAAAACCAATGCTGCAAGAATAATTAAAAGCATTTTACATTTTTTCATAATGTTCCTCCATTGTACCTTTGATGTATACACACTCCTGTTTAATTACTTATTTTTTATAACAAAGCATTTCTGCCTATCATACAGACTATTGTGAGAGTCTTACAACTGATGACATAAATTTTTCTGTGATTTCTGTTCTTAGCGGGTCCATAATAACAACATTTATTTTTCAGCCTTTGCGGCAAGTTTTACCGTAAAATCGCCTGCATCATCATTTACAAACCGGACATATCTATGTTTATCTTATTATATCCTATATGTCTATCTATGTCTACTATTTTTTTATTAAACTAACATGTGCAGTTTTATACTAAGTGCAAGAGGTATGTATTATATATACTTCTTCTAACCCATATCAACAACCGGGGTGGAAACGCCCCGGGTGTGATATAGAAAACTTATAATGCAATACACGCGTAGGAAAACGCGAGAAAGAAAGAGGTAAATTATGTTAGTTTTAGGTTATTGTAAGTTGACAAGTAAAAAAGACCTTCCTATGACGAAGATTCAGTGTGTGCGTGATTATACGCCGGAAGAGGTTGCGCGATTGGATGGTGTTGGTGGCTCATGTGTTGAGGATATATGGATCTACCAGCCGCTTCTTGATAAGCTGACACCTGCTTGTATTTCTAAAGAGATGCTTATATCTGCCGCCTGGCAGAATGGCAGAATGTCAATTACTGATATTAATTTCAAGTAAATTTGGAGGTGTTGATATGAGACTTTTTTGATTAACTTGGAGGTAATTAATGGTTGCTATATTGATACTGGTTGTATGTGTAATCAATACCGCTTTACTTATTCGATTAAATAAGTGCAGTAAGATTGTACATGTGCATGAGGAACATACTTACGTTCCACAATTAAAGAAAAAGAAAGTAGTGAAGGAAATCCTTGAAGATGAAGCGGATTAAATGATATATCCTCCGGATTATTCTTCTGGAGGATTATTTTTAGGATTGTTAGGACATTTTTCCATATTGCATTTTTCACATCCTATATCACATCCTATATTTGTTTTTTTATTTTCGTCTTTTTTTCTTTCTTTATAATAATTAACACTATTATTATTGGTATTGCTACAAGTAATATAAAAAATATTAAGTATCCTATAAGAAATATAGTTTGTGTTGTTCCTGATAGTAATATCATTTCGGTATACTCCTTTCGGTTTTTATTAAATTATACATTATTTTTAATGGCGGTTCAAGCATGGATTTTTTAAGAAAGCATAGAAAAATATGTTCTGCTGTAGCTGCTCTTATGGTAGCTGTCCTTGTCGTATATTCATATGGTTCTTTTCGTTCGTATGCGGCAGCTCCGGAAGTGTCTACATTACCGGCTGACAATATTGGTGCTGAAGTTAATTATGATGCTGATTCTATTACTCTTAATTATAATGGTAATACATATGTATTTAATCGCCATATGTCTTTTGATGAGCTTATATCTGATCTGGAACCTGTTGATGAGCTTTTATGATAACCGGGATGCAATAACGCCGATTTTCAAGTTATCACCGGATGTCAGAAAGGTTATTTACACGACAACTGCTATCGAAAGTCTGAATTCTACCTACCGTAAGCTCAACCGTCGGAGAAGCGTATTTCCAAGTGATACAGCGCTCCTGAAAGCCCTGTATCTGGCAACTTTCGAAGCCACTAAAAAATGGACTATGAGCATTCGGAACTGGGGACAGGTCTACGGCGAACTCAGCATTATGTATGAGGGACGACTCCCGGAATAACAGAATCTATATGCATGATGAGAAGGACGTTTTTGACGTCTGCTCTTGACATGCCCGAAATCATGTCGTATATATAGCAAGAGCTGGAAGCTCCAATTTAGCGCTTCCTGCTCAATCATTATCATAGAAGATTATTATTTACAAACTTTTCTTCATAGTCTCACTTCTCCACCAGCTCCAGGCGGTCTCCATAGTGCCTCTGCAGTGACTTTAAGTCCATAATCATCACATAAAATACTCTGCCATTGTGCACTGAATCCACTATCCTGCCATGGTCGAGCACTGAAATATATGTGCCGTCTGCTTTTTGCATATGAAAGAAAATATAATCATTTGAGTGTCCTCCGTTAATCTGCGACCATATGCTTTTTTGACAGTTTTCCTGTTCATCCGGGCGTATCAGATTGCAGAAGCTCTTACCTGTATATGCAAGCAGCTCGTCCATATTTTTACAGCCTGTAAGCCGAAGCAGCTCACTGTTTGCAAGCAGAATCTCATCATTTTCTTTATCTGCTCTGTAAACAATGAAAGCTCCAGGCAAATTATCAATAATATCCTTAACGGCAAATCCAAGCTTTGCGCGGCTCTTTACCTGCTCACCCTTACGGTATGCCATGCAGCCGTTCTTTCCATGCATTTTCACCCCATAAAGTGCCATATCCGCACACCGCATGAGCTGTGAACGGTCATCAGCCAAAACAGGATACTCCGCAAAGCCCATTGAAATGCTAAATGTATGCGCTTCACCTTTACAATAAAATTTCTTGGTTTCTTCTGTAAACTTCTTAAGAAAAGGCTTAGCCTCCGCAACCGTGTAATCCGGCATGAAAATGCTAAACTCATCGCCCCCGTTTCTGCCGAGTATGGCATCCTTTGAAAAATATTGCTTCATGCTCTCTGCAAGCTTCTGCAGTGCACCATCACCTGCCGCATGTCCATACATATCGTTGACCAGCTTGAAATCATCAATATCAAGCATCGCCATAACACAGTGCTTTTGCGGGTTCTGCCTCATATATAGCTCAACCTGCTCATCAAAGCCGTGCCTGTTGTAGATACCGGTCAGTGCATCAGTCACAGCAAGTCTCTTGAAATTCTTCTTGTTCTCATTGATTGAAATCAACGCTGCTGTAAGCCCTGTCAAAAGCAGGACTATAATTACACCTCCAATAAACATGTATATCAGGTAGTTATTATTGTGAAACCCACTCTTGGGTAAAATCTCAAGCCTCCACTTGTCTCCATACACGTCGAAGTCATATATCACCGAATCGTTCAACTCTTCCTTTGAACCGTAAACCCACTCATACGTATCATCCCACGGCGAAGCACACTTCTGCAGACTGTACTTATATCCAAAATCGGAAAGAGCCTCCACAGAATCAGAAAAAATTTCCGGAACCTTCAGTATAACAATTGTGAAGCCCCAAAAGCTCTTCTGACCATTTTCATTCTTCAAATAAACCGGATTGCGCACTGCTATACCATATCCGCCCTGCTTCAGCTCAAACGTTCCCTGCATAATTACAGTGTCATTATCCCTCGCATAGCGCGAAATCTCTCCCCTGTCACTATCATTTATCAGATCTATCTTGCCGGATACATTCCCCTCCTCCGGATATATTTCAGTCACAACTCCATTCGGTGCTATCTGTATACTCTGAATCGAATCGTCCATCATATTTGCTGCGATATCATAAAACTTATTTATATTTCCATCACCACTTATGACAACCTGCTTTAAGGTATCGGTAACTCCTATTCCCTCCATAAGCTCGCCATATATACGCTCCGTATATGTCATCGCATTGAGCTTTGCATTTGTCCTGTTCTGCTGTTCCTGACTCTCGCCGACTACATATATAGCGCCGATTAACGCACACATACCCAATATAAATACCACTGCCGGAACAATGAATCTCTTTTTTAGCTTTTTCATTTGTATCACTTCCTAAAATCAATGTCTATCTGTTCTATATGATTTTAATATTATAGCTTCACGATAAGAAAATGTCTATAAATTTACATAAATTTCCAACGACCTAACGGCTTCTTAACTTATTATTTTATAAATTTCTCTTAATCCTCAATCTGTGGAATATTAACCAGTTGTTGCAATTTCTTTTCAAGAACTGCCTTATCTGGTAACTGTAGCTGATATTGTGATACCAACAGCAGTGACATAGTTCTGCTCATAGCATACTCTACCACCTCATCATTCTTAGCTGCACACAGAAGCAACCCTACACTAGGATTTTCATTCTCTTTTTTCACCTGTCTATCCAATGCTTCAAGATAAAAATCCAACTTAGATATATATTCAGGCTTGAACTTGCCTATTTTAAGTTCTATTGCTACAAGGCACTGTAATCCTCTATGGTAAAACAATAAATCAATTCGAAAATCATCTCCACCAACCTGTACCTTATATTCTTCATCAATAAACGTGAAATCTTTTCCTAATTAGCGAGAAATTATAAACTTTTTTAAATCACTATATTTAATTATATCAAGATTCTCCACTCCTCTCAATTACTTTTTCCGGTAGTTTTTCCTTTTTCATCATCGCTATCTTCTCATGGATATTGGTGTTGTACAGTCTGTAAAGGTCTGTATCCTTGCTAATCTGATTATCAAACGGAATCACCACCGAACCAAACTTGATAAGTCCCATTCCCGATGCAGTATTGGTTACGAATCGAAGCTGTGCCTCTGATACTCCGATAACCTCTGCCATCTTGGAACTGTCTGTATTCGTCTGCTTTAAAAGTGCCACGAACTCTGAGTTTGCAAGCATTGTGGTTGCTGTGTAATTCTGCAACAGATCTACGACATTCTGCGTGATACCGGTACAAAGACCTCCCCGCTTTCTTGCTTTCTTCCAAAGCTGCTGCAGATATTTTGCAGAATACTCCGAATTAAGCAGGACGTGGAATTCATCTATATAGAGCCATGTTGCCTTGCCTCTCTTACCGTTCTCCACAATCCTATTCTGAATAGACTCCATCATAACAAGCATTGTAATAGGACTAACCTCGCTTTCTTATAATGACTACCAATGATTGTGGCTTTTACCATCTCTATTTACTTAAGCATCCAACCTTGCTCCCTTAGTAGTAAGGTCGGTAGTATCGTTTAATTCATCTACCTTATTATGCCCTATATTGCCCAAGTTTGTGAAAGGTTGCGTAGTCATACAACTGACCTGCCATGGCAGATGAAAAGTATTTTTATCATAGTTTTAATACCCTTTCTTTTCTATAAATTCGGTACCAAATATCCATTTTCTCTTCTTACCTGCGTATACACCTCATTAACAGCCTCAATATAGCAATTATAAGATGGATGATTATCATTATCTTGCATACAAAGGTACATATTTTTCTTCTTCAGATACGCTTCTCTTACTCTCATCCAATAATCAGGTTTTAAATACGCTTCTTTCTTATGTAGATCAATGATTGAGGGTCCTTGCATCCAATAATATTGATCCTCACTCACGCTTCCTGTCTTTTTATGAAAAAGTCTATACCAATGCCCCCATCCGTCTTCTCTGGTCAAACACACATCTATGCTAAATGGTGTTTTGTTGCCTTTTTTCAATATCATTTGTTTTGTTGTCATTGCCGAAGCTGAATCCTCGCAATTCTTCCAGCCATTTCTCTTTAACACCTCATTAAATGCAGCCATAACATTCTGTTTCAAAATCCCAGGGTCATTTACCACATTGAAATCATCCGCAGATTTTATCCACAAATTAAAATCGTAGTCTATTGACCCATTTTCATTTTGAGTTACCAATCCTCTTTTTTTACTTCCAACAACCGACATTCTTGATTCAATTCCATAGCTTTTTAAATTTTGGACCAATTGGTTAACGATATCGGCACAAATACTATAGGATTCTCTTAAAAACACTTTGTCTTCTACATAACGATACATAAGTATCCTCCTTTCAAATCCCACGCCTACCAAATAGCATTCTTGCTAAATTATTGTAGATTAGCACATATATAATCATATTGCAACCTTTTTTTCCTGTCTTAACCCCTTTCCTAAATCATCCAAATCGGTACAATATAATTATCCCTGTCAATGGCGCCAAGTTCCGGTTTCATGCAAATAACAGCTCCTTTTGCACGGGGTGTAGATGACTTATCTAACAAATCAAACACCTTTACCAGTTCGGTACCCGGATTTGAAGTTTTCTTGATCTCAATCGGATTTAAAATGCCGTCATGTTCAAGAACTATGTCAATCTCTTTGGCATCCTTATCCCGATAATAATACAAGAACGGTTCTTTTCCACAGTTCAAGTAGGTTTTCACAATCTCAGCTACTACATAGTTTTCCAGAATTGCACCATTCATAGCTCCACTCTCCAGCGTTTCCGCACTACTCCACTTTGTCAGATAACACACTAATCCTGTGTCATAAAAATATAACTTTGGTGTTTTTACAAGACGTTTTAATAAATTATTGGAATATGGATGGAGATAAAAAATAATTCCCAATGTTTCTAAAATAGTCAACCAATTCTTTGCCTGTGTCTGGTTAATATCTGCATCTCTGGCGATTTCCGCCACGTTAACCATTTGACCACATCTTGCAGCTACAGCAGTAATAAATCTAAGAAATTTAAGCGAATCTATAGCATCTGACAATTCTTTTACATCTCTCTCAATATAGGTAGACAGATAACTGCTATAAAAAATCTGACTATTACTGTTGGCACCGCTTACTATTGCCGGCATGGAACCTTGATATATCCGTTCAAAAATCCCCCTTGTATCGGCCGCTTTCCGTTCCTTCTTTCTTTCATTTAAGGACTCAATTTCAATTAAAAATGGTTTCATCTCACCACCGGATATTTCCGCCTGTGATAAAGATGTAAGTGAGAGTACCGCCACTCTTCCTGCCAAAGACTCCTGCACGCCTCTCATCAATTTAAATACTTGAGAACCGGTAAGCCAAAAAGCCCCCGGTTCGTGATTTTTATCTACATGCATCTTTATATAAGTAAATAATTCTGGTGCATATTGAACTTCGTCAATCAATATTGGCGGCTTATGCAACTGCAGGAACAGTTCCGGATCTGTTTTTGCAATACTTCTTTCATTCAAATCATCTAACGTTACGTATCCTCTTTCCGTTCCTTCCATTAGTTTCTGGAGCATAGTCGTCTTACCAACTTGTCTCGGTCCCGTAACCAGAACCACCGAATATTCCTTCGTTACCTGACTTACCACATTCTCCAAATTTCTTTTTATATAATTCATATTTGCAACCCTCTTTCGGCCATTTCATATTCTAATTATATTTTAGCCGAGATCAAATGAAAAAGCAAGACAATTCTGATACGGTTCCTTATTATAACCACAATACTGATTAAAAGTTGTTCCTACAATTTCATGAGTTATATCATTATACTCATTTTTCATATATTTTTCTGTAATCGGGCACATATTTTTCATTGTTATATGTAAATTCCACCTCGTGCCCCTGTGAAATATAATCACACAATTCCTTCATTGTTATACCACTCATAATATCACTCCTTTTCTTTTTTACATATAATTAATTATTTCATTTAACCTGCAAGTATATTATAAATGAATACTATCCCAATCTACCTTTTCCATTCCTCCGAAATTCACATCATTTTTTACTGATATAACACCTTCTTCTGTCATAATAATATGATCCAAAAATTTTATATGCAAAATATTCGCACATAAATTCATTGAAATTGTCCATGATTTATCTCCATCGCTTGATTCTAAAATTCCATTTGGATGATTATGTGCAACAACAAACTGTTCAGCCCCTGATAATAAAAGAAACGTAAATAATTCTCTACTATAAACTGCAACCCTTGAACAATCCCCGTGTCCGGCTTCATAGATACCTTTTATATGAAAAGCTGTATCCAAAGATATCACATACAAATATTCTTCATTTAAATATGATAACTCAAACAATTCATCAAGTATATATGATAATTTTATAATATCGGGTTCATTATTATAATTTATTTGATAACTCTGTCTAACGCTTAATTGGGGTAATCCGTAATTGTTTTTAATTACCCTATATTCATTTATTTTCATATATTATAACCTTTTCAAAAATAGATTTAGCAAATATATCAGCAACTTATACCATTCATCATTCGTCATTAAAATTTTACTACACGTTCCATGATATAATCCTCCTGTATTTTACTTGAATAAGTCCATAATGCCAAAGCTCGTCTTCTTATAAACCTTATTATAAGCTGCTTTCTTTGGATTCTTAATCCATCCTGCACCTTTCTTTCCGTACCCTGGGATTAAGGCTTTCTTTATGGCCCGCTTGGCTTTTCCTGTTGTTCTTGCTTTTATTGATTTCTTTATACTCGGTGTTCTCATGCCAAACTTCATCTTAATCACCTCCGTTGTTCCATAGAAAATCATCAGCTATTGTAATCTATTAATAATAGAATTATATCACTATTTGCACTTTTTCAACGAGAACAATATGCACTAAAATTTTATACAAATCTGGAAACTGTTAGGGGCATTTACAAACAATTAAAATCTGTAATCCTTTTTACCATTTTTCTCTACCCATACATAGTCAAGGCTTCCTGTTCCTGCATAAAAATTCTGCTCATAATTGTTAAAAGCTTTTACCTCCTCATCTCTCAATTTTTTAAAAATTTCAAATTCTTCCGTATTCAGCTTTTCTTTCATTATGTCAAATAACCGATCTACTTTTTTAAAGCAATCATCTTCAAATACTTTCTCAGCCTCTTGTTCAACTTTATTTTTTAATTCGTATATATTTTCATATCCAGCCCATATTTTTGTTATTTCTGTCTTGATATATTTATTCTCTAAGTCAAATTCCTCAAATGCTCTTTCCTGAAATCCCCCTAAAATTTCTTGTAAATATTCATAATTTACACTATCTCTATCTATATAATCCATATCTACTGTCATAATGCATTTCCCGTTGTAATACACTTTTTCTATATTCATTTTTCTCTTCCTCCTATTATTTGTTTGCTGCATTTACGATTGCATGCACATCTGTTACTTTTGTTATGTCACCTTTTATCGTCTTAATTAAATACATTGTTTAATATTCCTTCTCTATCTTTCCATCTATTCCGTACATTTTCTTGAATGCGTCAAGGTCTGCCTGATTCTTAATCAGCATAACCTCTTCTATCTTGCCTGTATGAATATCCTTAAATCCAGCCACCTGCTCACCATTACATATGCTTGCTTTGATTACCGGTTTCTTATTCTCTTTATCATATGTCTTTGTAACTTTCTTTTTCTTAAATAGTCCCACTTTGAGCACCTTCTTCTGGCTTTGCCATCATTTGCTATATATTCCGGAGCTTCTCTCTTTGCAATAAAATCCGGTCAACATTTAAAAGGCAACCACAATTCCAATAATAACCTTTGTCTTCTTAGTTACCTCTACCTTTTACGGCTTTTCATCTGGCTCATGCGCTCCTTTAGTCAAAATCATAATCATCCGGATCTAAGCCGGCATCCTCCAATGCCTCTCTTCTTTCATCTGCATCCATATATTCAAGATCAGTTGCATCTAATCCTGCCAAGGATAAATCGTCTTCCAGTTCATACGCCTCACTTGTATCCGTATCTTCATGCCCGAATACCACATCATCCATTACGGAATACTCATAAGCATTGAGTTTTCCATCTCCATCATAGTCAAAATCTGAATCATATAATCTTCCATCTGTTCCTAACATAATCCTGTCCTCCTAATTTTCATAATGATTGAATTCACCTTTCACATATATTATGCGCAGATTATGTGTCCAACAAAAAGGACATCTATCTACACAAATCTTCTATCCACTCCCTGCGAATAATTATTTCTAACCAGTGTTCCGGTATGCTCTTATATCCGTAATATATTCCAGCCAATCCTCCTGCGATTGCCGCTGTCGTATCTGTATCATATCCCAGGTTTACCGCCTTCAACACGCAATCTTTGAAATCCGATGTATTGAGCAGGCACCATAGAGCAGCTTCGATGGATTCTATCACATAGCCCCCGCTGTTTATCTGTTCTGCCGGAATTTTTCTTAATTTCTCCATATTTCTTATTCTGCTAAAATGCTCTAATTCTTTCTTGCTGTCATTATTCTTCTCATAGAAAGCAAAAGATAAATCCACTGCATTTTGTAATAATTCCTCCTGTGGTTTATTTCTCTTTGCAAGTTCCCGCACACAGTAAAAATAGATGCCACATGACATTTTGCTTCTTAAATGGGCATGTGTTAATGCCGACATCTTATGTACAATTTCCAAACATGTTCCGTCCTTTAATCCGCATTCCTCCTGCAAATACTTCAAATAAATACACACAGGAAGTATCCGCATCAGCGAACCATTTCCGTTGCTGTCTTCTCCAGCCGGACCACATGTATCCACATTTCCTGATTGCTTGTAATTATAAATAGCGAGACTGCAAGTAGTTCCCTCATCAAACACCTCTCCTGCCGGTGTGAATTTGCCATTTTCTTCCCAAGCCACAAAATTATCCATAACTTTTTTCAGATTAATACCATCGCTACGCAAAGCAGATAGGGATGCCAACGCCATACTGCTGTCATCAGACCACGAACCTGCCGGAACCGGATACGTTCCATATCCTGTCATGTCTACGACAGGGTATTCCTGTATTTGCTCCCTGCTTGAAAACTCCACCGGGACTCCAAGAGCATCTCCTGTTACCAACCCCATCATTCCGTCAAGATATAGTTCTTTACTTTTGATATGGTCAGATATCTCTACATAATAGATTTTCTCATCCTCCAGTCTAATGCATGCCAGCTTTGCATTTTCCTGTACACTTCCCATCGCACATCCGCAATCTATATCATAGAAAACACAATCAAGGCTATCATCATACATACGGTACACGTTACCATCGTTGTAAGGAAATTCCTCGTACTTTATTGTTGGTGTATGTCCGGCAATAATCATTCCATGCTCAACTCCACCACACATATATGCATCATCTCTGGCATACAAGTAGAAATCCTCAATACTTTCGTAGGATTCCTCTGTATCAACATTGTCAAGGCTATCAATATATCCTGCATGAACTACGATACAGGTTCTCTTATTTATATCTGTTTTATAGAAGTACGGCATTCTTTCAACTATTTTTGCCCAGTCACAAAGTAATGCGAACGAAACCAATTCCTCATTAATAAGTTTTCCGATTGTTCCATAGTAATCAAAAAATTTATTATTATTCTGCTCGGCAAATTCCTGAACTGCTTTATACAGGGTTATGGAATCTTCAATACTATTCTCATCAAGTTCTGCTTCATCACATACATATTTCATGATGCGGATGTTTGTCAGGAACTCTTCATCATGATTTCCTCTTACAAAAACCACATTCTCAGGCGCATTGCTAATCCAACTCATCATTTCATAATTCTTTGTTCCCCGATCAACATAATCTCCGGCACAAATCAGCAAATCTCTGTTGCTAAAATGAATCTTTTCAAGCATCTGCTGAAATTCATCATAACATCCATGGATATCAGACATCACATATGTATTCATAGCTCAATCTCCTCGTATTTATTTCTACTCAAATGACAGCCGTTTTCTTTATATAATCACCAGCTGCTTTACTGTGCTTATTATACACCCATTTCGTTATTTTGTGTCGCATATAAGGTGACATCGGTTTCACTTTATTCTGCCATAATAAAAAGGACCATGTATCTCTACATGATCCTCACATGAATTATTTTTCTGCAGCTGCCATCCGGAACATGATCATTCCAATCACAAAGAACAGGGATATCGAGCCAACGCCGATATTTATGTGTCCGGTAACCTGCGAAATCAGACTGATTACGGTTGTGCCAAGGAAGGACGCACCCTTTCCGCATATATCCATCAGTCCAAAATATTCCCCGGATTTTTCCGGTGGAATGATCTTCGCAAAATACGATCTGGACAATGCCTGAATTCCGCCCTGAAACATGCCAACCAGAACCGCCAGGATCCAGAACTGCCACTGTTCCCTCAGGAAGATAGCAAATACGGCTATGCCAAAGTATGCACCAATGCAGATCATGATGAGCCGTTCTGTTCTATAGCAATTGGCTAACTTGCCGAATATGATTGCGAATGGAAATGCTACAATCTGTGTGACAAGAAGTGCTAAAAGCAGTTTCGTACTGTCAAACCCAAGCGCAGTTCCATAGGCTGTTGCCATATCAATAATCGTATAAACACCATCGATGAAGAAGAAAAAAGCCAGCAGAAACAAAAATATTTTCTTTTCATTTTTCACATTTTTTAAAGTGACGCCCAGTCGCCTGAAACTATTCCGAATCGCCCCCGGCTGCCGTTCTACATAATGCTTCTGCTTATATATCTTAAGGAGGGGAACTGTCGCTCCAATCCACCAGATTGCAACGATTGCAAATGAAATCATCATTGCCATCTCCATACCGATTCCAATCTTCTCTGCGCCGAGCACAATTCCCAGGCATAATACAAATGGCACACAACTTCCGATATAGCCCCAGGCATACCCTTGTGAAGATACATTATCCATCCGGTCTTCGGTTGTGACATCACCAAGCATCGAATCATAGAAAATGAGGCTGCCTGAAAAACCGGTCTTAGCAATAATATAAATAAGCAGAAATATCATCCATTGTCTGGCGAATCCAAGCGCCAGACAGCCAATTCCGCCAATCAGCATCGTCGCCGTGAAAATAGGTTTCTTCAAGCCTTTTGTATCCGCCAATGTTCCAAACACCGGTCCAAGCAATGCTACGATAATCGTTGCCGCCGATGCAGCATAACCCCAATATGCAAGATAATTGACTGATGAGAGCCCTGCATTTCCTGCCAGATAGTTAAAATAGATTGGCATGATTGTTGATACAAGTAAAACAAACGCAGAATTTCCCACGTCATATAATACCCAGTTTTTTTCAGCCTTTGTCATTTTTGTCTTCACACTGCCATGCCTCCTTCTCTTTGCCGCTGAATGTGTAATTATAAAGCGCATTCAGTGTATCTTCTTTTGTCATATACTTTCCGTATTCATCAATCAGCATAACCGCACGATTCTCGGCAACAGCGTACATCTGATGCAGCTTTTCCGTGCTATCCTTACATGCCGGATTTGCTTTAAAATTTACCAGCAGACCATGCATCTCTTTGTAATTTCCGGACAAGCGAAGTATGGCATAGATCATCTTTCTTTTTAACCCGGAAGGTGCGAGCAGCAACTGATTGTTCCGAATCATTCCCTTCAGTGCTTTCTTTACCTGCTTCGGTTCCGCCCCCGGAAAAAAATGTGCAATCACCTCGGCATTTTCCATGGATGGGACAATATGTTTAGTCAAATCTTGCCGAACCGGGTCTTTCCCATCTTCTATCATTAGGCTGCGGTCAAACTCCACTTCAATTTCTGTATGTGACACGCCGCTTTGCGCGATTTTCTCATCAATATATCTGTGGCAGGTGGAATCCAGCGCAAAATGGCAGATAAATCCATAGATATAGGCAAGTGCCGCTTCCTTATCATGCGCCTTCTCTATGATTTCAGCCGCCTTCCCGAAGAAATATTTTCCGGAACGCTCATGCAGTCCGTAACCGATTGCATTGACAGGGTTAGTCCTCAGTGGATGATAATAAAATAAAATATCCGGTCCGTGCAACCCTATATCATAGAGCTGTTTATGTTTCATAATGATGCTGCGGGCCGGGTCAGAAACCTGTTCGAGCACTTCCTGACCCATCCGGTAATGTGCGTATGTAGATGGCATATTCTTTTCCTCACTTTGAATGTATTGCTTTCTTTAATTTCTGCTATATTATAAAATCAGGTTTTTCAACTCTACTATCATATTTATGTGGAAATCTTGTAAAATCCAAGTCAAATTTATGTATTCCGACTTATTTCGCAAAAAACCGCTGTTAGTCACTTTCAGGCAACAAAAAAAGCGCCGTATCGCTACGACGCTTCTGTCTTTTTGTTTAATCCGGAATAATGTGGTATTTCATATGTCTGGCTTTAAACCAACAGTATCCATCTGTAATTTCATTCACCTCGATTTCATCATCTACAAAATATACATATCCATTGTATAATCGCAACGTAGAACATGACCAATACGGATCCCCATATTCTGGATTTCTGCTTTCCGTACAATACTCCAAGTCATCCCAAAACCAAATTTCGACTTCACATCCCCATATCCCAGTAAACCTCAAATACAGTTCTCCTCCATCCAGTATTTTTTGTTCATCAATACATGCATCGTGAAAATTTCCGGTTACCCAATCAAAATCTTCAATATCTTTTTGTGTTTTAATCTCACGATACTCTTCATATGTAAAGGGTTCCTCGATTTTTTTGCATTGTTGCATAATATCATCAGGAACAATCCCATCTAAAATGATTTTATCTGCCAGTTCTCTTGGAAGAAATTCAACGCCACCTGTACCATCTTGTTCGTTTATAATCCACCCACTTTTATCAGAATCTATAATCAATACTTGATTTATCAAATATTTTGTATCAGGCTGCATATTAAACCATTTTATTAATTTTGTTTTTTCTTCGTTAAATATTATATAATATGGAGTATGGATTCTTTCGAGATAACGCTGATAGTCATCTTCTGATTTTACATCGTTATAATATCCGAACACTGCCGAAATATAATATTTCCCGTTCCCTTGCCTTATTATTGCGTGCATAATGTCTCCTTGTTTTTCAACTTACCTTTAAACGATTTTGTTGTAATGTTTCTATATTTTCCAAAGGTGTATTCAACATATTAGTGCTTACCACCTCTTTTCTTATAATCCGCATCAATCTTCTTTTTCCAATCAGCAGATAAAGGTGTCGCACACGTCCTTACATGGGTAATTGCCTCGGTGATGACCTCGTAGTTGAGTGCTGTTCCAACCTCATCGCAATGATAGTTTGCAGCCATAGATTCATCGATACCAAATTTTCCGGCTTCAGCTGCTGCATCGATATTTGCACCGAGGAAAATGAACTCCCAGCCATAGCGCTCTTTCTGTCGCTCAATCATATGCCGAACCTTATCGTAAGTGTAACGGTGGCTGGCATTTTCCATACCATCAGTTGTGATGATAAAGAGTGTCTTTTCCGGCACATCTTCTTTTCGGGCATATTTGTGAACATTCCCAATGTGATGGATTGCACCACCAACAGCATCAAGGAGTGCAGTGCAGCCACGCACAAAATATTCCTTGTCCGTAATGTTCGGTACATCTGCAATAGCGATACGGTCATGAATAACCTCTGTTTCGTTGTCAAACAACACGGTGGATACCACGGCTTCGCCCGATTCCTTGCGCTGCTTTTCCAACATGGAGTTAAAACCTCCGATAGTGTCCTTTTCCAGTCCCGACATGGAACCACTGCGGTCTAAGATAAATACAAGTTCTGTCATTTTAAAATCCTCCTGTTCTTATTGTGATTTCATTATAAGAAAACAGGAGAATGAATGGTCGCATGATATGCGACATTTTTATGCACCGATAAGTGGCTGGTCAAAAGCGAAAAGAACTTCGTTCAATTCAAACACGTTGTAATTATGGTTCACCAGGAAATACTCCACTATCACATCAAACTTGCTGCTGTGTGAGATGGCATACCCTGCTCTGCCAATAAAATCTTTTGTTTCATCAACATCCAATTCCAGTGCAAAGGCAAAAGCCAATGCCGTTGCCTTGGATGGCTTGTAATCCATATTATTTCGAATTTTTGAGAACAGCTTTCTATCTACATTTGCTTTTTTGTATATTTCGGAGTCTTTCTTTCCGGTACGGTCAATCAGCTGCAGGAGTGTTTCAGAAAAACCTGCATCCAGATTTTGGAGCAGCTGTCCCCAATCATCCGAATCCATCGGCAATGCTGCACCGATTGATTTCTCATCACCTTCTTCCATTGCCTGTGACAGGCAGATATCTTCACAGATCCGGTTACTTCGTGTCAGCAGTTCTCTTGTACGCCTTATTCCAAGACGAGAACCATACATACTTTCCGTTCCATATTCGTCAAGCATTTTGCTACGGATATAGTTTTCGTCAATGTAGCCGCTGACGGATCTGAACAATTTTTCCGAAAGGGCGAAGGCTTCTTTGCCAAACACAACCAGATAAATCTGCATTTCATTTTCCAAAAGGAAGGTGCTGATTTCACGAACCGCTATCTGCAGGGCAAGCGGTTTGGGAAATCCATAATTGCCCGTAGCAATCAAGGGAAAGGCAATGGATTCGCACTCATGCTCTTTAGCCAACGCCAGTGACTTTCTGTAACACGAAGATAAAATCTGCTCTTCTCCGTGGCTGCCATCTTTCCAAACAGGTCCTACGGTGTGGATAACATACTTGGCATCCAAATTAAATCCCGGTGTGATAACCGCATTTCCGAAATCTATGCAGCCGATTTGCTGTCTTGCCAAAAGCAGCTCATGTCCGGCTTTTTTATGTATTCCGCTGTCAACGCCGGAACCGATGACAGGGTTAGGATTGGCAGTGTTCACCACCGCATCTACCTGCATATTTACAATATCATTTCGTACTATTTCAAAAGGCATAGGTAACCTGCTTCCTGCTATTTCATATTCTGATTAAATTATAGCAGAAATTCATCGAAGTTTTCAAACATAATCTCAAGATTATCTATCTTCTTCTCTGTATGATAATGACCGCAATACCATTTCTTATATGAAAGCCTATTTTCAATTTTATCAAGCCAGATTTCGGTTGTCTTATCCACTTTGCTCTGGTCAACACCTGTCATAAAAAATTCAACAGGTTCATACTTCAATGGTGTGGTATGACTAAGCACCACATCTATATTCCATTTTACACTATCCAGCTGATTTTCAACATACCTTTTTATTTCATCCGATGGCTGCTCATCTTCCCACCAGCCATAACCATATGCAAGACGGTATGTCTTATCAATGCTGTATGCTCCTCCCATTACAATCGTTTGAAATCCTCCAAGGTTAAATATTTCTCCATCTTTAGCAAATAATATGCTTGGAAAATCTTCCTCATAGTACACTATACCGCCATTCCATTCTCTTTCCTTATAAGATTCGATGGTATAAGGTCTTTGCTCATGATTACCATGGATTGCAAATATTGTAATTGGTAATTCTTCAAGTAATTCTTTCTTTAATCTGTCATATCTGAGTCCGCTGAAGTTTATTCCGGCATCACCAAGTATAATCAGAATATCATCTCTTTTTGTTTTCATCCTTTCGCAAAAGCTTTCAACTCTCTCAAAGCTCCCGTGAGTGTCTCCGGTAATATAAATCATCTGTCCTCAATCACCGCTTCCTTTAATTGTTTATCAGACTCTGTCTCCGTAATCCTGCACACTGCTCCGCCATCAATTACAAACGTGACTTTTCCCTTCGCCTTATCTCCAATCTTGTCATACAGCCTGCCTGCGCTCATGGACTCACCCTTAACAGTAAATGGACTGTTAGCAACATATCCTATTTTACCAAGCCCTTTCACCTTTACCATGATTGCTTCCTTGTCATACTCATTATCGGGCTCTTTTTCAAGCTTCACTTTCATTCCTTTTTCCATAAAAGCATTGCCAAAATAATGGCTGCATCCTGTTATTGTAAAATACATTTCATCTTTCATTTTTGTGCCTCCTCGTTTTTATTATTCTCTTTAATCTTTGCTATGCGTGGAGATGTTAACCATTTTTCCATCTCTACAATCCAGACTACCATTTTACGAGGGTAATAAAAAGGACGCACATTGTTGATTTCATCTTATTTTTCTCATGTTTCTCTTTACATTTCGATAATGATGTGATATATTTACATCATATGTTAGAAATATATCACATTAGAGGTCATTATTATGAACAAAGAAAAACATACTCTGTCAGTAACTCAAAAATACACGCTCCGTTATATCATCAATGGTTGTTTGTGGCTCCTTTACTCAATTTTTAACTTAATTCCATCTAAGCCAATCGAAATTTTAGGTACTGTACTTTTATTGATAAGCACAGTCTGCTCATTCTATGTAGTATTAGGCAAGCAGGAATCCGATGATGAAATGAGTATCCAGCACATCAATTTAGCAAAAAGTTTGTGTCTCGATATATTGATTTGTTCTATTATGGTAGCAGGAATTGTTTCCAGCTTCGTTTCAATTCCTTTTTACAAAACATATGGATTTTTGATTGCTGTTTCCCATATAATTTCGGGATTACTTTTCCTGAAGTATGAAAAGGAGGGCTGCTAATGCCAATATTAAAGACCCGAATTCACGAACTCCGCAAAGAACACAATATGCAGCAGGCCGAGCTTGCAAAGCTTGTGGATGTCCGGCGCGAAACTATAGGCAATCTCGAAAACGGCAAGTATAATCCTTCATTAAAACTTGCTATGGATATAGCCAAAATCTTTGATACTACAGTGGAAGACATCTTTACTTTTGAAGATAGTGACGATGAATAATGGAGTGGTTTACCATTTAATAAAAATCAAAAGACCCAACGCAGTCCACATCGTTGAGTGGCGGGTTGGGTTCTGTTGATGTTAGCGCATGCTATGTTTGATATATTATATATCAGATTGGTATATCCTCTTTACAACATCATAGCTTAGTTTGTGCCTTCTGAATTCATCCACAATCCCCTTATTATTCATTGTTCTTGGTCTGCCGGCAAAACATTCTTCAGAAACTCTGTTGTCACAAAACTGCCATATATATACTCCCATACACCCGCTATTTGCCAATATGGAAGTGAGCTGTTTCTCCAGGGCATATGCCTGATATTCTTCTGTCCATTTGGAGTGTTCCGGATTACGGTATCCATACAGCCCCCCCGCACCGGTCTCAGTTATTAGAAACGGCTTTCCGGTTCCCGGTGTATCGTCCTGTATCCATTCGTATAAATCATCAAGATATTCTTTTACCGGTATGTCCAGATACCACTGCGGATATATGTTAAACGATACAACATCCGGTAAATCAAGGCATATATCATTCTTGATTCTGCAGCTTGCAAAAGAACATGGTCTTGTCGTGTCCATTTTTCTTATCAGTTCAAACTGAGCTGCATAACATTTACGACCATACTCACTCTCGCTGGCACACTCATTAAGAATACCCCATATATAGATACACGGATGATTGTAATGGCTTTCTATCATCTCGGTTATTACCTGCTCTGCCTGAGGTTCAAAAAAAGGATTCATCATCGCCTCTTCATTAAGACCCCTGGCATGATTCTCTTCCCATACAAGTATTCCCATTTCATCACACATGTCAAGGAAACGCTCATCATTCGGATAATGCGTTGTTCTCACGGAATTGGCACCAAGATCTTTAATCAGGGTCAAATCATAAGCCATGGCCTCGCACGGAAGTGCACAACCATATTGTGGATGGTCCTCGTGGCGGCAGACGCCCTTAATTCGTACCGGCTTACCGTTTAGCAGAATTTTACTGCCTTCAACAACTATTTCACGAAATCCAAATCGATCCGTCAGGTCGTCTTCAGCTTTGCCATTAACATATAGTTCTGCATTAATCATATATAATTCCGGACTTGATTGTGTCCACTCCGAAACTCCATGGCAACTCAAATCGCGTACAATCGTGATTTCCTGTCCTGCCTCAATGCTTATTTCATTTTCACATCCGACAATCTTTTCTTTATCCTTATCTATACTTATAAAAAGTTCTGCAGCCTGCTTTCTGTCCGACAGATTCTGTACCTTAATCTCAACATGTGCCATCCATCTGCCGGTTCCGTCATTCTCTGTCCTCACATGCATCTGCCTTATATATAAATCATTAAGCTTCTCAAGAACCACAGGTCTTGTCACACCGCCATATGACTTATAATCATTCGGAATATGTAATGCACTCTGTTCTGAAAAACTGTTATCCGCCACAACTGTAAGAGTATGTATCCCTTCGTCCAGGCCTTTCAATATCACATCAAATCCGGTATATGCATTGTAATGTGTTACAACCTCACAGTCATCAACATACACTGTTGCTGTGTGACTGACTCCCTTGAATTCCAGCCTTATATTTCCTCCGGCATAAAAAGATGTTGAAAACTCTCCTTTTCCACGGTATGCAGCCAGATCCGGAATTGACTCCCAGCAGCATGGTGTGAATACAGAATAGTTCTTCCCATCATCGGTACCGTTAAGCAGCCTGAGATTCCATATCCGTCCGGTAAGTTCTTTACATTCTCTTATATTATGCGTTGAAAAAACACGTATCATATGTACCTCCGATTTGTTTCATAATTTGTAATAATTACTATATAACATTTTCAGCTTATACTCAATAACAAACCGGACAATATTGTATTTAAAATATTTCTCCCACAATACTGACCTCTTTCTTTTGGATCTATATTAAAAAAGTGGACACACAAAGTAACTATACATTACAATTAAGTAGACACAAAAAAGGAGGTATTTACTCATGTCCACAGGTAAAACAGGAACACGGTATGACGAAGACTTCAAGCGAACTCTTGTCAACCTTTATCAATCCGGAGGCAAAACCCAAGCAGCACTGTGTAAAGAATACGGTGCATCTTGGCAAAATATGGCAAGATGGAGCAAGTTATTGCGGGCTGTTAGTAGTAAAGTTGGTAGTAAAACGAGGTTGGCTTACTACTAAGGATTTTAAATACACATATCAAACTCTTCGAATACTTGTTGACAGAACTGCCGGAATATATCAGAAAAAAAAGGTTGTGAGAACAACCTTTTTTCTACAAAGTTTTTACTATTTTGTATCAATCAATAATTCTTTTGGACTTTTCCTTAAATTTCTTGATGAAGATATTAGTAAAGATATCATAAGAACTATTGACATAAATAAAATCACATATATCATTAATTTTGGAGATATATTAATTTCTAAACTTGTTAGTGTTTTATTAAAACCATCTACTTCAGCTCCACCTCCAAGTTGGCTGGATTCTCCCTGTTTAGCAATTTGTTTTGCTATAGTACCAGTAACTTTACTTAATATGTTATTTCCTATCATACTTGCTGTATAAACTGCCAGAAAGTATGATCCTATAAATGCCGGAATTGATACAAATACAAGTTCAATAACAAATTGTCCGAATATTTTAGCTTTTGAAATTCCTAGTGAAAGCAAAATTGCAATTTCCTTTTTTCTGGCATTCATCCATAAAAATAATAGTAATGAAACTGTAACACCTGCAAATAATAATGAACCTGCAAATAATTTGTTCGCTATTTTATATATACCTGATATTGATTGTTGTAGTGCCGGGTAATTATTTGAACTTTTAATCAAATTATATTGTTGCCAATCTATATCAAGTTTTTCAATATTTTTAATAACCTTATCTAAATTTTTATCACCTTTTACAAAAAATGTTGCATCTTGATATACTGCAGTATCCTCTGTATTTCCATATACTTTTGCAGCCGTATCTAAATCAGTTATCAAAGTATTTTCGTAAAGTTCTTGGGCTACAGTAACACCACCTTCATTATGACCATCGAAAAGACCTTTTATCTCGACTTCTACTTCTTCATTTGCTCCTTTTTCATTATCAGCATCAAATAAATTAGATTTTATTTTTATTTTATCTCCAATTTTTAAATTGTTTTTTTCTGCTAAGTCTTTATGCATTAAAATCTTGTTTTTATCATTTTCGTTTAAATGTTCACCACTATATAATTTATAAGCTCCTGAGATAAACTTATTTTCTTTTGATGAATCATTAACTCCTGTTAACATAACAGCTCTTTTAAAGTTTTTTGCTCTTTCTGGTGATTGACCTGAAAGTGTTTTTTGAGTTTCTATTATATCATTATCAACTAAATCAGCAACACTATTAATTCTTTTTACATATGAATCAATATCTTTTGATGCAGCTATTTTTTCAATATCTTGTCCTTTTATATTGCCACCACCTCTTGGTGTTCCAAAATTAACTCTTCGGTTTATTTCCATAGAGAAACTATTTGTTATATTTCCATAAGTTTCTTTTGATGCTCTGTTCGTAGCATCTTTAATTGATAAACTAATAAGACAAAGTGTTGACATAGCTGTTATAACTAACAATATAATTATTGATTTTAGACTTTTTCTAGTTACATAATGAAATGCATTTTTAATCATTATTTGGCCTCCTGAGTAATTTTGTTTATGCTTTTAAGTTTTCTATCTCTTAATTCCAAAACAATGTCTGCAGAATTTGCAACTTCTTTACTATGTGTTACCACGATTACACACTTATTTCTTTCTTTTGCTAACTTTTTAAGTATTTCAATTATTTCACTTGCAGTATCAACATCTAAGTTTCCAGTAGGTTCATCTGCTAAAATAACTGGGGCTTCCGAAACTAATGCTCTTGCAATAGCCACTCTTTGTTGTTGTCCTCCTGATAACTTCATTACATTTCTATTTATTTGACTTTTATCAAGCCCTAATTCAAATAAGATTGTTTCAGATGCATTTTTATTTACTAATCTGACATTTTCTATTGGTGTTAAATAATCAATTAAATTATAGTTTTGAAAAACTAATGATATGTTATTTTTCCTATGATTACTATAGCCGTCTTTCTCTATATCATTTCCATTAAATAAGATTTGACCTTTTTGTGGTTTATCTAAACCTGCTAATAGTGAAAGTAATGTTGACTTTCCTGCTCCTGATTTTCCTATTATTGCATAGAATTTTCCAATTTCAAATTTTTGATTTACTTTAGATAATACTAACTCACCTGAATTTGAATAATTATATGTTACATTTTTTATTTCTAATATATCCATTTTTATTCTCCTAACTTATTTTTGATAATATTTCTTTTGGTTTTTTTATTAATATCATTAAACTTGCAATAATAACTGATAGAACAATAATTCCAATTAATATTCCGTAACTTTCTAAAAATGTTATAAAATTTGAAACTAAATTATTGTTTTTAAGTAAGCTATCAACCGTTATTGTTGAATCATCAGAATTCATAAATCCATCGACTGTAATATTTAATATTACATTTCCTGTAAACAATGATAATACTAAAGAGGGTAGTGATATAAATAACAATTCAAGTATAAATTGAGTTACAATTTTTATTTTACTTACACCAATTGATAATAATATTCCTATTTCACGTATTCTTTCTCTTAACCACAATATTAATATTAACGATAAAACTGTAATTCCACCTATCATAATTGAATATGTCATGATATTAATAATATGTTCTATTCCATCTATAGACTCTAGTGTTTCTTCGAATATATGGTTATCACTTGAAACCTTTAATTGTGACCAATCAATTTTGATTTCTTTAATTTTATTTAGTGCTACCTTTGTATTTTCTGAACTATCTGAGTATATTTCAAGTTTATTAACAATTTTGTTATTTTCAGGTTTATTTAATGCTTTTTGACTTGATTCATAATCAATAAATACCATATTTTCACTAAAGTCTGATGATAAGCCAGTATATTTTTCTTGTTTTTTACCTGAAAAGATTCCAATTATCTCAAACTCATATTCCATTTTCTTTTCATTGTTATTATAATCAATCAATTCAAGTTTAATTTTATCATTAATATTTAGATTATTTTTTTCTGCAAGTTCCTTATGAATAAGAATTTTTCCTCTATCATTATTCTTAATATGTCTGCCTTTTATAATAGTGAAAATGCCACTACTAAATAAATTGTCCTTTTCACTATTATTAGTAGCTTCTACTGAAAGCATATTTTTGAACTCATCTGATAAATCATCTCGTTCTATTAATTGTGTTCCATCTACAACCTTGATGTTTGTAGTTCTGGCAAGGCCATCATACATAGTGATAATTTCTTTTATTTCTTTAATATTATCTAATTCTTTAAACTGATTAGTTTCAAAAGTATCACCATTATTTTTAGTTATTGATAATGATGTATTTGAAATCTTATATAAGTTTTTTTCCAAATTACTTGTTGATTTGGATATATTCAAACATGAATACAAAAATGAGAGAACTAATGTTAAAATAATAAATACTATACATGTTCTATTTCTTTTTCTTAAAATATATGCTATAGCATTTTTTAGCATTTTATCAACCTCCTATCTTCAGTTTTTTGCTTAAAAAAAGATATGGAAAAGTGTTTTTTAATATCAGCCATATCTTTTATTTTTTTCTTGAAAATGTAGACATTCCGACCAATTATATATGTTTTTTTTATTTTTGTCAATTAATCAACAAATTTTCTGTCAAACTGTGGACACCATACACGATTTTTGGCTGCACTATTTTTTATCTTCCCAATATCCATTAAAAAAAGGGCTGTCGCCCTAAGAATTTTCTTTGAGTCGCCATGAATTAGGTGCTGGATTCCAAAAATACTTATCATAACAAGAAAAGCCTGTTTTTTCGTGAATTAAGCGGTGATAATTGCCGTCATCATCCTCACAGACAATGCAGGCGATTAATATACCACCTAGAACACCAACAATCTAATTCTAGATGATTAAATCACTGTAATGAATATGTATATCTTCCCAATCTATAAACATTACATAAAACACCCTGCCATATTGAGGCGTCTCCACAATTCTTCCATGGTCAAGAACAGAAATATAAGAGCCGTCACTTTTTCTCATATGAAAATAAATGCACCCGGAAGATGCTCTGAAACATCTTTAAGCGCAAATCCCAGTTGTTTACGGACTCCTGATTGAAGTCCTTCCTGATATGCCATACATCCATTTTTTCCATGTAGTTTTATTTCATAAAGTGCTGCATCTGCACATCGTATGAGTTGAGAATGATTTGATCCACTCTGTGGATATTCCGCATAGCCGAGAGAAATACTCATACCCTAATTCTGATACTGCACTGAGCGACCCTGAAAAAACATCCGGAACACGCAGAATAACAATCGTAAATCCCCAGAAATATTCCTGTCCCGTTCCATCTTCCAAATAAACCGGATTGCGAACGGCAATTCCCTCTCCACCCTGTTTTAATTCGAATGGTCCCTGTGTAATCATTATATGATTATCTCTTGCATAACAGGATATTTTTCCTCGCTCCTTATCATTAAGCAGATCAATCTTCCCTGCTTCGTTTCCCTCTTCCGGATATATATCAGTCACAACACCATTTGGAGCAAGCTGTATGCTTTCTACAGAATCATTCACTAAATTGTTCGCAATCGTATCAAATTTGTTAATGGTCCCATTTTCGTCAATCAGCAGCTACTGTAACGTATGAGCAATCTCAATTCCAGCAGATATTTCCTGTTTGATACGTTCACCATAGGTTGTTGCATTCAATTGCGTTATTGTAAGCTTATTTTCTTTTTCATGAAGATTTGTTTTGTATACGATTAGACCTGCAAGACACGTTCCTATCAAAAAAACAACAAGAGAAATAAATATTCTTTTCTTCACTTCACACACTCCACAATATTTTTTTAATATTGTAAACATTTTAGTTCTGAAATGCAATAGGAATATTAAATCAGATTATCGCCATTAAAGACATATACTCTCTCGACATTTCTAAAACTGTATTTTTCTAGCTACAGAGATTCAATTTTCTTACCTTACAATGCCATTTCCTCAATTTCATAATTCATTCACCTACCTGTGCATCTTTCAGGATGTTGACTCGGCAGCCAGATTCCGTCTTCGTAGAAGAACCACGACTTTCTCTCCGGCATGTATCGAAGCGTCTCCTTATAGAAATCTGCAAAGAGCATTCCGGCACCGATATCCGTCCAAGGATATTTCACGATATCTTCCGGATTCATGCCCATGAGGCGTTCCATAAAATCTTATCAGAACATGTATAAAAATGATTCGTAATGTAATCCTGTCCTGCTGCCGTTTTCAGTGTTGCCAGTTTTTCTTTGGTTTCACTAGCAGCCTCTGCAAGCAGCTTATGTTTCTGTGCTAAAAGTTCCGTATTACCAGGATCCAGTTTCAGCAGTTTATTTACGTCCTTAAGCTGTGACTGGGTAGACTTAATCTGTCCGTTCACATCCTTAAGGGCATTCTGCAATTTCGTTGTATTTCCACCAATCTCTACGGTAATACCCTGTATTCTGCTTGCCATGAAATCTCACCTCCTCCCAAAAATAGGTACAAAAAAAGTACCATTTCTGCTCCTGTAAATAAAAATATCCGCCATTTTTGACGGATATTTCTTGGTAATATTATAAAATTGTTAGTACTGCAAACTGAAATTTATCTATTAACTCTCTTAACTTTCCCCTATTTTCAAGGCTTCCCGCCATTG
>ENA-OOXJ01000147-OOXJ01000147.1-human-gut-metagenome-genome-assembly--contig:-NODE-147-length-64728-cov-11.860622_pt1 | contig 64728 bp, 53 predicted proteins | sample MGYA00241587_ERZ501343 | MGnify/ENA primary metagenome ERZ501343 (study PRJEB25962, sample SAMEA2042918) | human gut metagenome | biome: human gut; feature: human-associated habitat; material: faeces... | reverse complement strand
TTTTGTGATAACTGCGCAAAAACTTTACGGTTTATTTTCTTGCGATTGCCTTAAATGATTATCTTTTAAGGAAATGCTTTTATCTAGTTATTTTTCGTTTTTCTTCTATATAAAAATAAAGTTAAAGCGTTTAAGCAAACAGTAACACTACTTAAAGCCATGAGCATTGAAGCATACATTGGTGAAAGAACAAAATGTAAACTTGCAAATGCGCCAGCCGCAACTGGAATAAAAACAACGTTATATAAGAAAGCCCATAAAAGATTAAAACTGATGTTTGTTCTAATCTTTTTAGAAATCTTAATAATATCTAAAATATCTAATAAGTCATCATTCATTAAAATAAAGTCACTACTTGCTAAAGCAACATCGCTACCCTTAGCGATTCCAACTCCAACATCAGCTAAAGTTAATGCAATTGAATCATTTACACCATCTCCAACCATCATAACGTGATAATTTTCTTCTTTAAGTTTTTTAATAACTTCGCCTTTTCCATCAGGTTTAACGTTAGCAATGACTTCTTCAATACCAACTTCCTCAGCAATGTTATGAGCAATAATTTCATTATCTCCAGTTAATAAAACAACTTTTTTAAAGCTCTTTTTAACTTCTTTGATAAATTCTTTAGCGTCCTTTTTAAGTTCATCTTTTAAGGAAAATAAAGCAAAGATTTCTTTTTCAGTAAAAGCAATAATCGGAAGAGTTCCTTCTTTTTTATAAATAGATAGTTTTTCTATTAATACATTATTTTCTTCGCCTTTATAAAATTCATTAACTAAAGATTCATTTCCTATATAAATTGTTTCATCTTTATAAACGCCTTTTACACCTTTTCCAGGCACATTACTAACCATTGTAAAATCTTTTTCTAAAGAGGCTTTATCTTGAAGTAAAGTTGCAATTCCTTCACTAAGTGGATGGGTAGAATATTTTTCAATTGTATAAATTCGATTAAGTTTTGCAGGGTTTTTAGTAAAAATTACATAATCATTAACAGTTAATTTACCATTTGTGATAGTGTTTGTTTTATCTAAAACTAAGCAATCAATTTCTTTCATATTTTCAATTGCTTCGCTTTTATTTACTAAGATTCCGTTTTTTGCAAATATACTTGATCCAACAAGAAGAGAGATTGGAGTAGCTAGTCCTAAAGCACATGGACAAGAAACAACCATAACGCTAATTGCAAAACTAAAGGCTTCATCAAAAGCGGAAGTAAAATGTGTATTTAAAATAGCATTTCCACTATTTGCTCCATAATCTATCCCTAGCCAAATGCAGAAAACAATAACGCTTATTACTAAAATAATCGGAACAAAGATTCGAGAAACTTTATCAACTTTCCTAGTAAGCTTTGTATCCATATTACTAGCTTCCATGACTAGAGAAATAATCTTATTTAATACGTTATCTTTTTTACTTTTATCAATTAAAACAGTTATTGAACCATCTTTATTGACGCTACCCCCAATAACTTTATCCCCTTCTTCTTTATATATAGGTAAAGATTCGCCAGTTAATAAAGATTCATCAACACTTGTAGAGCCATTTATAATTACTCCATCTAAAGGGATTGTTTCACCTTCTTTAATAATTATTTTATCGCCAGCTTTTAAAAACTTTGTTTCTACTTTAACAATTTCGTTTTCCTTAATGAGGTTAGCATATTTAGGTCTTAATTTTAAAAGCTCATTAATAGTACTTCTTGCTTTTCTTTTTGATAAATTTTCAATAAGTTTACCAATAGAAACAATAACAAGAATCATTGCTGCACTATCTAAATAAGTATGAAACATTATTTTTCCGGCGCTAGCTTCATAAATATAATAATCACTTGGAGCAATAATTAACTTAATAATAAAATAAACAGAATAGATTAAAGAAAATAAAGAACCTAAAAAGATTAAACTATCCATATTTGGAGAAAGTTTAATTAAACTTTTAAATCCACTTATATAATAATTAAAGAAAACTCCAATAATTATTAAAGTTAGAACAAGCTCAATAATAGGTAAAAGATATATTGGTTCTTTAAATGAGCCAGGAATTAATCCTGGATACATATCACTCATTGAAAAAAACATAAGTGGCAAAAGTAAAACTATACCAATGATTAATTTTATAATGTCAAACTTATAACTTTTTTCTTTTGAATACTCTTCATCTTCATCAATGACTTCAAGTTTATATCCCACACTTTTACAAGCGTTTATGATATCTTCTTCACTGACTTTTTTCTCATTATAACGAACTTTGACGACGTTATTTACTAAATTAGCATTAACTTCTAATACGCCATCTAATTTTTTTAGTGCGGCTTCAATGTTTCCTTTGCAGCCAGCACAATGCATGTTTGAATTAAATATTTTCTCCACTTAACCTCTTCCCTCTTACTGCGTTATAAACTTCAATCATACGATCGATTGCGCTAGGAGAGACAAGATCTAATCGTTGATTGATGCGGCTTTCAAAAAGCGTACGATCAACCCCTTCTGGCAACTGATTGCTATTCATGGCTCTACTCATTGCAAAACGGAAAATCTTTTGTTTCCATTTTTTCATTTTATTAATGTCTAAACCACCTGGTAAAAGGTAGAGTCTAACATGATAAAACTCTAAGCCATTAGCATTAATAACATTTTCTTTCTTATCTTCATCAATTGGTTGAATGCCAGTTGCAAAAACGAAAACGTCCTTCTTATCAAACAAGTCATTAGCCTTCAAAAACTTACTAAGACCAACAATTACATTGTTTCTTAATGGTCCTCCATAAAAAATAATGTCATTCTCCTTAACCATTTTCTTTTTAAAATGCTTTAAATCAACCACTGTAAGATCAGGAATTCTAGCTTTAATCATATCTGCATAAGCTTTAGTAAAACCTGTCTCGCTTTTATAAATAAGTAATGTTTTCATATATTTAAAATTTTATATATAATTTTTCTAGTTTCAATAGAAATGCTGGTAATTATATGAATTTTAAACTTGATAAACGCTCCTTATATAAATTAATCGAAACAAGAGACCAAAACATTTTAATTAATAATATTTATAATGATTTTTTAGAAAACTACTCTCGAAATATTAAAGAAGAAGAAATGAATTATTTTTCTTCTTACTATGAACTATTTTTAGATAAACTTGAAATTGATCCTTTTGATAAAGATTTTCAGCATTTAGCAAAGAAGTATTCTTTAGATGTTTTTAAAAAACTTGATAAAAATGAGTATTTAAATAATCCTTACTATAAAAAAATAAAGTTAGATAAAGAAATTAACGATGGAAATTTAAGTTTAAGAATTTCAACTTTGCCTAGTTTTTCAGCATTCATTTATAAAGATATAAGTATTAAAAATGACGATTATTATCGTGAAATTAATCACTTTGCTTATTTTGATGAACCTTTTAAATATCTTGAATTAAGACAAAACGATGTCACATGGATGTCAGTTACTCCTCATGAGATTGAAACCATGAAAGAAAGTTTAAAAGAAGTAAAGGGAAATGTTTTAGTTTTAGGTTTAGGAATTGGCTATTATCCTTACATTGCTTCTTTAAAAAACGAAGTTAAAAGTATTGATGTTGTTGAACTTGATAGAAAGATTATTAATATATTTAAAAATAATCTTTTAAATCAATTTGAGCATCAAGAAAAAATCCATTTAATTAACGAAGAAGCCACCAAATATTTAAAAGAAAATAATCTTTTAAAATACGATTATATCTTTGTCGATTTATGGCACACTCCTGAAGATGGCTTAGCTTTGTACTTAAAAATATCAAAGATTTTAACTTCCTTTAAAGGACAAGTTTCGTATTGGATTGAAGAATCAATCCTTGCTTTAATTCGTCGCTATTTAATTACCTTAATTGAAGAAAAGTTAAATGGATTTAGTGAAAAAGACTATCTTCATAGTGAAAATGAAAACGATGAAATAATAAATCACTTATATCAATTAAGCAAAAATAAAAACATCTCCTCAAAGGAAGAGATGCAAGAATTTTTAAGTGATGTAAGTATTAAAAAGTTAATTCAAAATTAACTATTTATTACGTCTTCCGTTTCCTAATAAAACTAAAATTACTGTGCCAATTATAGCAAAAACCACGCAAATCGCCAGTATAATCCAAAAACCATAAGGATTGTTAGCTAAAGGCATATTAGTAACATTCATACCATAAATTGAAGCAACAAGTGTTGGTAAAGAAATAACAATTGTTACCGCTGCCAAAGTTTTCATGATGATATTCATGTTATTATTAATAACCGAAGCAAAAGCATCCATCATACCAGAAAGAATGTTACGATAGATAGAACACATTTCAATAGCTTGATCCATTTCAACTTCTGTATCTTCCATTAAGTCAAAATCGCTTTCAAACTTTTTATATGTTTGACTTCTTAAAAGACGAGATAAAACACCTTTATCAGCATTTAATGCCGTTGAAAAATAAACTAAAGTTTTATTAGTATCCATAAGTTCAAGAAGTTCTTTATTCTTTGTGGAGTTACGGAGTTTATTTTCCAAAACTTCTGTATGAGCATTAATCTTTTTAAGATAGTTAATAAATAAAGTTGCAAGACGATAAACAAGATAAAGAGTTAAACGAACATGTTTATGTGGTTCAACTACTTTTACTCTTTTAAATAGTTCGGTGATAAGTTCAACATTATATTTACAAATCGTTACATAATAACTACGGTTATAACCAATAATAAAAGGTACGGTTGTATAGATTGAGTTTTCTTCATCTTCAACAAGAGGTGTATCTAAAACGATTAAAGTGTCGCCATCATCAGTATCAATACGAGCGCTTTCTTCATCATCAAGAGCGCATAAAAGAAGCTCATTCGATATTGAGGTGAGCTTAGAAATCTTTTCTATAGTTTCCGCATCTGGCTCAGAAATATGAATCCAACTACCTGATTCTACTTCTAAGTTATCAGCGCTTTCATAATCAGTCTTGATGACCTCTTTTCCTACTTCTTTAAATACCGTAATCATGCCTATATTCTAACACTACTAAAATAACAAGTTAAAGCAAAAAGGCTCATTAAATAGCCGTTTTTATTGTCTCCTTTATAATAAGCCTAAAGCCTTTTTAATCTTTTGTACAACTACTTAAAAACACTCTAAAAATTGACTTAATCACCGCATAAGTTAGGTGCTTTTTAAAATAATAAAACAGTTTTACAAGTAAGTTTATACAAATTGTCTATTTAAATTATCGATTAAATTATTATAGTAATTGTTTTTATTACCAAAATAATCAATTATAAATAACGCCGAACAATTAACAACACTAACAAAACCTTTATAAACAAAATCTTCCTCACATTTCACCAATTCTAAAAGTGAAATAAGTTGATATTCCTCTAAAGATGGAGAAGCGAAAACTCCATTAATTAAATAATTTAACTTTAAGAGATTTAAGAAAGCTAATTGTTCAAAATTTAATTTAGAAAAAGACGATACTCTTATATTAGTAATTTTCTTATGACTAGTTTTTTCCTTATAACATTTCAATTCAGAAAGTTCACAAGTACGATTCTTAAATGTAAAATCATCAAAAGAATCTATATCTCTATAAGATTCAAACATCGGAAAATTAATATATAGTTTGCCTATTGTAGGATCGGTCTCATTATTAAAATAATTAGCCATCTCTTTTAGTTGATTTATATTTTTCTTTAAATTGAAGTAATCCAATAAACCAGGTTGACTATTGTGTTGAATGTCAAAATCAAAAATTAAATAAACATACGCAAATCTTTTATCTAAAAATACTTCATTAGGTTGTTTACTGTTTAATTCCATTAAAACATCAATAATATCAGCATTAAAATCGTAATTCTTCAATCGACTATATAAAGAGTAAATATTAGTTTTATAAGTATATATTGTAAATTTTAATCCAAAAGTTTTGCTTACTTGATTAAAAAACTCTTTTTCTCTTCTTTCTCCTTCGACAATTAATAAAATATTTTTCTCACTCATCAAACGCTCCATTAATATACATTTTTTCTAGATTATGACCTTCTCTAATATCTTTTTCTGTGCAATCCGCAAGTTGCTTAATTGCATTATTGCTTATGATATAGCAGCAATCTGGTCTAGTAATTTTGTTACACATTAAATAGGTATTATGTGTCGTTAAAACAGTTTGGCAATTGTAAAGTGTGTTCAGAAACTTAATCAAACTCTCGGCCGCTTCAAAATGTAGAAATGCGTCAAATTCGTCAATAAATAAAAATGTTAGTTTATTCATGTATTGCTTCCAATAAAAGAACAAATATAATGTTTGCGTTCCGGTTGAAACAACTGAAGAAAACGGAGCTTTCTTCCCATTTTCAAAATCGATTAAAAGTTGATGGCCATTTATTGTTTGACCAAAATCTAATTTATAGAATATCTCTTGTTTTCTCAAAAAATCTTCAAAATTCTTAATTTGACCGCTAAGATATAGCGCTTCATCTAGCGAAGTGGCGCCATTTGTAAATCCAGCATAGTTATTTCCATCACTTAAACTTCTATACCAAAGCATGCCTTCAACAAATTGAACAATTTTTGTAATAGGAGAATCTTCGTCAGAAATGGTATTGCGATAAATATATTTAATAACAGAAATTTTATTATCTATAAGGTAAATGTTTAAGTTTTTCTTTACACTCTCATCAATAAATTGTCTAGTTGAATCAAAATAATGATAATCTAAAATAACTTCTTTATTAAATTCGATTTTTTCATAAATTAGATTATCGTAAGTAGTTTTAGCATATTCATATATAATTTCATCAGAACCAAATGCAAAGACATACTTAAATATTGCTTTATCTTCTAATGAAGAAAGGCAAAGATAATTTGCTATATATTGAAAAGGCATTCTCTGCTTGTCTGTTAAATGACTTACTATATCAAAAATCGCAATTCCTAAATTAGACTTGCCACTACCATTTTTGCCATAAACAAGAGCTTTATTCACAAGACCATTTTTAATAATCTCTTTGTTGAAATTATAATTACTGCAGGTAAAATCAAATATTAATGTATCACTAAAGCCTTTAAAATTTCTGCATTCAAAACGTTTAAGCATGTTGTTTCACTCCTTTTTATTATCTTACAATATAAACATAAAAATTCGAAGAAAAATGTAATAAAATTTCAACACCGTAAAAAATTTCCAGTTTTTAGGTAATCTATTTAGAGCAAAGCAAAACTGCTAAAATAAAAAAATCTCTGACTAATATCAGAGATAAATCTTCAGGCTGGTCGGGGCGACAGGATTTGAACCTGCGGCCTTCTGCTCCCAAAGCAGACGCGATACCAAGCTACGCTACGCCCCGTCTTGTTCAGTGCGTTTATAATAATATCACAGGTTGATATTGTCGTAAAGAATAATTTTAAATTTTAGAAAAATCACATCTTGATATTAATCCATTACTTTGATACCATAATTAAGCACGCATCCTTAGCCAAGTTGGTAAGGCAATTGACTGCAACTCAATGATCAGTGGTTCAAATCCGCTAGGATGCTCCAAAAAATCAAATAAACACGATGGTTATCGTGTTTTTTTATTGTTTGAAGCAGTCAATTATTTCAGATGCGCAATACTGATCTATAAACATGACCATCTCCAAGAATCAATGCATCTACTATTATATAAGTAAACGTAAATATTCTACAAACTAGCGGATTTTAGGACTTTCCCGTGGAGGGCATTTTAAAAAAGTTCGAAAAATTTGACATTAGGCCTATTTCTGCCATTATAAGTTAAATCTATTGCATTTCTTGTTATATTCATTCTCCTAACTAGAAAATCTATTTACAAATCATTTCTTCTTTGGTTTAATAATTTTACTCCCAGATGATGTTACATCGCTTTTATTAGCTGATGCCGAGGGAGTTTTTTTGTCTATAAACGGATATTCAACGCTAAATCCTTTACGAACGTCTAACTTAAATTTAGAAAAACGATTCACTTTATCTTTTTCTATTCTTTTAACTAAATACATTTCATCCTTTCCACTATATAAAGGATTAGGAGTAATTTTAAAATTATTTCTGCCACCAGATTTCTTTGATGAAGTTATCCTATGAAAAAAATATTTGCTACCAGCTTCATCAACTATATAATCAGGATGATTATTAACTAAATAAATCCTGAAGTGTCTTTTAAATCCTTTTTTCATATAAATTTACTTTCTCCTCCCTTTTGATTTTTCCTCCACATTAACTTTAATTTTTTTATTGCTAAAAAATTCGATTGTCCTTTAATAATACAAACACCAATAATGATTAAAATTTTGCAGAATTTCCAAAATTCGACATTAGACCTATTTCAACGCCTTATAAGTTAAAGCTATTTACAAATTATTATTTCTTTGATTTAATAAATATACTCCTTGCAGATACATGAACGGTCTTAGTAACCTGTTTGGCAGGAGTTTTTTATTTTTTGTCAATAAAAGGATATGAAATATCAACTCCTTTTTTTGTTTTTAACTTTTCTTTTGAAAATCTATTCTTTTTATCTTGTTGTCTATTTTTTGAAATATACATAGGACGATAATCACCTACAATAGGATTATCATCAATTTTGAAAGTATTCTTGCCACTAATTCTTTTACTATGTGAAACCTTATGAAAAATAAAATTATTATTGGCTTCATCAGTTATATAAGCAGGATGCTTCTTCCTTAAATATATTCGAAAATGTCTTTTATATTTTTTCATAACTTTACTTTCTCCTTTCTTTTGATTTTTCACTAACAATGACCTTTATTTTTTATTATTTCTAAAAAATCTGATTATCCCTTTAATAATACAAACAACAACAATGATTAAAATTTTGCAGAATTTTCAAAAATTATATATTTCAAAGATTGTACAGGTTATCAAATCTGTCAAAAATCATTTATTTCTAAATCAAAAAACGAGGAGCTAAATGTCTACAAAAAAATATTTTGAATTCAGAGAATCGCTTAGCCAATTGAAAGTAATAGTATCTCCATTATATTGTCTAGCTATAGCTTCAATTATTAATGCATTATAAATTTCACGACAAGTTGTTACATTTCTCTTTAATCGATATTATATGATTGCTTTACTACCAAAAACCATATTTTCACCTTCTTCTAAAGTAATTATTTTTTCTCAAAAAGCTTGCAAAACTGATCTTTTCTGGAAAATAAATTAGTTATCATAAACCATAAAAAGAGTTCTTGCGCCTTTGCAAGAACTCTTAAATTAATGATTAAAGGACACTTAAGATAACTCTATAAATTAAAACCGCCTTTAAATTATCAACTTATTGCATTTGATAAATAAAAAAGCGGTTTAAATTTGATAAGAAATACTATTAAAAAGCCTGCAAAAGTCCACTTATTCTTCTAATATATCTTTATAAGCAGTATCTAAATAGTTAAGAGCTAATTCAAGATTTTCATATAAAGAATAAATAGTTCTTTTTAAATCATATTTAAATTCTAAAGAGTGAGGTGCATCTTCATAAATTGTTAAAAATGGAAATTTATTTTGGATGCTCTCTATCTTAGAAAAGTCAATAAAAGGATCAATTTTGCTAGTAATAATAAAGTCGGTTTGTTTTAAATAAGGAAGTGTTTCATTAAGAGGCGTCAAGCAAATAAAGCGAGCATTATTTACTTTTAACTCTTCGCGTATTTTTCCAGCCACTACTGTTCCTATGCTTTTAGCTATGAAAATGACTTCACTATATTTTTTAAAATCAATATCTTTTAGGATTTTAATAGAATATGCATAAGCTTCCTTGATGTTTTCTTCTAGCTCAATAACATCTTTTTCATAACGTTTCTTATCATATTCTAAATAGATGGAATCGCCATCAATATAGCGATCGAGAAAATATAGATAGCTTCGATCTATTCCATATCTTCTACCTGGAAAAAATACTTTTAAAGTTGCCATTAATTAGCTTCGCTTTCCTTTCTTAATTCTTTTCTCTTTTTAAGTTTATATTTTCTAATAAGTTTATAAGAACCTAAATATCCAACAAATCCGACAAGGAAAATAATTAATATTACAACAACCCAAACTGGAAGAGGATTAACTTTGACATTTTCCCACATTGAAACAATGGCGTTATTTTGATCACCAAAATCTCTCATAACGTAAAGATAATCAATATTTTTAGTTTCAGGATATTGAGCTACTAAGCTTCTACCTTCATAACTATCTAAATCAGTTTTAATCTTGATATCTAATTTTCCATCACCATCTTCATCCTTATAAGTAAAGACTCTACCATCGTCCTCTTCTTCCCAAGGATCTTCAACAGTGATTTCAAGTTCTTCTAAAGGTTCGCCATTTTCATCAACAAAATCAAAATAATAACTTATATCATATAAATCATATCCTTCATCATCACCATCTCCATCGGATGTGTCATAAGAATATAAGATATAGTTAAGCATTGATTTATCGGCGAAATTACTACCAATAAAAGATGTGTAGCCGTTATAAGACATATTATCAACAGCGTTAGTTGGATCGTTTAAATAATCTAAAAATTCAATAGAATATAAATATTCATCGCTTTGATAATAAGCTTCATCATGAGTTGGAAGACACCAAGCATCAAACCAAATGTTAGCGCCAATTTCTGGAACAGTATAATAAAGGTTTACTTTTTCTTCATCTGGTCTTTCATCAACCCAATCTTCATCGGCGTAAAATCCTCTACCAATTGAGTTAACAGCATCGCCACTCCAAGCAATATTTACAGCAATTTTTTGAGTAACGATATCATCTTTACCGCTATCAACTTCAAAACCGAAAATATTTTCTTTTAAATCAATGAGTGTATTTTGAACGCCTTCAATAGTTTCATCATCGCATTTATTGAATTGTTCATTACGTTCTACATAACTAGTTAAATAAGTTGAACTATTAGGATCAAAATATTCTTTATAGTATTCAAAAATACCAATTGCATAAGTATCTCTCATACTATCTTTAATAGATTGAGTGCCTTTAAATAGTGGATCCCAAAGATATGAATAACCATCTAAAGATTCAAAATCAGATATAATTTGTTGGACTTTTTCTTCATCAGTTAAATCTTTATAACGATCATTATTAGCAAATAAATCGTAATTTCTTTCAAGAACTAAACTTGGATTATATAAAATACCAAGAGTTCCCCACATGTATCCAACTGCATAATAATTTAAAGTGTCTTTTTCACCACTTGGTAAATCAACATTAATTGTGTCAAGTTTTCCGCTATTACTTCCATCATAACTTGCAAGAAAACTAGAGACATTGCCAACATAATTTGGCATTAAACCACGATTAATTGCATCATGGAAAGAGGTAGCCATTCCTTCTCTAGCTAAACGTTGAATCATGTAGTCACTGCAGCAAATTAAATCATAAGTTTGCTTACCAGTTTTTAAAGTATTATACATGGTTTCGTTAGTATCATAGGTTTCATAAACTACCTTAACTCTTTTACCATCTCTTTCATAAACCATATCTTCAAAAGAAGTTAAAAGTTCTTCATCGATATAGTCTTCAGCATTTAAAGCATAAATATAGCAATCATAATCTCCAGTTGAAGAACATGATGTTAATGTTGGAGAAAGAAGAGCTAAAAAAGATGCGGAAACTAAAGCTTTTTTCATTAATTTAGACATAATTTAATCCTTCCTTTCTCTAATTCTTTTTCTAAGTAAATTTTTATAACGACTGCCTTTATTTCTATAAATTGTGATACCAATAACAACAAGTAAAACAATTAAGAAGATAATTGTCGTAAGAGCTCTCATTTCAGGTGGAATTGGTCCTTTTTTAATCTTGGCTTGAACAAGAGTTGAAATAGTTTCAATGTTATTTGCGCCACTTAATAAACCGCTTCCTCTAGTAAAGGCTGTAACAATGAAATCATCTAAAGATAAGGTGATTGCAAGCATAAAGCCACTAAAAATACCTGGAAGAATTTCTGGTAAAACGACTTTATATAAAGCTTGACGAGGTGCACAGCCTAAATCTAAAGCGGCTTCATATAAAGATGGATCCATTTGTAAAAGTTTTGGCTTAACATTTAAATAAACAAATGGAGCGCTAATAACTATATGACCAGCAAGTAAGGTCCAAAATGAGAATAAGTTTTGACCAGCAAAAATCATATTGCCAATGAAAACAAACATAACAACAAGAGAAAGAGCCATAACAATTTCAGCATTAACAACAGGAATTTGGTTAATGTTTTCTAAAACTGCTCTACCTTTTCTTTTTAAATAATGTCCACCAACAGCACCTAAAGTACCTAATATTGTTGAACAAACAGCACTAATTACTGCAATTATTACAGTATTACCAATGGCCACCATGATTTCTTCGCTTTCAAATAAAGCGACATATAAATCAAAGGAGAAACCATTCCACGTTCCAATATAAGTTGCATTTGTAAAAGAGAATACAATAAGGACTAAAATAGGAACATACATTAATAGTAAAATTAAATAAACATAGCTATAAGCTAAAACCTTTTTTACCATTCTGCCTCCTCCTTTGCATCATCTTTTTCTGTAAAATTACGCGTGATTAGCATGGTTATTCCTATAATTAAGAGCATAATTACTGCCATGAAAGAAGAAGAGTTCCATTGATTATTAGCAAATCCTAAATAGATAGAATTACCAAACAAAACAATTTTACCTTCAGATAAAGTTTCTGGAATAACATAGCTTGACATGGTTGGCATAAAGACCATTTGAGCCGCTGCAACTACTCCTGGAATTGATTGAGGAATAATAGATTTTGTAAAAACTTGAACACGATTACAACCTAAATCAATTGCAGCTTCAATTTGAGACTTATCAAGTTTAAGCATGGTTGTATATAAAGGAAGAATAACAAATGGAAGATAGTTATATACAAGACCAATCATGGTTGCTGTATATGGATTTGTTCCACCATTTATTCCAAGCCAAGTTAAAACGTCTCTTGTTGCACCAGTTCTTAAAACGAAGTTAATCCACATTGGCATAACAAAAAGAAGAACAATAATATAATTAGAATTAAACTTTTTGTTAGATAAAATGTAGGCAATTGGATAGCCAATTGCTAAACAAATAATGGTGTTTAGCGTGGAAAATAATAAAGATTGTACTAAAACATTAATCTTATTTGTTGTGGTAAAAAACTCAACTAATGAATCAAAAGAGAAATTACCAGTTCCATCAGTAAATGCATAATAAACAATAAAGAAGATTGGAATAATGACAAATAAGATTAAGAAAAGAAAATATGGTATACAAAGATATTTTCTTTGAAATCTAAATCTCATATTCACTTACCTCTTTTTTAAGACGTAATTTAATGTCTTCTTTTTTGACGGCAAGTCCAACTTTATCATTTAAGTTATAGCTATATGGAGAAACAAAAACAAAGTCTTCTTCATTTTCTGTTCTTACAATATAACGATAGTGATCGCCAACATAGATTGAATCAACAATTTCTCCAACTACTTCACAATCTTCGCTTTCAATATCATCAATAACATCAATTTTATCAAGAGCAATTTCAGCTACAACATCTGCATCATTAAAGTTATATTTGTGTTTGCCATCTTTAGAAACAACATTGCCTTCTTCATCAAGAGTTGAACCGCTGACAAGTTGAGTTATATCGCATGCAAATGGATTTTCATCAATCATGACTTCATTATTTTTATTAATCCAAGCATCAGTATAGACGTTTGTTGTAAAGTCTTTCTTCATGATGTGAATTCCATCTGGGTCAATTGCTAAATAGGCAGTTGCTCCAACTTCATAACTAGCTGTGCTTTTAACCATAAGTTCGTTTTTACCAATCATAATAGTATATTGGTAATTAACGCCTTTAAAAATCTTATTAACAATGTTTCCCTTAATCATAGCTTCACTTTCTTTTACAAAGTGAATGTCTTCAGGACGTACTACTACATCGATTTTTTCGTTTAATGGATATTCATCAAGACAAGTAAAGTTATAATCTAAGAATCTAACTTTCTTATCTCCAATCATTGTTCCATTATAAATATTTGATTCACCAATAAAGTCAGCAACAAAGGCATTCTTTGGTTCATCATAAATCATTTTTGGTGTACCAATTTGTTGAATAACACCATCTTTCATAACAACGATTGTATCACTCATTGTTAAAGCTTCTTCTTGATCGTGAGTAACATAAATAAAGGTAATACCTAATTTTTGATGCATCTCTTTAAGTTCGAGTTGCATATCTTTTCTCATCTTTAAATCAAGAGCACCTAAAGGTTCATCTAAAAGTAAGATTTCTGGTTCATTAACAATGGCTCTAGCAATAGCGACTCTTTGTTGTTGTCCGCCACTTAAAGTAGAGATATCTCTATCTTCAAGAGCTTCAAGATCAACAATCTTTAAAGCACGAGCAACTTTAGCATCAATCTCCTTACTTGAAAGTTTTACATAAGAATAACTTTGGGTTGGAGTTGATTTAATTTTTTGAATCTTCTCTTCGAGATCTTTAAGTTTGCTTTCTTTGACGTCTGGTTCAAGATGTTTGTTTTTCTTAATAAGAGAATATTCTCTTTTAAGTTCTCTAATCTTTTTGTAGTCAATCTTTAAGACTGGATTACCATCTTTATCCTTTTTTGGAGTTGGTATTCTTTTAAGTTTAAGACCGAAAGCGATGTTATCATAAACATCTAAATGTGGGAAAAGTGCATATCTTTGAAATACCATATTAATTGGTCTTTTATTAGGTGGTAAATTCGAAATGTCTCTACCGTTTAATAAAATTTCACCTTTTGAAGGAAATTCAAATCCTGCAATCATCCTTAAAGTTGTAGATTTTCCGCAACCGGAAGGACCTAAAAATGTAATAAACTCACCTTTTCTAACGTAAAGGTTGAAATCATCAACGGCGATAGTATCGTCATCGAAGATTTTACTAACATTTTTAAGTTCAATAATATAGTTGTTTTCCATTGAGAAACCCCCATTTTATTGAAAGTAAAGTTCTTTCAACGCTTTTGAAACGATAAAAATATATTCTTAATTAAATTAAATTACAATAAAAATTTTTAAAAAATTTAATTTTTGTGAAAACTAACAAAGTCAAATAAAGAAAAAATGCGATGGTTATCGCACTTTTCTAAATTTTAAAAATATAAGTTTTTTGTTCAAATTTTTGTGAAAATCTTCAAATTTTCCGTTTAAATTTCCTCAATTTTTTTCCACGCACTTGTTAATTTTTTCACAGAAACGATTGCTTCTCCTTTAGATATATTACCTTTTAAATACCCATCAATAATACGAGCAATCATAATAGCATCACTGTCGCTAGCTCCTCTTGTTGTCACAGCAGCAAAGCCAATTCTTACTCCACTAGTAACACTTGGCTTTTCTGTATCGTTTGGAAGCATATTTTTATTTAATGTAATTCCAATTTCTTCAAGTTTCTCTTGAGCTTCTTTTCCGGTTAAATTAAAGCTAGCTTTAGTATTTAAAAGAAATAAATGATTTTCAGTTCCACTATTTAAATCACCTATTCTTTTAAACTCATCAGCACAAGCCTTTGTATTGCGTTTTATTTGTTTAATATATTCTTTATACTCTGGCTGTAAAGCTTCATAAAAACATTCCGCTTTTGCTCCAATGATATTTTCAAGTGGTCCGCCTTGAAGAGCAGGGAAACAAGCCTTATTAACTTTTTTGATGATTTCTTCATCATTTGTTAAGACAATCCCACCTCTTGGTCCTCTTAAGGTTTTATGAGTGGTTGATGTAACAATATCAGCATATTTTAAAGGATTAGTAAGTTCATGAGCTGCAATAAGTCCAGCAATATGAGCCATATCAACCATAAAATAAGCCCCGATTTCTTTAGCAACTTCTTTAATCTTTTGATAATCAATTTCAAAAGGATAAGCACTAAAACCAGCCAGAATTAAATTTGGTTTATATTCAAGTGCTTTCTTTCTTAAAGCTTCATAATCAATTCTTCCATCACTTCCTAAATGATAAAAATCAATATTATAGTAATGCGATGAAAAACTGACTTTTGATCCATGTGAAAGGTGTCCTCCTTCATCAAGAGATAAAGAAAGAATCTTATCACCAGTATTTAATAAAGCATAATAAGCAATCATATTAGCTTGTGTTCCTGAATGAGGCTGAACACAAGCGTATTTACAATCAAATAATTTTGTCACAAGTTCAATTGCTCGATTTTCAATTTCATCAATATGTTTACAACCACCATAATATCTTTTGCCTGGAAAGCCTTCAGCATACTTGTTAGTTAAAATCGAACCACATAAAGCACGAACATGTTTACTAGCAAAATTTTCACTAGCAATTAATTCAATGCCTCCATTTTGTCGAATAGTTTCTTCGTTTAAATAAGAAAATAAAAGATTATCTTTTTCCAATGTCATTCTCCTAAAAAATATCTTCTCTAATTATTGTTTCATTATGATCTGGACCAACAGAAATTAAGCAAGCTTTAGCATCAATTTCTTTTTCAATAAATTCAATGTATTTTTTGGCATTTTCTGGTAAGTCTTTATAATCTCTGACTTTAGAGATATCTTCTTTCCAACCAGGAAGAGTTACATAAACTGGTTTACATCTATATGTTTCTTTTAAACTGGCAGGAACATAATCAATGATTTTTCCATCAAGTTCATAACGAGTACAAACTTTAAGTTCGTCAATACCAGATAAAATATCAAGAAGCATTAAAGCAAAGTAACTAAATCCATTAACATTACGTGAATATCTAAGTTGATTTAAGTCAAGATAACCAATTCTTCTAGGTCTATGAGTAACGACTCCATATTCATGAGCTTTTTCTCTAATGTTATGAGCTAAATCGTTAAATAATTCAGTAACAAAAGGTCCTTCACCAACTCGAGTAGTGTAAGCTTTAACAATGCCAACTACACCTTCAATATAACCAATTCCAACACCGCTTCCAGTAATTGCTCCTCCAGCTGAAGAGTTAGAGCTAGAAACATAAGGATAAGTTCCAAAATCAATATCAAGCATTGTTCCTTGAGCGCCTTCAAAAAGAATCTTTTTGTTATCTTTTTTAGCTTTAGCTAAGATAGAAACTGTTTCTTTAACATAAGGGCGTAAAAATTCAGCAAGTTTTGAATATTCTTCTAGAGAAGACTTTAAATCAATTTGCTTACCGCCATAACGAGCAATTGCTTCATTTTTTTCTTTTAAATGTTCTTCATAAATCTTTGGAAAATCTTCATCAATAAAATCACAAAATCTAATTCCATCACGGGAAATTTTATCAGTGTAGCAAGGTCCAATACCTTTTTTTGTAGTACCAATTTTTTTATCTTTTAAATGAGCTTCTTTAAGTCCATCAAGTTCAAGATGATAATTTAAATCAACATTAGCGCGACTAGATATGACCATATTGTTTAATTTAAAGCCATTATCTAATAAAGTCTTCATCTCAGAATATAAGCTAATTGGATTAATAACCATGCCATTCCCAAGGATATTTAAAGTTTTTTCATTAAAAATACCACTAGGAATGGTTTGAAGATGGAACTCTTTTCCATCAAACTTAACAGTATGTCCAGCGTTATTTCCGCCTTGATAACGAACAACAATGTCCGCATGAGATGAATAAAAATTAGTAACTTTGCCTTTACCTTCATCTCCCCATTGACTGCCAACAACAACAATTGATCTCATTATTTAACACCTACCTTCTTATAAATCTTATCAACGTTTTTAAATACATATTCATATGAGAATAACTCATTAACCTCATCAAGTGATAAATATTTCATTAAGTAAGAATCTTTTAAAATTAAATCTTTAAGTTGGGTTCTTGTTTCCATGGCTTTAAAAGCTAAAGCTTGAATATAATCGTATATTTCTTCTCTACTGACTTCGTTTTTTTCAATAATGTAGTTCATAACTCTACCAGAAAAGATAACTCCAAATGTTGAAAAAATATCTTCTTTCATTTTGTCTTCATGAACAACTATATTTCTTAAAATATTATTAAGTCTTCTAGCAAGATAAATAACTAAACTTATATCATCAGGAAGATAAATTCTTTCATTAGAAGAATGAGAGATATCTCTTTCATGCCATAAAATATTATTTTCTAAAGCTATGATTTGGCTAGATTTAATAATTCGCGAAAGGCCACAAATATTTTCAGAGCCAACTGGGTTTCTTTTGTGTGGCATTGCTGAACTTCCTTTTTGATTTTTTGAGAAGTATTCATTAACTTCATTAACTTCAGTTCTTGATAAATGTCTTATTTCTGTGGCGATTTTTTCAAAAAGAGAGGCAATTAAAGCTAAAACATTAACATATCCTGCAAGTCGGTCACGGCTTAAAACTTGAGTTGAAATCGCTGGTCGATAAAGATTTAAATCTTCAGCAACATATTCTTCAACTTCATAAGGAAGGTTAGCAAAATTTCCAACTGTCCCACTAATTTTTGCTACTTCGACATTCTTTCTTTCGTAATTCAATCGATCAATATCTCGATTTAGTTCATCTAAAAATAAAGCCCACTTTAAGCCAAAAGAGGTAACTTCTCCATGAATTCCATGAGTTCTACCAATAATAGCAGTATACTCATATTTTTTAGCAAGATTATTTAAAGTTTCTTTAAGTTCCATTAATGAAGAAAGTATGATTTCATTACTTTCTTTAATGTTATAACTTAAAGAAGTATCAACTACATCGGTTGAAGTTAAATTATAGTGAATCCACTTTTTCTCTTCGCCAAGCTCTAAAGATAAAGAACGAGTAAAGGCAATAACGTCATGTTTAGTTTCTTTTTCAAGTTCGTTGATTTTATCAACATCTACTTTTGCTTTTTCTTTAATTTTTAGATAGTCGCTTTCTGGTATAGTTCCAAGTTTTACATAAGCTTTTAAAACACTTAATTCAACCTTTAAGAAAATCTCATATCGATTTTTTAAAGAAAATATCTCTTCTATTTCTTTAATAGCGTAGCGATCAATCATTTTTACATTGACTCCTTTGCTTCACAGCCAAGTAAAGTTAAAACTGTTTTTAAAACAATCGAACTTGCTTTAACAAGAGCTAATCTTTCTTTTGTAACTTCTTTATTTTCTTCATCAATTACCTTTGTATCGTTATAGTATGAATGGAATAATTGAGCAAGTTTATAAGCATAATTACATAAAATATTAACTTCTTTTACTTTAGCAATATCAATTAAAACATTTTTAAGTTCACCAAGGTGTTTAATAAGTTCAATTTCTTTTTGATCTTTAAGTAAAGGATAGCTTTCTTTGACTTCAAAATCAGATGATTTTCTTAAAATTGAAGACATTCTAGCAAAAGCATATTGAATATAATAAACAGGGTTTTCGTTTGATTGGTTTCTAGCTAAGTTTAAGTCAAAATCTAAATGCGAAATGATAGGTTTAGATATGAAGAAATAACGAGCAACATCAACTCCAACATCTTCACAGAGTTCACGAATTGTTACCGCATTACCTGTTCTTTTAGACATCTTAACTTCTTCGCCATTTTCCATAAGACGAACAATTTGAATCATCTTAACTTCTAAATTGTCAGGATTATAACCTAATATTTTAATGCCAGCTTTTAATCTAGCAATATAGCCATAGTGGTCAGCACCTAAAATATCTACAAGTTTGGTATAACCTCTATCAAATTTATCTTTGTGATAAGCAATATCTGGGGTGAAATATGTATAAGTTCCATCACTTTTAATAAGAACTCTATCTTTATCATCTCCAAATTCAGTAGTTTTTAACCAAGTTGCTCCATCTTTTTCATAATAATATGGGCTCTTCTTTAAATCATCTAAAGCGTTTTTAACTTTTCCATCTTTATATAAATTTCTTTCACTTTGATAATGATCAAAATGAACTCTATATAAATCTAAATCTTTTTTAATCTTATCTAACTCAAGCTTGATTCCAATGTCTTTAAAGTAATCTTTCCTAGTTTCACTATTATCATCAACCCACTTCGAGCCATCATCTTTAGCAATCTTTTTAGCAAGTTCTTTAACATCTTTTCCTTGATAACCAATTGCTTCTAAATTGAAATCTAACCCTAAAGCTTCTCTATATCTTTCATATAAAGAATTACCTAAGACTTCAATTTGGTTACCAGCATCGTTAACATAATATTCTCTTAAAACATCATAACCAACAAAAGATAAAATACGGGTTAAAGTGTCGCCATAGGCAGCCCCTCTAGCGTGTCCTAAATGTAAATCACCAGTTGGATTTGCACTAACATATTCAACCATGATTTTCTCTTTGTTTCCAAAATCACTAGAACCATATTTATCATTTTTTGTTAAAATATCGTGCAAAATTGCAGTTAAATTCTCTTTTTTAACATAGAAATTTAAAAATCCAGGTCCAGCAATTTCAACCTTTTCAATAAAGGGAAAATCTTCTAAAACAGGTTTTAAAGTTTTAGCAATTTCAAGAGGCGCTTTATGAAGTGAGCGAGCAAGTTTCATGGCTGTACTACTAGCATAATCACCATGAGTTTTTTCTTTTGGTATTTCAACTAATATTTCTTCATTTGCCTCATAATCAAAAGCTTTTTTAATACTTTCTTTTAAGGCATTTTTAATCTCAATATTTAAATCTTTCATAATTACGTACCCTCGACTTCTTCAATCAGTTATAAGAGAATTTTTAAGTTAACAATGAACTTAAAAATTATACCTATAAGATTGTATCAATTTATTAAGACTTTTAATAATATAATTATTAAAAGTTTTTTAAATAATTATCAAATATACTTTTTTATGTTCATGAAAATGATGGAGGAATAACTTCATTTTCATCTTGTTATTTCAAGTTAAGATTAACGACTAACCACTTCAAGTGAAGTAATGAAGTTGAAATGAAGTAAAGTGAAGTAATTGTGAAGTTAAATGAAGTAAAAGAGTTTATTTTTTATATTTCATTCTTGAACCGTTTTAATAAAAACTTATTTTGATATTTATTCAAACTTATAAAAATCATCAAGTGTGAAAAGATTATATTTATCTTTTTCAACTCCTTCATCAAATCCACTTTTTGAAATAAAGCCTAATTTGTAAACATTCAAACCTGAGTTTAGAATTTGATACTCTTCTTCGTTAATTACTGATCTTGATATTGGTTTATTCTTGTATTTACATTCATAAGAGATGTAACCATTTTCATCTTTCGTAACTAAATCAAATTGACGATTAATCTTATGTTTCTCATCATTAAAAGAATAAGTTCCAATATCATAAAAAAGCGGATTAATTTTATGAGCTTTATTAGCTCTAATTAAAAACTCTTTACTGATGTTTTCAAATTTATATGGTAAATACTTATTCATTAAGTCTTCTTTGACAAATTCTTCATAAAAATCATCAACAGAAAGATATGAATTAGCATTTTTATAGCGGTATATATAACGATAATAGAATTCCATTAGATTGTCTTTGAAGCGATAAAAAGTTCTTTTTTTATTATTAACATCATTGATAGGAGCGACCTTTTCTATTATTTCAAGATTAATTAATTTCTTAAAAATGTAATCGGGGTTCACTTTACTACTTTTATCATAAGTGATTTTATTAACAACGTCGCTATATTTTGTACTTCCTTCACTAAAAATATTTAAAACACTATTAGCCAAACTAATTTTATTAATCTCAGACACTATTGTATTTTCTACCTCAAGTTGTAATATTGAATTTTTTTCTAATAATAAACACTTTAAATTTTCAAGAGGTGTTTTCCTTGAATCAATTAGCCTATTACCAAAAGCGACCCCACCAAATATTGAAAACATTAATATTTTTTCTTCATTAGTATAATTTGAATAAAATTTTGACGAATCAAAATAATCAAAAGGTTCTAAAGGAATTATTGAAGTAAATCTTCCATAAGTTTCACTAGCCCCATCATTTAAACTTTTCATAACTTCGACAAAAGAACCTGATAATATTATTTTCATTGTAGACGTTGAATTATATTCATCGATTAAATCACGAAGATCAGAAACAATAGTTTTATTCGCTTCGATTAAAAATGGAAATTCATCGATTATTAAAATAAGTTTTCGTTCTTTAGAAAGTTCAAAAAGATATTTGAACATTTTTCTAAATGAATCAAATGCAAATTCTGTCTTTAAAACATTATCAATTTCATTATTAAAGTCTTTCAGATTATCATTTAATAGTGCACGCTTACACTCGTAATATATAACTTTACTATTGGCACTTTTAGTTGCCTCCTTAATTAATTCCGTTTTTCCAATTCGTCTTCTTCCATATATTAGAATTGATTCAAAACGGTTGTTATTAATTTTCTCGACTAATTCTTCTAACTCTTTTTCTCTACCAATAAACATCTTCGCTTCCCCATTATTAAATTATTACTTAAATTTATTTTAGTCAAATTTATTTAAGTAAAAATTTAAGTATGAGGAATTAATATTCGTACGGGTCAAAAACGCCGAAAATATATGAAAAACATTGCAAAACTAGATTTTTTTCAATAATAACTAATTTTGAATGTCGCTTATATATGTAATTTATCAGTAAGACCTTAGATGAAAGTTTTTTACTATTAACAATTCAACTATATCCTTCGTTAGGAAATCTTACTAAAGCACAAAAAGGTTCGAATATCCTTTTATAGCTTATCAAACCTATACCTTAAAATTGTTGCAAAAAATACCGATAGCGATGCACTAGCGACCCACTAGACTTCTCCAGCATAGCTAGTATTTATTTAGTTAATAAATGTTAGTCGTCTTTCTTGTCCTCTGCTATTTCCCAATGACCATTTTTTGATGAACCTACATATTTAATATGAGGATTATTTTTTAAAATTCTGAAAATTGTACTCAATGATTTGCCTAATAAGGCAGACATTTCTTTTCTAGTTATTTTAGGGTTCTTTTTAATCAATTCGATGATATTTTTTTGTAGTTCAGCTTTTTGAGGTTCATTTTGAGGTTCATTTTGAGGTTCATTTTGAGATTCACTTAGAAGTTCAAATCCAAATCCTGCAGTATCTATTGGGTTTAGATTAGGAAGATTTATAATGAAACAATGCTCCATATTGAGAATTTCAGCTTTTAAAACAGATTGATCATAGGCATTAATAATTCTTGGCAACCCGCTACCATAATTTTCAATAAAACCTAACATATATAAAATACGTACAACTCCTGGGTTTTTAAAAGATCACTGACCAGCCAAAACTTTATTGATAGAGGCTATGATGTTAACACACTTATGCTTAATTTATGTCAAATTATTACTAAATTTGGCTTATATAAAGAAAAAAGCATTTGACTTCCTAATTTTTCAATTAGTGGTGACCCTGAGGCGACTCGAACGCCTGACCCACAGCTTAGAAGGCTGTTGCTCTATCCAACTGAGCTACAGGGCCGTCTTCGTCAAATGCTTACATATTATCTCAAAGTTAGTAAGAAATGTAAACAAAAACTTTTCTTAAAATTCCTGCTCACAAAAGAACCATAATCTTTTATTGAGCTACACTAGCTACATTAAATTTCTTTCTTAAATAAATATATCTTCCTATTAAAGTTGCTATAAGAATACAAATTGGTACTAACAAAATAAGATTAGGTATAATTTCCATCCAATATGAAACATTATTAGCAAAAAACTCTTTTAATAAATGAAAATAGCCATAAGAGATCATTACTCCAACGCCAAAGGATAAAATTACTAAAACATAATCAAAACCACTAATAATCTCGTTTTTATCGTGTTTTTCTTCTCCTATAAAGAAAGAAGATACCATTCTTTGAAGATTAGCAGTCATCATTGTTGAGGTATAATTTTTAGAATTCATCTTTCTAAAACTTTCAAGTAGCATTGATCCTATTAAAGCTAAAACAATATTTCCTAAAACATTAGGCCAACTTAAGTCTTTAGCTTCTAAAATTGCTTCTTCGCTTGTATATTCAACTGGTATAAAGATAACTAAAACTAATAAAGCAACACAAATCATTAATTCAAATGGCTGATAATCTTTTTTCTTCTTTTCACAAATAAATTCAATAACATTAGAGATTATAAGACCAACAATAAAAGTAAAAACTACTACAAAAGAAACAAGTAAACTATTCCAATCAGTCTTTACTAAATTAATAAAAACACTTATAAGATTACCTGTTTGCATTAAGGCAAAGAAACCTCTATTAGTTAAAGAATAAGCTTCTAGTATTCCTCCTACAAAAGAAAGAATAAGAGCAAGTAAAAGAGAAAAAGTAAAGTTTTGCGAGAGTTTTTTCATAAAAAAGTTAATTTTTGCAATGTTTTACAAAATTTCAAATAGTTTTGCTTTCAGTTCTTCAACTGTTTTAGCAACATTCCCTTTATTGATTTCTTCTAGTTTTTCATAACTATCTGAATTAGCATAGCTAACACTAATTATATCTACATTAGCTCTTCTACATTGAGGAACATCATGTAATGAATCGCCTATATAAATCAAATCTTCTTTATTATAGTGATGAATTGAAGCAAGTTCATTAAGTAACTCTTCTTTTACTTCGCCATACAATCCACCAGTATAGATTGCTTTAAAATACTTAAAAGCATTAAATTTAGTTAAAGTGATCATTGTTGATTCTTTACTTCTTCCTGTTAATAAGTAAACAGGAATATTTCTTTTATTTAATTCTTCTAATAATTCTCTAATTCCAGGAATAAAATCTGGTAATAACTCTTCATGATATTGATTATATAAATCTAAATATCTTAAAAAGCATTCTTTAGCTTCACCCTTATCTTTAATTAATTTAAGAATAATTCCTTCTTCAGTTGGACCATAAATACTATTATTTTCTTCTTCAGTTAATTCTTCTTTCCTAAACATTGCAATTGCTTCAGTAATCTTTCCAGCAACTAATGGGAAAGAATTAGATAATGTACCATCAAAATCAAAAACAACAGCCTTCTTTTTATTCATAACTTCTTCCTTTTAAAACTTAGTAAGATTTCCTTACTTCCTTTAACATTATAAAGACTTAAAACTTATCTCTCTACTTTTTTAAATTCTAATCTTTTTAATATATTAAAAAGATGTTAAGAGTTAAGAAAATATTCACTAAAATCTTGTAAAATTATAAAAGTAAAATAAAATATTTTTATGTAATTTTTAGGAGAAAATCTATGGTTATTTCAAAGAAAAAACTACTTACTGTTTCTTCCCTTATTCTAGCCATTCTTGTCTTTGTATTATTTGGAACTCCTTGTTACCGTTATACTTCTTCAATTACAGGAGGCACATATTACTTAGGCTATGACTTTGGATTTGGAGGCAACATCATTGTTGAAAGTTTCAATGCTACACTCGTCAGTATTATAGGTATCATTGCTCTATTCAACATTGTTTCTTTATTCGTCAATAAACTTGATGAAAAAGCAATTGGCACCACTAATATTATTTCTTGGATTGTTGCTACTGTTTTTAGTGTTTGTTGTTTATGTGTTAAATACGTTAACGTAAGTTATAATCCAACAAACTCAATTATCTTTGTTTTAATTGTCTGCTTAATTGGTATTGCTTCTTCAATTTATTTTCTTGTTAAAGATGTAAGCGAAGATTAATAAATACTTTTAAACACCAAAACTTACAGCATTTTTAATAAAAAATTACTATTTACAAGCAGTTGTATTTTAGTATATAATTTCAACGCACGTAGAAAGAGAGCGTCCAATCTCACCAGATTGACTTAGTCAATTGGTCCAGAGCTACAGTTAGATTAATACTTGATTTGACTTTTTAGCGGGCGCACCTAAGTGCGTCCGTTTTATTTTAGTTTCTATTTTGGGAGGAAGAGATTTATAGCAAACTTTAATGAACGTCCTAATTTTGGACAAAAGAGAGATCGATACAACGGTGATCTCGTAAATGAAAAAATTCGTTTCCCAGAAGTCTTAGTTATTGGACCTGATGGAACAAGTTATGGTAAGATGTCTCGCTTTGATGCTTACAAAAAAGCTGAAAGCATGGAATTAGATTTACTTTGTGTTGCACCACAAGCAAATCCACCAGTTTGTAAAATTCTAAATTATGGAAAATACAAATTTGATGCTCAAAAGAAAGCAAAAGAAGCTAAGAAAAATCAAAAAATTATTGAATTAAAAGAGATACAGCTTACACCTCAAATTGGTATTCACGATCTTGAAACCAAAGTAAAGGCTGCTATAAAATTCCTTGAAGATGGAAACAAAGTAAAAGTTGGTGTTCGCTTTAAAGGAAGACAAATGTCTCACACAGAAATTGGCGATGAGACTATGAACAAATTTCTTGAATACGTCAAAGACTACTCTACTATCGAGAAAAAACCAAATCTTGATGGTCGCTGGTTAACTTGTGTCTTAGCAAGCAAAACCAAGAAATAACATTGTTGTAAAGGAGAAAAAAATATATGCCAAAAATGAAAAGTAAAAAGGCTTTAACAAAAAGAATTAAAGTCACAGGAAGTGGAAAAGTTTCAAGACACCACGCTTATGTCAGCCATTTAGCTCCACACAAAACACATAAGCAAAAGAGACACTTAAGAAAAGAAACAACCGTATCTAGCGCAGATATGAAGAGAATTAAGTATCTCATTCAACAATAGTTTAGGAGGTAAAAGACATGAGAGTTAAAGGTGGAAAAGTTACACATTTAAGAAGAAAAAGAATTTTAAAGCAAGCTAAAGGCTACTTTGGAAGTAAACACATTCTTTACAAAACCGCTAAAGAACAAGTCTTACGTTCATTAAGATATGCTTACATTGATAGAAGAAATATCAAAAGAGATTTCAGAAAACTTTGGATTAAAAGAATTAATGCTGCTTGCAGATTAAACGACATCTCCTATTCAAAGTTTATGCACGGATTAAAAGTTGCTAAAATTGACCTTAACAGAAAAATGTTAAGTGAAATCGCAATTCACGATCCAAAAGGTTTTACAGAATTAGTTGCTTTAGCTAAAAAAGCTCAATAATTCATTTAAAAACTATTTATTAAATCACTCCTAAAGAGTGATTTTTTTATGCTTTTAAGAACGATTAAATATAATTTATAGCTTCTCGCTTATCTACTCATGAATTAAATATTTATCTTTCTTTCAAAAGAATTATGTAGGTCTTATATTAAGCTTATCGGAATAGCATAAACATTTTCATCTATTTTATAAACTGATGATGTATTACAAATAACAAAACTAGTTCCTACTTGATATGATGAAGAATGGAGTTGCTTAAATGCTTTAATATCACTTTTGGTAAACTTAATTCCACTTTTACATTCAATAAGATGTAGAGTCGCATTTTCTAAAATTATTAAGTCAATTTCATTTTGATTGTTATCTCTATAATAGAAAAAGTTTTCTCTTTTGTTGTTATTTCTAAATGACTTTTTTAGCTCATTTACAATAAAAGTCTCCACAAATCTGCCTTTAAATATTGAATTTTTTAGTGATTCAGGATTACTTAAATTAGCTAAATAACAAGCTAAACCTGTATCACAAAAATATAATTTAGGTCTTTTAACAATCCTTTTAACAAAAGATAATTCATTATATGGCTTTAATAAATAAATAATATCTCCTGCTAAAAGAACACTTATCCAAGATTTAATAGTTTCTATTGTAACGCCAACTGACCTAGCAATCGTTTCATATACAAGTTCTTGTCCGGTCATTGAAGCAAGAAGTTGCATAAAATATTGAAACTTCAACTTATCTCTTATATTTATTATCTTTGATACGTCTCTTTCAATATATGTTGATAAATAAGAACTATAAAAGAATTCTGTATCAAGTTCTTTATTTGCGTAAAGTTCAGGATACATACCACGAGTTATATACTCAAAAAGAATGTCTGAATTATAATCAAAATAATTACTTCTTTGTGCTAATTCTAAAATGTTATAGGAAAAAACTTTTTCATCAGAATTATTTATCTCTCTTAAACTTAAAGGACACATACTGATAATGCCAACTCGTCCAGAAAGTGATTGGCTTACATCTTGCATTAACTCATAAGATTGTGAGGAAGTTAAAACATACATTCCATAATTAGAACCATTTTCTAATTTTTCTTTATTTACAATAGCTTCGATTGCATCAAAAAGTCCAGGCGCATTTTGTACTTCATCTATTATTAAAGGCCATTTATGTGTTTCTAAAAACAATTCAGGATCAGACTTTGCTTGTTCTCTTAAACGTAAGTCATCTAAACTTACATAGTTAAATCCGAGTTCTCGTTTTAACTTAAAGCATAAAGTAGATTTGCCTACTTGTCGTGCTCCTGTTATTAAAACCACTGGCCGATTTTTTATACTTTTTATGACTTCTTTTTCAATCGTTCTTTCAATCATCTTTTATACCTTTCACCTATTATTACCTTAGTAAAAAATCGAGTACAACTAGAGATTTGTATAAAATCATAACTTTTCTTTGTTCAAGCTCTCTTCATCAAGTAAAAATTCAAATAAATCCATGGTAGTAACACCAAAATCATCTTTAGTTGGTTTAAGACCGTTTTTAGTTATTAAAAATTTTTTAAAACCATCATTTAATTTATAAAGTGAGCTTTTTTCTTGCTTTAATTTATTGTCATCAGAAATATTTAGTGCTGACTGAATATAAAATTTTGAAGCACCACTATTTGCTACAAAATCTATTTCAAGAGGATTGTTTTCGTAAATTATGTTGTCATTTTTATCTTTCTTATTTGTTTGAACAAAACTATCAACTACTCCAACATCAACACTAAATCCTCGATATCTAAGCTCATTATATATAATGTTTTCCATTAAATGAGTTTCCTCTACCTGTCTAAAATTTAAAATAGAATTTCTTACACCAACATCCTCAAAATAAACTTTAAATGGCGTGCCTAAATATTTTCTACCTTTAATGTTATACCTCAAAGCTTTTGAAATTAAAAAAGCATTCTCTAAATACTCAATGTATTGTTTAACACTATCATTAGAAATCTTTTTATGTAGAACACTCTCAAAAGTTTTGACGATCTTGAGTGGATTCGTGTATGCGCCAATTGATGAAGCAAGTACATTAAACAATTCGTCTAAGTCATCTTTTTTCCTAATATTATTTCTTGTAACGATATCTTTAAGGTATATCTCTTTATATAAGCCATCTAAATATATCTTCTTTTCTTCTTCCGATAAATTTGCAATTAGAGGTATTCCACCATAAGTTAGATAATCATTCCAAGCGTTATTAACATCTCCTCTTATTTCTTCATAATATTCTTTAAATGTGAGTGGCCACACATGAACTTCACTTCCGCGTCCTCTAAATTCTGTAGCGATATCACTTGTTAAAAACTTTGAATTAGATCCAGTTACATAAACATCAAAGTTTCGTTTTCTTAAAAAACCATTTAATGTACCAACAAAATTATCTAATAACTGAATCTCGTCTAGAATAAGGTAAAAATAGTCAACATCATTAGTTCTTTCAGCTATATAAGCTCGGAATTTTTTAGCATTTACTACATAGTAATTATTAACTTTAATTTTAGTTGGCTCATTTTGAAAATATTTATCGAGTTTATCCACATCCTCATCAACGTCAAAAGCAAACCTAATTATATCTTTTTCTCTAACACCATCATTTAAAAGATGCAAATAAAATAACTCATTTAATAAAAAACTTTTGCCTGCACGTCTAGTACCTGTAACAATTTTAATTAATCCATTATGCTTATGTGCAATAAGCTTGTTTAAATATCCGCTTCTTTTAAAAATCATATTTTTTCCTCACTTGCTAATCGAAAAAAAACAAAGACTTTGAAAAATTTCAATTATATTTTAGCATTTTGGCTATAATTATCAAATTCTAGTCGAAAAAAATCAAAGTCTTTGAAAAATTTCGACTAGAGTTTTATAACAACTCTCACTAATTTAATACGAAATAGAGTACTAGTAGATTCTTCTTAAACCTTCATAAATTCTTACTGGCAGGCAATAAGCAAATGCTTCCTAATCAATATTTCGATATTTTCTAAAACATCTTTTGCTTCTTTTCCAAGCAGCGGTGAAATATGATAATTGTTTCATTCTAAAGGAATAGATCAATTAAATAAACGGCTGGCTCTATACTATAGCTTTAATAAATAAAGCCAAACTTATTTTAATAATAGATGGCATTTATCAATGATATTTTTGGCAATTGAAGTCTTAATTTTGTTTTTAACGGCAACTTGAATCATGTCTTCATCAGTTATTCCTTTTCCTTTGCCATTCACTGATGTTGTATGTTCGCCATAATAGGTTTTTGCAGGCGTGATGTCATAAGCTGGAGCTAATCGATATGCTCTTTTTGTTGTATCAAAAACAAAAGAAAAATTCTTCGCATGATCATCCTGATTATCAATTAAAACATTGAAAACCATTCTACGATACATCTCAATTACGTCTTCCTCACTATTTGTTAGTACTCTTGTAAGTTTAATTAATTCATTATAATCTAGGCAAGGTGCTCGAAAATCACATTCTAACAAAGCCGCTACACTTATCATATGAATCTTTTTATTGTTCATTCGATCAAACCTTTTAACTAGAAAAAATTTATTTCCGCCTTTTGAAATCATTAATTCAATCTCTGGAATATTAATTCCTAACTCTTTAGCTAAAGACATATATTTATATTCTATTTCTGCTATGTTTTTAGGGTCAAATTTGGAAGAAAATTTTATTATCCATTCCTCACCTTTATATCTAATAAGTGATTTTGGCCTACTCCCACCACTAGAACCACCTAAAGAATATAAATTTTCTATATCTCTTACTTCTTTTGAGCTTAAGAGATCATTAAATTCTTTTTGGATTAAGTCAAAGTCTACTTTCTCGCAATTTTTCCTTTCATGATAATCAGGTACATATTCAAGTATACCCATGCCTGAAGAGCCTACATAAGAAAGTCTCTCTAGTGCTGAAAGAGAGTTAGCATTAATTCCTTTTTGTCTTAAATATCTATCTAACAATAATTCACCAAAACTATCAGGTAAAGAATCAGCAAATACACCAAATAATCCTTTAAAATAAGGTGAACTCGAAATAAATACGCGACTCGACAAAGGAAGTTTAAAAGGATTAATGGAAAAACCATTTTTGAGCCATTCTTCACTATATTGAAAAGCAATGCGATTATCTTTTGTTAAGGCTAAAGTTCCGACATTTATTTTGTTAGCAAAAACATTAACTATTTCGTTCACTTATTACTTCCTCAATTGATTTATATTCTTTTTGGATTTTAAAAAGGTTGTCCAAATCATCATAAAGTTGTAAAGCTAAAGCAAGCTTAACTAAAGAAGCAAAAGAAATATCTCCTGTTTTTTCAAATCGTCTAATAGAAGCATAGCTTACGCCAGATAGTTCAGATAATCGTTGTTGTGAAACTTTTCTATTTTTTCTGATTGTTTTAAAACGTTGGCTAATTTCTAATTGTTTTTCATAATAAGTTACAAACTCTAATGCTCTTTCTTCCATATGCTAATATATTATCATTTCTCTAGCAAAAATGCACTATTATTGTTAATATATGAGCAATTTTATTTGTAATTTTCTGACATTAAAACTTACTTTTAAAATCTGCCGGTATCTTTTTAAAACGAAAAATTGATAATTTAAGCACGCAACAAACATCCAATCTATAAATGATTTATTATTGCTTTTTTCTTTGGCTTTTCTTAGCTTTAGTCAATATAGGATTGCATTTATTATTCAATTAAGTTTAACTAAATCGCCTCAAAGAAAACTAAATTACAATAACTTCATTAATAGAATTAGAAGCTAAGAGATTAACAACAAGTTACCTTTCTTAAGTGCTACATGTTTTTAATCGCCGTTAACTATAGCAGTTAATGTAAAATGTAATTTAAGAATAACACTTCGCTAACTTGCATCTCTTAAGTAAATTTATCATATACTATATTTATAATAAAAAAACAAGAAAATATTTAACTTTTGCAAAGTTTTTAAGTAGATAGGCATAAATTTGTGTGAATGTGCATTTTTTAAAGTATTTCTTTACTTTAAGTTTAGTTTTGCAGAGATTTTACAATAATTGTTGAGTTTTGATGATTTTTATTTTATCTCTTTCATTAATCTTGGTACTCAAAGTGCTTTCTAAATATATTCTAACTTCCCGAATTAAATTAAACTACTTTCTTCCCGCTAAAACTTTATTTTGAGTTTTACGTACAAGAAGTAATTTTCACATTCTTTAAACTATAGATGAAGAATTAGAAACAGATTGTATATCACTAGTACTATCTTTTAATCAAACAACATTATCTTCTATCAGACTTTAAGTACAAAAGGTTTAATAGATGCAAAATTAATTTTTTGTTTTATATTAATTACTTTTTACAATTAAGTCGTAAGTTAATCGTGAGTTTGTCGGGAGTCGTTTATGTCTATACCTATTACTATTGAAAAATTACTAAATGAAAATATTGTTGAATCAGCACGCATTGAGTTCAAATAAAACTGGAATCTAGATGAAACTTTAAAAACAATCAGTGCTTTTGCAAATGATACTGATAATTTGGGGGGCGGTTATATTGTAATCGACCTTAAAGAAAACCAAGGGCAAATTGACCTACTGAATTCTGGATTGAATATCAATGAAATAGATAATATTCAAAAAGATATATTAAGATACTGTAACTTTTTGAAGCCAAAATATATTCCAGAAACTGAACTTGTAAACTATAAAGGTAAAAATGTTCTACTTGTTTGGTGTCCAGGTGGATACGATAGACCATATCTTTGTCTAGATAAACCATCTGCTGCTCATTCTGAAAGAACATACATATAAAAAAACCTTCTTCCCCTGTCGAGACTATTGCAGATAGAAAAAAATACTGCAAGACTATTTAAAAAAATGTTGCTCTTCAACATTGCATATAGGTAAACTTTGCACAAAATCGCACCTAAGAATTAAGGACGATGGTGTTGTTTTGTGCGTCCAAACCATCTGTCGCATATTGAAAAGTCGGATTTATTAAGCTTAAAAATTATTGAAAAGTGGGATTTTGATACTTTAAATTATGTTGAAAAGTGGAAATTATTCTTAAATAATCAAGCAAGTTACAAATATCGGAGCTAACTATTAATCCTTTTTCGAAAAATAAACTCTGTTATAAAAACACATTCTTTATCAAAAATATTAAAAGTTTAAAAAGGTTTTACACAAATTTAAGAGCATTAAAACTTCCTAAAATGATGTAAAGCCTTGCAAAACTTATATATTTATAATTTCTTTATCTTAAGGGATGTCTAGATTCAATTTCTAATATCTCTCTAGCAGTTAAGTATTTTTACTTTAATAGTTCTTTAGCGATTGCTTCAACAAGCTTTTTATTTTTAAGTAGGTGCCAATAGACTTTTCTGGTACATCTTTTAATAATGCGTTCTCTAGCCTTTTCTTTTTGGGTTAATAAGTAATCAGTATCAATAAAATCAATGTGCTCAACTACTTCTAGTTTATTTTTTCAACGAATATATAATTAGTTTTTCCTAATAAGGAAACAATCCGCTATTAATTTCGTCAAGAAAGAAAGTGAAATAATAAAATGGTAAAGTTAAAATTTTGTTTTCTGAGTTATAGCCATACTTATTCTTTGATACTTTAATTACAACATCATTTTTGTTATGTTCTCTAAATTCTTTAATTGATGGAATAGTTCCTTTACTCTTTTTTGCATCAATTGGTAGTATTCTTCGGTTGACTTCAATTAAGAATTCAAATTCACTATTTCTTTTTCCTTTCCAATAAAAGAGGTCAAAAGAATGAGCAACAAGTTCAAGCGCTAGATAGTTTTCAAAATATATGCCACTTAAAGCACTTTCCTTATCAACAAAAAAAGATGGAATACTTAATTTACTTTGATAAGTGAATAAGCCCATATCATTTAAATATAAACGATATAAATTCTCATCACTTGTAATAGGCGAAGTAACTATCTCTTTTGTTAAACTAGCTTTAAACGCAACATTTGCAGTTTCTAACCAATCTATAGGTGTTACTAATTGTCGATTATTTTTCACTCCCTCTATAGAATTAGCTTTAAAGTTTTTATTCTCTTTGTTTAATTGAGAGTATATATTTTTAAAAACATTTTGTGTTCTGATAATCATTTCTGGAGTTGTTTGATATAATTCCATATCATTCAAGTAATTTGTAAAAATCTCTTTTAATGTTTTTGAAACTTCTTCATAACTTTTAGTAGGATCTTTTTTATAAAATAAATAAGTATCTACGGCATCAGGTAACCCACCAGTAAAGAGATATTCATAAAATACATCTAATAACTTTTGATGAGTATAATCATCAGTGACTTTCTTCTTTTTATAGGAGTCATATGCAATGTTATATAAATCTAAAGAATAGTTATATAAAAATTCATCAAAAGTTAAAGGATAAATAATAATCTGATTAATCTTACCAACCGGAAACAAAAATTTCTTGTTCTTCATTTTTCTTTTAATCTTCATTCTGACTAAAGATCCAGAAACGATAACATTCATATAATTTTTAAGTTCGTTAATTTGTTTTAACATTCTTAAAATAGGAAGACATTCTTGTACTTCATCAATAATCAAAAGATTTTCGCTTGTTGGTGTAAAATTATGTTCAATTTTTAAATATTGAAGTAATTTATCTAGAGAATTATGTTTTAAATTGAATTCAGTAAAGGCTTGATCGTCTGAACAATCAATATAAAGATATTTATTTTTAAAATGGGTTTCTGCAAAGATATTTTTAATTAAATAGGTTTTTCCTACTTGTCTTGCTCCATATACTACAAGTGGTTTTTTACGTGGATTATATAACCATTCCTCTAAATCTTTCTCATATTTTCTATGCATATTTAATTCTCCAACTACTAAGATATTTTATAGACTTGCATATAATTACAACTAAATTTTAGATAAGATTGCATATTTTTACAAGAAAAATTTTAGTTAAATTGCATATAATTACAATTTAAAAAATAGAAGAGTTGCATATAATTACAAGATAGTGAGCCAATTAGAATTACACTATTTTAGTTGTATGCTCTAAAATTATCACAAAATTCAAAAGTAAAAAAGCACAAAATATAAAAGTAAAATACCACAAAATAAAAAAGTAAAAATGCACAAAATACAAAAATAGAGTTTGAAAATCTAGCTGTTTATGCATAAAATAAATGTAAGTATTTGAGGTAGAAAATGGAATACAAAAAAAGAATTATTGATGACGCACTAGATTTGAAACTTGAATCGTTCGGAGCTGCTTTAATAGTTGGACCTAAAGGTTGCGGAAAAACTACTTCTGCAAAACAAAAAGCTAAAAGTATAGTTGAATTTCAAGATGAAGAGCAAAGAGAAAACTTACTTGAAATTGCTAATACAGCCCCTTCAAAACTTCTAATCGGAGATAAACCACGCTTATTCGATGAATGGCAAGACGCTCCAAAACTTTGGGGTGTAATAAGAAAGTCTATAGATGATTTAGACGAAAATGGTCTTTATATATTGACGGGCTCTACCTCAAAAGATGTTCAAAAGCCTCATACTGGAACTTTACGTATAAGTCAACTAAAAATGTATCCAATGAGTTTGTATGAAAGCGGAGAATCTAATGGTTCTGTATCAATAATGGACTTATTTAATAATCCTAATAGTTATGATGGATGTATTTCCGATTTAACAATAGATGGGTTAATTTTTACAATATGTCGAGGTGGACGGCCTAAATCTTTATCAAACAAGACAGTCAGATCTCAATTAGAAGTTGCGAAAGACCTATATTTTCAAACCTATTCAATTGATATCTCAAATATTGACGGCATAAAACGTAATCCAAGAATTGCTCAAGCTGTTTTAGAATCATATAGTCGCAACATATGCACTTTAGCAAAAGAAAAAATCATTTTAACTGATGTAAGTTCTAATTTTTACATAACACAACCAACATTTGACGATTATATATCCGCCTTAGAAAAGCTTTACATTATTGAAGATATTGATGCATGGTGTCCTGCAATTCGTTCAAAGAGCGCTATTAGATCATCTAAAAAGCGTAACCTAATCGATCCTTCAATTGCAGTCGCTGCAATGGGGTTATCTCCTGAATATTTCGATAGAGATTTTAAAACTCTTGGATTTTTATTTGAGTCTCTTTGTATACGTGATTTAAAGATATACTCTTCTGCTTTTGATGGATATGTAAACTATTATCATGATAGATATGGTCTTGAAGCTGATTGTGTTCTTCGTTTAAATGATGGTAGGTATGCTCTTATTGAATTTAAACTTGGGGAAAGCGGCGTTGAAGAAGGTGCTAAACACTTAAATAAGTTAGAAGAACTTATTAAAAAATATAACGAAACCGAGAAACAAGTACCTATTAGATTGCCAGATTTAAAACTCATTATTACAGGGACAAAATATGGCTATAAACGCGATGATGGTATATTGGTTGTTCCTATTGGGTGTTTGAAGAACTAACTTAATATACATTAAGCGTGCTGTAAATAATTCTAATTGCATTTTTCTTATTATTTAGCGATTTTATCTTTTATGTATTTTAAAAATTCTTCGTAATTCATTCGATTTTGCGCTATTTCTAAAAATGTTTTAATTAGCTCTTCATCATCAAATTCAATTTTAAAACCATTATCCTCTAATAAGAATATTAGAATGAATGCACCGATTCTTTTATTGCCATCAAGAAAACAATGATTAATAGTTAAGGAATATGAAAATCTAGTTATTTTTCAAGAATCGTTGGATAAATTTCTTTACCATCAAACGTTAGAAAAGGTAACTCTGGCAAAGATTCGAGCCCCCCTTCGTCTCTTAATCCTTTTAACCACCAAAATTATCAATCAATTCATCATGCATTAATATTAGCTCTTCTGCTTGTATCCAAATCATTTGACAAGTTCCTCATAAACTTTTTTGTGTCTTTCCATTTCTTTAACTGCAAATTCTTTTAAATGTTCTTTAAATATGCACTACACTCCAGTCCAGTTATTTAACTTAAAAGTTATTGAAAAGTGGCATTTTAATACATCAAATTATATTGAAAAGTGGAAAATTTTTAGTTAAAATCTTATTGAAAAGTGGAAATTGTTTTAAATAATTGAACCCAAAACATAAACTTTGGAGGTATAAATAATGCTTTTTCGAAAAATAAAATCGGTAATTGAAGCTCATTTAAAATCTAACTCTAATAAAATATTGCTAATAGATGGCGCTCGTCAAGTTGGCAAATCTTTTATCATTCGAGAAGTTGCAAAAACTCTTTTTTCTAACCTCATTGAAATCGATATGGTAAAAGACTTTGAAGGTCCTAAAATTTTTGCTAACGTTCGTACAACTGAAGATTTTTACCTTCAACTCAGCACTATTGCCGGATCTAAAATGAGAAATAAAGAAGACACTATTATCTTTCTTGATGAAATACAACAATATCCGACTTTGTTAACACTTTTAAAGTTTTTAGCTCAAGAAGGTAAATTTACTTATATAGCAAGCGGCTCTTTATTAGGTGTAACTTTAGCTAATACAACCTCTATTCCAATGGGAAGCATACGTAAGATCAGAATGTTTCCTTTAGATTTTGAAGAATTCCTTATTGCTAATGGCGTAAATGAAATCGCCATCAACACTATGAAAACTAAATTTGAAAATCTTGAACCACTTGAAGAAAGTTTCCACAAAAGAATTTTAGATTTATTTCGAAGGTATTTATTAGTTGGTGGTTTACCTGATGCTGTTAACACATATTTAAATACGCACAACATTCAATTCGTAAGAGACCTACAAAGTGAAATTCAAGAATATTACACTGCTGATGCTACAAAATATGATAAAGAACACAAACTTCATATTTCACGCATCTATAATCTCATACCATCAACTTTAGAAAACAAAAAGAAAAGATTAATTGTTCAAGATATAGAAAACAAAAAGGGCGCTAAGTATAAAACTTATCTTGAAGATTTTGATTATTTAATTAATTCAGGTATTGCTTTAGAAGTAAAAGCCATATCAAATCCAAAATACCCTCTAATTGAGTCAGAAACAAAGAACTTATTAAAACTTTACTTAAATGATGTTGGTCTTTTAACTAACACTCTTTATAGCACAAATATAAATGCTATTTTAAATGATGCTAATAGCATCAATCTTGGTTCAGTATACGAGACTGTTGTTGCTAGTGAATTAATCGCACACGGATTTAGACTATTTTATTATGACAACCGAAATAAGGGCGAAGTTGATTATATTATTGATGATTACTTAAATCTCACCGCTTTACCAATTGAAGTTAAATCAGGCAAAAACTATTCAATCCATAGTGCACTTAATAATTTACTCTCTAGTGAAGACTACCATATTAAAAAAGCTTATGTATTATCTAACGAACGCCTTGTTAAACAAAAAGGAAAAATAATATATCTACCAATATATTATGTAATGTTTATTACAAACACTCCTAAAGAGGAAGATTTGTATTTTTAGTATTTTATTCATCAAAAATACTCAAAGTTTAAAAAGGTTTTACACAAATTTAAGAGCATTAAAACTTCCTAAAATAATGTAAAGCCTTGCAAAACTTATATATTTATATTTTTTTATCTTAAGGGATGTCTAGATTCAATTTCTAAAATCTCTCTAGCAGTTAAGTATTTTTTCTTTAATAGTTCTTTAGCAATTGCTTCTACAAGCTTTTTGTTTTTAAGTAGGTACCAATAGACTTTTCTGGTACATCTTTTAATAATGCGTTCTCTGGCCTTTTCTTTTTGGGTTAATAAGTAATCAGTATCAATAACTCATTTAAGTAATCTTAATTCAGTTTAAAATTTGTCTATCAGGTAATGAAATAAGTATATTTAACTTATCTTATAAAATCCTTTTTGAAGAAATCTTATCGAAAATATGAATTTTATTAATGTTCATAACAAGTTTAACCTTATCACCAACTGAATAATCATCATTTGATGGTACTTTAGCTATTAGTTTAGTTTTATCAAATTCAAAATAAATATAATATTCACTACCAATAAGTTCAGCTACATCAACATTAATTTCAAATGGATCACTAACAATTGCTTTAGCCTCAACATATTCATGATGATAAATGTCTTCAGGACGAATACCAAAAGTAATTGAGTCGTTCTTGCTCTCTAAAGCTGAATTGTATTTATCAATTAAACTATTATTTTCACTCTTTTTCTTGTTGAGGAACTTTAAACGCATTTCATTTGAGTTTTCGCTTGAATTGATATTTTCAATCTCTTTATCAATTTCAATATTTTGTTTAATAACATCTTGTTTCGACTTTTCATAGTATTCTTTAATTATTTCTTCAATAGAATAATTAAGTTTAATTTTATAACCATTGTCAAAAATCAAAGAATTACCGTCATATTTTGCGTCAATCAAATTCATTGCAGGTGAACCTATAAAAATCGCTACAAATATATTGCTTGGCTTGCTATAAATTTCTTTTGGAGTCCCTATTTGTTGTACATAGCCATCTTTCATAACAACAATTCGATCAGCCATAGTCATTGCTTCTGTTTGATCGTGCGTAACATAAATAGTTGTGGCGCCAATTGAACGGTGTAATTTAACTATTTCGCTTCTCATTTGAACACGAAGTTTAGCATCTAGATTGCTAAGAGGCTCATCCATTAAAAAGAGCTTAGCGTTTCTTACAATAGCTCTACCTAAAGCCACTCTTTGCCTTTGGCCTCCACTTAGAGCTTGTGGTTTTCTGGCAAGATATGGTGTCAACTCCAAGGTTTCAGCTACTTTTTTTACTGCTTTATCAATTTCTTCATGAGGTTTATGCCTCATACGATAAATTTCTACTGGAGTTGTTTCATAGTATTCTAAAGATTCTTTTAAAGAACTAAGTCTATTTGCTTTTTCATCTTCATTTAAAACTTCTTTATCAATATTTTTAATTTTTCTTTTTAAATAATTAACAATTTTATGATCGATTTCCACCTTTGGACTTCCATCACTATTTTTAATCAATGTTTTATATTTTTTGATTTTTAACGAAAAAGCCAAATTGTCATAAACCGTCATATGAGGATATAAAGCATAGCTTTGAAAGACCATAGCAATATCACGATCTTTTGGCTCTAAATTATTAGCAAGAACTTTATCAATAAATAAATCCCCATATGTAATACTTTCAAGCCCAGCGATCATTCTTAAAGTTGTAGATTTCCCACATCCTGATGGGCCAACAAAAACTATAAATTCATTTTTCTTAATATCGATATTGAAGTCAAAGACAGCCTGAACACGATTCTCATAAATCTTATTAATGTGTCTTAAAGAAATATAAGCATCATCACCAGGAGCTTCTTTTATAGATGAAAGATTGGCTTTTTGCGCGTTTTTCATATTCTGATAAACGCGATCATTCTCTTTTCGTATAATCTTTTCATCTTCTGATTTAGTTTTGAAAACTTTATTTAAGATATTTTTAAAATTCATATTTTATACCCCACGAACTATTTAATACCACTACGTACAATTCCACGAACAAAGGCATTTTGAGCTAGCGCTAAGACAATGACCATTGGAACCGAGAACATCACTGAAGCGGCCATAACTAAATTCCAATCTACACGACCGGTTGATGAAAAGAATTGTTGCATTCCAAGAGATAATGTGAACAATTCTGGTGAAGATTGTAAATAAATACTAGGACCAACATAATCTGACCATGCATTAATAAAACTAAATACAAATAAAGTAGCTAAACATGGTTTTAATTGAGGAAGAACAACTTGCCATAAGATTCTAAATGAAGAACATCCATCCATTTTTGCAGCTTCATCAAGTTCTAATGGAATATCATCCATAAACGACCTGAGCATAAAAACATTGAATGCACTTCCACCAATCCAAGGAATGATTAAAGGTAGTCTAGTTCCAATCCATCCAAAAAACTCATATTCAACATAGGCTGGAATCATTGTCACAACCCACGGAATCATCATTGTAGAAAGCAAGATGTTAAAGAATAAATTTGACCATCTATTCCTAAATCTTGAAAAACCATAAGCAATAAGTATCGAAGCAACAATCCCTATACCAATTGTTCCAATTACCATTATTATTGTGTTTAAAAGTTTTTCGCCAAAATCAATATAATTCCAAGCGTCAATGTAATTTTGAAAACGTAATTCTCCACTATATAAAACTGGAGGATAAAGAAAGATTGAATCACTATCTTTCATCAACGACATCAAAGCCATATATACAAATGGAAAAGCAAAAATGACACTTATAATTACACATAAAGCAAACAGAAGTATATAAATAACTCTTTTCTTTGCCTTAAGGAAATTTGGAGATGTTTTACGAGTTAAAACATTATCAATTATTGCATTATTAACCATACTCATCTCCTCTTGTCCATTTTTGCTTTATGATTGCTCATTGTCATAAAGACTAATGTTAAAACCAATGTTATTGCAAAAACAATCCATGACTGAGCACTTGCATAACCTAACGTTCTGCTGCCTATTGATTTAAATGCATTTTGGTAAATTAACAATGAGGTTGTCATTGTAGCAATGCCCGGTCCGCCTTCAGTAAGAAGCTGAACTTCTGCATATACTTGCAAAGACGAAATTAAACTTGTTAAAGTTACAAAGAAGATTGTCGAAGACAAGGAAGGCAAAACGATATGCCAAAATTTCTGAAACACATTTACGCCATCTAATTCACTAGCTTCAACTATATCATTATCGATTCCTTGGATACCGGCTAATAAAATTAGCATCGTAGGTCCTAATCCACTCCAAACACCAATAAAGATAATCGTTGCCATGCTTGAGACTTCTCCGCCGAAAAAGTCAATCGCTGGAAAACCTAAAAATGATAAAGCATAATTCACGATATTGTATTCTCCGCCTGTAAAAATCATTTTCCAAAGCAACGAAACACTTACAACAGGAATAATACTAGGAAGATAAATTAAAATTCTGAATACTTTTCTTCCCATTATTTTCTTATTCAAAAGTAATGCAATTAGTAAGGCAATGATAACAAGCAAAACTACTTTTACAAAAGCATAAAGAAATGTATTCAATAAAGCACGTTGGAAAGTTGTATCCTCTTGAAATATTCTTAAATAATTTTCAACACCGATAAACTCCCATGGATCACTTGAAAAATTCATCATTGTTGTATTAGTAAAAGACAAAACAAAAGATATACAAATTGGGATTAAAGTAAAAAGCGTTAAGCCTATTAACCATGGAGAAATATAAGCAAAAAAGAGCATCGTTTTCCTTTTTTCAGGATCAAACGTCTTTTTCTTTCTCCTCACCTCTAAAATATCTATTTTTTCCATATTAAATTTCTAATAGTAAATTATCGTGAATGTTTTTTAAAACAGTATCTAAATTGGAACTAGATGGATTTTCGATATATGGAATTAAATAAATGCCAATAATATTTTCAAAAGCTTCTTGAGAAACATATTGGTTATATTCAATTTGATGTGTATAGTTTGTTGCGATATTCATAAAGAACTCATTAATATAAGCTATATTTGCATCTTCATTTTGCATAAAATCATCACTTTCAGCGACCAATTTATTTCCAGGGATATTAAATGATTTTTCTGCCATAGTCTTTTGACCTTCTGACATATAATAATTTAAAAAGTCAACCGCTTTATCTTTAACTGGAGAATCTTTATAAACAGCAAGACCAATCATGCCACAGCTTGTTGCGTATGTATCTGCTTCAGTTATGGCGCTACCATCGCTTTTTGCTGGTACTGGTGGAGGACACAAACCAAAGTCAAAACCTATTGTATCCCAATTATAGTTTGAATACGCCCAGTTACCATAAAAGCAGAAAGGAAGTTGACCGTTTCTAAATAAATCTCCGCTGCCAACAGCTGTTGGTCCAATAATTGGAGCTGATTTTTTATCCCCGTTTTGCAGATTTATGAAAAATTCAAAGGCCTTTTTGACGCCTTCATCCTGATAATTAAATTCTTGGCCATTTTCTGTCCAGGTACTACTACCAGTCATTTGAATCCATTCCATTAAATGTTTATAAGGAACACGGTCAAGCATGGTACCATTCTCCACTTTAACTCCATTGCCTAGATCTAAACCAACAAATTTATATGACAAATCATAAAACTCATACCAGGTCATAGGAACAGTTTCGCTAGGATATTCTAAAAACCCACCGTCTCCTTCTTTAAAACCATTTGTTTCGTTATACAAATCAAAAAGGTCTTTATTGTACCAAACAACAAAATCAGGCGACCAGTCTTTTATAAGGGCATAATAATCGCCTGTTCCGATTGTCTCGCCATCATAGCGATAAGAATCATTAATATCCCATAGTTCAATTGTGCCATCTGTATTTTCACTAGTTTTAACATCTAAAGCTCCACTTTCAATATATGGTGATAAGTTTAATAATTTATTACTAGCGATATGGCTTGGAAATTCTCCACCTTCAGTGAAGAAAATATCAGGAGCACTATTTCGAGATCCAAGCTGAATATTCAAACTATTGTAATAACTATCAGTAGCTGGAATAACTCTAACTTCAGTTCCTGTTAATTCTTCATAATCACTTGCAATTTGTTCATAACTTGAAACTTCGCTATTGTCTCCCCAAATATATAAAATAACGTAATCTCGATCTACTGTGGTTCCACAGCTTGAAAGAACAAACAAACTGGTTAATAAAAACAATTTCTTTTTCATAAATCTTTTTCCTCCAAGTATTTGTCTATTGTTTCTCTTACGACCTCTTTATTTTCTTTTAAATTTATAAGCCTGGTATAACCATCCTTATTTTCACAAAACGTTGTCGTTCCATAATCGTCAACTTTAACAAATCCGTTTTTTGATAAACCGAATAAATCGCTATCGTGGTTTATCGCAAAAAGTGTCGTCAAAAGATCCCGCGATTCTCTAGCTTTTTTATTAAATACACGATACGAGAGTCCAACAGGATTCATGGTATCTGAATCAATCATATTTTGGCCTGTATAAATATCAAACCCAATACTTGCGTCACTAACGTAAGTTGGAACGTTTATGTTATTGAAGAAATATTGACTGCTTTTTATATCATAAGCCACGTTAAACTCAGGTTTTTTAGTTAAAAAATCACCACTCATTAAAACGACCTTTTTGATTTTTCTCTGAATCAATTCTAATCCACTCAAACCATTAAAAGCGTTCTCTAGTCTCATTAAATAGGCAATATTTGTTAAAAATCCAGTTACAAGCAGTGTAATAGATTTATCTGCAGCTTCGCTTAATATTTTTATAAGTAAATCAACTGAACTTTTAGCATGTATTTCCTCGCCATTATAAAATTCATCAATCAATGCATTCTCGTATTCATTTACATCTAATGAATTTGTTGTTTCAACATCTATACGACATAACCCTATTGGTATGTCCTTATTTCCATAAAAATTATTAACAGCATAAATTGCCTTATGCGCATTTTTGTTTCTCGATGAACAATGCGTAACGGCTTTTAAATTAATATAATGATGATTATGAAAAATATTAAGCAAAGCTAATGCGCCGACATCGTCGCAATCATAACCTAAATCTGTATCAAAAATAATATTTTCACTAATATCAATCTTAGCAACTCCTACGTCAACGACTTCTTCTAGAGTTTTTCTGTATTCAATTGGAGTCATATTAAACCTTTCTAAAAACATCGTGTTGAAATAACTAGTTGATTTAAATCCAATCTTACTTGCTACATCTTTAATTAAAGTGTTTTTGTCTTGAAGAAAAACCTTTCCCATGTCTAATCGATAATTAATTAAATATGTGTTTAAAGAAACATTATTCTCATTTTTAAATATATGTCTAAACCTAGAATAGGAATAACCATAAGTTTTTGCTAAGAGTTCAAAATCTATATTTTGTTGATAATTCTCTTTAATAAAGGCTTTTGTTCTTTTATTAAGCGAATCATAAGTCTTCTTTAAACTTTTAGTCGAATCTTTAATTCTAAAAATATAAGTCAAAATTAAATCAAAATAGTTATTAATAAATTTTTTCCTATAAAGTAAATTTTCATTTTCTTCTTTAAATATTTTTTCGAAGCAATATTCAACATCTTCCAATGCTTCATCTTTTAAATTTACCAAAATGAAATTATCATTAAGTTCTTCGTCTAACTCAAATAAAGCAATGTAGCATCTAGTAAAAGTCTTAGTATTTTCATCATGAAAAGCTTTTCTTTTGGTTATTGTAATTGTGCCTTTATGATAAGAATAATGTTCTCCTTCAACATTAATAAGACCTTCACCAACACTATAATAAACAAGTTCATAAACCTCATGATTATGCTTTAAAACATAATCATTGACCTTATGTTCATATTTAATGATTGATGTTACATTGCTTTTTAACATAACTAAGCCCTCAATGCATCAAATGTAGATGAATAGCCAAGTTCTCTTAATTCAGAAGCACTTGGTAATTCTCCTATGTTAGTCGTTCTAATTCGATATGTTTCGCCAGCCTTTAAGGAAAGCGTAATATTGTTTTCTAAAGTAACACTTTCGCCATTAAAAGTTCCGAATTCATCAAATGAACCTTGTTGTGCACTTAAAAGTGAACAATTTGAGAATGTAATATTGCTATCTGTGAATGAATAAGCATAAATATAATCTCCATCACTCATCGCCAAAGCAATTGATGAAGTTGGCTTATCATATTCAAGCATTATGCCATTACTCAAATATACCTTTTGGGTAGTTTCATCGTTTGAAATTCTATTATCATACCCTAAAGCGGCAAAATTACCTCTTTCAATCTTCGTTGCAGGAATATAAAGATTATTTAAAGCATTCATTACTGACTTAGCATTAGCAGGTCTATTACCAACTGGTACAAATTTTTCCTCTAATGTTGCACCATCTTGATTATATCTCTCATACAAAGCACCATTTGGATTTTCAGGAAAATAAACTGGGTTTGATAATTGATATGATGTATAGCCAACTGCTCCTAAGGCAATATTTGCTAAAACCATACGATAATTTTGATCATTAGCCCAGTTTTCGGCATTAATGACAGGCATGCCTTCAAACTCATCAGCAAAAGATCTAATACCGTTTCTGGTAGCAGAAATATCGTGTAAATATGTTGTTGCAACCATATCAATATGTTCTAAGTCGTAGACTTCACGAACATAATTTACAACTCCAGTTTGCTCACAAAATTCAGCTCTAGTTATAGGTCGATATGAAGAATATTTTACTGCTTTAGAAATTTCTTCTAGATAGGTGTTAGTCATAGTCATTGCTTCGTCTAAAGTCATTAAAGCACTGTCGTTTCCTTCTACTCCGTATTGAGAAATTCTCCATTTATAAAATCTATCAACACCTTGACCAATTTGAGCCATAACTACTGGGTCTTGATAATCATTTTCTAAAGTCCAATCATAGATATGGTTAAATAATGAGTAAACCGCACTGCTTTCTCTAGATAATAAATCCGGATCGCTCCAATCTAAAATTTGGAATCTGCCATAATATGCTCCATCAAATAAGTCTAATAGAACAGGATATACCTCAGGATTAGCACGTATATAATCAGGGATATTAGCACAATGAGTTTCTCCATCAACGATTGAGCCATACCAAATTAAATTTAATTTTAGATCATATTTTTTCGCAAAATTTAAATATGTATCGATTGAAGAAAAATCATATTCATTTCTTTTTGGCTCAATTTCGTTCCATGTAACAACAACATCAATAGTATTAAATCCAGTTTCTTTAGCAACAGCGAAATAATCCTCCATTGCACTATATTCTAAAAAGTCGGCATTTCTTAAAAGGTCAGTTCTCAAAAGGGTTGATAAGATTAATTGAGGAGTGTCATTTGTATCTACGATATAAGATTTTTCTCCTTCTACAAAAGAATATGGTTCTACAAATTCCTCTTTTAATTCTACTTTTATATCTTCAGCACTTTCAGGACATGTTGGGCAATTTGCACTGCATGAAGTAATAAGCAAACTTGCAAAAATTATTGGTATGTATTTTTTCTTCATTAGCTTATCCTCCTATGTTCTCTAATGCGGTACTTTCTAATGTACCTTCAACGTTTGTATAATCTAACTTATATAACTTATTTGCTTTAGCATTTAAGTGATTACTAGCCTCTAAACTTTCACTGGCTGAGAATTCGTTTTCACTAAAAGAACCAACACTGATATTTGAAATGGTCGCGTTACTAATAGTTAATTCAGCATTTCCTAAAAAATAGGCATACAAAGCATCTTTATAATCAACAACATAACCTAATGCTCCTGTATTCGTTTTAAAGTTTACTGAAACATTTTCACTATTAATCGTTTGCTCAATCGTAATCTCAGGATTAGTTGTGCTTAAATTAAAGCCTAAAGTATTGCCTAATTTTGATAAAATAAGTGGGTTTTTGCAGACATTTAATGCAGAAAGCATATTTGTAATATTTTTTTGATGATCTTTAGGAGTTAAAGTTTTATCATCATTTACTTCATAAATTCCTTGATCAATATCACTAGCATTATTTGCTTTGAAGAATGGAGATGTTGCTAATTCATAAACAATATAACCGCTTTTTGTAACAGCACTCGTAAGCATTAAACTTGGCGTATTGGCATAATTACCATCGTTTTCAGCAATATGAGCATAGTTACCTTCTAATTGATCTTTTAACATTAATTGAATGCCTTTAACGTCATTTAATAAAGCATCATAACAGTCATCGCCAACTATATCTATTCCTTCGAGATTATATATATCTTTTGCAAAATCTCTAATTGTTGCAATACTTCCATCGCCTTTATAGATGCCACTGCTTTCACCATCACCATCGCCCTTTGTTAAAGTAGCTATATTAACACGAGTTATAACTTTATATTTATGATTTTTGACAACTTTTCCTAAATAATCTAAAGCAGGCAATACTGTTGCAAAAGCATCTTCCTTTGTAAAAGTTTGACCAGTTTCAGGATTTTTAACTTCTTTATCTGCTGTAACAATTCTCCGTCTTGCAAAAATATCAGGTTCATTATGAATTTGAACACCAACAACAGATTTTGGAGTTCCATGAGTTGAGTCGTATTCATAGATGAAGTCCATACATTTTTCAAGAGCTAAGCCTTCCCTTTCAAGCAAATCTGGATCATCAAAATCTAAGTACCACATTAAACCATAATATGACCAAAATTCACCAGTTCTTGGAGCGTCAAATTTAGGATAAGTTTTGCCATCCTTTAAAATATAATCAGGGACAGTATAAGAGTGTGTATCGCCACACATATTTGTTCCAAACCAAAGAAGTTCAACTTTAAGATCATATTTTCGAGCATATTCTAAAACCTTAAATAGATAATAGAAATCGTATACATCCTTTGCTATTTCAATATCCGCCCATTCTAATGGAACTTGAACCATATTAAAGCCACATTCTTTAGCCGTTTTAAATAGAACTTCTAGATCTTCAACAGTCCATTTATCGGTGTTCATAAATGCGTCAGTTCTGATTTGAATGCCATTATATAAAAGTGGCTCTCCATTATATTCAATATAAGTATCGCCAAATTCTGTTGTATTAACTCTAGTTACTAAGACATCTTCGCCGTTATACACTGGTTCTTGTTTATCTTTGTCTTCGTATTCTACTGGCTTAATTTCATCAATAACATCCTCCCCGTCTTCACAGATGAGAGGAGGACATGAATTTGTACAACTAGTCAAACTCATACATATTGCACCAAATGATAAAGCTAAATATTTAAACTTCATTATTTTTTACCCTTTCTATTTCTGAATAAGACAATAGCGATTACGATTCCAACAATTACGATAAATCCACCAAGTACAGATAAAGAAACTATTAATGTTAAATCATTACTAGGAGTCTCAGGTTTAGCAGGTTCATCAACATTACTATCCCCTGTAACCATAAACGTTCCACTAAAATCTTCACTGTTTCCATATAAATCTGTAACAGTAACATTAATTTTATATTCACCTGCCTCAGTAAATGTTTCTTTAATAACACTATCAGTATATTCTTTACGCTTGTTACTTGGAGAAGTGATAATCGTTCTATAAGTTAACTCAGTATCATCAGTAGCTGTAATTGTTATAGTAGCTTCTTCGTTCAACTTATAACTTTCCTTTAGATCAACACTTAAAGTTGGAATAGTTGTATCCAATACATTAATGTGAACTTCAAGTGTAGCAGTATTATTTTCTGGGGTTGCATCATCACTTGCAAAATACCTAATTGTGTAAAGGCCAGGTTTATCAAAAGTAACTTCGTTACCTACTTTTTCCTCTTTTTCATTGCCTTCCATATCAATAAGCGTGATTTTGGTTTTATCTGGATTTGCATGGCTCGAATAGGTCGCATCTAAGATTGTAATTGTATCACCAACATTTAAAGTTGTTTCGTATTCGCCATTTAATGTAATTTCAATTGGATTTTTTTCTTGAGATACAACTACTTTATGTTCTTTTTTGATTGTATTACCACTGGAGCCAACCACCTCAAGATTAAATGTATACTCACCAATCTCTGTTGGAACATATCTTATTTCATGATTAGCAATCGATAAATCAGAAGTACTACCACTTGGGCTTGTAATGGTTGCCTTAATAGTCATTTCTTCATTAGTCTTGAAATAATCTTCTATGAATGAATCAATAACTATTTCATCATTAACTTCACACTCAGTTGTACCACTAAAATGAACAATAGGATCATTGTATGTATTCATTACACCATCTTTATTTTCAAATGATTGTCCATTTAAGTTATTGATACGATATTCGATAGGGCTATTTAGTACACTTCCACCATTACTAGAATCAAATCCACTAACTTTTATCTCATAGAGTGAATCAGGTGCGCTGTTAAAGAAATCAGCAAGATATTCGTCCACTCCAAGAGCTGGCGTCAAGACATTACTAGAATTATAGGAATGGAAATAAGCTGATGTGTCTGGATCAAAAACAAAACTTACACTCCTATAATCAGGATTATTGCCATAACTTATCCAACCGCAATTTGTAATATCGTTTAATTTTTCAGGAGTTGTCACAACAACATTTGTTGGTGCATCAAAGTTTGCGCTAGTTTGATTAAGCCATATTCTATAACCTATAGAATATTCTGGATTTTCAACATTTACTAATTGCCATTCAAAGCATTGAATTGGGTTAGCTGTCGCTGTCCCATTATAATTAAATGGAACTTCAAAAGTAATTGTTTGCTTTTCAGTTAAGTCTGCTAATCCTAAAGTAAAATACTCATAATTGCCATTTGTTCTTGCTCTAATTCCTCTTGGATCATAATCCAAAACAATATTAGTATCTGAAGTATCAATAAAATCGACAAGTTTTGTATCTTTTAATTTAATTGCTGCAACAATTGGTTCACTAGTAGTTTCACCTCCGGCATTAGTAGCTATAAAAGTAAACTCATAATCTCCAGCAACAAAACTTTTATCAACATTAATGACAAACTGGTTATTACTATTAAGCTCAACAATTTCTCTTTCTTCGCTATCTTTAAGGCCGTAACTTAATGTAGTCTTTGCTACTCCACTAACATCGTTAACCACTGGTGCATCAATTATTATGCTGTCAAAGAAATCATACGTTATATCACTTGGAATAGTTGGCAAACTAACAAAGTTTGGAGGTTGAACATTATTAATTCCACTAAATTCATAGAGGTAATTCGATTCATTTCCTGCACTATCAAGTGCATAAATTGTGGCACTGTCTGCTCCTTCTTTTGTAGGAGTAAATGCCAATCCTTCGCTCCTTTGACCATTATATTCAATTTCATAACGAACATCGCTTAATAAGTCATGAGCACCAATATTTAATGTCGTTTCTTTATTAATTTCTAAAGAATTAGGCAAACTTACTTGATTAAATACTGGTGCCACTGTATCTTCAATTTGTCCATTTGCACTAGTTAAACTTTGCCCATTCACTTCTTGAAGAATTAAGTTTGCTTCTTTGCTCCATCCATTATTTGGTGCAATTCTAAATTTAATTTCATCAACATCTGTTAAACTGGATTTAATAGTTTTAGCTAAATCACTCTCTAAATCAAATAAAGAAACAATCCCTTCTTGCCCTCCGGCATAACTTGAGAATAAATTTTCTTTATCGAATTGAATATAGAAACTACTATCACTTGTAGCATCACCCATCAACCAATAAGATGAGGCTGCACTTGCGTCCCATCCTGAACCATACATTGCAGAAGAATGGTTGCCATTCAACTTGCTTCCGCTTTCTGTATAAATTCTTAGCATCGCTAATTGACTGTCTGTAACAGCGTCATGAACGTAAATGTCTAAGAAATAAATATCGTTTGGATTTCCAGGATCAGTGTGCGTCCCGATTACATTATCAGTTCCATCGCTGTTGAACATACCAACAGAAAATCTAAAAGAAACAGATTCATTATTATTTAAAGAGAAGTTTTCAGAAAATGTCGAATTATTTTCATTTTCTAAGTTTCCTGGGATATTTGTTTTATATTGCCACGCATCATCCCCAACTGTGTCATGCCCTGGACTTTTAGCTAGAACACCTTTTTCTACAAAAGACGACTCATGTCCCCATCCACCAAAAATAGTATTAGCGTTTAAGGAATTAGTATTAATTAAATTATTAACGTTTAAAGCACTCAGGCTTCCAGAAGCTATTGCAATAGCCATTGGAATGCTAATTATTTTGAGCATATTTTTTTCCTCCTATGCAAGCGCTTACATTTTAAGTAATAATTGGCTTATTTAGAATATAGTCTTAATCGCAATAGCCATTTTTTAACATTAAAACAATGCAAAAATCTGTTATTTAGAGCACTATTAAATAATTTTATCTAAAATATTAGCCATTTTCTTATATCGTAAATTTGCTAATATTTCGCGCATTCATCTAATGTCGGAACAGCCTTTAATGTTCCTTTTCTTGAAACAGCAATAGACGAGGCTTTATTCGCTAGTTTAAGTGAATCTTTTATATTTCTAGTTAAAAGGTAATTCGCGAAAAAGAAGCCATTAAAAGTATCTCCAGCTCCTACTGTATCAATCGCTTTAACCTTATAAGCTTCAACAAATGTATAATCGTTTTTGCTAATAGCTACTGCTCCCATTTCACCAAGAGTTACTACAATTAGATTAGTCTCACCACGGATACTTGCTTGGATATCTTCTATTTCATTAAAAGAAAATTTAAAGCCAAAGAGACTCTCAAACTCTGTTTCATTAGGAGTAATTATGTCAACATTATTAACAATCTCAGAAGTATATTTGTGGAATGGCGCAGGATTTAAGCAAATTAGTTTATACTTTGATTTCGCTAAACTAATAAGCGAAAATAAAAAGTCTTCATTAATTTCTTCTTGGAGCAATATGCCATCATAATCATCGATTACATTCTTAATACTCTCATAATCACTTTTATTAAATTCATAATTTGCACCATGAGAAATAATTATGTTATTTTCTCCTTGTACATTAATTAATATAGCTGCGTTGCCAGTATTACTATTGCTTTTAACTAATTCAAGTCTCAAATTCTTATTAGGATTAATTTCTTGTTTTAAACTATCAACATCTGCACTATTTACCTTGCCTATAAAAGTCGTCTCCATTATCTGACTCGCTGCATAAGCTTGATTAATGCCTTTTCCGCCAATCCTAGAAGAAAACAAAACAGCATCAATTGTTTCTCCAGGTTTTGGAAACTCGTTAACATAATAGTTATAATCAATATTTAAACTTCCTATTACTAAAATTTTCATATCTACTTCTCCAAATAATACTTTGCATTTTTAAGTTCCTGTTTCCGAATTAAGTCATTTAAAGATCTTGAATCACTCCTAATAAAAACAGAAAAATAGCAAACTATTGCAAGTATACCGCTTAAAACACCCAAGAAAGTGTTATTAAAAATTGCAAAATTAGAGTCTACAATGAATGGGGCATTTAAGAAATTCGTGCCTAAGGTTATTGCAAATGGCAATAATACAGAAAAATATTGTAAGAAAAATCCACAAAACAAATGCCCAGCTTTTTTGCTCTTAGTACAAACTTTTGAGTTTTCATCAAACAAAGCAAGTTTAAGTAATACTCTCCCTAAAGTTGAACCATATTTACTTATAAAAATAGGAAAAAAATAGATGACCATATAAGAGATAAAGTAGCTTATTAAAACACCATAGGCCATATACTGCATAGATAATAAATAATTATTTTCGTAAACGTCATAATGCTTAGAATATTCGCTATAATTCCTTAAAAGTTTTTCTGCGTTATCAAAAGTTGTCATATAAAATTCATCAAAAACTGTTATCGTTTCTTGACTTTCATCAATCTGCTTCAATTCTTTATACAAATCTAATGCAAAGGTTCTTTTAAAAGGAATTATGCTTGCTTCATTATCGGCATTTTCAAGGTCGAATATATCATCTGCTGTTCCAAGTATAACATTTTTATAAAAATCAAAAGGGTTTAAATCATTATATTGGACAATATCCTTATCTGGTGCAAAATTCACATAAAATACATAAAAATCATCATTTGTTGTATTAGCTTCCTTTACAAAGTCAAATGGCAACTCGATTTCATTAACACCATTTTCAGCAAAATATTCTTTATTTAAATTAAACGAATGAATGATATGTTCATAAGCGTAGAATTCTTCTAGTTGTGCTTTTGAATAAGTTATTCCTTCTTCATTCAGCGTCAAAAGACCAGCCTCTTCAGAAATTTTATACAATTCTCTCATTTCTGTTTCTCTTGCTTGATCTTTAGTAACAAAATCAGGAATAACCTTAATGATTTGGTAAGTTACACCTAAAAATATTAAAATCGTAGATATTGAGCAAAGCAAAAAGTCTACAAGCCCAGCCACGAAGCGCGAACCAGTACTAGCTGGCTCAAGCAAACTATAATTTTCTTCATTTATCTTCATGTTCTAATCTATAAACTCAAAGTTGAAAGAGAATGAATACTCTCGTGAGGTATATAATCTATATGCCTCGTGAACGTCAGCACCCCAGGAAGAATCTCCCCCAACTCCTCTATTAAAACCTCTAATAATTAAATAATGTTTACCTTTTGATGTCAATTCATAGTTATGATGAGCACTTTCAATATCAAAATCATTGAAACTTGAAAGTTTAAAACTAAATGGTTTATCTTCTTTGAAAAACCTTAAATGCGTTGAATTATTTTTATACTCAATAAAGAAAGTGTTTTCGTGATTCCCTTCTTCTTGTGGATTTGCATAGCTATTAATAGCTAAGCTATTCTTTATAAATTCATTATCAAAACTATAATAATCTAAATTTGAACCTTGGAGTCTATCTGGATAGTTATCTAAAGGTCCATTTCCTAAATATTCATATTTTGATAATTCTTCCGTTTTAAATGCAAACACTAGACCGAAAGTAGCTATTTCTTTTACAGTTTCAAGTTTTGATAGTTTACTAAGAACATTAAGCACTCCATTATTTTTATTTACTCTATAGGTTACAATTATGTTTTCGTCAATTCTTTCACTCAAAGAATACACATAACTAATTTCAAAATAGTTTTCGTCTTCTTTAAAAGTAATGTCTTCACTTCGACATGTAAAATATTTTGACATAGTCAAAAGATGTTGATTTCTTTTAAAGAACCAAGACCCAATATCGTTTGATGTATGTGGTCTGAAAATTGTAGGATAAACAGGTTCTTGCAATAACTCGTTATTATCGTGTTTTAAGCTGACCAAACCGGGCATTTTAAATGCTACTGGTGATAATAAAAATAAATATGAAAAATTACCTCCAATAATACCAATATTATTTTTACCATATAGAACTTTTACAGGTTTTTTAGTTAAACTAAGAGTTTTAATAGACTCATTAATTAGAAAAGTATGCATGGTTTCAGCGACATAAAAATCGTTGTTTTTCTTAAAAAGTTTTGCTTGTACTTTTAATATTAGTGCTTCATTATCATCAATTGTTTCAGTTATAAAATCTCTTAAATTTAAATGGGAGACTTTTGTATCTAGTAATGTAATTACATGGTTTAGATTTCCAATCGCTTTTTTATTTTTACACAGTCCAATTTCTAATTTTAATACCGAGTCGTTTAGTCCATACCCATTTAAAGAAATAGTTAATTCTTTTCTTTCTCTTATATATGCTAATTTAATTGGACAATATAAATCCTTTAAAGCAATTGATTTTGCCGTCTCTTCTTCTTTTCTAGTTGAAATAACGCCATTACAACAAAAATCTAAATCATTAGGATTATCTAAAAAGTCACCACCATAATGATATTTACCATCAATATATAAGGCTTGATCTAAATAGTCCCAGATAAACCCACCTTGAAAAGAAGGATATTTTTCGATTAGAGCTAAATATTCGTCTACATTCCCAAGCGAGTTCCCCATAGCATGAGCGAATTCGCAAAGAATAAAAGGTTTTTTAACTCCTTTTTTAAGAATTTCTTCCACTTCATTAGGCGTCGGATACATCATTGATAGAACGTCACTACAGTCCTCATATTCTTTGTCCCAGTAAGCATTTTCATAATGAGTTAATGCATTATTATTAAGTGATTTTAGAGTATCTTTCATTATTCTGAAGTTCTTACCGTTTCCTGATTCGTTCCCCAAACTCCATAAGATAATCGAAGGATGATTCTTGTCTCTTAAATACATATTAGTGATACGATTTTTACAAAAGTTAATATAACTTTCATCACTCTTAGGTAAAGAATTATCGTTTGTAAATCTAAGATAACTACCAAGGGTTCCATGGCTTTCAATTGCACATTCGTCAATAACCATAATTCCATTTTTATCAGCTAGCTCATAGAATCTATTACAGTTAGGATAATGAGATGTTCTTACAGAATTAATATTGTGTGTTTTAAAAAAATTGAAATCATAAATAAGATCATCTTCTGTGACTACATTACCTTTAATATTATTAAATTCATGACGATTGATTCCTTTAAAAATAAATCTTTCCCCATTTATATATAAAATACTATCTTTAATTTCAATTTTTCTAAAGCCAAAAGTTTCACTTACAATATCAATCAAAGTATTGTATTTATCGTACACAAATATATTCAAAAAATATAACTTAGGATTAATTGGTGAGTATAAAGAAATGTGTTTATGGTCAACAATTATCTCAACCTCTTTATTGATGCTATTTAACGAAACATCAAAAGGGAATCCTACTATTTCATATTTAAAAGAGCAATCTTTTAAATTCCCATCTAACTTGATTTTTATATGCCCATCTACATTAGCGTCAATATTGATATCATCTATACTTTGCTTATTTAAAGTTATTAAAGATACATCGCGATTAATACCGCTAAATCTAAAACCGTCATAATCTAAAAATAGAGATGAATTTGAGTATTTAAAAACAATCATTAATAGTCTATTTTTGCCCTTTATCAGATATTTCGTAATATCAAATTCACTATCTAAAAAATTATTCTCACTATAGCCAACAAAATCGCCATTTACAAATAGGAATAAGCCAGAAAGAAAAGATCCTATTCTTAGTATGTATTTTTTAGAAAAAATTGGACCTCCATCAAGAAATATATCTTTTAAATATACAACAGAAGGATTGTTAATATCTAAAGGCTCTCCAAACTTAACACTACTATATCCATCGTAAGGATATTGCCAGTTAACATATTGAGGAGGTCGCTTTTTGTTTTGGAGTTCTACCGGCATCGGAACGATAATGGTATCTAAACCATCTATAGAAATATCACTTTTTGAATATTTCAAAAATTCTTTTTCATAACCGTCAAAGTATTGGCATCTCCGTTCACCACTTAAAGATTTAATCGTAGTATCTTTATTATCTACAAGTTCTTCCGTTAAATTAAAATGTTTAAACATACTATGCGATTTAAGCATATTAATCTCAAATATAGTGTGGTCAAATAAAATTTGTTTAAAATTCATAAGGCTTATTTCCTTTATTTCAATAACTAAAATTATGATATTTAAATCCTTTTATTATTAAAAGTAAATTTACGAACTTAGCCAAATATTTGCTTTAAGAATGGAGGATTTAAGAACCTAAAGACTGTAAAGATTTCCTCGACATTCAGTAAATAATCATAATATACTTAAATTTAATGAAAAATGAGGTTTTGCAGGCTTTTAAGATGAAATTACTGAGCATTCGTATCAAACATTTGCGTAAACAATAATTCCATTTTTTTAAATCAACCCATATGGTATCTTAAGAAGTACTAGTTAAATTATAGCCATAAATTAATATGTACTTTTGAAGTCAATTTAGGATGCCTAGCAACCCTCTTATAAACAAATTACAAAATATTTAAATTCCGTTCTCATTCCTTTTCCAGGAAAATCTTAAGTATTAGATTAAAATCAAAAAACCAATTTAAGCTTTTCTGTATCCACTCATCTTCTACGCTAAAAAATATCATTTTTACGTTAATTAATAATTATTAATTTTGAACGTAATCACTAACTACATTCATATTTTTTGCAAATGCCATATACAATTCCTCCAAATGTATTAAAGAAATTGTATTTCCTTCAAATTAGGGTGGCCAAATTCGCCGATACAACTGATCAGATTAGCCGATACAAGTGGTCAAATTCGCCGAAATATACATTCACAACTAAAAGAATAAAATTCAAAATGCTTTACGCCATCATTAAAAGGTTTATTTACTTGTATACTTTAAAAGTCATTAGAATTTATACATTCGAAAATGGTCGTTTTGTTTTTCATATTTTAATCATATATTGTAAACAAACGTTTCTTGTTGTTTTTTATAGGAATATTACATTAATACAAAAAGTATATTCTAATTAAAATAAAAAGTATGTTTTAGCGTTTCGTGCTTTTTATCTTTTTCAGAAAGAACTAGTTCGCAGTCAACTTTAGGCCATTCAATACCAATATCAGGATCGTTATAAATAATTCCTCCTTCATCATTTGGATGATAAAAATCATCACATTTATAACTAAATACTGCAGTTTCAGATAAAACTAAAAAACCATGAGCAAAGCCTCTAGGAATCATAAACATCTTTTTGTTTTCGCCACTTAAAGTGACACCATACCATTTGCCAAAAGTAGGAGAGCCTTTTCTTAAATCAACTGCTACATCAAAGACTTCTCCTTCAATTACTCTAACTAGTTTTGCTTGGGGAAACTCTTTTTGAAAATGTAAGCCTCTAAGGACTCCTTTTCTTGAAAAAGATTGATTATCTTGGACAAAGTCATAATCTAATTCTAATTCATGAAAGGTATTTTTGTTATAAGCTTCGTAAAAATATCCTCTTTCGTCACCAAAAACTTTTGGTTCTATAACAACTAAATCTTTAATTGGTGTTAATGTTAATTTCATTATTAAAATTCTCCTAAAAACTAATAGACAATCTTTTTGTTAGCTACGTTAAGCAAATGCTGACCATATTCATTTTTTGCCATACTTTCGCCTATCTCAATAAGCTTTTCTTTACTTATCCATCCATGAATATATGCAATTTCTTCTGGGCATGAAATCTTAATCCCTTGGTGCTCTTCTAAAATCTTTATATAACTTGATGCATCAATTAAAGACTCATGAGTTCCAGTATCTAGCCATGAATATCCCCTACCTAAAGTAGTTACATGTAAGTTCTTGTTATTTAAATAAACATTATTAAGTGTTGTTATTTCAAGTTCACCTCTAGGAGATGGTTTAATATTTTTAGCAATTTTACTAACCCCTTTAGGATAGAAATATAAACCTGTAACACAATAATTTGATTTAGGTTTTGCAGGTTTTTCTTCTATACTAATAGCGTTTTTATTTTCGTCAAGTTCTACAATTCCGAACCTTTCAGGATCTTTTACGTAGTATCCAAAAATTGTTGCAATACCATCTTCAGCTCTTTTTACGCTATTCTCCAAATGCTTTGTTAAACCAGCACCATAAAAAATATTGTCTCCTAGAATCATCGCACAAGGATCATCACCAATAAACTCTTTACCAATAATAAAAGCTTGCGCTAAACCATCTGGCGAAGGTTGAACAGCATAAGACAAGTTAATTCCAAATTTAGTACCATCACCCAATAACTCTTTAAATCTTGGTGTATCTTGTGGAGTAGAAATAATAAGAATATCTCTAATGCCACCAAGCATTAAAGTTGATAGTGGATAATAAATCATTGGTTTATCATAAATTGGTAAAAGTTGCTTACTGGTTACAAGTGTCAAAGGATAAAGTCTTGTTCCGCTTCCACCAGCTAAAATAATACCTTTCATATCAAAAAACCTCGCAAAATTTAACTATTTAGTTGAATATCTTTCCATCCATTTAAGATATTCACCACTTTCAACGTGCTTTAACCATTCTTTGTTATTTAAGTTCCATTTAATCGTTTCAACAATTCCTGTATCGAAATTAAATTCTGGTTTCCAACCTAATTCAGTTTCAATTTTCTTTGGATCAATTGCATATCTTAAATCGTGTCCTGGTCTATCTTTTACATAGTTAATGAGTGATTCTGGTTTTCCAAGAGCTTTTAGTATTGTTTTAACGACCTCAAGATTTGTTCTTTCATTGTGCCCGCCAATGTTATAGACTTCTCCATCTCTTCCATTTCTAACAACAAGATCTATTGCTGTGCAGTGATCTCCAACATAGAGCCAATCTCTAACATTTGCACCATTTCCATATACTGGTAGTGATTCATCATTACTTGCTTTTTGAATCATAAGTGGGATCAATTTTTCTGGGAATTGATATGGCCCGTAGTTATTTGAACATCTAGAAATAGTGACTGGTAATTTGAATGTTCTATGGTAAGCAAGAACTAAAAGATCTGCACTAGCTTTTGAAGCTGAATATGGTGATGAAGTATGAAGAGGTGTTGTTTCAGTAAAGAAAAGATCTGGTCGATCTAAAGGAAGATCGCCATACACTTCATCAGTTGAAACTTGATGGAATCTTTTGATTCCATATTTTCTACAAGCATCCATGAGAACTGATGTTCCAATGACATTTGTTTCTAAAAATATCTCTGGATTTTCAATGCTTCTATCAACATGACTTTCTGCAGCAAAGTTAATAACGTAATCAAAATGTTCTTTTTCAAAGAGTTCATAGATTGCTTTTCGATTGCAGATATTTTCATGAACAAACTTAAAATTAGGTTTGTTCATAATTGGTTCTAATGTTTCCATATTACCTGCATATGTTAAAGCATCTAGACATACATATTCATCATTAGGATATTTGTTCACCATAATATGGAGGAAGTTACCTCCAATGAAACCTGCTCCACCTGTTACTAAAAATTTAGACATATTATTGTTTATCCTCTTTTCTTTATATTCTCATATTCTTTAAGTGCTTGTTTAAGTTTACTTATATCTCCATAAATGCATGGCGATTCAGACTCCCTTTCGGGATAAGCGCCCCAGTTTATCTTTATATTTAAATCATTCATCCTCATATAATTCAAAATCATGTCTTTTAGACTGATTGGATGCCCTGATGATACATTAATAATTCCATTAACATCATTCTGTAAAATTGTTAATGAGATGAGTCTTGCCAACTCATTAACTTCGATAAAATCAAATTTCTTTTCGCCTGATGTTAAATTAAATTCACTTGCGCCATCATATACAGCCTTTCGTAATTTGCAAAATACTGAATTACCAAAGTTATCATTTCCGTATATATAAAAAGCTCTTAACCGTTTCCGCGACGCATTATATTTTTCACATAATAATCGTGAAGATTCTCTTAAAGCGTTTTTAGCGATACCATACTGATTTGTTGGTTTGCAAGGTGTGTTTTCTGTTATCCCACCCTCATAATAACCAACTTCATGCATTGTGCCCATTATCGCTATATTTTTTAACCCTCCTCTTAACAAATTATCAATAAAAGCATAATGAGAAGATAAATCAAGCATATGTTTGTCTGAAGAATGCATAAATCCATCTCTCCGTGCTAAATGCAGGCATATGTCTGGCTTACCAAAGAAATCAAATAGGTTAGAATCTAGTTTATTAAAAATGTCACATTTTATAAATTCTATACCGCCATCTAAATGCGAGCAAGAAGTGTCACATGCTATAACTTTATGCCCGCTTCTTTCAATGTAAGAGCAAACTTTAGAACCAATATAGCCATTGGCTCCTGTAACTAATATTTTCATGGATTAATTATATCAAAGTGTTAAGAATACTTATATAAAATTTAACTTAAAGTAGCATGCACTTGCTCTATAGTAAGAGGCACTTGATTAATTAAAGTTTTCTGATTGTGATTAATATATAAATAGAAAATATAAATCTAAATAGTGCTTAGAAATTCTGAGATCTTAAAACGTCTAAAGTTCGTTTAATACCTTCAAAAATTGAAATTTCAGCGGAAAACCCAAATATCTTTTTAAACAAAGAGCAATCCATAGAACTTACTATAGATTTAGAATACCCCGCCTTTTCCAAGCTTGTTGGGTTTTCAAAAATAACTTTCGTTCCACTTAGCGAAGCAATAAAATTTGAAATTTCTTTCAGACTATGAAGTTCAGTATTAGAGAAATTAAAAGAAATATTTAAGTCAGAATTATCTTTAATAGATAGAACACGTATAATTGCACCTATTACATCTGACACATATGTATAATTAAATAATTGATTACCAAGGCTCTTCAATACTATATTCTCTTTTCTAAGACTATTTTTTATGAACTGTGATAAAGCTTTTGAATCTGTCATTTTCATTGTAGGTCCGTAAACACGACTCAATCTTAATACTTTGACATCAATATTATATTCATTCTTATAAGCTGCACAATATGTTTCACAGCATCTTTTAGCCTCATTATACGATGCTCTTGGATTTAATATATCTATAAAACCATAGTCATTCTCTTTTAAATTTTCATGATTGTTTTCACCATATACTTCGCATGATGATAAAAATAAAAAGCGAGAGTTTTTGCTAGCACAAAAGTCAAGTAAATAAGTTAAACCGAAAATGTTCACTTTCATAGTTTCCACAGGAAACTTTGAATAATTAATAGGGTCTGTTAAACTAGCAGCATGCACAACAAAATCAATTTTATCATCGATTCGTATCGGTGATTTCATATCATAAGGAAGAAGGACAAGTCTTTCATCAGAGTTAAACAAATTAAACCTGCTTCTTGCAATATCCACATTTCTAACTAGTGCAAAAATTTTGCCTTTGTATTTTAAGTTTGATAGCAAATAATCAATTAAATAAGAACCTATTAATCCTGTACCACCACTAATGCAAATATTGCTGTATATTAATTGATTAATATCAAAATTATTTTTTTTCAAGTCATTTAAATATAAATCTGTATATGTCATAAAAGATTAATTTAATTATTTTCTTTCAATTTTAAGAGCGCTTTAAATATGTAAATATCTTCTGGCGTTGTCAACTTAATATTTCGTTCAGAGCCAGCCGAAAAATAAAGCGTTTCCCCTAAATCTGCCATCATAGTATTCGTGTAAGACGAACCAAAAATGCCAATTTTATTAGCAAAAGCATATTCATAGCAATCTCTAAGTTTCTTAAATCTATATGCTTGTGGTGTTGAAACCCTCATAATAGTTTCTCTTTTTATATATTTATTTGTTGACAGTTCGTCAAGATCATTTTTCAAAAATATTTGCTCATTATAAGGCATCGAGGAAACAGCATTTCCTTTTTGCTGACATACTGTAACACAGTCTTCCAAAACAGCTTCTTCTACCATTGGTCGAATGCCATCATGAATAATAACTATATCATTTGGTGAGCATATATCATCAAGAGAATAAACTCCATTTCTGATTGATTCTTGCCCTGTTTGCCCACCCGGAATAACTTTTATAAGTTTTGTAATATTGAATTGCTTAGCATAAGCTTCTAAAACCGGAATCCAAGAGTTAATACAAACTACAACTATACCATCAATAATTGGGCTTTTTTGAAAGGCCTCTAATGTATAAATAATAATTGGTTTATCATAAATATTCACAAATTGCTTCGGAATATCCAAATGCATCCTAGAGCCGACACCACCAGCTATAATTACCGCATAATTCATAAAATACCTCTCATCAATTTTTCAAAACTTTAAAAACGGAAATAATACAAAATAACATATTAAGCAAAAAATAAAATATAGTAAAAAAATCAAATAAGTAAATATTAAAAAACCCGAGTATCACTACTATTAACAAAATCAATTGCACAAATCCAGCAATACTTGTCAGGTTAAGTCCAACTATTTTAACAAAATTATAATTAGATCTGTCAGCCAAAACATTATTATAGTCTTTAGTAGAATTAGCTAATTTGTGATGAATCAACCTAGGAAAAATTTGGCAAAAGCCAGAAATAGCACCAAGAATACAAAAAAATATATCAGAATTGATAAGCATGTCATCAAAAAACCAAAAATGCAGATCGGAGGCAACAATGCCCATGGATAAAAAAGTAAAAAACATTGCTAAATACCCACTAGTTGCATCGATTGTAGATCCGTTTTTCGAATATATTTGTTTATATCGAGCTATATTGCCATCTACTCCATCAAAAATATTCCATAAAAATATAAAAATCCAGCTAATAAAGACAAATACATATGAGATTTTATTTAAAATGGCAAATAAAAAAGAAAGCACAACAAATATCATCGAAATGATTGAAATGGCATTAGGCTTTATTGAAGTATATAGTAATGGAACAGTAAACAAATAAGATATAGGCCTACCAATGTAATAAGCAAAAATATCATTTTTTGCTGTTGATTTTTTTTCAGGAGTCATAGTTTTTGCTTTAATTTCTTTTATCTTAATCATAGACTCTCTCCCATAAGCAAGTTTTAAAATTCCGTTTTTTAATTACTTTTGCCGGATTACCAACGGCTATGCAATTAGAAGGTATGCTTTTCGTCACTACAGAATTGGCACCAATTATGGAGTTATCACCAATAACCACACCCGGAAGAATTGTAACTTTTTCTCCTATCCAACAATTTTTGCCTACAATAACATCACTGTTTGTTAATTCCTGATCAATATAATTAAAACTAGGACCTTGTTTTATTCCGTGATTTTCGGTTGTAATACAGACATAAGAAGCTATTAATGTATTTTCGCCAATTTCAAGGTTGCCGGCCGACAAAAAAGAACAAAAATTACTTATATATACACCATTGTGAAATTTAATACTTGGTGAAAAAATCTTTTTTTTATAAGTTTCATAACAAGCTAATTTGTTAAAAATTCCAAAATGAACATTTTTACCTATGTGTATGTGTTTTGGATTAATTATAATTGCTTTTTTCATCCCATGCGCAATTTTAATTTTTTTAGATAAGATTTTATTAAATATTTTTTGAAGCACAATAATCCCTCCTCGTATTCTTAATTATAAACAATTTTAACATCATTTAATATTTAAAAATTTAAAACACTAGATACGGCGTTCGCAAGAATATTCAATCAATTGAATATTCATATTCACCTTCAAAAG
>ENA-OOXJ01000141-OOXJ01000141.1-human-gut-metagenome-genome-assembly--contig:-NODE-141-length-65217-cov-4.186842_pt1 | contig 65217 bp, 49 predicted proteins | sample MGYA00241587_ERZ501343 | MGnify/ENA primary metagenome ERZ501343 (study PRJEB25962, sample SAMEA2042918) | human gut metagenome | biome: human gut; feature: human-associated habitat; material: faeces... | reverse complement strand
GTCTTAAGATCGACTTGACCTTGATGGCGAGCGTTGTCAATCATGGCAGCTAGCAGATTGTTGGCGGCCGTGATCGCGTGGAAGTCACCGGTAAAGTGCAGGTTGATTGATTCCATCGGTAGCACTTGAGAATACCCGCCACCGGCCGCGCCTCCCTTCATGCCAAAGCAAGGTCCAAGGGAAGGTTCACGCAGAGCGACCACGGCTTTTTCACCCAAGCGCTTGAGACCTTGAGTGAGAGCGATAGACGTGGTGGTTTTACCGGAGCCGGCGGGCATGCCGGAGGTTGCGGTCACGAGAATCAATTTGCCGTGAGGCTTGCGGTCTTTGTGAAAGGACACTTTAGCTTTGTCGCGGCCATAGGGTTCAAATTCATCGTCGCTTAGCCCTGCACTATGGGCCAACTCGTCAATACGGATCAATTTCGCCTCTTGGGCGATTTCGATATCAGACTTCATAACAAAACTCCAAAAAGAAAAAATAAAAATAAAACCTTCCATTCGGCTGAAATAAGGATATTGAGCCGATGCAGTGCCAACACTGATGGGTGTTTCTGAAGTGGCACTTGATGTTTGGTAATCGATGCGAAAAGTATGCCTGAAAAAAATAGTATGGCAATGAAAAAAGAGACATTTTTTCTCAATCAAAAGACAATTTTTTCCAATCCCTTGATTTTGTCCACAAAGAGAACTCAAGAAAAAGAATAAACTTAATGAAACGCGGCAAATATTTGCCGAAGAATCCAATTTGAAAGGAGAATTCATATGTGGGATCTTTTACTGAAGGGCGCGACGGTCGTTGATCCGCTCAACCGTATTGAGGGGCTGCGTGATGTGGCCATTGAAAACGGCCAGATTGCAGAAGTCGGTGTCGACTTGCCCGGCGGCAGTGCCCGAGTGGTGGAAGACTATACGGGAATGGTGCTGCAGCCCGGTATTGTTGATAGCCACGTTCACTTGGGCGAAATGTGGGGTTCTCCCTTTGGTTTCAAGATGCTCGCCATGGCCGGCGTTACAACTTGCCTGGATATGGCCGGTCCTTTGGATAACGTTTTAAAAAACATTCCAACCTACGGTGCCGGTATTAACTGCGCTATTTTGCAGTTTGCCTCTCCTCCCTTTACCTTCAAGACCAATGAACCCAGCAAGGCTGAAATGGATGCGTTGATTGATGCTTCCATGAAGGAAGGGGCATTGGGTGTGAAGCTTTTGGGCGGACACTATCCGTTAAAGCCCGCAGTGTCTTCTTTGCTGATCAAGACAGCCTTGGAGCATGGTGCTTATATTGCCTGGCACGCCGGCACCAGTGAACATGGTTCCAACATCGAAGGTATGCGTGAAGCGGTTGAATTAAGTCAGGGCAACTTCTTGCACTTGGCTCACATCAATGCTTACTGCCGTGGTGCAATTCGCCCTGAATTGGAAGAAACCAAAGAAGCCATTGATTTGCTCTTAGCCAATGACCACATTCACTGTGAAAGCTACATTTCTCCCAGAAACGGTACGCGCCTGACTTGTTTTGAAAACGGTAAGGTGCAATCCAAAGTGACGGGTAACTGCCTGAAGCGCTTTGGCTTTAGTGATGACCGTGAAGGGATTGAAGCCGCCTTTAAGGCCAATAAAGTTTGGGCGGTCTACGATGCGGGCGGCTACTCGGATTTGGTCACAGGCGAAGAAGGTCTTAAGCTTTGGAAAGAACACAATACCGATGTGGGCGGTTCATTCAATGTGAATCCGCCGCTGCCTCGAGTGTGGCTCGCCGAAGCCAAACGTCCGGACGGCAGCTTTGTTGTTGATGGTATTTCTACGGACGGCGGCTGCATCCCGCGCAATGTGATTTTGGAACAAGGTTTGTCATTGGTGAAATTAGGTATCCTGACTTTGCCGGAATTTGCTGCCAAGACTTCTTTGAACCCCGCACGCATGTTGCGTCTGGACAATAAGGGTCACCTGAGTGTCGGTGCAGATGCTGATATCACGATTTATAACTACGCCACACAAAAACCGGTAGCGACTTTTGTCAAAGGCAAGACTGTCTTTAAGAACGGCCATGTTTACGGCACAAACGGCACCGTGATTTGCACTCAATACGGTGAAAAGCACGTGAAGGATTTAGGCATCAGTACGTTGGTGGTTGATCCTGGTAAACCGGTTGCCGATCGCTTTATTGTTTAATCTCTGAAAATGAAAGCCGGATTTAGTCCGGCTTTCAAATGATGGGCGTTCTGAATCAGAGCGCTCTATTTCCATTGTGCGCCCGGCAGGGCGCACTGCTGGAGGTGTAAGTCCTCTGATCCGCCCGACGTGGGGTAAGGAGTAGCGACTCGGCAAGGGCGTCTCGGTAACGAGGGGTCCGGAGGAAGCCGATAGCAAAACACTGGCCTGATGTACAAGCAGATAGGAGGCCTATTCAGTGGGTAAGAGGTCAATGATACTCAAAGCCCTAATACACGCACGGAGCTGAATAAGTAGATCTGACAGGTAAAGTGTGAAAGCAGTGCGTCATACCCGGGGAGGTCCATCCGAGTGCTGAAAGGCTACTGACATCGTAAGGTGAAGGGTTGCTCTGATGGAAGTCAGCCGAGGCCATAGTAGGGGATAGCTTGAAGAATCAAAAAAGGTAATGGTCAGGGCTGTTTTGCTTAAGCAAAAGCTCTGAGGGTATCTAAAAATATTCAATTGGATTTCCAATAATCTAAGCATTTTTACGCAATTCAAATCTTCCCAGTGCATTACAGGCGCGTTATTGTCATAAATCAAAAATAAACTTCCACGTTTACATTTTGGAGGTCAATATGGACATTGCGTTTGAAAACGGTATATGGGTGCTAAACATCAACATGATTCAAAGTTTGGCGTTAGCTGTTGTGACCTATTACTTAGGCGTTTGGGTTAAAACCAAGGTGGCGATTCTTGAGCGCTTGTCCATGCCCAGTCCGGTTGTAGGCGGCATGATTTTGGCCGTTATTCTTTCTGTATTACAAGGCTGCGGCATTCTTCTTGTTCATTTTGATTCTACTTTGCAAACCTTATTGATGTTGGCGTTTTTCACGACAATTGGCATGATGGCCAGTGTTAAAGTGGTTAAACAAGGCGGAAAGCTTTTGGTGGGGTTCTTAATCGCTGTCTCTGTTTTGGCGGTTTTGCAAAATGTGTTGGGCATGTCGCTTGCCAGCTTGATGGGGCTTGATAAACACTATGGGATTTTGACCGGTGCGGTTTCCATGATGGGTGGCTTGGGAACCTCGGCTGCTTTTGGCCCTTATTTTGAAGAAACGTACGGCATCACCGGTGGAACAGCCGTGGCTATCACATCGGCAACATTTGGTATGGCGGCCGCTTTGATTTTGGGCGGTCCCTTTGGTGAATGGCTGATCCGCAAATACAAAATCCACACGCCGCAACCTGTGGGTGAACCTGAACCGCCTTTACACCTGCCGTCCGATTTACAAGCTGATATTGTGGCTAAAGAAGCCGGTCAAAAACCGTCCTTTACCGATGAATTGATGAAAGCCGGCGGTATTGTGGCCATTTGCATGGCTCTGGGTGGAATCGTTTCAGACTTTTTAGGACAGATTATTACGCTTCCCGCCTATATCGGTTCCATGATTGTGGCAGCGGTTGTTCGTAATGTGATCGATTGCACAAAGACGGTGCGAATTGATGGCGTAGGCCTTAATGCTGTCGCCGACATCAGTCTGGTGCTTTTTGTGACCATGGCCGTGAATAGCTTGAAATTAGCTGAATTGGTTAATTTGGCTATTCCAATGTTGGTGATTTTGCTGGCTCAAGCGGTCTTGGTGCTGGTTTTCTCGTGGTTTTTCATCTTTTTGCTTTTTGGCAAGAGCTATGACACGGTCATGTTAAGTGTCGGCGGCGTCGGTTTTTCGATGGGCTCGACCGCAAACGGTTTGGCGGTTATGCAAGCCTTGTCTGAAAAATACGGCTCCAACGCCAGGGCTTGGTTAATTGTCAGTTTAGTTGGTGCCTTCTTGATTGACTTGATTAACGCGGTCATTATTACTTACATGGGGACACTCTAAAAAAAAATCGTAAGGGTCTTGATTTTTTAAGAAGTGCTCTATACAATGCGTTTTCTCTTCGGGGGTATAGCTCAGTTGGTAGAGCACTTGCATGGCATGCAAGGGGTCAGCGGTTCGAATCCGCTTACCTCCACCACAGTTAGATAGCGTCTCCATCGTCTAGAGGCCTAGGACACGACCCTTTCACGGTCGGTACCGGGGTTCGAATCCCCGTGGGGACGCCACTTTTCCAATTAGCAACCTTCAGGGTTGCTTTTTTGTTGCCTAAAATTGTTTCCCGAACTGTCGCCACGGGCTGGTGAGGTCCGAGTTACCGTTTTCAACGATTAATTTCAATACCTCTTGGTACAGAGGGCTGTTTTTGTTTTCAGAGCGGCAGTACACATGGGCTCGTGCCACGGGGCGATGCCTCTTTGGCATGACGACAACAACGGATTGATCTTGTAGTTGAGATCGCACCATGTCGAGGTTGAGATCAATGGCAATGCCCGCTCCCGCAAGTAGCATTTCTTTACAGGCAGTTGCATCGCCGTAATTAATCTTCTGACAATGGCGCAATTTGAATTGTGTTTCTCCGTTTTCAATGAAGTCAGCGTAGTAGGGGCTATAAGGGTAGCGCAGAAGGATGGGGTGATGAATTAAATCCTTGGGTGTTTTGGGGGTGTGATGTTTCTCTAAATAAGAGCGCTTGGCTAATAAGAAGGTGTAAAACTCATCCACGAACGTCCCGTGTAATTCCGGCTGATCGGACGAATAAAAACAAAAGGACAGATCGGTTTGTCGGTTTATAAGAGCCTTCAGACCGCGGTCAGCCAAAATTTCAAAATGAACACCAGGGAGCAACGATTCGTAATCAAGCAAGGCGGAAAGAATAGGCGTTCGGTCCATATTGACGGGTAGCGATATGCGCAGTGTCCGACGAGTTTGGAGATTTTGATCTTTTCGCAAATTTTGCGTTAAAGAAAGAAGCGCTTCATGACTTTGGATCAATTGACTGACAGAAGGCAGAATTTCCTGCGCTTCCTTCGTTAAAACGGCGGGGCGTGAGCGACGGTCAAGAAGAAAAATACCGAGCTCATCTTCTAAGTTTGCCAACATTCGGGAAGCCAATGGAGGATCAATCCAAAGCTTTCCGGCCGCCTGTTTAAGAGAACCTAAATCGGCGATCGTGAGCAAAACTTTCCACGCCAAAAGGTTGTCAACTTTTTTCATAATTTTTGCATTAATTGTCTTTTTGACAATTATAGTTTAAAGATCTGTCATTCTCTTTTTGGCTAGTCCCTTCTACAATTGTCAAAACCAAACGCATTAGGAGAAATGATCATGGAAGAATATGGCAGCAAGGATTTCCCGATGGTGCGATACGTACCGTATATGGGGGTGATTTGGACAGTCAACGAAGCCTCTAAATTGGGCTTTTATAACGGCCATCCGGATTGGTGCAACGTAGGTCAAGGTCAGCCGGAAGTAGGCACCATTGACGGCGCTCCTGATCGTATCGAAAGCTTAAAACTCCAACCGAGTGATGCGGCCTACGGTCCTGTTGGTGGAACGCCGGAGGTCAGGGAAGCCATTGCCGATTGGGTTAACCGCACCTATCGTAAAGGCATGAGTCAATACACGGCTGAAAACGTGAGTTTTGCCTGCGGCGGCCGCCTGGCTTTAACGCGTCTTTACAGTATCTTCAAAGACGGCGCCCGAATTGCCTATAAAAATCCGGACTATACCGCTTATGAGGATTATCTCTATCCTCTTCGCCACAACTGTGAACTGATTGAGTTGCGTGCAGAAGAAAAAGATGGTTTTACCGTGCCGGTGGAGCGTTTTGAAAACTTTATGCATGACGTGCGTCCCAACGCTTTTGTTTTCTCAAATCCCTGCAACCCGACTGGTCAGGTGATTAAAGATGAAGCGATGGATCGCTATATCAACGCAGCCAGAAAAGAAAATTGTTTGTTGGGCGCAGACGAATTCTACGCGACCTTCTCTTATAACGAAGATGGGTCTCCCGCTGAAAAAGCTGTTTCTGCGTTACCCTATGTGAAGGACATTAATCGTGACCCGGTTATTGTTTTTGACGGTTTAACAAAAGGATTCCGTTACCCGGGTTGGCGCGCAGGCTGGGCAATCGGTCCGAAGTACTTGATCGAAATGATTAATCGCGCCGCTAGCGCTGTTGACGGCGGGCCGTCCACGATGGTTCAACGCGGGATCATTGAAGAGTTGGCTGAGGGACACGCTGAGGCAGAATTATTAGCCACGCGTAAGGAATTTGCGGTTAAACGCAAGATGATGATGGAAGGCTTGGCAGAGTTGGGTATTCATACGCCTGCCAATCAGCCATTAGGTACCTTCTATCTGTGGGCAAGTATTGAAAATCTGCCAGGGAAATTATCTGACGCAGATTACTTCTTCCATGCTTGTTTGCAAAAGAAAGTCATCACAGTTCCTGGTCACTTCTTTGATGTAAGACCTTTCCGCGTACGTCCGACCAATGAACCCTATCGTCATTGGGTTCGTTTTTCTTATGGTCCAAATCGTTCCACAATTAAAATAGCTCTTGAAAGAATTGCGCAAGTAATTCAAGAACATCAGTAGACGATAAAGATGGGCAGGATTCTGCCCGTCTTTATTATTGGTGTAGCTATTTTAAGTTACTTTACTTTTTAGATTAATTTAAGAAATAAACGAGACGGGATTTGTGTGAGAAGTAAAGATTTTGGCGGGAATGTGTGCGAGTTAAAACAATGAGTAATTATTTAGGAAAACGGTGATTAGATGTGGGGAAACGTTATTTTTCAAATTCTTGAAAAGTTAGTTCTGTAAACTGGATGTCGTCAATGGCAATTGCGAGAAAAGAGATTTGTTGTGGTGACATAGTTTATTGAAGCGATTTTTTTGCAGGTGTATTATTTTCCTAAAGGGACTAGCTCTTTCAGTCCGTTTTACGAATTCATAAATCATAATAGTTATGGTTTTAAGTATAAGTTTTAGGAGTTGCTTATGAGAAAGGTTTTGTTATCTTTGGCAGTAGCAGGTGCATTCACTTGTGTAGCTAGTGCAGGGGATTTGACGTTATATGGGGTAGTAGATACAGGATTAAGTTATAAGAGTATTGATTGGGATGGGGCTTCTGCCTACAAAAACAAAGGTGGGGATTCTTTTTCTATCGAGTCTGGGATTAATTCGTCCTCTAGGTTTGGTTTGAGGGGGAGCGAAGAGATCGGGGATGGAGTGATTGTTGGATTTGTTCTTGAAAATGGTTTTGACTCTGATACGGGTTCTCTAACAGACGATGATCGCTTTTTTAATCGGGAATCGCAGTTATTTGTAAAGACTCAATTTGGCACGCTGTCTATGGGGCGTGTTGGGACACTCGTATCTGATAACGGTTCTTTTGGGTTAACTGCTAATTTGAGCCCATTTGCTTCTGGTTGGTCGAATGTTGGTAGTCAAACGATGGTTTTTGCTACGGAGGCAGGGCGTCGTGATAATACTGTTACATATGTCTCGCCAACATTTGTAGGCATTAACTTCTATGCTCAATACGCCATGGGTGACAGTGATGAGAATAAGAGCTATGCTGAAAATGGAAGGTATTCCGCTTTGGGGTTGACTTACCAGCAAGAAAACTTGGAGGCTGTGTTTGTCGTAGACTATCTTGACAAAGATAGCTCGAGAGTTCGTCACGGAGATGACGCTATAACGGTGACAGCAGGAGTGAACTACACATGTCCTGGAGCTGTCTCGTACTTGGGAGCTCAATATTTTAGTGATGTTGATGAAGTTGGCGGTTCGGATTATGGGTTTAAGTTGCCCAATGGGGTTTCTGGAAAATCGTATGGCGATTTGACTGGTTATGGAGTGATCTCTGGTGTTGATATCCCGTTAGCAGGTGGTGTGGCCAAGTTTTCTTTGGGTTACATGAAGGCTGAAAGTGATCGCGCTAACAAAGAGGTTTCAAGAGCGCTTGCTGGGATAGGCTATGAGTATCCTCTTTCCAAACGGACGGGGTTATATACTGCAGCGGGTTATGTAAGAGACTCCGTTGATAATGCTAATCCCGCGATGGTGCAGGTTGTCGCTGGTTTAAAGCACTCGTTTTAATCTTTTCTAGTTTAGGTATTAGGTCCGTTGTTGAAGTGATTCAAGACGGGCCTTTTTGCTTAATGAATTTATGCGGTTTTAACGTGGGTTCAATTGTTATAGCGGGGCCTTACTTTATCGATAGTGAGGACATAGCTCAATACATGAAAGAGATTTGTGACTCTTTGGGTATTTACCATTATATTTTTAAAGCTAGCTTTTTCCCGTGGGTCAGGGATTGATTTAGGGGTGGAGATTCTTGATAATGTGAAGTCGAAAACTGCTTTACCGATATTGACAATATGTTCGTAGACAAGAAGAGCAGGTTAGTATTATCAAAGATATAGTCAATGTTTTACAACCATTTGTTTTTTTTGTGTCGTCAAGCAGATTTTATTCGAGTTTGTGCACGGTCAGGGAGTGTTGTGAATGTCAAAAAAGGACAATTTTTGTCGCTAGACGTGTTGTAGCCAAGGCACTTTTGGTGGTCTTAGAAGTTGGCTTAAGTGAAGATTTCTTTATGTTGTGTGGGCGAGGAACTATGTTTGGTTATGGGAATTTGTTCACACCCCGCCCCTGCATTAACTAAAAGTGTTGGGCTTAAAATGTCACCTTTGTCAATGATGAAAGAATTTTTAGTCCACTGTAACAATTGGATCGAGTGGTGAAATCTACTTTCTTTATTGAAGAATCGTTTTAAGTTGTGAGTAAATTTCAAACTATTGATCAAGTATTTGAATTTTTGAATTCAAGTTCTATAAAAGCTGTAATTTTTGATGTTGATGGAGTATTAACGGATGGTAGTATCAACATGAATTATTTAAACGGTTTGATGTGAAAGATGGTTATGACATCATCTCATTGAAAAAAGCTGGTTTCGTTCGTGGTACCATTTCTGGTCGTAAATCCATAATTGTGGAAAAGCGTGCCAAGGAGTTAGGAGTTGATTTTGTTTATAAAGGACAGATTGATAAACAGACCTCATTTGGGGATTTCAAAAAGAAAGAAGCTGTAACATTCAAGGAAATTGTTTATATCGAGGATAACTATCCAGATCAAGTATTAATGAAATAGGTCGGATTTTCTGTTGTCCTTACCGATGCCCATCATTGCTTGGATGATGTGTGTGATTAGCGTTTAAAACGGTGTGGGGACATGGGGCTATTCGAGAATTGTCTGACATATTATTGCGAGTTCTACGTTAGGTAAGGTTCTTTTTATAATCATCAAAAATATTTTGGTGTTGTTCTCCTAAAATGTTTTTATACAAGTTCACATATATTTTTTTGAGTGTGAAACACAGGATCTAAAATGAATTCATCTAAAAAATTTGCGATTATAGGTATCGGTTGTCGATTTCCGGGAGGAATTAAATCCTTGGATGAGCTTTGGTCTGTTTTACTAAATGGACAGGACATGGTGACTGAAGTTCCATCGGACCGTTTTGACAAACAACGTTACTATCACCCAGATCGAAAACAACCAGCGAGAACTTGTACAATAAGCGCGGGGGTCATCCCTGATATTAAAGAATTTGATCACTCTTTTTGGGGAATGTCTCTTAAAGAGGCGGAAGCACTTGATCCTCAGCAACGATTAATGTTAGAGATGACATGGGAGGCCTTTGAAGATGCAGGGATCAGGCCTTCGTCGGTGGCAGGGGCTGATGTAGGTGTCTTTGTTGGGGCGGCATCAACTGATATGGGGTTGGTTCATTCAGATGACTTGGCATTGACAGGCCCTTACTCAATGACAGGGACCTCCCTCTCTATTATATCAAATAGAATATCGTACATATTTGACTTGAAGGGGCCAAGTATGACGATTGATACAGCCTGCTCTTCAAGTTTGGTGGCGTTAAATGAAGCATGCAGATCTATAGAATCTGACTCGTTATCAATGGCCATTGTGGGTGGTGTTAATGTTCTTTTGTCGCCGGTTCCATTTATCGGTTTTTCAAAAGCTCATATGCTGTCACCACACGGTCGCTGTCGAGTTTTTGATCAAGAGGGAGATGGTTACGTAAGAGCAGAAGGCGGGGCGGTTATTTTAGTTAAATCATTAGAGGAAGCCATTGCTCATCACGATAAGATTTATGCTGTTATTGAAGGGATTGGTATTAATTCAGACGGTAGGACGAATGGCATAGCGCTACCTAATGAACATGCTCAAAAAGCACTATTAAAGTCGGTTTACTCTCGTGCTGGAATTAAAGTAAAGGATTTGTCTTATATAGAAGCGCACGGTACAGGAACTGCGGCAGGTGATCCGATCGAGGCTAAAAGTATTGGTTCTATATTGGGGCGTTCATCTGGAGAGGATCCTTTGTGGGTGGGTAGTGTAAAAAGTAATCTGGGTCATTTGGAAACGGGGTCCGGTATGGCGGGCTTGGCTAAGGCGCTATTGGTAATCCGTCATCGAACTATCCCGAAGAATCTTCACTTTGAAAATCCTAACAAAGAGATCAACTTTGCTGAGTTAGGTATAAAAGTACCGACCGATGAGATCCCCTTACCTTTAGATAAACCGGTCATGGTGGGAGTTAATTCTTTTGGTTTTGGTGGAACAAATGCTCATGTCGTTTTGAAAGAATACATTGGGAAAAAAGAGCAAATCGAAGAAACAGATGAATTTATTAAACCGCTAATATTGTCAGCTCGTTCAGAAGTAAGTTTACTTACAGCCGTCAAGCAGTATGCGCAACTGTTAAAAGGAGTTGACAATAGGGAATATAACAGGATCGTTACGGCTGTATTGCAACAGCGAGAACTTTTTGGTTGTAGATTGCTTATCAAAGCATCGACCCGCGAAGAGGTTATTAATGAACTTATCAATGTTGCGCAAAATGGTTTAGATGCCGCGGGGCCCCTTGTAACGTATTCTAAGGTATCGTCAGTCCCAGGAAAGACAGCTCTGGTTTTTTCAGGAAACGGTAGTCAATGGAGGTTAATGGGGGCGGATTTATACCGTAATAATGCCCTTTTTAGGCAAACCATTAATGAAATAGATCAGTATTTTTATCCCTTAGCACATTGGCGGATTGCTCAGTACCTTCAACAAAGTGAGTCTCTGTGGGACTTGAATCACACTGAATATGCTCAGCCGCTTTTATTTGCTCTACAGGTCGCCATGTTTAAGCTGATGAGGCAAGAAGGTGTTACTTTTGATGCAGTGGTTGGACACAGTGTGGGGGAGGTTGCAGCGAGTTTTGCTTCTGGTGCATTTGATTTACCGCAAGCGGTAAGAATTATCTATGAGCGTTCTAAGGCACAAGCTAAGACCTATGGAAGTGGGGTAATGGCAGCCGTTAAGATAGAGCGAGAAAAATTAGATCGTTTACTAGAGTTAGTCCCTCATGTTGAAATTGCAGGATTTAATACGGCCGATAGCTTTACTGTTACTGGGGAAGAACCTGAAATTTTATCATTAGGGCAAATGGTTAAGGAAATAGGGGGATTGTTTAAAAAACTAGATTTAGCATATTCATTCCATAGCTCAAAAATGCAATCGCTAAAGGATGAAATTTGTCAGTCATTAGCACAATTGAAACCCAAAGAGGATACTTCGGTTATTTTCTTCTCGACTGTAACGGGGGATAAGGTCAGATTTTCTGAACTACAGTGCGATTATTGGTGGAAGAATATTCGTCAACCTGTCTGTTTTGAAAAAGCGATTGTTCAGATGCTAGAGGAGGGTTACCATAATTTTATTGAGGTTGGACCGCATAGCATCTTATCTGGTTATGTTAAGCAGATTGGTAAACAACAAGGAATTGGTACTGAAGTATATCCCTTAATGAAAAGAGGGGATCACGGGGATATATTTATCAAAAATTGTAGAAGAGCATATTTAGCAACATATTCTTTATCTCAAGCAGAGGAAAAGGTAGATCATACGGTATCTTTGCCTCATTATTCTTGGAATAAAAAAATATGTTGGCCAGAACCAACAGCATTGTCATATCGCCTTTTCGACTCAAAGGGGAAGCATCCGTTACTTGGTAGGGCTGTGACTCACGCACAGTGGACATGGGAGAATGAGCTTGATTTAGCTACGCATCCCTGGTTGTCAGGCCATGAAATTGATGAAACTGTGCTATTTCCTGCCGCTTGTTTTTTAGAGTTGGCCACGCAGGCAGCAAGATTTTTTGTAGATTCTAAACGTAACTTTGAAATCAAAAACTTTCAAATATTGAAACCATTACCTCTGCAAGAAGATTCTTTGGTTTTGATTAGAACGGAGATTTCTGATCAAGGAATATTATCAATATCCTCAAAGGATCCGTTAAATGAACATGGTTGGGTTGTTCATGTCAAAGCACGTATTGCTCCCTCTGATGCTCCCTGTCTATCAAGGTTGGATCTGAGTGTTTTTTCCAGCGACGATGAAAAAATTGAAGCTTCTCATCTTTATGAGCGAGTTGCAAAGTTGGGGCTTTGTTACAAAGGAGCCTTTCGTGCACTACAGAAAGCCTGCGACTTAGGGCATTCATACATTGTTAAAGTTGAATCGAAAGATCCAGTTGCAGATGAAGGAATGAAGCTATCTCCAGCCTTGGTGGATGGCATTTTACAAGGGTTATTTTTCTTACTCAAAGAGGAAGACAATACGGCTCATGCTTATTTGCCGACGACGTTCGGCAACGTGCAAATTTGGCGCTTTGGTCGGCCCTCGTATGGTGTTGTAAGACTTGTTAAATGCTCAGAATTTTCATTAGTTGCCGATTTTGAAATTTACGATCAAGCTGGTGAAGTTTTGGCAAGTTTGAAAGAGGTTCGTTTTCGTCGAGTTCGCCATGGGAAACGGGAGATCACCCCTTGCTTCTACGAAGAAAAATGGTCAGCATTATCTCAATATCGATTAGATAGCTATCTTTCTTCAAAAGATTGGGATGAGTTGGAGAAGTTCGTTTCAAGTGAGACAGAGCTTCCTTCCTCTAATTCGGTAGATATTAAGTGGCTAAAATTGGTAGACCTTCTGAAAGCCAGTTTGGTTTTTGAAGCGGTACGTGACTTTAATAATTGGACAACGGCTGATTATTTGTTTACCCAAGCCTTATCTACGGAACATGAAAATTTCTGCCAATATCTAGCGGAAATTTTATTAAGTTACGGTTTAGCTGAGAGAGAAGATAATTTATATCGAGTTAATTCTGAGCAAGCCATCCCTAGCTCAGATACGATTATTCGTACGATGATTGCCAATTATCCTGAGTATTGGACTGAAACAGTGATGCTTAGTGAGGCGGCTCATCATTTTTCCAAGTTGTTCACAGATAGCGTTTCCACAGAAATAGAGTTGGCGCTTACAAAGTCTGTATTATGGCAACAAATTCGACAAACTCCTTCTGAGATTCGTCTTCAGCGGGTTTTTGTAAACATTTTGCGAAAAGCAATCACTTTGTTAAATAAAACAACGAAGTGTCTGAGAGTTGCACTTCTCATTAACAATTTCAGTGAGTTGGCGTGGCAGCTTAGCCGCTTTTCAGATCAAATTGACTTAACTTTAGGAGTTTCCGATCCAATAACACTAGAACGTATTCGTCAGGAATTCTCTGAGCAAAGAGGTCTAAGAATTGTTGATATTGGCTCCCAAATGCAAAACATTGAGGAGCTAGGTAGACAAGATTTAATTTTGATAACAGAAGATCTCACACAGGTTGAAAATTTTGAGGACTTCATCAAGGCCGTTTTTTCGCAGCTATACAACGATGGAGAGTTGTTGATGATTCAGTCTAGTCCGCAGGGAGTGTCAGATTTTGTATGTGGAACGCAACCAGATTGGTGGAGACATTCGAAAGAGCAGGTTTGTGTATCTTCCTTGATTGATTCTGATGGCTGGATGCGTGTTTTGAAAGTAGCAGGTTTTGAACATGTTAATGTTTTTGAACAAGTTTGGATGAATCAACGTCTGTTGATTACTGCCCGGCGTCAAAAAAATCAAATAGCATTGCCTCCCAGTGAACCCTCTATTGCATCGTTAGGTATTCTTATTGATCAAGGAAATCAGTCTCAAAAGTATTTGGCTGATAAGCTTGTCGCCATGGCTCAAGTTCGTGGTATCAATGTGTTTGTAACTCATCAATATGAAAACTCATTACAGGTTACGCGTTGGTTGAGCTTATTGGATCTTTTTGTGAATAATAAACAGGCTCCATTATCAACGTTTTCTTTGTTAAAACATCTCGCCAACACTGTCGATTCTGCGGATGTCGCCTGTTTGTGTCTGGAATCTCAGAAGTTGAAAGCTAAGGCTGTTCAAGGTTTGGTACGTGTGGCTGGTAACGAAGCTTCACATATTAGGTTTTCATATGTGCAACTTGTGGATATTGATGACGTTTCTTTAACTCAGGCGTTGGATATCCTGTTGCAAGAGAGACTATCTTGTCAGGAATACCGCATACATAAAAAGAATGTAGAAACGATGAAGACATACCGGCTTGAGTTACCATCAAGCTCTTTGAAGGTTAAACGATTAATTTTTGATGCACCTGGAAAATTAGATAGGTTGTTATGGCGAGATATTGAATTACCGGTATTAGGTAAGGATGAAGTATGCATTCGAGTTAAAGCAACAGGGTTGAATTTCCGAGATGTCATGTGGACCATGGGATTGTTGCCAGAAGAGGCCTTGGAAAATGGTTTTTCAGGACCATCATTAGGATTAGAGTGTAGTGGTGTTGTTGAATCAGTGGGAGCTAATGTTTCGGAGGTGAAGGTTGGCGACGAGGTTATTGCTTTTGCCCCCAGTTGTTTTAGCACACATGTCGTGACGAACAAAACAGCTGTTTATGTGAAACCTTCTCACTTAAGTTTTGAGCAGGCCGCTTCAATTCCTGTAGCCTTTTTTACTGCGTGGTATGCAATTAAATACTTGGCTCGTGCCAAAAAAGCAGAGAAAATTTTAATTCATGGCGCTATGGGAGGTGTAGGTTTGGCGGCACTACAAATAGCATCTCTATTGGGGCTGGAAGTGTTTGCAACCGCGGGTTCCGACGTTAAAAGAAACTTATTAAAAGCTTTAGGGGTTCAACATATTTATGACTCTCGATCACTTGCTTTTGCCGATCATATTTTGGCGGATACCCAAGGTAAGGGGGTTGATTTAATTTTGAACTCTTTGGCGGGACAAGGCGCAGAAAAATCGTTGGCAGTTTTGGCTCCCTTTGGACGTTTTTTGGAACTAGGTAAGAGGGATTTCTTTGAAGATAATCCACTGTTTTTAAGACCTTTCAGCCAAAATCTCAGTTACTTTGGTATTGATCTGGATCAGCTTTTGGTTCAGCAACCTGAATTAGCAAAAGAGCTCTTTACTGAAATGTTGGAGCATTTTAAAAACAAGACATTAAGGCCATTACCGTATTCAGTTTATCAGGCAGAAGATGTTGTCAAAGCCTTTCAAGCAATGCAAGCATCTCAACACATCGGAAAAATTGTGATTACTTATGAGGATAGTTTTCATAATTCGAATCAAAGAGAGACAGAACAACTTGCTTTACGGTCAGATCGTACATATCTAATCACAGGAGGCCTCGGGGGACTTGGTTTGGCAGTAGCTCAAGATTTGTCCAAAGATGGTGCTAAAACGATAGTTTTGGTATCTAGGCGGCAACAATTGACTTGTTTGCAAGAACAAGCGATTAAACAAATGCAAAGGGAAGGTACGTCAGTTTATGTCTTTCACGAGGATGTTAGTTCTGAACATTTTGAAAATAAATTAGATGAGTTGCTTGTTAATTTGCCTCCTTTGGGTGGAGTTATACACGCAGCAGGAATGCTTTCTGATGCAATGTTGAAAAATCAAACGGTAGAAAGTTTTGAAAAAGTATGGGCACCTAAGGTGGAGGGGTTAGCTAATTTGGATCACTATACCCGTTTACATGGAGATAATTTAGACTTCTTCTTGGTATTTTCTTCAGCAACGACGTTATTGGGGAACCCAGGACAAAGTAATTATGTGGCGGCGAATCTCGCAATGGAAGCTATCGTAGAAGATCGAATTCGTTCTGGTGAACCAGGTACCTTGATCGGATGGGGGCCTGTTGGAGATGTTGGTATGTTGCGTCAAAATGACCAAGCTCGACAGTCTTTGGAAAAGTTGTTGGGAGCTCGAGCTTTGACTGTCTCGGAGGTTTTAAAGGCAATAAAACAAGCTCTTAATAATCATTGGGGCTTAGCCCACTATTGTGCCATTGATTGGGAAGAGATAAGACACTTACCGATAGGTTCGTCTTTAAGGCTGAAATCAATGATGAAATTACGTGAAAGGAGTTCGACTCTGACTTTGTCCTTACTAGAGGAGCTTTCGAAAAAAACACCTCAGGAGGCAATTGACTTTTTATCTCAAGAAGTTCGCCTTGCGATTGCGAATATTATGGGAGTGGCAGCCTCTGAGCTCAGTGAACATCAACCGATTGCCGAGATTGGTATGGATTCTTTGATGATGGTCGAGTTGTCAATAGCGTTAGAAGAGCGGTTAGGTATTAAAGTGCCGGCAGTCTCTTTGTCTGGAGGGGCTACAATACGAACGATTGCAGAACGTTTTTATAAACATACGGTGTCCAAAGAGGATGATAATCAAATGGTGGATATCCTTCAGGCTCAACATGGTGTAGTTTTACGCGATGATTTAAAAGAGAAAGTGATTCGTAACGTTGAAATTAAGGATTCATGATGTCTGAGACTTTATTCGGGTTAAGTGAAGAGGAGCAATTGGCATTATTTGATACCTTGAAAAAATCGCACAGTGTTGTGCGAGGGCGGGAAATAACGGAAGAAATTCCTAAAGTGGATGAGAGGTATTTGTCTTTTGCGGCTAGTTCAGCTTATAAACAGTTGTGCATTGAAAAAGAGGTGGCAAAAAATACTGGCATTTTGAATCCATTTTTTAAATGCCACGATCGCATGGCTAAGGCGACGGCGCTCATTGAGGGTGTCGAATATTTAAATTTTTCGACCTACGATTATCTGGATTTAAATGGACACCCCAAAATTAAAGAGGCTGCGATTCAAGCTATGGAAAAATGGGGAACATCAGCCTCGGCATCACGATTGGTTTCAGGAGAAAGACCTCCGCATCGTTTATTAGAAAAAAATATCGCCAGTTTATATGACGCGGAAGACTGTGTTATTTATGTTAGTGGTCATGCTACGAATGTTTCTACAATTGGAAAGTTGTTTGGACAGAATGACGTTATTTTTCACGATGCACTATCTCACAATTCGATTGTGATGGGTGCTTTGGTTTCAGGAGCAAAAAGAATCAGTTATCCACATAATGATTGTCGTGCTCTTGAATTCTTGTTGAAAGAACATCGGTTTAAATATCAACGAGCTTTGATCGTAACCGAGGGTGTTTTTTCGATGGATGGAAATGTTGCGGATCTTCCCAATCTTGTTCGTCTTAAGAAATTGTATGGAGCATTTCTAATGGTAGATGAAGCCCACTCTCTTGGAGTTTTAGGGGCTGGTGGGCGAGGTGTTGCGGAGCATTTTTCGATAGATCCAAAAAATGTCGACATTTGGATGGGGACGTTGTCGAAGACCTGTTGTGGATGTGGTGGGTACATTGCAGGAAGTCGGGAGCTGATTGAACTGTTAAAATTCACGTCACCAGGTTTTGTCTATAGTGTCGGTATGTCGCCGGTGCTTGCCTCTGCGTCTAACCAAGCACTTGAAATTATGAAGCAAGAACCTTGGAGAGTTCATAAACTTCAAAAGATTAGCCGTGAATTTGTCGATTATGCGAAATCTTGTGGTTTAGATACTGGTAAGGCGGAGGGGTACGCAGTTGTGCCTATTATGTTGGGAAGTTCTTTACTGGCAGGTAAGCTTGCGACACGACTATTCGCACGTCACATTAATGTAATGCCGATTATTTACCCTGTTGTAGAAGAGGGGGGAGCGCGATTGAGATTTTTCTTATCGGCGGCTCATCGTTCAGAACATGTTCGGCAAGCGATCGATATTTTGTGTGAAGAATTGCCGTTGGCTCAACAAGAAGTCGCTGAACTCACCCATTAATTGTCTATGCAAAGAGTAACAGAGTCAAACTTATCTTCGCATCGGTTCCTGCTATTGCAAGGGCCTCAGAGTAGTTTTTTCCATTGTTTGTCGCAAGCCTTAACTAGAGAAGGGGCAAGCGTTTTTAAAGTGAATTTTTGTGGTGGGGATGTTTTCCTTTGGGGATTAAAAAATGCCTTTCTTTACAGAAATGATGTCTATCATTGGCCGGAATGGATTGGACAAGTATTCAGAAAATATCAGATCACAGATTTATGTTTGTATGGAGATTGGCGCCCTCTGCATTGGGAGGCGGTTCGTTTAGCCAAACTGTTATCAATTCGTGTCTGGGTTTACGAAGAGGGCTACATAAGAAATGGTTATTCAACGTTAGAGGAATTTGGAGTTAATGGACGCTCATTACTGCCGAGAACTGCTCATCGAATACATGAAATGGCTAGAGAATTGCAAGAGCTGGAACCAATAGAGACTGTTAACGATATACGAGATAAAGTGAATGGAGCCATTCGGCATCATGTTGGTAATTTTTTGTTGTGGCCCTTTTTCCGTCATTATAGGACCCACCGTCCAACGAATATTGCTTTTGAGTTAATGGGTATTTTGCCTCGTTACTTAACTCGCCATAAACGGCATAGAGAGTCAGAGAAACGGCTTGAAGCGTTCTATGGGGACGATTCTCCCTATTATTTTTTCCCCTTGCAACTCAATAGCGATAGTCAGATCCAGTTATATTCTCCTTACACTAGGATACAAGAAGCCTTGGCGAGTGTAATGACCTCTTTTGCTTTATATGCTCCAAGAGGTACTCGCTTACTAATTAAAAACCATCCGCTTGATAATGGTCTATTAGACTACGAGACATTTATAAAAAGTTTTGCAACCGAACTAGGACTTTTAGATAGAGTAACTTTTGTTGAGGACGGTTCAACTTCAAAAATGATCCAAAGCTGTAAAGGTGTTGTGCTTGTTAATAGTACGGTTGGATTGATGGCGTTGGAAGTCGGTAAACCGGTTTATTGCTTAGGTCAAAGCGTTTATAACATTCAGGGTCTCACACAGAGTTTACCTTTGGATAGTTTAGATAATTTTTGGAATAATCCTTTAATTCCTGATTCTCAATTATTTAAAGAGTTCAAATTAATTTTGCAAAACCAAGCGTTAGTCAGAGGTAACTTCTATTCATATAAAGGGATTGAAGTTGCAGTAAATGATTCACTTTCGAGGTTTAAGGAGCCTCGTCGATATGAGTACGACATCACCAAAGGTTAGTCTCCGATACGCTTCCGAGGAGGATATTTCGGAAGTTGTTCAAGTGATGACTGAGGTTTCTGAAGGAGTTATTGAGACACTATTTAGTAATTTATCTTTAGGTATCACCTCCAACAAGGTGTTAGAACTCGTCTTTCGCCAAGGATCAAGTCCTTATGACCTCAAAAATGTTGTGATTTTAATGGTCGATCAAAAGATCGCAGGTCTTTTTTTGGGATATGACTCAAAATTTCAAACGATTACACCGTTAATGAGATCTTTTTTGCCGAAACATGTATTAGAGGATCTGAAAGAGCTTTTATTGGCTAGTGTTGCTGATGCCTATTGGGTGAACACGTTTTGGGTAAGTCCGATCTATCGAGGCCAATACGTTTCAACGATGTTAATGCAGTGTGTTTTCCGTTTAGCGAAGGAGCAAAATTTTAGAAAGGTTGCCCTGCATTGTTGGTCTGATAATTTAAGGGCTTTAAAATTTTACCAAAAACATGGATTTATACTCTATAAAGACATTACGGTCGAAGGTTCGTTAAAGGATCGTCATCCCCAGGGTGGTAAGATTCTAGTCAAATCATTTTAGGAGTGGATAATGCCTTCGATTGCTATCATCGGGGCTACGGGTGCAATTGGTTGTTCACTGGCCTTACAATACGCAAAAAAGGGTAATTATCTCTATTTAACAGGGCGAAAACAACCAATATTGGATCAGTTAGCTAAGCGTTGTATTGATCGAGGATCAGATGTAGAAGTTGACGCAATTGATTTAAGGGATCATAAGTCAATGCTCAATTGGATCAAAAAAATCTCTCTTGATCAAAATTTGAATTTGCTTATTTTATGCGCGGGTGTTTCAGCCTCTGTTGAATTTTTTGATCAACGATGTTTGCCAGAAAAGAATACTGACTTGCTCAGAGAGTTAGAAATTAATGCTATTGCTCCTATGCTTTGCGCCAATGCCTTGGTTCGAGAGATTTTGACTCGGAAGCGTTCTTTGCTTTTAAGAATTGTCTTTATCAGTTCCTTAGCGGCCAAAACCGGATTACCCAGTTCACCAGGCTATAGTGCTTCGAAGGCTTCTTTGGTTACCTATGCTCAAGCTCTGCGTCGTTTGGTTAAAGATCAAAATATTGCAGTAACAACCGTATTACCGGGATTTATTAAGTCGGCTATGAGCGATCGGTACATTGGCTCAAAACCTTGGATGATATCTGCTGATTTAGCTGCCAGAAAAATTGTTAGCGCAATTGATAGGGGAAAAAGTACGGTATATTTTCCGCTTTTACTGTATTGGGGTATTTCTCTTCTGGATTATTTACCGGTGAGTTGGCAGAATTTTTTCTTAGAGTTTTTTAAATTTACTGTAATTCCAGATGCTGATTCTAAACCCTAAAAATTAGGAGCAAATGACTTATGCTTGAGCTTTTTTTTGCTCTAATGGTAGGAGCTTTAGCATTGTTGCTCAATCGGTTGAGTATTCCTTGTCAAGATAAGGTTTGTTCGTATCGCTTGTTTGGGGATGTCGTAGCCTTCAGTGCCGGTGTTTGGCTTTATAGTACGATTTTGTTACTGTTATCGCGTCCTTATGCCACATTGATTATTTGCGTTTTTTTGCTTGGCTTATTATTTGCGGGTAATCAACTTAAAGTCCGGATTTTGAATGAACCGTTGGTATTTTCCGATATTTTTTTAGCTGGTTATGCAATAAGGTATCCGCGTCTTTATTTCATGTATGCTCCTGTTTGGATTTGGCCAATTTTGATACTGGTTATTTTTCTTTTGGTAGTCGGAGTTTCTTTCGAAGAATTCATTCAGTACGACCTTATTTTACGTTCTCTTTTGCTATTAATAACCTTAGTACCACTGTTCATTACTGTTATTTCCCGTTTAACATGGTCAAAGTCGTTTAGGGAAAAGCTTAAATCTCTCCCCTTAACTTTTTTAGCCAATCAAGATGCACAGTCTTTTACTCCAATGGGAATGTCTTTATTGCATTGTCTGTGGCACGGACAGTTTAGGAGCCTGTTGAAAAATTCCATTCACTTACAAAGTCAGAAAAAAAGTTTTAATTGCGAACAGTGTCGACATTTATTGCTCATTCAAGCAGAGTCATTTTGTCAGCTCTCCAAGCTCACTGAAAGAAAAAGTGTGACTCCCGTCTTTGACGCTTTATGGGACAGGACTTTGTCGGGAAAATTGCGATTGGATTGGACAGGGGCCTACACGATGCGAACTGAGTTTGCTGTGTTAACGGGAGTAGCTCCGAAAGCCCTTCAAACTTATGCTTTTGATCCTTATCAATTGGCTAGACAACAATGTATGAATAGTTTGGCATGGGATTTGGTTCAAAGGGGATTTAATACTGTTGCTTGGCATCCGAATGATGGACGTTTTTTTGAGAGGAACATTGTCTTACCTCATTTAGGTTTTGAAAAGTTTGTTGAATTATCTGAACTAAGCTCACTACGCAGGATGGGGAGGTATGTCAGCGATGAAGCACTATTGACCGAAGCAGTAAATTATTTGAGTCACCCAAAACAGCCTACTTTTTTATTTTTAATTACGATGGAAGCTCATGGTCCGTGGCTTAGAGATCGGTTTGAAGGTGCACAATTGTTAACAGAAGAAGAACGTTATGAGGAGCACTTAAAGAGTTTTGATCGTGGGTTAGGTAATGTTTTGGATAAAATTCAAAAAGAGGATCTTCCAATCGATGTGGTGATTTACGGAGACCATTTACCTGGATTAGAAATACTTAGACAGAATAGGGAAACCTTCGATAGTTCAACTCCATGGTTATACTTCGGTAAAGATATTGAAGAAGGTAAAGTTAATTTAAAACCAGAAACCCTCAGAGAATTGATTCGTGAGAGGGTCTTGCGTTTATGATTAAAATTTTTTCTCCTGGAATAAAAAAAATCAAACACTTATCCTCTTTTTTGAATGAGGAGATGTCTCGTTATTGCTCTCCGAACGTAGAAGCCGTTATCGGCTGGGGACATAAGCCAACAGCTCATCATGCAAGAGTTTTCGCAAAAGAAAAAAAATTGCCTTACATTGCTTTAGAGGATGGTTTTTTAAGGTCGCTTAATCTTGGAGTCAATGGAAGTTCTCCCATCGGTTTAACTGTTGATACTGTTGGTGCTTACTATGATGCGACTGGACCATCTCAGATTGAACTTTGGCTCAATAGTGCAGACGAGTGGATGACTCCTAAACTTTTTAAGCGGGCTCATGAAGCCATTCGTCTATTGATTGAGTATGATCTTTCAAAATACAATGTCTCTGCCAGTTTAAAAAAAGGTGAATTCAGAAAACAATGGGGCGTTTCTGACACACAGCGTTGCGTATTGTTGGTTGATCAGACAGTGGGTGATGCAAGTGTAGAGTTAGGTTTGGCTAGTCATGATAGTTTTTACAGAATGCTACAAGACGCTATCAATGAAAACCCTGAGGCAAAGATTTTTGTCAAGGTTCACCCAGATGTCTTAGCAGGGAAAAAAGAAGGCTTTTTAACTAAGCAATCGTTGCCGGAGAATGTTACTGTTATCGATCAAGCATGGGCCTCTTTGAGTTTTCTCCGTGAATTTGATCGGATTTATACGGTGACCTCGCAAATGGGTTTTGAAGCACTGATGCTCAAAAAAGAGGTTTTGGTTTATGGATGCCCTTTTTATGCAGGTTGGGGATTAACGGAAGATCGAGGAGCAGTAACCTTTCGACGAGGTAAAAAACATTCTCTTGAGACGCTTTTTGCGGCTGCATATATTCGTTTGAGTCGTTATGTGAGTCCAGTTACGGGAGAGTCTCTTCAATTGGAGGAGGCTATTGACTTTTTAAATACTCAGCGACAGTGTAATGAAAGAAATCGTGGTTTACATATTGCAATGGGTTTTCGACGTTGGAAACATGAACATGTTCGGGCATTCATGGCTTCAACGAACGGTAAAGTAGAGTTTGTCCAAAACGAAGATTTGGCATTGAGGCATGCAATCGACCATGGTGGAGATTTAGTTGTTTGGTCATCACGTTGTCATCCCAATTTTTTAGAAAAAGCCAAGAAAAAAGGCGTTAAAGTCTGGCGCATGGAGGATGGCTTTTTAAGATCGGCTGGTTTAGGCTCGGATTTTAATACGCCATACTCCCTAGTTTTAGATTGCAGTGGTATTTATTATGATCCACGTCAACCGTCTGAATTAGAACATTTACTACTGGGAATTACAGATCGAAAAGATTTTAATCGTCTAGTGCAGAGGGCGGAATGGTTGAGAGATTTCTTAATTAAAAATAGGCTAAGCAAGTACAACCTGGAAGAGGATATTCAGTGGAATCAGAAGGTCGGGGGAAGGAAAGTTATTTTAATTCCGGGACAGGTTGAAGGGGATGCTTCTGTTGTCAATGGGGGCGGGAAGATCCAATCTAATTTAGACTTGGTTAGGGTAGTTAGAAAAAATAACCCTAACGCCTACATTGTATACAAACCCCACCCGGATGTTCAGGCGAAAAATCGTCCTGGAAGTCTTACCAAAGAAACACTTAGGGCGTATGTGGATTATGTTGCAGAAAAAGGGAGCTTGGATTCTTGGTTGAGAGTGATTGATGAACTTCATACCCTAACATCTCTGTCAGGGTTTGAAGCATTGATTAGAGGTGTCGCAGTTTATACCTATGGCAAGCCTTTTTATGCCGGATGGGGCTTAACCCACGATTTTGAAAGTTTCCCAACTCGTAAGAAAAACCTTACAATAGCGGCATTGGTAGCTGGGGCTTTGATCTTATATCCTCGGTATTGGGATTGGCGAAGTCATCAGTTTTGCCGACCGGAGGACGTTTGTGAACTCTTTGTTCGAGGTGAGCTCGTTGAGCCTAGGCTTTGGGTAAAATTCTGTCGTTTATTTAGAGATATAAAAAAACGTTGGTGTTCGTATGTGTAAAGTTTTAAAACTAGTATTAATGGTTTCTGTTTCTACTCTTCTCTTATCTGCTTGTGGAGCTCCTCGGGGGCTCGATCATCACGCGTCTCGACCTAGTCAGGAGAATTTGGATATCCCACAAAGTGCATCAATGGTTAAATGGTCTGAAGAAGTTTCTGATATGCCGGTAGGTCAAAGTGTGAAGTTAACAATTGATGATCAAACATATTTATTTGAAGTGAGGGAATTTTATACCAATGCATTGGGAGAGTCGTGCCGTCGTTTACATTTGGAAACTGAAAAAGATCAAATGATCAAAAAGGCGGCTGTTTGCAAAACGTCTGAGGGGCAATGGCGTTACGTTAAACCTTTGCTATGAGAACAATAATGCCATCTGCTTTGGTGAGCGCGATAGCCGTTCAGTTACGAGTGATTTGGGCTTTGATGCTCAGAGAGATTCATACTATCAATGGTAAAAGTCGATTAGGTTACTTGTGGGTTTTAATCCAAGGAGTTTTTAACGTTGCTGTATTTTGGGTCTTAAGAGAGGTGATGGGCTTTCACGCACCACATGGGATGCCGGTTCCGATTTTTTTAGCAGCCGGTTTTTTAGTGTGGGGAATTTTTTCCGATACGGTCAGTAAGTCTATTAATGCGATTTCTGCAAATCAACCACTTCTCACATTTCCCCAAGTAAAAGAATTAGATGTCTTTATTGCTCGAATGGTAGTGATTTGGGCAACTGAGGTGGTGACAGCAACTATCATCATTTCAGTTAGTATTATTTTAGGAGCTGACTTTCGGGTGAATTCCTGGCTGTTAATCCTTGTAATTCTACTAATCACTCCATTATTGGGGCTCGGGGTTGGAATGTTTTTTTCCGCATTGACCGTATTTTTGCCAGTATTGGAAAAGATCGTTCCAATGGCCCTCAGAATTCTATTCTTTGCATCTGGGGTCTTTTTTTCTGTTAGTGTGTTCCGATACGAGGTCGCTCAGTGGCTTCTCTATAACCCTGTGATGCAGCTCATAGAAATCTTAAGAAACGGTTTACATGTTTCTTATATAACAACTGGAACAAGTTTTTATTATGTGGTTGCCGTTACTTTAGTATTTTTGGTGGTGGGTGGCTTTTTAGAGCGATATACCCGAAAACGGAGACTGGATAAATGATTGAATTAAAGCATATCTATAAACGGTATCCGGTCAGAAACGGTTTTCATACGGTACTCAATGATGTCAATTTAACCATAGAACCAGGTCAAAATATTGCTATATTGGGACTTAATGGTGCTGGCAAATCCACGTTGATTCGAATCATTGGGGGAGCAGAGATGCCTGATGATGGAGAAGTCGTTCGAACTTCTTCAGTGTCTTGGCCAATTGGATTTTCTGGTTGCTTTAACGGTTCTTTAACTGGTAGGGAAAATTTAAGGTTTGTCTCAAGGATCTACAACGCAGACATTAAAGAGGTTTCTTCTTATGTGGAGGAGTTTTCTGAATTAGGCGAGTACATGGATATGCCGGTAAAAACCTACTCCTCTGGAATGAGAAGTAAGTTAGCCTTTGGTTTATCGATGGCTATTGGTTTTGATTTTTATCTGATTGATGAGGCTTATTCTGTAGGAGACGCAACTTTTCGAGCTAAGGCAGAAGCCGCACTAGAGCAAAGGACAAGAAATTCGACACTGATATTTGTTTCTCACAGTATGGCTTCAGTTCGACATAATTGCGTCTGTGGTGCGGTGCTCTATCAAGGTCAATTAACTTATTATCCTCAGTTAGAGGATGCGATCAAACATTACACGGAAATTTGTCATGCAAAGCGACGAAAATAGTCTTAAGCCTAAATTAGGTTGGTTGCAAAAGTTTAAGTTGAGATGGAAATCGATGACTCGTTTGCAACAGCAATTAACTTGTTTTGTAGGAATTCCAACGCTGGCTGTGTTTTTGTATACCGGCATATTTGCTTCTCCGATGTACATTTCTGAGGTGCAATTTGCTATACGTGCGTCTTCAGATCAGTCGACGAGTGTGGATTTCGCATCGCAAATTTTCAAGACTGCCAATTCAACTTTACAAGATGCTCAAGTCATCAATGCATTTATTCGTTCTCCTGATGCTTTTGATCGACTAGATAAATCATTAAAGTTGGTGGAACACTACAGCGATCGGAAACATGATTTTATTTCTCGCTTAACTAAGAACCCAACTCTTTATGACAAGCAGGCTTATTGGGATTGTGTTGCTACACCGGTGCTGGATCCGGATACGGGAATCTTAAAATTCTCTGTTCGGGCCTATACGCCGGAAATGGCTCAGGCGATCTCAGCGGGGGTTTTAAGGCAAGGCGAAGAGTTGGTTAACGAGATGAATGAAAGGGCTCGGCAAGACTCTTTGGTTTTAGCCGAACAGGAAGTTAAACGTGCTCAGGTTCGTTTAGCAAGAGCTCAGGATAATTTGAAGGCTTTTAGAGATACTCACGCGGATTTAGATCCCAAAGCAACGGCCTCAGGATTGCAGTCTTTAGTATTGGAATTAGAAGGACAACGATCGGCAGTTAAGGCTCAAATTGCAGAGTTATCCGGTTACATGAAACCGGCGGCTCCGCAGTTAAAGAGTTTGCAAGGAAAGCTGAAAGCTATTGAGTCTCAGTTAAATGTGGAAAAGGCTCGTTTAGCTGGTCAGAAAGAGGGGGACACTCTCAACAGTTGGGTTTCCGAATTTGAAGCGTTGACTATTGAGAGTGAATTTGCTCAAAAACAATTAATCTCCGCCATGACGGCGCTCGAAACAGCTCGAGTTTCTTTGATTTCACAAGCTCGATACGTTGTTTCTGTTGTTAGGCCGACATTGCCAGATGAGTCCCGTTATCCAAAAGTTTTGATATCTACATTAACGACTTTATTAGGAACCCTTTTAATTTTCGCTTTGGTAAAACTGATCATCGCATCCATAAAGGAACATATGGGGTTCTAAGGAAAAAAGATGAAAAAAAATCTTTTAATATCATTATTGGCTTCTCTTTGGATGCCGGTTGTTATCGCTTCAAGTGTTGAACTGCAAAGTTCAACCGCATTAGGACAATCAATGAACCCTAATCCGGCTAGTCTTGGGGGAGTGGGAAGCATCCCCGCCAGTAACCCTCGCACAACAGTCGTAGGTCCTAACGGGAGCGTCTTAAATAGCGTGGCATCTTCAACAGTTATTACACAATCGTTGGATAAGTCCGATGTTGCACCTGCTGCCTGGGCGCAGACCGCCTACCAAAATCCAACTTCAATCCGACTTCTTCCTTTTGCTGCCAATTTATTTAGCGGCCGCTTTGCTTCTACGTTTAGCGATGGTGTGAGCCCAGATTATGTAATGGCCCCTGGTGATCGAGTAGTTATTCGAGTGTGGGGAGCCAGAACCTATGATGATGTTTTGATTGTAGATCAACAAGGAAATCTTTTTATCCCCGAAGTGGGACCGGTTGCAGTAGGGGGATTAAAACACTCTCAATTGCAAAATTCTGTGAAGTCTGCTCTAGGAAGAGTTTTTACGGATAATGTTCAGGTTTATGTCAATTTGCAAAGTGCTCAGCCGGTAGCTGTTTTTGTGACGGGATTTGTTAATAATCCCGGACGGTATGCAGGTGGATCGGTTGATTCAGTTTTAACCTTTATTGATCGTGCGGGTGGCATTAGTGCTGAGCGAGGTAGCTATCGGGATATCGATGTTATTAGAAATGGGAAAGTCATCGCGAGTTATGATCTTTACCAGTTTGCCACTAACGGAGTGTTAAAGCCATTACGTTTGAAAGATGGAGATACAATTGTCGTCAGAGAAAAAGGACTTTCTGTTTCTGCTTATGGCCTTTTACGGGAAGAAGCTGCTTATGAGTTCACTCATGATAAGGCTACTACAGGTGCTGATTTGATGGCATTGGCTTCACCGTTGAAAAATGTTTCCCATGTGAGTCTGAGCGGGACTAGGCGTGGGGCTCCTTTTCATTCTTATATGACGATGTCCGATTTTTCGAAGAGCGATCTTCAAGATGGCGATGTTGTTGAGTTTGTGGCAGATAAGCAAGGAGAAACCATTATTACGGCAGTGTCGGGAGCTATAGACGGAGCCTCTCGATATCCGGTACAAAAGACAGTCAAGTTACGTCAACTTTTAAGACAAATTGAAGTTCAACCGTCGTTAGCAGCTGTAGATGCAATTTATTTGAAGCGTCAGAGTGTAGCAAGAGATCAAAAGATCATTTTGCAAGATTCTTTGAGACGGTTGGAGCAAAATGCACTTACTGCTTCCTCTAGTACACCGGAAGAAGCTCAGATTCGTGTGAAAGAGGCTGAGCTTATTCAGGATTTTGTGAGAAGAGCCTCTCAACTTGAACCTGATGGTGTAATTGTTATATCTAGAGGTGGAGTCATTGCCAATATTTGGTTAGAAGAGGGGGATGAAATTGTTATTCCTCAAAAGTCAAGTGTAGTTCAAATCAGCGGTGAAGTCGTCATGCCCAAAGCCGTTTCTTTTGATCCTAACATGTCATTAGACGATTATTTAGCTGCCGCGGGAGGGGTATCTGCAAAAGCGGATGAAAAGAATATTTTGGTTGCCAAGCAAAATGGAGAGATAGGATTGGCGTCAGACCTTGGCATTCAAGAAGGGGATAGAATCCTAGTTTTGCCAAAGGTGGATACCAAAGGTATGTTGTTGGCTAAAGATTTAATGCAAATGATTTATCAAATAGCTGTTGCAACCAAGGTTGTAATAGATCTCTAATTGTATGGGTTTTGTCATGATTGAAAATATTTATGTTTGTTCGGATTTTTTAGCTACTAAAGAAAAAGAACAGTTTTCGAATAGGCGTTGGCTCATTGATGTTTTGATGCGCCCTATTCTGCTTTCGACTGGTATAAAGATTCAAAGTTTTTTTTCGTCTTTGGTCGGTACTGATAAATTTTCAAGAGAGCGTTTTTTTTCTAAATCTGGCGTATCTTTTGATAAGGATGCAACACAGATTTATTTTGACGAGCGAAAAATAACTGATGATTCTTGTAGATACTTATCGAGTTTTTTGTCTTCAAGAGATCTTATTATTGGTTATGAGTTAAGTTCTCAAACTAGGGCGGTTTTGAGACGGATTGGTGTTGAATATATTGATATTTGGCTTCATCCAGTGCGTTTCTTAGATGATATTTTGTTTGCTTTTAATTCCTCGAATAAAGAAGTCTATGACGAATTAAAAAAATTTCGGGTTTCTGAGGAAGTATTTTATTTGTATGGTAATCGCTTAAAAGTTCAAGCATACAAAGGCTACAACAGAAGAGAGTTGCCGATTATGTCTGATAGCGCCTTATTTGTTGGTCAGACTTTGAACGATAAAGCAATTTGTGATAAAGGAAAGTACTTAACTGTCTTGGATTTTAAAGAAAAAGTTTTAAATCTAACAAAACAGTATTCTTGTGTTTATTACAGTAGACATCCTTACGTCAAAAAAGGGGATGAGAGGATATTAAAATTTATCAACGATACTCCTAAGTGTGAATTGACTACTTATTCAGCATACGATTTAATCGCTTCAGGCAAGATTAAGGAGGTTGTATCGATTTCTTCATCTGTGGCGTTGGAAGCTCGCTATATGGGGGTAAAAAGCACCATTTTATTTAAACCAGCGATTGAAATAAGGGATAAAGTAGAGGATGGCTATATTGCTGTTCTACAAAGTTTTTTGAGTCCAGATTTTTGGGAAACTGTTCTGAGGCCTTTGTGTAATGTATTTAAGTCTCCACATGTGGAATATATCGATAAGAAAGATAAATTGAGAGATATGTTGGCGTTTTATTGGAGCTACAAGGACGTAGACAAACTAGAGGGAGTGCGTCAAGAAGTTAAACAACTGAAGAAAAATAACATAAGTAGCATTAAAAAACAGTTAGACAAAACAGGGGAACAGAAAAACGTAAGTAACGCTGATAACGAGAGTTTTGGCCATATTGATTACCTTCGGAAAATATATAGGCAAATTGACAAATATGATGTAATTTCTTTTGATGTTTTTGATACTTTAGTTGAAAGACCATTCTCAGATCCAAATGATTTGTTTGATTTTATGGAGCTTCTAAATCCTAGGATTTCGAGATTATCTAACTTTTCTGATTTAAGGAAAAAATCAAGAAATCTTTTTACATCAGCTGAGCAAAAAAACGAGATTTCGTTGGAACAACGTTATAAGAGATTAAGTGATATTCTTGGACAAAATTTATTGGATATAGCTACCTGTGAAGAGAAAACAGATTGGCGGCTATTAAGACGTAGAGAGCTTGGATGGAGGTTGTATTCGTATGCTAAATTGAAAGGGAAAAGGATTGTATTTGTATCGGATACATACTATGGAGAGGACTATATAAAGTCATTATTAACTCACTTGGGTTATGAAATTCAGGATGGTTTATTGTTTGTATCTTCAAAATATGGAGAAATGAAAAATAATGGGAAATTGTATCCTATTGTTATGAAGACATTAGCAATCCCTAGTAATGCAATATTGCATATTGGTGATAATCCCGTTGCTGATGGGCTACGAGCAAAAGAAAATAACATTTCCTCTATAGTGATTGATCGATCTTACGATGTATTTAAGAAGAATAGTTTGTTAAGTAGTAGTTTGAAAAAATTTGGAAGGGTAGAGATGTCGATCGTAGAGGCATTAATCTCGAATCGATATTACAATCTTCCATTTAAAAATAGAAATGCTACATTTGTTGGGAACGATCCAGAAAAATTTGGTTACTCTATTTTAGGTGTGATGTTCCTTTCTTTTGCTAAGTGGATATTGGAAGATGCTATTCAAAGGAAAGTTGAAAGGGTTTATTTCCTTGCAAGAGATGGGGAAATCGTGAAGCGATGCTATGATTGCTTGGCTTGTTGTTACAAAGGAGCACCAAAATCGTATTACCTGCTTGCTAGTCGGCGGGGGGTGAATGTGCCTTCTCTTTTCTCTAAGGAGGATATTTTTAATTCCTTATCGGTAAATTTTTCTCCAATCAAGTTAAAAGACCTGTTTTTTAAGAGATTTGGCGTTCGTTTAACGCATCAAATGATTGAATTAAATAGAGAGCTATTTGCATCTATTGATGAAGTTGTCAAATTTCCAAGAGATCTTGAAAAACTAAAGGAGTTCGCTTCGAGCATTGCGGATAAGATTTTAGCAAACGCAAGTGAAGAGCGTGCTTTGCTACTTGACTATTTCGAAAAGCAGGATTTAATGAAATCTGGAAAAATCGCTTTTGTAGATATAGGTCACCAGGGAAGTTTGCAAAAAAGCATTTGTGCTTTGGTAGGAAAAGCTGCTCATGGCTATTACTTTTCGACTTTCAAGAGTATAGAAAACTTTTTGAAATGGCCAAACACATACAGCGCATTTTATCAAGAGAATATATCTCCTAAAGATAAAGATAATCCATATATAAAACACATCTTGATGTTTGAAACAGTTTTTTTAAATACTTCCACATCTTTCGTTAAATTTGAGAAGATTCAAGGTCAAAAATTAAAGCCGGTATTTTTGGATGCAAATGAACAGGGTAGAGTGAAGTTTATAGAGGGTGTTCATAAGGGAGTGGTGAATTTTTGTAACGACTGGGTTGAAATTTGGGGAAATAAAGTGATGTATTCATCTCTAGATTCCAAATCTGTTGCACAGTTATATGTTGATTTTCTGAATAATCCAACTCCCGAGGATGTGAAGCTATTTCAAGGTGTTGGCTTTGAAAATGAGTATTCAGGGAGAGGGTTGAGATACATTCTTTCAAAGGATAGTGGGATTTGGCCGGAGGGCTGTCTCTTGTATAGAGAATTCACGAATTCGTGGCAACATTTAATTGCTAACTACGTTAATCGGTATACTGACCAAAAGAAGGTAAGGAAGTTTTACAAAGATCCCTATAAATATTTTGATGATAGTAAGAATATTTTCTTTAATTTCTTGAAATACTTTTTTAGGTAATAATTACTGAAAATGTGATAGTTATTTGGAAGAGGCTGTAAATAAGTGTCTCTGATTTCAGAGATATGAGACGAGCTTCATAACTATAAAATAGTTGTGAAGCTCGCAGTCTGTTAATAAACATAGGGCTTTCACGAAATCTGGGGTGCTTTTTTGTTATAAATTAGCAGAGTGAGTACTCATAGTGAGGTAAATAAGTTTGTGTAAATCCAAGATTTGTTAATCTCTCTGGAGAAAACAAAATGGATTTATCGATGGATCAGGACAAACTAATCGCCGGCATCCTAACCGGACAATTACAAAGTGATGAAATTGAACTCCTCATCCAACAGATGTGCAAACATCTGATTGAGCAGGCTTTACAGGGCGAGATGGACGCTGCTTGGCCATTGTCATAGTAGCACCAATAACCGGAATGGCTCCGATAAGAAGACGTTAAATCGGTTGTCATTTCTGTTCCCAGAGATCGTGCGGGTAGCTTCGAGCCACGAATTGTCCCCGAGGGACAAACACGAACGGGAGTACTTGATGATCAAATCATCGCCCCTTTGGATACAGTCTATCCGGTGGTTTCCATGAACGGTATCGTTGTCAAAGTCCGTGATAACTAACGTGTGGTCAATAAAGCCATCTTTGTCGCGTTGGGGATCAATTTATCCGGCAATAAAGAACTATTGGGTCTATGGCTGGCAGAAAATGAAGGAGCCAAGTTCTGGCTATCGGTTTTAACCGAGCTTAAAAAGCGGGGTGTTGAAGATATTTTGATTGCCTGCATTGACGGTCTTAAAGGCTTCCCTGAGGCCATTGAGGCAGTCTATCCAAATACCCAAATTCAACTGTGCGTTGTTCATATGGTTCGCAACAGTATGCGTTTTGTCAGCTGGAAAGACTACAAACGCGTGGTGGCGCAATTACGCGCCATTTATCAAGCAGCAACCGAACAACAAGCCTTGGAAGCCCTTGAACAGTTTGATGCGGATTGGAAGGACAAGTATCCGGTGGTTGCCGAGCAATGGCGCCGTCATTGGGATCATCTCATCACGATGTTTAACTATCCTGAGGATATCCGCCGAGTGATCTATACAACCAATGCCATTGAGTCAGTCAACAGCGTTATTAGAAAAGCGACTACTCGTCATAAGATATTCCCAAACGATGATGCCGCTTTAAAGGTGGTTTATTTAGCCATTGACGCCGCTTCGAAAAAATGGACCATGCCGATTAGGAATTGGCGACTGGCTTTAAATCGTTTTAGTATTGAGCTTGGTGACAGAATCACCACTCATCTCTGAGTGGAATTTACACAAACGAATTTACAATTCCAAGGAGCGGGTTCCATCTGCATAATTTTGTTTACTTGAAGGGCTCTCATATGTTCAGTACACCTAGGGTTTCGGTGGCTATCCCATAAAAATTGAATTTCTTCATGTAAATCATCCCACTTTTTACAGTCTGAATCGTTGTACATATTGTTCTCCATTAATTGACTTCTATCCATTATTTACGATATTCAGGAAAATCTGTATTGCATTGGGGGCGTTTACACTTAGGCAAAAATGTTTTCTTAATTTTGAGGGCAATATGAATATCAATGTTTTTAAAGTTACTATTGCCTTGGCCGTTTGCACAGGTTTATCTGGATGTGTTTCTTTAAAAGAAAGTGTCCCAATGGAACTCTACCCAGAATCATCTCATTATGTAAATCAGTAGTGTCCAAATCGGACTTTAAAAGTACAGTCAAGATCTGTTCGCCTACAGTAGGGAAATAACGGACAGAAAAATGGCGGTTTTCTTTGTAGATTCTTAGTTACCACACAAAAAACAAGAAACCGCCATGGATATTCGTTTTAACAAATCTGCCAACCAAAATGCTCCCATCAGTTTCTTTGCTCAAGTCCTGAAGTATTTACTCGAAGATTGGATTCTTGAAGAAGATAAACGCCTCAGTCCCAGGTGCAACGCACGTAAATTTACCCTGTGGGATCAAATCGTTTCCTTATTGTTCTGCCATCTGGTCGGTTGTGATTGGCTCAGAGAGATTCATTTCTGCTGTCGGCAGGCTTCAACATCTCTCAGCCAAAGCCATGGGCCGTACAACTTTGGCCTACGCCAATGAACATCGTCCCTATGAAATGAGCAAACGATTGTATTTTCGTTTGCTGCAAACTTACGGCAACTTATTTAAAGGACATTTAGATCAAGACTTCAAACGACCGGTCTATGCATTGGATTCCACGACTATTTCTGTGTGTTTATCTCGATTTCAATGGGCTTATTATCGCCGTGCCAAGGGCGGTTTTAAGTTGCACACTGTGTTGGATGAAGATATTCAACTGCCGGTTGTCATGGACATGACCCATGGGAAAAGAGCCGATGTTAAGGCGGCTAAAGGGGCGATTGAAGCTATTGGTGCAAAAGAAATCACCGTAGTCAGGGATCGAGGCTACAACGACTACTCCCTATTTATGTGGCTGACCCAACGGGGAACCAAGTTTGTTACCCGCATTAAAGACAATGCCAAGACGACGAAACTAAAGGACGATGTCATTGAAGAAACCCAATCATATGGGGATTATGGTTTTCGTTTTACCCAAGAGCAAGCCAAAGAAGTTTGTGGAGACACGCGATTCCGACTGGTGCAATGGTACGACTCGGACAATGATCGATGGTTTGAATTTTTGAGTAATGATTTTGACTTGAAGGCCGAGCAGATTGCGGATTTGTATCGTAAGTGCTGGCAGATTGAGCTGTTTTTCAAAAAAACTCAAGCAGAACTTAAAGATAAAGAGTTTCATTGGAACCACGGAAAACGCCGTGATGAACCAGATCTGGACAGCTGCCGTGGCGACGTTATTAATTGAGATATTACGACGCATCGCCCGTTATCACTGGAGTTTCTCCAGATTACTGAAGTTTGTCAGATTAAATCTGCTAACGCATAAAAACTGGATGTATGGATAGATCGCCCGGATTTCAGGATCCCAAAGCAAGCCCCTCCAAAAAACATACCGCAAATGGAGCTTGTTTTTAATTAGAAAACGCAGGTAGGGCCTACTTTTAAGGCAACCTTTTTGTAGTCCTGTATTTATTGGAAACGGGGCCATCAAAGCAGGCTATGCACATTTTTAATTTGGCCAGCAGTGATTTAAATTATAAAAGAAGTAACAAAATATCGATATTCTATTTTAACATTGTTCAAATTAACTTGGAGTTGCTGCCCTGGATAACAATGAAACGGTTGAATTGTTGATTTTGGCTCAGATCTCAAATAATGAGTAGCAAGAAACGCCGAATGCTACGTTCTGTTATCGATAAATCCAAAGGTAATCAATCCATAAGCTAGAGGATTATCTTAAAGAATACGAGCTACAACACTGTTACCGTCAACAGAACTGGATATTTAAGACGCTCTTGATTAGCTTTGTGAAGAACAGATTTTATTTTTGATGGGGCATGAATCTCCATATCACGGATTCCATCTATTAAGTGTACATGGATGACCGTGTTTCGACTAATGCCAAGAGCTTGAGCAATGGATCATTTAGACTCTCCTAGAGAGTGTCAATAACGAATTTCTTGTGGAATAAGTGGATCAATCTTATGTTGATTACTATGGTTTAAAATTGAACCTCTTCTGATAAGAGGACACTTGAGATTAAACCAGTTAACACATAACAAAAAGTTGGATAAGTCCCGAAAATATGGGTCAATATCTAACTCTGTTTTCGATTTATTTTTGGGGCTGAGTTGCACCTTTTTAAACGTCCGAATCAGCCTTACTTTAATACGGCCGCAAACAATTGACATAAATTTGTTCATAGTAAATAATTGAGTGACGATCTCGACAATGAGAGCTTCGTTAGAATTTTGTGGCTAGGCGTTAATTTGGGGGAGGGCTTTGCCTTCAATTTAACATCGAAGTTGCTTTGACCTGTAGATTGGTTGACTAGGGTAGGTTAATTATTAAATGTGAGGTATTATGAGGGTTACTGTTTTATCAAATTATCAAGATAATTTAGATAATCAAATCGAATATCAAGGTGTACCTATTGAGTGCGATATCTGGTTTGCAAAGGGGGCTCGCAACAATAAAATTTTGATTTCAAAAGGAGCAAAACTGAAAAAAATTACAGTACAAGTCTGCTGTAATAATGCGACCCTTACCATCGGGAATGTTGCAGATGGGAAGTTCTTTATTCAGTTGGGAGAGGATTGTTCTATTCATATTGAAGATGCGGTTACTTGTACAGGAGTAGTGCATATTTTTACAGCAGAGCATACTTCGGTCTCAATTGGAAAGGATGTAATGTTTGCTACAGGCGTGAGAGTTAAGACTCATGATCATCATCCAATATTTGATGTTAGGACGAAAAAAAGAATTAATTTATGTAAAGATATTGTAATCGAAGACCATGTTTGGATTGGTGATAATGTGTACGTGGCGAAAGGCAGTACCATTAAGGAGGGGAGTATTATTGGCTACAATAGTTTTGTTAGTGGCTGTATTCCCAATAATTGTATCGCAGGAGGCACACCTGCTAAAGTTCTAAAAAGAGACGTTGCTTGGGAACGCCCCTTGTTGAATTGGGTTGAACCGTTTTATAAGTTGGATGCCTCAACAGTACAATGTTCGAAATACTGGAAGTTAACATTGAATACTGCTGATCCTAGTGAGTAGTCGGTGTGTTTTTTAATAAAAATTAATCATTAGCGTTTGGATGATAAAATGAAGTTCAATGAAGTGGATGTTTTTGATTTAGCAAAAGTGGTGTTAGAGGAAGAGTCTCAGTCTATTCAAAAAGCTAAAGATGCGTTAAATGAGCAATTCTACTTGGCATCAGAAGCTGTTTTAAATTGTAATGGTCGTTTGATACTTTCTGGTATTGGCAAATCAGGTCATATCGCTCGCAAATTAGCCGCAACTTTTGCCTCAACAGGAACTCCGGCTTTCTTTGTCCATGCGGCTGAAGCGGCTCATGGTGATTTAGGAATGATCACCAAAGATGATGTTCTAATTGCCATTTCCTATTCAGGAGAATCATCGGAATTGTTAGCAGTTATTCCTATTATCAAGCGAGAGGGAACTAAGCTTATCGCGATGACAGGAAATAATCATTCTACTTTGGCTAGGTATGCTGATTTTCACATTAACTGTCATGTCGATAGAGAAGCGTGTCCATTAAATTTGGCTCCAACTAGTTCAACAACGGTTACTTTGGCTTTGGGCGATGCGTTGGCTGTGGCGTGTCTGGCTGCTCGAGGGTTTACTCGAAATGACTTTGCAAGGAGTCATCCAGGAGGAGCTCTGGGGCGTCGTCTATTGACTCGTGTTGCTGATGTTATGCATGTGGGTAGCGAGATCCCAAAAGTTTTTCCCAATACGACTATCCTAGATGCTATTGCTGAAATTTCGCATAAGAGTATGGGTATGACAGCAATCGTTGATGAGCAAGATCATGTTTTGGGTATTTTTACAGAAGGAGATTTAAGGCGAACAATCAGTCGGGTTGGCGATATAAGGACGCTTGTTATTAAGGATGTTATGACTCCAACACCTAAGACCATATCGAAAGATGAATTGGCGGTGTCTGCTGCTAAAATCATGTCAGATATGTCGTGCAATCAATTGTTGGTTGTGGATAAAGACTATGTGCTGATAGGAGCTCTAAATATTCATGATTTAATGAGGGCAGGAGTTCTGTAAGTTTATTGCCCAAATTCGGAATAGCATAGATAACTCATAAAATTACTCCCGCTAATGAGGTGTTGATCAAACTGATTTAGCGGGAGGGTCTTAAATGGAAAGTTTAGTTAATTTCCTGATTTTGAACGAGCCAGTAAAAAAACCGTTATCAGGATACAGCTTGCCCCAACTGCCTCGCTAAAACTGAAAGTTGCCCCAAGAAGGATAACAGAAAGGATTACGGCAGAAAGCGGCTCAAAACATGTGAGCATAGAAGCGATCGGCGGAGCAATAAATTCCATGCTTTTGAGAAAACAGCCAAAAGAAACAATAGTCCCGCAGAGTACAATGTGCAGATAACAGATAACACCCATTGTGTTCCAGATTACGTTGGTTTCGAGGGGATTGTTATAAAAACAGGCAGCGATGCCGCTGAAGGTCATCGCCCATCCGATGACGGGGAATACGCTTAGTTTTTTCACAACGCGGCCGGGTTGAATTGTACCGAACGCTCCTGACATGGCAGATGCCAGCCCCCAAGCAACGCCCGCAACAGAAAACTCCATGGTGTCCCAATTTCCTTTTGTGATGATGAGCAGGACTCCGAGCATAGCCAAAACAAGACAAATCATTTCTAATACTTTAACTCGTCTGTGATGGACAATTGCCAGGTAAGCGATGATGAAAAGAGGAGAGGTGAGCACCATAATCGTTGCAGTAGCGGCGTTTGAAGTTGAGATGGACATGAAAAATGTTGATTGCGAACAAAGAAGTGCAATGCCATAGATTACGATGTCCTTGAGATTGTCTTTTTGAAAAACACCCCTGATGTGTTGGGTCCGATTCCAAATGAAGTCTAGTAAAATCAAAAGTGATCCAGCTCCCAACAATCGGATGGAAGTCAGATCCAGAACCGTGAATTGACACATAGTCATTAAGTACTGTGCCGCTACCCCCATAGATCCCCAGCAGATACCGGCAATGGAAGCAAGGGTTACGCCTTTGAGTGTTTTAATTTCCATATGTTTTGAGAGAAAAGTCCTCTGATATCGTGCGATTGTAAGCTTCTTTGAGAATACTTAGGGAAAATGGCTTTTTCAGTATCTCAAAGCAGGCCTACTTTGTTTAGAATCAAGAAAGTTGATCGCCGCAAGTTGTGTTTTATGCATCTCAAACAACTAACTATCATATTGATGTTACTTGGTACGCTTTCCCCGTTATCTCAAGCCTTTGAGGTAAAAATTCAAGGAGTAAGCGGGGATGTACTTGCCAACATTGAGGCGCTTTTGGAACCTGTAAGAGAAAATAATTTCACGGAAGTTCGTCAGACCTATAGGGCTCAAGTCGATCGTGCTGTCAAACGGGCAGTTGAGGCTTTGGGTTACTATCAAGCGATTATCACGTATTCATGGATTGAACCTAAGAATAAAAGTCCTGCCACATTGGTTGCCAGAGTTCACTTGGGAAAGCCGGTTCGCATTGCGGGAACATCCTTGACTGTCCGAGGTGATGCAAATAATGATGAAATTTTCGATGAACTGAAAAAACAACTACCCAAAAAAGGAAAGCAACTCAACCACGGAGAGTATCAAAGCTTTAAGTCATCAATCGAACGTGCAGCTGTTCGACATGGGTATTTTGACGGAGAATTTTTAACAAGCGAATTGGGGGTAGATGCTGTTAAAAATGAAGCCTATTGGACACTAGATTACGATTCTAAAAGCCGATATCGATTCGGCGACATTGATTTTTCAGGTAGTCAGATTCGAGAGTCTATTTTGTTGAACCTTCTCCCTTTTGAAAAGGGGGATCCATATACATCCGATGATATTGTGAAATTAAATAGCCGTCTCTCTTCAACAGGTTGGTTTAACTCTGTGATCATATCGCCCGACATATTGCAGGGACGCAACAGTGCAGATAAGTTTTTGCCCATACATACCAATGTCACTCCCAAGAAGAAAAATGCCCTTGAAATTGGTTTGGGATTCTCAACAGATGTGGGGCCTCGTGGATCAATGGCATGGCGTAAACCTTGGTTGAATGACTCTGGTCACAGTTTGGAGGCCTCTACAAAGGTGTCCTCAAAAGAGCAAACAGCTGATGTCAGTTACAAGATCCCTTTGGAAAGAAATGCTCTTGAGCATTACTGGTTAATTCAGGCCGGTGTAAAAAAAGAAAATTTAAATGATACGAAGTCCAGTTCTACTTCCATGGTGATTTCACGGAATTGGGCTCCGTATCATGGGTGGCAACGGGACATTCATTTGCGCTGGTCTTACGATAGCTTCGATCAAGGTACGACAAGTGATACGACCATGTTAGTCTATCCAGGGGTGGCTTTTTCCAAAACGACAACGGTGGGAGGGTTAATGCCGACCTGGGGTTGGTCACAACGATATACGGTTGATTGGTCTAATAAGATGTGGGGTTCAGATGTCGAATTCATGGTATTTGAGGCACAACATGCGTTAATCAAAACTTTTGCTGAATGTCACCGTTTTGTTTTTCGCTCACGAGTCGGTTGGATTGAAACAAATGATTTCGACAAAGTGCCGCCTGATCTACGTTTCTTTGCCGGTGGTGACAGAAGTGTGCGAGGCTATAAGTACGAATCTATTTCGCCAGAAGATGAAAACGGAGATTTAACTGGTGCCGAAAAGCTTATTACATTGAGTGCCGAATATCAATACAGAGTGACCGGCAATTGGTGGGGAGCGGTCTTCTTTGATGTTGGTCAGGCAGTGCATGATTTCGATGATCAGGACCTCAAAAAAGGTGCCGGCGTTGGTGTGAGGTGGCAATCACCTCTTGGTCCGATTAAGTTGGATATTGCAATGCCTGTAGGTGATCCGAGCAAAAACAGCGTGCAGTTCTATATTGGTTTAGGACCCGAGCTATGAGAATTGTCAAAATTGTTTTGTTGAGTCTGGTTGGACTGCTTTTGGCACTAGTCGGCATGACGGTTTTCTTGCTGAATACAACAATAGGTCTAAATTTTTTGGTGGGACAGGCTAACCGATATGTGCCTCAGTTAACTTCGGGTAGCTTTAATGGCAGCGTGTTAAAGCTTGATGCAAAAAATGTCGTGTGGGAACAACCTGGTGTCGTTTTCAAGGGAAATTTTGGTTGGCATTTGAATTTCAAGCGACTGCTTTCGGGTGAGGTGGTATTGGATGATTTTTACGTTAGTCAAACCCAGGTCAATGTTGATACTGCTGCAATGCCTCCAACCGCTCCAGAAACAGATCAAGAAACGCAAGAAATTGGTACATTAGGGGTGCGCAATCTACGCTCGTCACTTCCGATACACATTGAACGCATTGCGCTAAGTGACATTTTAGTTGATGCGGATGGCCAAAAACTCTTAATTCATCAGTTGCAAAGTGCATTTCATTGGTCATCCGACGGCATTGATGTACCCTTGATGGATCTGAACGGTTCTTGGCGAAGTTACCCGTTGACATTAGAAGGTACTTTAAACACCCGGCAGGATGGGAAACTGTTGCACTTATCGGACATAGCCTTACGTTTAGGTAAAAATAAAGTTGAAGTGAAGGGGGATGTGCGTTTTCATGCAACCGTACCGAACCTTGACTTGGCCTTCAACATCAATGCTCCAAATTTTTCAGAAATAGTTGACGGTCTCCAGGGAAGCGCTAAAGGAAGATTGCAGGTTAGGGGACCTATACTGATGCCGTTGATTAATGCGGATCTTTCGGTCAATGATTGGGTATCCCAAGAAATTTCGGTCAAGAGTATTCGCTTAACCGGGGGAGTTAGTACAGAGGAAAATATTTCCGGAGGAGTCAAACTTAACGTATCCGGTATTGCTTTACCCGGCCTATTCATTGATCGGATTAACGCAGATTTACAGGGAACGCAAACAGCGCATGAGTTAAGGATTATCTCGGACTCTGCGCTTTTTAAACTCAATGCCACGTTGGCTGGAGCGCTCAATGACACAATGGATGCTTGGAATGGGGCGCTCAAAAAATTGGAGGTACAAACGGACTATGGTCCCGTGACTCTTACCGATCCAATGATGCTGGCCTTCGATACCAACAGGCTCCTCTTAAACGTAGGTCATTTTTGTTTAACACATCCCGGAACGAAAGTTTGTTTGAACAATGACCTTGCAGTGGACCTGTTAACCAAGTCACCTTTTGAGGTAAAAGTAGCTCTCGAGAAATTCGATTTAGGACTTCTCAAGCGTTACATCTCGGGGAAGTTTGAAACCAACGGAATCATGCAGGCCCAAGCGGACTTTGTGATCCCTCAAGGATTTGCTGGCCTACCAACAGGTACGCTTACGGTCAACAGTCAAGGACTTTCAACTCGGTATATCTTGGAAGAAAGTGACGTTATTTTGGGTTTTGACAAAATTGAGCTTGCTGTTAATCATGATGGTAAAAAAATCAATTCCAAATGGTCAGTACAGTTAACAAAAAACGGAAAACTAACGGGGGATGTGGATATTGTTGATCCGATGAAATCAAGACAGATGCAGGGAACTCTTAAGATTGATCATTTATCAGCTTCAATTGTTAATCCAATTTTATCCCTGGGGGAAACAGCTCAAGGGACGGTCTATGGAGATTTGAGGCTAGGAGGAAATCTGAATGAACCCCTTTTGTACGGTCAAGCCGGGATACGCGATATGCGCATTGACAGTACAAAATTTCCCTTTGAAATGCTACCAAGTACCTTTGTGTTGATCTTTAATGGTAGTAAAAGTACTTTGGAAGGAGAACTTAAGACACCAAAAGGAGCGTTGTTTTTGGAAGGCGAAGCTGATTGGGAAACTTTGTCGCAACCTCATGCTCATGTTGTTGCAAAAAGTACGAAATTGCGAGTGACAATGCCGCCAATTGTTGAGTTTGACTTAACGACTGACGTGAGATGTGAAGCAAGTGCAGAAAAAATTGTGTTGGATGGAGTTATAGATCTGCCTTGGGCTCGTGTGAAGGTGTACAACTTGCCGGCATCGGCGATTGATGTGAGTGATGACACTGTTCGGCTAGACCGTCCAAGGGTAAAAAAAGCGGACAATGGTAAGACGATTCCGATTGAGAGCAAATTGTTGGTTAACATTGGTGATGATGTCAAAATTGATGCGATGGGTTTGAAGGCACAAGTAATGGGAAAGTTGCATGTTGTGCAGAATAACGGAAAGATGGGTTTGACAGGTCAAGTTATTATTCCACACGGTCAATTTAAAGCGTATGGTCAGGATTTAATTGTCCGACGTGGTGAATTGATGTTCGCCGGGGCAGTTAACAATCCACTAATTAATTTAGAAGCCATTCGTAATCCTGAAAAAACGGCTGATGATGTTGTTGCAGGCATTCGCGTGACGGGACAAGCAGATAATCCTGAAGTAACGATTTTCACAGAACCGAATAAAAGCCAGACGGAATCGTTAAGTTATCTGATACGAGGAGAAGGTTTAGATCCGACAGGTGAAGATGATAATTCGATGATAACTTCCGCTCTTATTGGTTTAGGTTTAAGCCAAGGAGGTCGAGTGATTGAAAGTTTGGGTGATGCGGTTGGTATTAGTGGTTTGGGCGTTGATACCGAAGGAGTAGGGGATAGTTCTAAAGTGGCGGTAAGCGGATATATTTTGCCGGGTGTTAAAGTGAAATATTCTGTGGGCTTATTTGATTCACTTGCAACATTAACTCTTCGTTATCGTGTGATTCCTAATTTATATATCGAAGCGGCATCAGGTGTTAATCAGGCACTCGATGTTTTATATTCATTTGAATTCTAAATTTAAGCAAAAAAACGATATTTTGAAGGTATTCCAAATTAAGAAATACGCTTAAACTTAACCATAGCTTTGTCTGGTTTTCGAGGAGAAATAAAAATGCTTAAGTTCATGGCAGAAGTGGATTTGAACAAAGCGTATCGTCTCTTAAATGTTGGAGGCACAACTTTGGTGTCGGCAGCTTATGACGGAGTTTCGGACATTATGCCAGCTACGTGGGCTTGCGCATTGGATTTAGCGCCTACCAAAGCGACGGTGGTTATTGACAGTTCACACTTTACGCGTCCCCTAATGGAAAAAAGCGGTTATTTTTCACTTCAGTTGCCGACGGCGGCGATTGTGAAAGAAACAATGCGCCTGGGCGCGGTCAGTAAATTTGATAGACCGGATAAAGTTGAAAAAAGCGGAGCCAAGCTTTTTACGATGCCCGGATACGACATGCCGCTTGTTGAAGGGTGCGCCGCTTGGATGATATTTAAGATTTTGTCTGAACCTCACAATCAAAACCAATACGATCTTTTTATTGGTGAGTGCGTGGCGGCTTGGTCTGATACGCGTGTGTTTTCAAACGGCCATTGGCATTTTGAAAGCGCTCCGGCTGAACTTCGGACACTTCACTACGTGGCAGGTGGTCACTTCTACACGATCGGAGAGCCTCTTGTCATTGAAGGCATCTTGCCAGAAGAAGATTGATGCCGGAGCTGACTCTGTATGAGGCATTGGCGGGGCTCTTTACTTCCGCCTTTGTTTCTGCGACATTATTTCCGGGCGCTAGCGAAGCTGTTTTGCTTGCGCTCGTTCACGCTTGGCCGGATGAAATCACGGCCGCTGTAGCTGTCGCAACGATCGGCAACACGCTCGGTTCCATGACCAGTTACCTCATCGGTCGTCTTTTCCCAAAAAAAGTCTCCGGTAAGGCGATAGATTGGCTGACTCGTTGGGGCGTTTGGGCTCTTCTTTTCGCATGGCTGCCTATAGTGGGTGATACCTTGCCATTGGCCGCCGGTTGGCTTCGCATTTCCTGGTTAAAAAGTTTTTTATTTATTCTTATCGGCAAGGCTGCCCGTTATGTAGCCTTAGCCTTTGGATTTGCTCAACTTTTCTAACAAAATTGCATCGCAATACAAGCCCTGATGCGATATGATTCAGAAAGTTATTGTGGGCTGTAAAAATGAATAAAAACAGACCGCATAGATAAGGATTTACATGAGAATTTTGATTTCCAATGATGACGGTTATTCCGCTCCGGGTATCCGAGCTTTGGCAAAAGCTATGAGACGTTTCGGGTACGTGACGGTGGTGGCGCCGGAATTTAATCAAAGTGGTACGAGCAATGCGTTAACTCTGACCCGGCCGCTGCAGGTACAGGAAGTGGAGCCGGGTGTTTTTGCAGTAAACGGTACGCCCAGTGACAGCGTGCACCTGGCACTTACTGGGCTTTTGGATGAATTGCCCGATTTGGTGCTCTCCGGCATTAATTGTGGTCAGAATATGGGAGAAGACACCATGTATTCCGGGACCGTGGCCGCAGCAATTGAAGGCTACCTTTTCGGAATCGATTCCATCGCTTTTTCTCAAATTGAGCGTGGCTGGACTCATTTAGAGGATGCCGCGGCTATGGCTCAAGGTATTGTCGAGCGCTTTCTAGAAAGGAAAAAGGACGGTGAGCCACAGCTTTTGAATGTCAATATTCCTAATTTACCGCTGTCTCAATTGCAGGGGGTGGTGGCAACGCGTTTGGGAAGAAGACATCACGCCGAAAGCGTGATTAAAGAGGTTAGCCCCCGTGGTTTTCCGATTTATTGGGTTGGCGCGGCCAGCAAGCCAAAGGATCGCGCGGAAGGGACGGACTTCTGGGCTGTTGAGCACAATGCCGTTTCGGTGACACCGTTGCAGGTGGATTTGACCAATTATTCCGCCGTTCGTTCAGTCGGCGAGTGGTTGACTGCCCGTGAATAATGATTTAATTGGCGCATCAATGCGCAAGTAGTTGAGGTTAGTAGATATGAAATTTCGTGCTTTGCTCGTGGCTATGATGGCAGGGGGCCTGTTGGCCGGTTGTGCTCTTCAGGATGTGGGCGCGCCGATTTATAACCGTACAGGTTCAACAGGTATCGGAACGACGGGCGCTGTCAGCGTGACTGGCGATACTTATACAGTTCAACCCGGCGACACGCTTTACAGCATTGCCACTCGTAACGGTTGCAACCCGACCGAATTGGCTCAAGCCAATGGCATTACAGATCCTACGTTATTGGCTCCCGGAACGGTGTTACGCTTGACCTCAGCTCGCACGCAACCAGTGAGCGATCTTGCTGTTGACGCCCCGATGCCGTCAACCTCTGAAGTGACCATCGGTGCTCAAACCACGACGGCTCAGCCCGTTGGTGACAGTGTGACCTTGACCGGTACGCTACCAGCGGTAGCGGATTCTCAAAAGCTTTTGGGCAATACCCGTTTGTCATGGCCGGTTGCTCGCGGACAGATTTTGCGTCAATTCAGTGACGAAAACAGCAAGGGTATTGAAATTGCCGGCAACATGGGAGACGATGTCCGCGCCGCCGCAGCCGGTCGAGTTCTCTATACCGGTGAAAACGTGAGCGGTTATGGTAAGTTGATTATCATCACGCACGGTCCCGGTGCTGTTACCGTATATGGCCACAACAGTGAACTGCTTGTTAAACGTGGCGATAATGTCACAAACGGTCAAGTTATCGCCAAGATGGGCAATAGTGACAGCGACAGCGTGAATTTGCTCTTTGAAGTGCGTCATAATGATCGCCCGGTCAATCCGGTCGAATACCTGCCGCAATAAATGGTTTTAACAGGCAGCTTTATGGAAGCTGCCTTCTTTAACGTTAGCGCCTGCTTATATTTTTCCGATAGGGTATGAACAAGGCGCTTCTTTTTGAGGGATATTTCCAATGGCAAGAACCCCTAAAGTACTTGAAAAGTTTACGGTTGATATTGAATCGCTTGATCAGGATGGGCGGGGCGTCGCGCACCGCGACGGTAAAGTGGTCTTTGTAGAAGGAGCCCTCCCCGGTGAAACAGTCACCTATGAGCGTTTTCGCAATAAAAATAGCTATGAGTGCGGACGCGCCGTTTCAATTGAAAGAGAATCGGCGTTGCGTGTAAAACCCGCCTGCAAGCACTTCGGACTTGAGCCCGGTTGTTGCGGCGGCTGTGCCATGCAGCATTTGGATCCCAGCGCCCAGGTCGCTATCAAACAGCGGGTTTTACTGGATGCGTTGTGGCATATCGGAAAGGTGAAGCCGGAGACAATTTTGCCGCCGATTTATGGGCCGTTTTGGGGCTACCGCCACCGCGCCCGTTTGACCGTCCGTGACGTGGAGAAAAAAGGTGGCGTTTTGGTGGGCTTTCATGAACGCTCATCAAGTTATGTGGCCGATATGACCGAGTGCAAAATTTTGCCGCCCGCGGTGAGTGACCTTTTAATCCCTCTTCGCCGTTTGGTTGAAAAACTTTCTATTCGTCAGCGTCTGCCGCAAATTGAAGTTGCTATGGGAGGTAACGGGGCGATTGCGCTTGTTTTCAGAGTGTTGGAAGAGCCGAGCTCTGCCGATATGGCCGCATTTGAAACCTTCTCGCTTGAATATGGGGTGAGTGTTTGGTTGCAACCCAACGGGCCGGACTCTTGTTACCCGATGCACGCCAGTGATTTGACGGCCTTAAAGCTTGAATTGCCTGAATTCGGTGTGCACATTTCGTTTAAGCCCACTGACTTTACTCAGGTTAACCATCGTCTTAATGAAACAATGGTCTCTCGCGCAATCAATCTCTTGGATGTCAAGCCAGAGCACCATGTTGCAGACTTTTTCTGCGGTTTGGGTAACTTCACGCTTCCTTTGGCCGTTCGTGCCAAGACAGTGGTGGGGATAGAAGGCAGCGAACAGTTGGTTGAGCGCGCTCGAGCCGGGGCGGCTGACAATGGCTTAGCTGAGAAAACGCAATTTGTCGCCCGAAACCTCTTTACCTGGTCCACAGACGATTGGGATGCTCTTTGGGCTCAATTGGGTGGCATTGACCGTGTGTTGATCGATCCACCAAGGGAAGGCGCGTTGGAATTGGCTCGCACGCTGGCGGCAACGGATAAACGCCCGCCTCGGCTGGTGTACGTTTCATGTAATCCGGCCACATTAGCCAGAGATTGTGCGATTTTACAGCATGAAGGCGGCTGGCACATTCGCGCTGCCGGTGTCATGAATATGTTCCCGCATACGGCACACGTCGAGAGCATGGCAGTGTTGGAACCCGGTCTAAAACCTGAAAAGAAAGAAGTGGAGACAGAAGGCGCAGAGGAAGTGGTTCAAGAAGCGGCTTAAGCGTGCAATTGATGCGGTCGGTTAAAAGATCCGAGACGATCTTGTATCGACCGCTTTTTTGTTATGATGATGTATATCTGTTTGAAAAATTTATAAATTATGGATTGGGATCTGAAACTCAGTCACTATAAGCAGCGACCATTCAAAGAAGTGGTGAAAGAGCTTGCGGAGTTTGTATGGATTCGCATTCAAGAGACGCAGCTCAATCAAGTGGCCTCATCATTGACGCTTACCTCTGTTTTGTCATTGGTGCCTTTGGTCGCCGTGATTTTGGTGAGCTTTGCTGTTTTTCCGACCTTTGCGGAACGACGTGCTGAGATGGAGCAGCTTTTGTTTTCCAGCCTTTTGCCCGAGGTATATAGCCAGCAGATCATCGGTTATGTAAAGTCTTTTGCTGAACATGCGCAGGGGCTGACGATTTTCGGTTTAGCGGGTTTGACCATCACGTCACTCATGTTGATTAACACAGTGGATGCAACACTAAACCGTATTTTCCACGTAAGACAAATGCGCCCGGCGATGCAGCGTGTTTTGATCTATTGGGCACTTTTGACATTAGGACCGATTGCTATCGGCTTTAGTTTGGTGCTCACCAACGTACTCACACAAATTGAATTCGGTGTGGAAAGCCTGTTGCCTGGCTGGGTTTTCATGGTGATTCAGCTTTTGGTGCAGTCTCTGATGTACGCAGCCCTTTACGTCTATGTTCCCAATTGCAAAGTCAAATGGATGGATGCGTTTATTGGTGGGTTATTGGTGACGGTCGTGGGGGTGGCGATTAAGTGGTGCTTCAGTTACTACTTAAGCACGGGACCTCTCACAACAATTTACGGTTCCTTTGTTTTGATCCCCGTGGTTTTGCTTTGGATTTACCTCTCTTGGCTTTTAGTGCTTTCAGGGGCAGCTATCGCCGCGACTATTCCGATGCTCACAAGTGGTCGATATAGCGATATGAATAAAACCGGCAATGATTTTATTACCGGTGTGGCTCTGTTGCATGAGCTGATGCTTGCTCAAGAAAAAGGAGAACCTTCGGTTTCCATTCACGTGCTTTGCAAGTCGGTGGACTCCTATCCGGAAGCCGCTGGCGCCATTTTGGAACGTTTGGCAGACGTAGGTTACGTTGGAAAACTTCAGGATGATCGTAAGTACGATGAGCATTGGAGTTTACTTGTTTCGCCGCAAACAACAACATTGGGTGCAGCGTTTGACGCTTTGGTGGTTGATCCGAGCAATAGCCTCATAGCCAAGGAAAATTCACCGCTCTACGACTGGTACTGTTTGGTAACCGATGCGGAGTGGAAGAAGCGTCCGATGGTTGAAACCCTACGCTTCATTCATCCGATTAATTAATAAAAAAGGGCGCGAACAAGGTCAACTGTGAACCGAGTCAACGCCCTTTTTGATGTGGTGAGCTGAAATTACTTCAGAGCTTCAAACACACGGTTTTTGATTTCTTCAATGGAACCGAGACCACTGATGCTCCGATACTTCGGAGCGCTAGCATCGCCCGAAGCAGCTAAGTCACCATAGAACTTCACCAAAGCTTCTGTTTGGGCGTGATAAACGCTCAAACGTTTCAGAACGACTTCTTCCTTATCATCGTCACGTTGGATCAACGGATCACCCGTGATGTCATCCTTGCCTTGCACTTTAGGAGGATTGTATTTGATGTGGTAGGTGCGGCCGGAGACCGGGTCCACACGACGGCCACTCATACGGGTGACGATTTCCTCATCAGGAACAGCGATTTCCAAAACAAAATCGATCGGAATGCCGGCAGCCTGAAGTGCTTCTGCTTGAGGAATCGTGCGGGGGAAACCATCAAACAGGAAGCCGTTGGCGCAATCGGGTTGCGTTAAACGTTCTTTCACCAAGCCAATGATGATGTCATCGGAAACCAATTGGCCCTTATCCATGACTTCCTTGGCGGCCAAACCAAGAGGGGTACCAGCCTTAACAGCCGCACGCAACATATCACCCGTCGAAATTTGGGGAATGCCAAACTTTTCCTTAATGAAAGCGGCTTGCGTGCCCTTGCCGGCACCCGGGGGTCCAATCAAAATCAAACGCATAATAACTCCTCGTTTACTTCCGATGACTCAAGGGATTCGAGTCACACTATCCATTTCATTGTAGACATCTTATCGGTCCTTGTGTTTAACCGAAAAGATAAATTTCAGGCTTCACCTCGTGCAAAAACTTCACGGACGCGGTCCAAGTCTTCCTGAGTGTCAACGCCTGCGGGTAAAGCGCTGGGCAAAATAGCCACGGCGATCTTCACTCCGTAGTAAAGCGCGCGAAGTTGCTCCAGGCTTTCCCACTTTTCAATGGGGGCCTGCTCCCACTGGGGATAACGCTTCAAGAATTTGACCCGGTAGGCGTATAAGCCAATGTGGCGAAGGGGAACGAGTCCTTCGGGCATTTGGGTCTTGTCTTCACGGAATGCGTCGCGCGGCCATGGGATCGGCGCACGGCTGAATGTAATTGCATTACCTTGTGCATCACGAACCACCTTCACAACATTAGGATTGAGGAATTCATCAATGTTGTCAATAGGGTGGGCGGCTGTGGCCATTTCACATTCAGGGTGTTCGGCCAAGAGCTGCGCTACCTGACGAACAACTTCAGTGGGAATCAATGGTTCGTCTCCTTGGACGTTGACAACGATAGCATCGTCCACCAATCCCAATTTCGTTACTGTTTCCGCCAAACGATCAGTGCCAGAGGGATGATTTGGAGACGTCAGAATTACTTTGACGTCAAATTTTTGACAAGCCTTAACAATATCTTCATGGTCTGTTGCCACAATAACATCTGTGGCGCCAGAAAGCTTTGCTCGCTCAGCCACTCGCACCACCATGGGCTGGCCGGCAATATCCTTGAGTGGTTTTTCGGGAAGACGGGAAGACTTCATCCGGGAAGGAATGATAGCGTAAAAATTAGTCATATTAAGCACCTCTGACTATTGATAGGCGTTTCTTATATTCATTGGCTTGTTCAACCGTGAGCTTTCGAGCTTCTTCGGGAATCATATTTGGAATGTTGTCTTTGACTTCAAAGGCCAGTTTGCAACGGGGACAGATCAACAGAGATTTTTCCGCATCCCAAACAATGGCCCCCTTGCAGACAGGGCAAACTAATGTAGCGGTTAATCGAGGATCAAGAGCCATTTTATTTTTGAGCCTTTTCTTTGAGTTTGTGTTCAATGAGATCGACCAGATAGGGATCAATATCAACCAGATATTCGACAGTGTAGATTCTCGGGTCTTGAGCGATATCCGGATGTTGACGGCACTTCACCGCGTCCTTGCCCGTAATCAGGATGAATTCTTCTTTACAGTCCTTAAAGGGATTGTCGTCAAAGGCGTAGTGATCGCCCAATTCCATTTCCGGGCCTTCAATGTCGTGAGCACGAAGCATGGCAAAGAAACGTCCCGGAGCGGCAATGCCGGCAGCGGCAAGCACAGGCTTTTTCATCCGAGCAATGTCATCAAGGTTCAAACTGCGTGAACCATCCAATGATTTTGCGCGCCCCAGCGTTGCCGTTGCGGCAAAGCGCGGTGTGCGGCTGTCAAATGAATCTTCCGTTGCATTTAAAACAATGGCGTCAACCTCATCCAAACGGGACGGGGGTTCACGCAAGGGACCGGCGGGCAACACCCAGCCATTTCCCAAACCTCTGGCGCCAACCACCGCAAGTTCGACGTCACGCGCCAATGCGTAGTGCTGTAAACCGTCATCGGAAATGATGAGATCACACTCGGGGTGTTTATCCAAAAGCAGTAACGCCGCAGCTACTCTGTCACGGGCCACAGCAACCGGAACCTGCGTTTGTCTGGCAATTAAGAGAGGTTCATCACCTACATTAACCGCGGGGCTATCGGGTAAGACCATTTGCGGAGCATCTTCTTTACGGCCGAAACCACGAGAGACCACCCCGGGATGGTAGCCACGCTTGACCAGTTCTTTGACGAGGGCGATGGTAACCGGTGTTTTACCTGTGCCGCCCACGTAGATATTGCCAACGACAACAACCGGAACCGGTAAACGGTGCGGTTTTGTTTTCATCCGTCTGTTGCGGGCAATACAAAGAAATACAACGGAAAGAGGAGATAAGGCCCAAGCCAAAAGACCGCGTTTAGTCCATTGGCGATGCAGCCACGACTCAAATGTGGCGCGCATGGGATTCTCCGATTATTTGAAAAAATGACTCTCGGTCTATCGGACCGGAACTGTCAGAAAACATATGTTTTTTCTCTACCTGCTTTAAAAAAGCTAACCTACCAATGTTAGCAAATATGTAGAAAAGTGCGAGTACTTTTTGGTTACTCTGGGAATTTGGAGTAATTCGTTGAGAAAACTCGTTGGAAGTCTTTTTAATTCGAACGAGGAAACGGAAGATGGCAAAAAACAAAATCAAAGTTTGCTCTTAAGATTTTATTTGCGTAATATGCGTTACGTAACAGCACGTTACGTAACATATGTTACACAAGGAGACGGTGATGAAATTTTACGGTAGAAAAGCAGAACTTTCGATTATTCAAGAAGAATTGGAATTGGTAAACAAAGAACATAGTTCAAGAATGATTGTTGTCACCGGTCGGCGCAGAATTGGAAAGACCCGCTTAATTGAGCAGGCTTTAGAAGGCTCCGCAGTACCCACTGTTCAGTTTGTTTTTTATCCGTATGCTCTTGAGAGTGTATTAGTTAAAGAATTTTTAGCTGAAATCGGGCAAAAATTACAATTAGGTTATCTTCCGGAATGCACAAGCATTATTGATGTTTTGGCGTTTCTATTTACTGTTGCCAAGACAACCCCGATTAATATTGTTATGGATGAATGCCAAGAGATCGATGATGTTGATCCAGCATTCTGGGGGAGATTGCAGGCTTTGTGGGATCGTAACAAACGAAATAGTTTAGTGGCATTGTTTCTTTGTGGATCAGTAGCCTCTGCGATGAAGCATATTTTTGAGGACTATAGTCAACCATTATTTGGACGAGTGGACAGAATTATAAAACTCTCCCCTTTTTCGCCCAATGAGATTAAAGAAATTCTGTCGGATTTTAACCATCAATATAGTGCTGACGATTTGTTAGCTTTTTATGTGATGACGGGCGGTGTTGCACAGTACATTGAATACCTTTTGGAGCGTGGAGCTTTACACCTCGAAGAAATGGTGGACGTTGCGGTTAATCCAACTTCATTTTTCTTAAATGAGGGTAATGTCATGTTGGCCAATGAGTTTCGGGCTGAATATGGTGTTTATTATTTAATTTTGCAAAAGATGGCTCAAGGAGTCACAAAACGAGAAGAATTACAGAATTTTGTTTCCAAGAGCATTGGTGGTTATTTAGCAAAACTAGAGAATTTTTATAGTCTAATTAGTCGCAATGAACCGCTTTTTGCTGAAAATACATACAAGAAAAGCCGTTTCAAAATGACAGATCGGTACTTGATGTTTTGGTTTGCATTTTTAAACGATCCTCAACGTATAGGAGCGGGAAATTTTCAGTCCATTAAGAAAAACATTTTTGACCATTATGAAACTTTTAGTGGTCGTGCGTTGGAACAATATTTTTTAGAAAAGTTTAGATCAGAGTCGCGCTATACACATTTGGGACAATGGTGGGATAGAAAAGGTATGAATGAAATTGATCTTATTGGTGTGAATATGGATGAAGAAAAAGTGGATATTTTCGAGATTAAAAGAAATGATAAAAAAATTAATCTACAGACTCTGTATGTTAAGGCCGAGGCTTTCTTAACCCAAAATCCTAAATTACGAAAATTTCATCTCAACTGTGGTGGACTAAGCCTTAATGAACTCTAGGCATGTTGTACCGATCTCTGAGATGAGGCAACTGAAGTGGCGGACATCTGAAATTTAGGCTACAACGCTCAGTGTGTTCCCCCAAAAAAAATGAAATTCAAATAGAACACTAAATGAATACTTGTTAAAAAATCATTTAAAATCAAAACGATATAGTGTTTTAACGAGTGATTTTCAATGTCGCTTTGTGCTCTTTTAGTGCTGTTTATTTCAGTTGTATTTATCTCTAGACCGGATCGTTCACCCGATTGTTCACCCTAGCTACTAAATTTGCTCTTACTAAAGTTTGAAAGTCTGTGTCACAGAAAACAAAAATAGCCCACCGGGGAAAAGCACTCTGATGGGCTGTTGATGTCATCTAGACTATTTAGTGTTTTCTTTCACAAAAATAATTTCAGCGCGACGGTTGGCATAGCGGCCTTCTGGCGTGTGGTTGTTGTACTTGAAGGACTTGCCTTCTCCGCTTGTTGTGATACGGTCACTAGCGATGCCGTGTTTAACCAAGTAGCTCTTAACCACTTGCGCACGACGTTGCGAAAGTCTTAAGTTGTAGGCATCCGATCCCGTCCAGTCAGTCCAACCTTCCACAACCATCTTGTCTGTGACAGGACGGGCCTGAACCACTTTTAACGCTTGGGCCAAAATGTTCAGACTCTTTTGATCAAGGTTGTATTTATCAAAGGCAAAGTTAATTCCCTTTAACTCAATTCTTTCATCACATTTGTTGTAGATAGCTACGGATACAAAATCCTTGAAAGCCTTTTCATCCGTAACTAATGTTTCAAGTTGAGTGATCGGAATAAACGTTTGACCGTTTAAAGCCTCCATTTGTTTTTTGCCTTCTTCTGAATAAGCCGCGCTGACAATGTATAAGCGCATATCAGGATTGGCTTCACGGTAAGCTTGAAGAGCTTTGACCGGATCATTTAATTCTTTGGTGAATTGTCCGTCAGTGATGAAAATCACCGTGTTTTTACCGGATACCGCTTGATGGAAGTATTGATTTGCTCTTTCACCCACCCAAGTCGGCCGGCCGAAAACTTCCATATCAGCGTTGAATTTTTCATCAACCAGTTCCTTGTAATTTAAACCGGTTTTTTCAGACAAAGGAATGACTTCAGCAAAGGGGGCCACAGCGTAAAGGCTCGAAACCATTTTGTCTTCACCGATCACTTTGCCCACTTTTTCGACAAATGTTTTTGCGGCTTCTGCGATCTTTAGATCGTTAATAGGGGAGTCATCTTCAATATTGGCCTTGTCTTTAGCGTCTTCAAAGGTTTGCATCATGGAGCCAGAGGCATCAATGACAAAAGCAAAAGAGTCTGTTTGGGGACCGCAGATTTCTGTGGCCTGAGACGAAGAGAAGGCCAAGCTCAGAAGGCTTACCAAGAGTGTCTTTTTCATTTGTTCTTTTCCTAATTAGAAGCTGTATTTCAGTCCGATGCTGACGTCATAGTCTTTGGTGTATCCATCACCTTCTTCGCGGGATACTTCACCGAAAAGACGCAAGTTCTGAGCAAGCTGCCAGTCCATATTGACGCCGTAGTAGACGCGAGTTCCTGCAATATCATCAGCCTTGGCGGAAAGGTTGACGTTATCAACACCCGTGTAGTGAATGGTTTGATCGCCACCTAAGAATTCATGTTTGACGCCACCAATTAATGCGGCTTGGAAGTAGCGTTTATCTAAATCATTGACTGTGCCGTAGTTAAATTTCTTTCCGATGACTAAGCCTGCACGACCGGTTAAAAAGTCTGCATCGTCCTGTTCAACTTTCATGCCGGTTGAGGTACGGTAGTTTGCACCTTGAGCTCGGAAGTAAGACAGTTCAAATTGCGGTTCAATAAACCAATGGTTAAACCAGGGACGATCATCTTCAGCGTTGGCAATCGTGAACATATGACCGACTTCAATAGAAGCGCCGTAACCCCAGGTGTCGTAATCGGCATGAGTGCTACTGGTACCGGTGTTATCCAGTCCCTTGAGTTCTTGGTCGTAGCGGCCGGCTTGAAGGACGAAGTCCGCGTAACTGCCTGATTTGTGCATCCAGGTAGCGTAGGCTTTAACGGAGTATTCGTCTAGTTCTCCGGTAGCAGAACCAGCAACACCTAATCCTTCTTGATCAGCAGTGCCATAACGGAAAGCTGCGCCGATTAACCAAGAGCTTGTTTCATCTGTACCGACTAACTTATCGAAACCGATATTGATGCCATAAGCTTCTTGTTCAAAGCCTCGGCTGTGATGTCCATTGACGCTATCTTGTTTAGCGAAAGCTTTTGCCCAAAGACCATCTTGAGCGCCGTAGCGGACTTCGCCGATACGTTTGCGGAGGTCTTCAAGATCAGCCATGTAGGCCAGTGCTGGACCAGTGGATGTACCGATCGTGATGTTTTGATCAATTTCAGGAGGAGTTTCGTTTTGCTTGCGAATTAAGTACCAATGGCCAGTCCCAACACCATGATTAGTTAGTTCTAAACGTCCCTGTTCAGTTTCAAGTTTGGCTTCATCACCTTGTGCTACAAAAGCGTATGCCCAAGTTGACACGCCTCCGTTAACCCAAACGGCGTTTTGCCCGTTCACTCCGGTTAAAGTGAGGTCGCTATCTTCTCCTTGGCCGACAAACCAGTTAAGACTGTGCATTTTTTCAGGATCAAGTCCATCTAATCCCCCAACAAAGTGAAGATCTACCAGGTATGTTCCAGTAGCAGAACCGTCAATTGAAATTCGGTCCATAGCTAACTTGGAGTAATTCACATACTGTTCATCCAGTGCCCATTCATCCTCACCCTCAGATACCAAATTCATATCGAGTATCAATCGACCAGACTGTTCACCAGAACCAATGAGTGACTTCATTAATATTTGCTGATAATTGGATCGTTGTAGTCCTTCGATAGGCATTGAATGCATATCTAGAACACCGTTTTGCATTTTGAGAGAATTGAGTGCGCTAATCCCGTCGCAGAAATAATTTCCAAGGTTATTGGAGCCTTGATAATCCAAATTCAACCAAGTTGCCCCGTTCTTTAATGTAAGATCAATCTGACCGGCAAAGTTTAAAATATTGCCCCAATTTCCACTTAATGATGAATATCTCTGATCAACATGCCCTTTAAGGAAGGATTCCCCACCATCAAGTGTTAAATCGACTTTTCCGCCGTAACTAGCTATGACGTTTCCGTTAATCTGTGATGTGGCGCCAGTCGAGTCAACAATGACAGTTGGTAAAGGCTCTTTGCTGTAGTTTGTGCTGCCATTAGCTGCAATAGCGGTGTAAGTGTTTTTCGATATTTTTGCATCTTCTGGAAGAATGGTATTAAAGCTTCCGGTTAAATGAATAGAACCGCCTTCTGTATTTTGAGGTTTAGGATTTGGATTTTCATCTGGAGAGTAACGTCCTGCAATTAAGCCGTAAAATGTTGTTGCGTTACCGGCGTTAATCGTCAAATTGGTATCTAGAGTGATGTTTGAACCACCATAACTAGCGACCCCTTGTGCATAAGATGCATTAGTGAAGGTAATATTCGTTGTTTTTTGCAATACCTCAATACTGGAGCGTTCTTCTCCAGTTTTTCCATAAGCTGCATCATAAAGACCAGCTACAATTCCAAAAATTTTTCGACTAACCTGAGTACTTTCTGCATAAATATCAAGACTTCCATCCTCATCAATAAAATGCATTTCACTTTTCTGTGCAGCTTGTATACCGTAAATTGCCTGATCAATATCTCCCCGGTCATTTGTTCTGTCACTTGAAACTTTAATATTTGTACTGCCATACAGCGTTAGCTCTGATTTACCATCTCCAGTGGCGTAGCCAAGAATACCAACGACCTTATCCTCCCCAGCATATTCATAAGGATCATCCGAAGATGAAGGAGTAATTTTATTGCCCGCATGTACGGAGATGATATTTTGACTTCCCTCTGAACCTAGAATCATTGTGGAGGAGTCGTTTTCGGATGCACTATTGCCAAACCAGCTTCCTGCCAGGATTCCTCCAGCTCTGGTTTCTCCTGTCGCTGTAATAGATATTGGACCTGTGATTCGAACCTTCCCACCATTTGGTTTCCCATCTGGCCCCAAGCCAAAACCATAGGCTGTTGTTTGTATGATGCCAAAAGCATAACTTTGATCGCTTGAAGCATTTATCGTCAAGCCATTATGACCGACAAGCGAGGCAGCACCTTGTGCTCCATCATATATTTCAATACCGATACTTTGCCTGGCTTGAACGTCAACATTGATAATTCCTTCAGACTCAATTACTTTTTCGTTCGTATCGGAGCTTGAACCATACAATGAGATACCGTGTTGATCATTCTCAGAAGTAATATCAATATCGATGCTTTCGTATTGACCAGGTTCACTGAGTGTTTGATCAAATGCTTGATAAGTAGAGATCCCGTTTTGATTAGTCAAATTTTCAGCATATGCATTTGTTTGAAGTATAAAAAGAGAGGATATAGAAATAGCAAGAATTGTTTTATTCATTTTGTTTCTCTCAACCAACGATTTAGTGTTCCAACCGAAATACCTTCCTTGAAACAGAATTGTTTTTTAGATTCGGTGCTTACCGCATAGCGATCCAAGATGGCTCTTTTCCAGTCATCTGGATATTTCTTGGGGTTGTGTCGGCCTTGATTGAAGAACTCCTCTTGACCGTGTCTGTAAATCAAGAGCCAGTACTTCACTCGGCTTTGAGGGACTTTTAATTCAGTGGCCACTCGTTTGTAGCCGTAGCCCTTTTGAAATAAAGCCAATGCGGTTTGCCTCAGAACGAGGTTTCGGTCATCTTCAGCTGCCCAGTGTCGATCACCTTTCAGATAACGTTGGTGCCAGTCCTGAACAGTGAAAAAGGGAATATTGAGTTTTTCGGAAATAGCACGCAGAGCGAGTCCTGCCCGAAAACAAGCGAGCACAATCTGCTTTTCCGTTTTGGAAAATAGTCGCCGTGTTGTCATGATGCGTTATGAGAAGGGGATCGGCACAAAAAGCACCGATCCCTAATCGAGTGATTAGAACTCGTAACGCATGCCGGCGTTGACGATCCAGGATTTATCTAAGTCGTTGCCGAAGCGGTATTCCACATCAGCATAGGCGTAGGCATCTCGACCCAATTGACTTTGAAAGCCGCCGCCCACATCAAACCAGAATCCCTTGTTTTGAACCGTGATCGTATCGCCTTTGACTCGGGTGGTTACGTCCTTGACATGGATTTTTTGTTCACCCATGAATTCACGGAACATATCCGCCTTGGCGTAGATGTTGTGATTTTGTTCTTCACCGAATGCACGGCCAATACGCACACCCATACGGCCGATAACAGAGTCAATTCTGTCTTGATCGACACGTGTGCCTTGATTGGTGGAGTATTGAGCATCAGTGACCATCGTGTATTGCAATTGAGCATTGGGCTCAATGAACATACCGGTCTTCGGATTGCTTAACTTACGACCGACTTCTGCGGAGATCGCCCACATATTGTTGTCGTAGTCGGCCTTCACTCGACCGCCGGAGCCGTTGATAATGTCAAAGTCATTATCAAGTCGTCCCCATTTACCGACGACATCAACGTAGAAGCCATTGTCTGCTAACCAAGTGGTGTAGGCCGTGATGCCGTAGCGATCTGTGTTACCTTCGCCAGAGATACCCTTGTAGTCCAAGTCGGTATCCATGTAGTCAAAAGCGATACCCACGAGTTGACGGCCGCCGTCACGTTGGAAGGCGTGATAGTAACCCACTTGATAGACGGTGTTGTCGCTCTTGAAGTCGCCTTCACCGGTATCGGTGCCTAAACGGCTTTGACGCAAACGGATCCAAAGACCGTCTTCACCGTTGTTGGCGTAACGGGCGTCCCCCATACGGTTGGTTAAGCGGTCGATTTCAACGGATGTCCAGTAGGTTCCACGGGCTGTGGCCAATAAGGCGTTACCGGCGTCTGATAACGAAGAGTCATCACCGATATCAGGATTGTCTGTACTTCCTTGGTCTGGGTTAAATGCTTCGGGATCACCAATGTACCAGTTTGTTGCGTCTTTTTCATCAAACATGCCGGTAACTATTTCATCGCCTGGTTTGTAGCTACCTTCTCCATTTCCGTCTCCACCATTGAAGTATTTATTGTCCTCATCCGTGGCGGAATAGTCTTCTGTATTTATGGTTAACGAGCGATTAAAAATTCCACGATCAGTGACCGCCAATGTAAAGTTATTAAGACCTGATGTTGTATTGGTAGTCGCGAACCGCAATCCATTTAATTCATTGACGTTGACACTCGGATCAATTTCAATTACATAGTGAGCGTCATCATCCATATTTTGGATGTAAAGCATGTCACTATGAACTTCACCTGTTGACGCATTGACAATAGGCTTGTCCAACTTCATGCGGAAAGTACCATCCCCCTCAAGATTTTTAACGACGATTGAAGAATTTGAGTTACGGGTAAGATCAACAAAACTTCCTTCACCCTCAAAAGCCAATGTGGTTAAAAAACTCTGACCACGAGCAATCCATTGTGCACCATCTGTAAGAGTCAAATTAACGTGACCTGACTCAGAGACGTCAATTAATTGTCCAGTTGAATCCTTAAAAGCGGTGTTTCGGAAAACTTCACCTTGTTTGACAGAATCAAGTTCCCAATAGTCATCAATTTGACCTTCAATAAGTGATTCTGAACCTTCTAGCACCATATCAATTTGACCACCATTTCCCGCATAAATATCGCCGCGAATGGTGATGTTACGATCACCTTTGTTGTATGTCCCCCTCGTCATATCGATAACACCAGAACTATCTGTGACCTCTTGAGTCCCACGTCCGGCAACTATGGTTCCATAAATTTCAATATCGAAGGCGTTTGTGAAATCAGCTTTGCCATTCGCGATAACCCGAAGTGCTGCTTGTTCGACGTTTTCTCCTTCAGTAGGAGTCGAGGTATAAAAACCCTTGTAGGTTTTATCGTCATATCCTTGATTTGAGAGGAACAAAGCGCGTTGATTTCCGGTGAATTGAGTAAATTCAAAGATAGATTCTTCACCTGATTTATTGTCGCCAATAACCAAAGCATCTTTGAATCCTTCGATGGATCCTTGCGCAGACAGATCAGAAACGATAAAAAGCTTTTGATAAATTTCAACTGAAGAACCATTTTCAAGGTTCAAAGTTCCATTAATGCTCGCCTGTTTGACGGGAGCATCGAAAGTTAGCTTAGTATCAGATAATTGAACACGTCCATTTAATTGGATATTAGTTGGCAGGTATTCGTGATGTTGAGAATTAACATCTGGAGTCCCTTGCTTTTCTCCTAAGACGATTTCTGAGCCATTTGCTTTTAGAGCGTAATTAGCCGTTACATCGATATCTCCAACGCTTACGGTTGCATTGTTAATATCTAAGCCGATCGTATCATTGTTACTTGTAAGATTTGATACTTGAACATCCCAAAGTGCAGTGCTTTCATCCTGTCGATTGGTTTGATCAACAGAAATAGCAGTTATTGTTCCGTCTTTATTTTGAATATTGTTGACAGTCAGTTCAATAAAGTGTGTTCCGCTTCGAGAGGTGTTTTCAGCACTATCGTAATTATCTTTTAGTTTTATACCCACAATATCAGTATTCTCAGCAGTAATATCGGAGACATTGCCGCTTACCACAACTTGTGTGCGTTCCGCTTTAGGAGCGTTACCTTCAAAGTGAATTCCTTCAATCTCATTGACTTCAACACCCTCCGCTACATTGATTCCTTTTACTGTCATGAAGATAGCAGGATAATTCCCTGTACCCCAGCTCTCTTGGATTGTATTATTCGCAAAATAAACTCCTGAAACACGATTGCGGTCTGCAGCAACATTAATCCCATCAATTGTTAAGGTTGTACCCTCGAATGTGTCATCTTCAAGAAAATTAGCATTAGTTTTTCTTAGAGAAAATGCCTCAAAGTTCCCTGATTCGCCAACTCCATCGACTGTTGTGTTTTTAATAGTGATGCTATCCCATACTTCAAAGTTATTTAGGTAAGACGTTTCCACTTTGGTGTTTTCATCAATTCCGATAGAAATTCCAGAATCTCTGAAGGTATTTTGATTTAAATGTATGCGATCGATGTTGACACTTGCTCCGGTATGAGCGTTAATTGCAGAGTTGGCAATTGTATTTTCAACAAGGATTTCTGCCTCATGTTGTTGAGTATTACTAACCGTTAATTTTGAGCTTTGTGTGGACTTAGAAATTGTTTCCCCATTTTCTGTGTAGGATTCAGAGCCTTGTAAAAAAATCAGAGAGCCTTTAGCTTCTAGGTTGGATAAATAAATGTTTTTAGCAGACAGTTCAGCGCCTACTGGATTGAGCTCATTTAAACCTGCACCCTGCAAAGAAATAACATTGGTAATAGATGAGGAATCTGTAATAGTCAAGTCTCCTTGATTTATACTCAATCTGCCCTTTGTAGGAGTTTCACCTAGTGTTCCTAAGGTAATTAATCCTGAAGATTCCTCATTTGCAAGATGGAAACCTTGGAAAATAAGACTCGCCGATTTTGTTGAGGGGTTTGTTAATGTGATAGGTTGAGGGTTTCCAGAGATGTTTATGATCGCTGAGTCTGTTACAACTTTTTCACTACCGCTAGTCCAACTCTCTGGTTGAACATACAAAATACTGTCATTGATTTCTATACCTTGACCACTTTGCCATTTATCAATGTAAATACCTTGAACACTATTAGAGCCAGAAGGTAACTCAGTTTTGGGATTGTCAATGATAGTTTGAGCCTGGGCACTAGCACCTAAAATGGCAACAACAATAGGTAAGAGTTTGTATTTAAAAGATAAGTTACTTGAATAATGAAGGCTCTCAGATTCTTCACGATTGGTTAGATCATTACTATATGTTCTTGGGGGGGGTAAGGGTATTAAAAGGCATAGTATTCTCCTGACGGAGTAAAACCTCAAAAAAGTGTAAGAAACAAACAAATAAATTATATAAAAATCTCACAATGCATTAACAACTATTATTGCGTAAAAATACCTTTAATGACTTCTATTTCTAAACCTATTGGAATTTTTTTATATAACGATATTTGAGTTACTTATTTAAGAGATCAATTTCAGAAGATATTAAATATAAATTTGTTATATCTACAATCTACCCTAAAAGGATTAGATAAAAACCCTTATTGAAGGGGGGGGGTATATATCAGATAATTCTCGACTACTCCTGATGATCGTTACTGTTTAACGACCTTTTGTCTTTTTAATCCCCCAAGGAAAAAAATGTTTTTAATAAGAAAAGCTTTGGTTGCTTCCGCTATTTTTGCATCGATTATGGCTCCAGTCTATGGAGCTGAGTCGCAATCAGTTCAAATTAAGTTTCATGGGAAAATCGTTGATACAACATGTAAATTAAGTGCAAATACTGACTCGGTGGAACTGGGTACTTATCCAGTTGGTTTTTTTACTTCAGTTAACTCAAAAACAGAACCTAAGACTTTTGAGTTGAAAATTGCAGAGTGTCAATTAACCAGTGACGAGAATTATGAAAATGGGAAATTCCCTGCCAGTAGAGTTTATTTGTCTTTCAGTGATGACGGAACTCAAAACGATGGCAATAGAGTCAAAGGGTTATTGAATCGAATCAATGAAGATGATGCTAAAAATGTTGCTGTACAGGTTCAATACGAAAAAACCGATGGTCAATTCGAGGATGTTTTTGATACAGAAAGTACAAAAGAATACCAAGTAAGTCAGATGCATGTTGAAAGTAATGAGCAGGTTGGTTCCGAGGCTGAGAATACTATTCGTATGCAGGCAATGATGAGTCCAACCAACTCTTCAAACATGCCAAGTTCTGGTGATGTTAATGCGCAAATGACTGTTATATTAACGTATCAATAGTTTGAAGATTTTCATGAAGCTTAGGCTCTGCTCCTTTGCAACGGGGTTAATTTGGATACCGATAATATTTGTAGGCGTGTCATACGCAGCCGAGGGATTATCGGTATCTAGTTCTCGTCTGTTAATTGAAGGGGGTAAGACTGCTGCTGCTTTGGTGCTTTCCAATACTACTGGTTCTGAATTTTTAACAAAAGTATGGATAGAGACGTCGGATGGGCGTACCACTGAAGATGTCATGGCAGTTCCCCCAGTGGCTTACTCTCCATCTAATAAGCATGTCCGTTTTCAGGTAATGGCTTTACAGCCTGAAAAATTTCCGAAGGATAAGGAATCACTATTTTACTTTCGATCACATTCTGTGCCTGCCACTGGTGAAACTTCGAATGCCCTGACCATCGCATATGATGTTCGGTTAAAAGTTTTCTATAGACCAGAGGAATTAGAAGGAGATATGACTTCAGCTATCGAAGACCTAAAATGGTCTTTTAAAAAAGGAGTCTTAACAGCGTTTAACCCTTCAAATTTTCATGTTTCTTTAGTTACCTACGGAATTGAAAATCGATATAAAGAAATAAAAGACTGTGTGATAGCACCCGGCAAATCTGTATCTTTCAAGGTCAAAGGACAATATCCTAAGAATGTTTTGATTCGTTGGGCCGCTATTGATGATTATGGTTCGCCCATCAGAGTCTCAACAAATGTAGAAAATGTTCCGTAAACATTTGACCTCTGCTTTTATAACGCAGGTAATGTCTTTCTCCCTGTTGGGAATTTTGCTTATTTTGGGCCCAATTAAGGCCAATTCCCAACCATCGGTCATTTCACCTAATGAATTACCTATTGAAATTGGTAACACTCGTGTAATTTATAACGAGGGTATGCACTCTGCGTCTGTGTCAATTCGTAATAATGGACAAATTCCTTACCTGATCGCGCTTCAGATTCACACTTATTGTGAAAACGGTTGGGATTGCCCGTCAAATGAGGACTTTATGGTTTCTCCGGTGTTTCATATTGTGTATCCAGGGGAAAGTTATCCTTTTCGAATTGTCCGTTTAGCTGAAAAGTTAAGTGAAGATATTGAATCGTTATATTTGATTCAGCTAAAGATATTGCCTTCTCAGGCAGCTGTTTCCTCAAAAGATTTAAATGCTTCTCGTGTTAATTTAGCAATGGCGGGGACAATGAAGCTATTTTGGAGACCTCGGAAAATTGTCTCCTCACACGGCGTTCTTGATTTGAGAGACAGTGTGAAGATTTACTGCTCTAATCGGCGATTGGGCATTGAAAATCCCTCGGTCTATTGGGGAACTGTCGCTCAATTGACATCATCTGGCCAATCCCTTTTAAAGAATGGCCC